>Ga0116202_10000750_pt1 | contig 18415 bp, 16 predicted proteins | sample LakKivw325mmetaG_FD_94479 | JGI IMG/M metagenome (GOLD analysis project Ga0116202, IMG submission 94479) | Anoxic lake water microbial communities from Lake Kivu, Rwanda to study Microbial Dark Matter (Phase II) - Lake Kivu water 325m metaG | ecosystem: Environmental > Aquatic > Freshwater >...
CCATACACCATGTCTATCTGCGCAGGAGCCTCGCGGACCCAAGGCAAACCTACATTGGCCTGACCGATGACGTGCGTGCGCGGTTCAAGAGCCACAACGAAGGCACCAATGCCCATACTGCCAAGTATCGACCGTGGAAGTTGGTCTGCTGTGTTTCTTTCCAGTCCCGGGAACGCGCCGCGGAGTTCGAGAAATACCTGAAGGTTGGTTCCGGCCACGCGTTCGCTCATCGGCACCTGTGGTAAAATTACCGATCACGCTGCCTCTCGCATAAGCCGTTGCATCAAGGGCGGCACCCTTGTTGGCCTGCTTGTCGCACCGGATACACGATGGCATTTTTCGGTCGTCGCTTCCGTGCCAGCTTTCAACACGGAAATGCTCACTTTCAGGTCGTCGGGCATCTCGTTGGAAGCGATGCCCAGTTTCGCGAAGCGCAGGGGGTCATTTGACGTCAACTTCCACGGGACCATCCTGTTTGGTTGTTGGTGCGGATACATCTGAACGATTCTGTGCCGCGATGGCAGCTATTTCTGCCGCAACGGCGGCACTGGCCTCGGTGTTGATATCCTTCAGCAGTTTCAGAGAAAGAGCATGGAGCGAAGATGCCGATGGGAAACGCCGGCATGCGGACTCGATGTCTTTAAGTTGCACATCCACAGTACCAACAGCATGCACGGAGACATATTTTGCGAGTAGGGCAAGGATGTCCTCTGCGAGGGCGGGTGTGCTGCTCTCTCTAAGTTCTTCACGAAGGACCTGATAGACGCCTTGGACCGGTGTATCAGACAAAGACAGAACATGCACCGCGCAACGCTTCTCGCCGTCATTGACGGCTGTTTTCCACAACAGTTCCGCCATCGCGAGGGACAGCGCATCATTGTCGCAACCGGCTTCCTGGGCCAGCCGTGTACCAAGGCTAAGATAACGGCGCACTCCGGTCTGACTGTTTGTCATAGAAGGCAACCCACTTCGTGCCTGCTCAATGATGGCCTGAAAGCCGGCAAAGCGCTCTTGCGCCCGCTGACGCGCCCGAAGCAGGTTCTGTAGCAGGACGAGTTTGGGCTGCATCTGCTCCTGTGCTTCAACCACCGGTTGCGTACGCAGTGTGTCGCGGGCGGCGACGTACGCCGCTCCCTCGGCATCGGCGAGGGATTTCAAGGGGGATGCCTCGTCTGCACTTGCCAAGACAGCAATTAACAGGCAAGCAAGAACGATGAGCGTATGGAATGTAGTCTTCATATTCTGCTCTCTTTCTTCACGGGCCCGACGGGGCCTCCATGAGCGGGTTGCTAATGCAATGGACATCGCCGCCCACACCGTTGGCAAAGTCGGCGTAGGTGTCGATGACAACAATGTCCGAAAGGTTGATCCCGGCAGTCGTGAGCGCAGCAACAAGGGCATCTTCGAAGGGCTGATAGTAGGCCATAGGGATGAAGACCCTTGCAGAGGACCCGTTGCCAACATACTGCATGTTGACCAGATTGGGAAGGTAGGGCCGTACTTGTGAGGACATCGAATCTGTAGGTCTGAATGCAACCGGCACATGAATAAAGGCACCGCTCGAAAGACCAAGGGAAGCAGCGAGTGTTGATTCGACTTCCGCCAACTTGCTCTTCATGGCGGCAATGTTCGCTGCGTTGGCGGCATTGGTATAGGCGGACCGCATGGACGAGGCAGAGACACTTGTTCCGGCATCAACTTCGTTTGTCGTCGTCAGCAGGATATTGGTGGCCAAAGCGAGGTCCGCGATGAGAACCTTGTACCCACTGCCAACAGGCAGAAAGGCTACAAGGTTATCAACGTGCGGGACCTTGAGCCAGTCGGTGTCGAGCTTCACAAGGGCACCGCTGTCAGTCGTCTGGACGGCCTGGAGCATGAGGAAGTTTGTAATGGCGAGTTCCTTGCCGCAGACAATGTAGCCGTCATTGCCCGAAGTAGGCGGTGTAACGAGCAGATTGCCCCCGTGTTGATGGGCTGTCTGGAATTTATACCCGACGTTCGTCGAGATCTGATCAGACAGCGAGGGTTCTTTCTGATGCAGGCCGAGGATAATTGGATAGGCCTTGTACGTTGATTGGCCGCTACCGGTTCTGGTGTACCCAAACTCGACATGGTCCTGGATGTAGAGGCCGGTGGTGCCGACATTGGTAACGGCGCAGATTCCGGCAAGTTCATTGGTGAAGCCAGTGTCATTCACGGTCGACACGTAGAGCGTCTTCGTGTCGAAGGAGGCTGGGGCAACGAAATAAGGAGCAACAAGAACACGGATCTCATCCACGCCGAGAACGGCGGTGCCGTGCTTAACGGTCGAGCGAATCAGCACCTCTTGACCAAAACTCCGACCCTCAATCCCCAGTTCGGCTGTTCCCGTTCCACTGAAGTAGGTTGCCGCAGCGGTCGGGCTGGAGAAGTTCAGGGTAGTGCCTCCAGCGGTTCCAACTACGCGCTTCGGGTAGATGTAGGCGGCAGAACTGCTGTTGCCAGTGTCTGGGTCCAGCACCTCAATTGTTACGGTGATGTTGGACACCATCTCATTGGATGAGATGCCAAGCTTCGTAATGTGAAAGACGTGGATGTCAGCAAGATCGTTGGTGTTGATCACGCTGTCTTCGAGCGCATCCGGTTCTCCGTCGCCATCGTCATCGTCGGTGTTTGCCAGGATGACGAAGCCCTTGGGGCCGGCGAATGTCACGGCGTTGGTCTCGGCCGGATCGTCCACCGGATTTTTGTCGCGGTTGTAGTCGCCATTGATATCAACGGTGGGAACATGCACCCTGCACGTCTCCTGGACCTCTCCCGCGTCGAGTGCGCCGTTGCCGTTCATGTCGTAGCCAACCTCGAATGTGTAGGAACCGGGGTCGAGTCGAATGCCCCGTGTCGTGATGTCATTGTACCAGACGCCGTAAGCCGACTGCCAGTCCAGGGTGTTGAGCGTGGCGTTCACCGGGTCCGCGCCAGAGCCGGTGACTTTGACCAGCATCCAGTCGGTCCAGTGGAAATAGCCGATGCCGTACCAGTGGGTCGGCCCCTGGGTGGGTTGCATCCGCACGCGGCAGTCGTTCGTGTTCGCGGGCATGCCGACCCACAGTGTGTTGGTCTGGCCGTAGGACACGTCCACATAGTTGGCGCTGCCCGGTCCCCAGAAGTTCACTGCCTCGATTTCAGGGTAGTAGCAGCGGGCGGAATCTTTCGTCGCCGTCGGTTCGTTCGTCGTGGTGAGGCGGAAGTAAAGATTCGTACCGCGTGCCGTGGCATCGCTGGTGATCGTGTATTCGATGGCCGTGCTGCTGGCGGGAACGTTGATGGGCGACGCGACGGAACTGGCGGCGGTGCCGTTGATGTAAAAACCGGGACTCTGCGTGTGATAGAGACGTTGCTCGGCCAACGCGCCGCTCTGGTAAAACGGCCGGACGCGGATACGCGCGGAGTACGCGCCCATGTTGCCGGGGGCCAGAATGTCCCAGTCCGAGTGATGAACGGCGTTGCTGCCGTGCGGGCAGAGAATGAGTTTCTGTGATGTCGGCGGCGTGCTGTTCGACGAGGTGGGTTGATAGTCCCACTGATATTCGGTCAGGTTGTTGAAGGCGTCGCCGTCGGGGTTCTGGGTGGCCGTGGCCGCATCGAGCGGGTTCCATCCCTTGCCCACTTCATAGCCGTCGTCTATGCCGTCTCCGTCCGAATCCACGGAGCGCGGGTTGGTGCCGTAGGTCATGACCTCGGCATAGTCGTTCAGCCCGTCGCCGTCCGAGTCCTGAGCGCCGGTACATTCCGGCGCGGCGTAGGTGTGGTAGGTCACGATTTCCGCGTAGTCGTTCAGGCCGTCGTTGTCGCTGTCCGCGTCCATCGGATCGACATGGCCGAAGTACGTGTAGATTTCGCCGTAGTCGGTGATCCCGTCCCCGTCGGAGTCTGCGCTGTTCGGGTTCGTGCCGCCGCTTACCTCTTCGCCGTCGGGGATGCCGTCGCCGACATTGAACGGATGGACGTGAGTTCCAAGGACACGGGCTTCCTGAAAGGAATGCTGGAAGCCGACGGTGGAGAATAGAGCCATGGGGTGTTGCAGTGAAAACAGATCCCACTTGCAGAGCCAGTATGACCGCTTCAGGAAGGGGGAACCGGTGATGCGGGAGTCATGCAGGGAATGTGCCTGCAAACACATTGCCCAGGCGCGGGTGTTGTTGCTGGAGAAGGCCAAGGGCTACCCGGCGCACTACTGGTTTGCCATGGGTCATCTCGCGGAAGCCGAGGATGAACTCGTGAGGGATTTCCCGGAGGAGACGGCGCTGGTGCGAGCCGAACGCCTGAAACTACAGAAGAACAGAGACTATGAAATGCCGTTCGCGGACCTGATCAACGCGATCTGCGGTGAGACGGGATGACAGGCTCAGGAATGGCCGGATTCCCGCGCCGCCTGCACGCTGCTACCAGTCGGGGCAATAGATGCCGGACTGGCAGGCGATGGAAGACCTGAACTCTGGAATCCGGCATCTGAAACCTTCGCGTTCCTGAAAACCAAAGACTTGAATTCTTTTCCCTCAGTGTGTATATGTGGACCCTCACATAAGGAATGCATGGGGCAGTACTTCGCTTCCCATTTCCGAATGCTACCCGAGTTTGCGAGGTTGCCCTTGAACTCATGAAAAACGTTACCGATATTCACAGTATCGCATTCGTGGGGGATTACCTGCCCCGAAAGTGCGGCATTGCCACGTTTACGTCGGACTTGTGCAACGCGGTAGCCCGGTTGGGACCTCGCTTTCAGTGCGCCGTGGTGGCCGTCAATGATCTGGCCGAGGGTTACTCGTATTCGCCGGAAGTGCGGTTCGAGATTCCGGAGCAGCACCTGACTTCCTACCAGCAGGCGGCCGATTTCTTGAACATGCACAGCGCCGACGTGGTATCCGTGCAGCATGAGTTCGGCCTCTTCGGTGGGCCAGCGGGTAGTCACTTGCTGTGGCTACTGCGCGCGCTGCGGGCTCCCGTGGTGACCACCCTGCACACGGTGCTAAAGGACCCGAACAACGACCAGCGCCGGGTCATGCGGGAACTGGTGCAGTTGTCCACCCGACTGGTGGTCATGTCCGCGAAGGGCGAGGCCTTTCTGCGCGAGATTTACGCGGTGCCGGCGAGCAAGATTGACCTGATTCCGCACGGCATTCCCGACATGTCGTTTGTGGATCCCAACTACTTCAAGGACGAGTTCGGTGTCTCTGGGAAGAAGGTGCTCCTGACCTTTGGCCTGGTCTCGCCCAACAAGGGCATCGAGTATGCCCTGCAAGCCCTGCCCGACATCGTGCGCGAATTCCCGGACGTCATGTATGTCATCCTGGGCCAGACGCATCCCAACCTGCTGCGGAAACAGGGGGATGTCTATCGGTTGAGCCTGGAGCGATTGGCCAAGGACCTGGCGATGGAGGAACACGTGGTGTTCTTCAACCGCTTTGTCGAGTTGGAGGAACTCAAGGTGTTCATTGGCGCGGCCGACCTCTACCTCACCCCTTACCTGAACGAGGCGCAAATCACTTCCGGCACGTTGGCCTACGCCTTCGGCGCGGGCAAGGCCGTGGTGTCCACGCCCTACTGGCATGCCACCGAACTGCTGGCTGAGGAGCGCGGCGTGTTGGTGCCATTCCGCGACGCGGGCGCCATTGCCCGTGCAGTGCTGCAATTGTTGCGCGATGAACCACGCCGGCACGCCATGCGCAAGAACGCCTACCGTCTGAGCCGCGAAATGGTCTGGAGCAGCGTGGCCGGGCAGTATTTGAAGTCGTTCGAGCAGTCCCGGCTGGACCACAGCTTCCTGGGCCGGAAGTCTTCGCCCATTCGCACCTTGGACCAAGAACCTGACTTGTTGCCCGAGTTCAAACTGGATCACTTGATCCGCCTGAGCGATTCGACGGGCCTGCTCCAGCACGCCATCTTCACGGTGCCGAATCTAGCCGAGGGCTATTGCACGGATGACAACGCCCGCGCACTGGGGTTGTTGCTCCAGTTGCGCCGGATGGGGAACGATTCACCTCAGCAGGCGTCGCTAATCACAACCTATGCGTCGTTCCTGCACCATGCCTTCGACCGCACGCGCCGCCGGTTCCGCAATTTCATGGGGTTTGACCGGCGTTGGCTAGAGGAGACCGGCTCCGAGGATTGCCACGGACATTGCCTGATGGCGTTGGGCCAAGCGATGGAACAGACCAGTCTGCCCGGCATTCAGATGCTGGGCGTGCAACTCTTCGAGCAGGCCTGGCCCACGGTAGAGAGTTTTCAGTCCCCACGCGCCTGGGCCTTGACCCTCCTGGGCGCAGACCATTACCTGCGCCAACTACCGGGCGACCGGCCCGTCAACCTGCTGCGCGAACAACTGGTCCAGCGGCTGATGCAGCGGTTCGCCGACTGCGGCTCCGAGGAGTGGCCCTGGTTCGAGGACATAGTGTCCTACGCCAACGCCAAACTGCCGCACGCCCTGCTGGTCAGCGGTGCGGCCATGAACTACGCCCCGGCCGTTAGCCTGGGACTCAAGACTCTCCGCTGGCTCGTCAACCAGCAGACTTCCGAGAAAGGCTTCTTCCGGCCTGTCGGGTCCAACGGATTTTTCCCGCGCGGTGGGCTGTGCGCGGCGTTCGACCAACAACCGATCGAAGCCCAGGCGATGGTTTCGGCCTGCATCGCCGCCCGTCGCGTCACGGGGGAGGAGGGCTGGTTGAAGGTGGCGCGACGTGCCTTCGAGTGGTTTTTGGGCCGCAACGACATGGGGTTGGCGGTTTATGACACCTCCACGGGCGGGTGCCGCGACGGCTTGCACGTGGACCGGGTCAGCCAGAATCAGGGAGCGGAGTCCACACTGGCCTTCCTGTTGGCGCTGGTCGAAATGCAGACCCTGCAAGCCGAGTTGAGTACTTTCAAAACCGTCGAAGAACTGCAAGCCGTCCCCCCTGCCGTGTCCGCCGTGCCTTCTGAGAAACCATGAAAACCATCACCCTCAACCGCATCGGGCCGGCACTGAAGCCCGATCCCTCGCGCGTGCTGATCCGGCCGTTCCAGCCGGGTGACGAAACCAGCGCCCGTCGGCTGGCGGCGCGCGTGCTGGCTTTGCCCGAAGCGACCGTCACACAACTATTGAGCGAAGTGCTCGGCGAATTCGGCGACCGCCACGCGCGGTTGGAGGAGTTCCTACACCGGCGGTTCGACGAAGTGAGCCGCTTTTTGTCGCCCGAGGCCGTGCCGTCGCCCGACCGCCAGTTGCTCCTGGCGTCCTATTTCACGCACGAGTATTCGCTCGAAGCCGCCGCGCTGTTCAATCCCTCCATCGTTCCGCATCCGGACCAGACCGACCTGCCGGCTGGGGCGTTGCGGTTCATCCTGAGCTTGCGGGCGACCGGCGAAGGCCACATCTCCTCCATCACTTTTCGCACCGGCACCGTCAGCGCGCAGCATCGCATCAAACTGCTCCCGCCCGCGCCGTTTGTGACCGAGCCGGAGCGCGTCTGGAACTCGACCTACGAACAAGCGCTGTTCCGCCGCAAACTCGCCGAGGTGGGCGTGGGCTGCGATTCCTGCTGGAGCGTGTTGGACCGGCTGCCGGAGCATTTCACCATGGCCGAATTGCAGCGAGCGGTGGAATCGCCCCAACACTCCAGCGACTCCGCCGACCCGGCGGTGGACTGTGCCATCCGAGGCATGATCCTGTTGGCCGAATCCAACTACGAAGTCGCGTTCTCCGCAGGCCCGCAGATTTCCCAACGCGCCATTTTTCCGCACCTGTCCAGCCAGCGCAACGGCATCGAGGACGCCCGCTTTGTCCGCTTCCAGGATGAGGATGGCTCTGTGACTTACTACGCGACCTACACCGCCTACGACGGCCGCGTCACCCTGCCGCAATTGCTGCGAACGTCCGACTTCGGTCGATTCCAGTTCATCACCCTCAACGGCCCAGCCGTGCGCAACAAGGGCATGGCTCTCTTTCCCCGGCGCATCAATGGTCTCTACGCCATGCTTTCACGGCAGGACGACGAGAACCTCTTCCTGATGTATTCCGAGCATCCGCATTTCTGGTATGAGCCGAATCTGCTGGTGTCGCCGCAGGAACCGTGGGAGTTGCTCAAGCTCGGCAACTGCGGCTCGCCCATCGAAACTGAAGCCGGCTGGCTGGTGCTCAGTCACGGCGTCGGCCCAATGCGCAAGTATTGTCTGGGCGCGTTCCTGCTCGATTTGAATGACCCGAGCAAGGTCATTGGCCGGCTGCGCGCGCCGTTGCTGTCTCCGAACCAACTTGAGCGCGAAGGCTACGTGCCCAACGTGGTGTATACCTGCGGGGCGCTGGTGCATGGCGGCACGCTCATTCTGCCCTACGCGATGAGCGACTCGGCCACGAGCTTTGCGACTGTACCGTTGACTGATCTGCTGGCCGCCATGGAGTGAAACGCTATTGTTCACTCAGACCAAGCATTGCATCTACGCCGGGCGGCAGAGGGTGGTATGCATGAGCCCGTCCGTGAGCCCGTGCAAGATATCCCGATGAGTCACAGACCGCCGGATGGCAGATTCAGGCGCAAAGGCGCACCAGGCGCTCGGCTGTGGCTACGAACGGCAACGCCGGACCTTCGAAAACGGTGAGAATGGGTACGATCAGTTGGGGGTCAGGTTCAAACGAGCGCCAGTCGCCCCGACCATACTTCGCTCGCAGCGCAGCGGAGAGCGAAGGATGCCCTGCGTAGCCCAAGCGAAGCGCCGGGCGAAGTAGGGCCTGTTCGATGGAGCGCGCTGCGACAATTCCACTCCGACGATATTCCTTGATCCCCTGCCGGTTCCAGGGCTGCGAAACCTCCCTGCAGAGCGCTCAGTTTTCGGTCATAGCCACCATCCTTTCCAAGTAATCCTGTGATTGGCAGACATGCGTCAACCTGTCTCTTTATGTGAGTTGATAAAAGAGTCAGACTGACGCATATGGCTGTTCGTTGATTGCCATCGCAACAACGCCTCCATATTCATAACAGTAAGAATGCGAAACACTTGTATTATTTCTGTTCGCAGGGTAAATCCTTGTGGCACATCACATGCTTTAGAGTCAAGCAGAACGAATTAAAATGCCATTTTGATGGTAGTTCATGGTTGATCATAGCGTGATGAAAGGAGGCCTGAGATGATTGAATTAGTCACAAGAACTCGGAATCCATGGTCCATATTCGATGAGTTGGAGTCGCTGCAAACCGACATGAACCGGTGGCTGGAGGGGCGGGGCATGAATTGGCGAAGAGGCGTAACGGCTTATCCGCCGATCAACGTCTGGTCCTCACCGGAGGGTTTGCTGATGGACATAGAGATGCCGGGAATTGATCCCAAGGATGTAGATATATCGGTCCTTGGGGATGAACTGACGTTGAAGGGCAAGGTTAACGTCAAGGAACTCAACAAGGGCACGGCATATCTCCGGCGTGAAAGGACGACCGGGGATTTCAGCCGCACATTGAAACTGCCGTTCCGGGTGGAAGCGGGCGCAGTGAAGGCCAGCTACAGGAACGGAGTCTTGCGGCTTTCGGTGCCGAGAGCACAGGAGGAAAAACCAAGGAAGATTGCCGTGGAGGCATGAAAGGAGGCGGATCCCATGACTGACATTCAACTTAAGAAAAGCGGCGCTGGAACCGGAAATGCAGTTCATCCAGAGGGCCCGGTCAGGAAGGCGCAGTTGCCGGAGACCGAGAGGATTTGCACGCCCCCCGTGGATATCCTGGAGGGCGGCGATGGCATTCTCCTCACCGCGGAAATGCCCGGGGTGGACCAGCAGTCCGTGGAGGTGACCGTGGAGAACAACGTTCTGACGATCGAAGGCAACGCGCATGTGGCCCTGCCGGAGGGATATGAACTTGTCGGGCAGGAATATGCAGTGGGTCGCTACCGGCGTGTTTTCACACTGTCGGACGCGATCCGGACTGAAGGGGTCCGCGCGCGGGTTCAGCATGGTGTTCTGGAAGTCACGCTGCTCAAGCGGGAGGCGGAACAGTCCAAGCGCAAGACGATCGCCATCGAATGCGACTGAGTATGGCAGGGGGAGGGCTGGGTGCTGCCTGCGCCCAGCCTGGTTTCCACGGCGTGAATCAAGAGGCGCGCAGCAGCGTCCGGATCACATCTTCCGCCGTGAAATCGGGATTGCCGTTATGGCAGAAGCGGGCGATTCCCGTGAAATCGTCTCCCAGGGTGATCAGGCAGGGTTCCGTGGTGCCGTCACGAAGCCGTTGGGGCATCCCCACATTGGCGATGAGGGCATTGCACAGGCACACCCGGCCTTCCGTTGCGGCCGGGTCTCCGCCTTTGGCAACAAAGGCCGCCTCCGGTTCCGCGGGACAGCGGTACCCGAGGGTTCCATCGTCCCGCTGGTACGCTTCCCGGAGGAATCCGAGGTTGCAGATGCGCTGCCGGTTCCGGTAGACGTCTGTCTGGGAAAGAGTGCCTTCCAGGGCCGCCACCTTGAACGGGAATCCGGTGGGAGAGGCGAGCGGATCGGTGCGGACAACCGCTTCGCCGGCTAGTGACTTGAGGACCAGCGCCCGCCGTATTTCCGGCAGGAGACCCGATTCCACGCAGAGGGCGAAGGCGGTGCCGACCTGGATCCCGCTAGCGCCTTGTTGGATCGCCGAACGGAACTGTTCGGGTGATCCATAGCCTCCTGCCAGCCAGAACGGCAGCCCTGTCTGTCGAAGGGTTTCCAGGTTGACCACATCCCGGGGGCCGTACACAGGTTGTCCGTCTTTCGTGAATTTCGCGGCTCCGCGGGGCGGTGCGTTATGGCCTCCGGCGCAGGGGCCTTCGACAATGAATCCGTCGAGGGGGCCGGTGGCTTTGCGGACCAGCACCGTGGCCAGAAGATTCGATGCAATGATCGGGAGAAAGGCCGGCTTCACAAGTTCAGGAGGCAGTCCGTTATCGTGGAACGCGGCGGGCGTAAAAGAGGAATGCCAGTTTTCCGTACCCACGGCGCCGGCGACCGCCAGGGGGTAGGTGGCCGGCTGATGGGCGGCCAAGGCCTCCAGCACCGAAGGGATTGTCATGGGGATCCCGGCGCCCATGATGACGACAGCAACGCCTGCGAGCATGGCCCCATAGAGGGATGGCAGGTGGGGAAGCTGTATTTTCTCCAGATAATTGATGCCCACGGGATTGCCGTGCCCTTCCCGCGCAAGGAAGACTTCCGTGAAATTCCCCGCCATGCAGAGGGATTGGGCCTCATGATTCGACTCGTGGGTGAGCATGGCTGTGTTCACGTAGGGGGCGTCGGGCGATTTCCCGCCGGGAATGAAATAGGCCTTGAGGATCCGTTTGGCAATCCGGCGGAAGGGGAATGCATCGAGGGCGCGGCGCACGTCGCCGTTCGGATCGCCATCCTGCAGCCGCCGGACCATCACTTGATCGAGCGCTGTTCCCGAGACGACGCCCAGCTGGCCGAGTCTGGAAACGGCTCGGGCCAGACGCCAGGTGGAAACCCCCGCGCCCATGCCGCCCTGAATAATGGGTGGAATATTCATCGAACACATAATATGGCATTAATGGACGAGAATAACCAGAACATACCGCATTTCTTTTTCGCTCTCGACAGGACGCCGAGGGAAAAGCAGGATAGGCACATCATGAATCGAGAGGATAACAACGCGACAACAGGCCGGTCGAAACGCTGGGAGGAAGGGCTGATCCGGCAAGCCCTTGAGCGGGGTGGCTCCCAGGCGGTAGCCCAAAGGGCGGCTTCGCTGGTGCGCGAGATGAACATCGTTCCTTGGGTGGCGCTGGCGGTGGCGGAGCGGCTTGTGTCGCTCCAGCAGGCGCGACTCCTGGATGCCGCCGCGCGGTGCAAGGAACTTCCGGCGGCGGTCCTGGAGGCAAGAATCCCCGTGGACCGGCTGCAGCAATCCATGCCCTATGCGCCGCACCTGCTGGCGGTGGAAGTGATGCCGATGCTCCAGCCGGGGCGATGGACACAACGGGAACTCACCAGGATCTTGGAGGTCCTGCTGCAGGCGGAGCAGAGGCGGGATGAGGCCGGCGCGCCCTTGCCGGTTCGCCTCCGGCCCGCTCAGGACTATGCGGAAACGGTTCGCCGCATGGACGCATTGATGACGGAAGCCCGGTGCGGTCTGGCCATGGCGCTGGACGTGGCGCTGGGCCGGTTGACGGATGATTTTGTGCGCCGTCATGCGGCGCATCGCAGGCGGCTGGACCGTGAATCGCGGGAAGCCGCCCTGTGGCAGGACCGGCGGCCGCCGTTCCCGGCGCACGGGGGTGGCGGTCCGCGGAGCCGTCCCTCGGCATGGCCGCGAAGGCCGGACAGCGCGGCGGGCGGCGGGCGCCATAGAACACTGCCGCCACGGCGTGACGCGAGGGGGGGCTTCAGTGCCGGAACTCCCGGAAGTTGAAACCATCGTCCGCCGGTTGCGCCGGCAAGGCATTTGCGGGCGGCGGATCCGGAACGTACACCTGGAATGGCCGGGCGTTGTGGACTTGCCGGGCCGGAAACAATTCCTGCGCACGGTGCCCGGCCGGATCATCCGCTCCCTCCGGCGGAGAGCCAAGTACCTGGTTTTCGAACTGGATTCCGGCTATCGCCTGCTGGCCCATCTGCGGATGAGCGGAAGGATCTATCTCGAGTCCAACGGTGGCAGGCATGCGGCCGCACGTCTGACGATCGAGTTGGACGATGGACGCCGGCTGCTATTCGTGGACCCCCGGAAGTTCGGCCGTTGGTCCTTGGTCGCGTCCCCGGACCCGGTTCTGCCTCATCTCGGTCCGGAACCGCTGGACAGGACTTTCACCGCGGAAAGCCTGGCCCGGCGCATGCAGGGGCTCCGGCGGCAGATCAAACCCCTGCTGCTGGATCAGTCTTTCCTCGCCGGGCTGGGCAACATCTATGCGGATGAAGCCTTGTGGATGGCCGGGATTCATCCGTGCCGCCGGTCGGAGGAACTGAATCCGGGAGAGATTCGCGCACTGCACCACGCCATCCAGGCCGTCCTGCGGCAGGGGATCCGCAACGGAGGCACATCGTTGGGCGAAGGCAGGCCGAACTTCCGGGACCCCGGGGGACGACTTGGCGGAAACCGGCGGCAACTCAAGGTGTTCCATCGAACGGGGCAGCCCTGTCCCCGGTGCGGCGCAACCATTGTCCGGATGGTGGTCGGCCAGCGGGGCACGCACGTGTGCCCCGCCTGCCAGATCAGACCTTCTTGGCTTCCTTCCGCTTCGCGATGATCTCTTCCGCGAGAGCGAAAGGAACAGATTCGTAGTGCTCGAAGTGCATGGTGAAGGAGGCGCGTCCCTGCGAGATGGTGCGGACCGTGTTGGCATAGCCGAACATCTCGCTCAGCGGAACCATGCCGCGGACCGCCTTGTATTCGCCCTGTTCGTCCATGCTCTCAATGCGGCCGCGCCGCTGGCAGACCGATCCGGAAACGGCCCCCGTAAAGTCCTCCGGTGTGACTACTTCCACGGACATGACGGGTTCCAGGAGTTGCGGTCGTGTCTCCAGGAACAGTTGGCAGAAACCGGCGCGAGCCGCCTCGATAAACGCGAACTCGTTGGAGTCCACCTCGTGATAGGTGCCGTCGTAGACCGTGACGCGCATATCCACCACGGGATATCCCGCCACCGGCCCTTTCGCCATGGCCTTGACGATGCCCTTCTCCACGGCCGGAATAAACTGCTGCGGAATACGGCCGCCGCGAACCTCGTTGACAAATTCGAACCCCTGCCCGGGATCCAGAGGCTCCAGCTTGAGACAGACATGCGCGTACTGCCCGCGCCCGCCGGATTGCTTGACGTGCTTGTACTGCCCGTCCGAGACCGCCGTTCCGGTTTCCCGGTACGCCACCTCGGGCCGGCCGATCTTCGCGGCGACGCCGAACTCCCGGCGCATGCGGTCCACAAGGATTTCCAAGTGCAGTTCGCCCATGCCGGAGATGACGGTTTCCTTGGTCTCGTCGTCGAAGCCCACCACGAACGTGGGATCCTCATCCGCCAGCGAGTGCAGGGCGTTGCCGAGTTTTTCGTCATCGGCGCGGCTCTCGGGGGCGATGCTGATGGACATAACGGGGGCGGGGAACTCGATGGACTCGAGCAGGATGGGATCTTCCACGCAACACAGCGTGTCTCCGGTCTTTGTCTGCTGGAGGCCGACGACCGCGACGATGTCGCCGCACTGGGCGGAATTGATGGATTCCTGGCGGTTGGCGTGCATTCGCAACAGGCGGCCGATCCGCTGTTCCTCGTTCTGGGTGCTGTTGAACACCACCGTTCCGGCGTTGATCTTTCCTGAATACACGCGCACGTAGGTCAGTTTGCCCATGTGCTTGTCGGACATGATCTTGAACGCGAGCGCCGAAAAGGGTTCATCCGCGGAATGGGCCCGGTGCACTTCGCCTTTGCCGACCTGTCCGATAACCGGCGGGATATCGGCCGGCGAGGGGAGGTAGTCGACAATTCCATCCAGAAGACGCTGGATACCCTTGTTCTTGAAGGCGGAACCGCAATAGACGGGAATCACGCGGCGGGCAATCGTGGCCTTGCGGATAATGCCCTGGATTTCATCCTCGGTCAGATCCCCCGTTTCGAGGAACTTTTCCAGGAGTTTGTCGCATTGCTCGGCGCACTTTTCCACGAGGTTCGCGCGCCACTTCCTGGCCTTCTCGATCTTGTCCGCCGGGATGTCCTCCTCGGTCCATGTCCGTCCCCGGTCGGCCTCATTGTAGTAGACGGCCTTCATCTTCACCAGATCGATGATACCCGCGAAGGCATCCTCCGATCCGATCGGCACCACGACCGGGACGGCGTTGGCGCCGAGGATGTTCTGGATTTCCTCGACGACGCCGAAGAAATCGGCGCCGATGCGGTCCATCTTGTTCACAAAGGCGATCTTGGGGACGTTGTATTTTTCGCTTTGCCGCCAGACCTGCTCCGATTGAGGCTGGACACCGCCCACGGCGCAAAACAGGGCGATGGCGCCATCGAGGACGCGGAGGCTGCGTTCGACCTCCGCCGTAAAGTCCACGTGTCCGGGAGTATCGATCACGGAGATGCGGTGATCGCGCCAGGATGTGGTGGTGGCGGCGGAAGTGATGGTAATGCCGCGTTCCTGTTCCTGAACCATCCAGTCCATGGTGGCGGCGCCGTCATGGACTTCCCCCAGTTTGTGTGTTTTCCCGGAGAAATACAGGATGCGTTCGCTGACAGTGGTCTTGCCGGCGTCAATATGGGCCATGATGCCGATATTGCGCAAGTTCGACAGGGGTACGAGTTCTTCCATGATTCCATTGCTCCTAGTCTTCCACGGCACATGGCCCGGTTGTGACGGAGTCTGTGGCGCTGGAAAAAGCGGCGTACTATGAAGACAGAGGGCGTTCGTGGCAAGGAAATTTCTTCTTGCAACTGGCTATTAGCCTATTTCGTGCCGTATAAAGACGCTAAGTTTTTAGGTTGCGTTTTCTCTTAAGCTGGGCATGGTTCGTGGCGATGGAGTTGGCTGGGGCCAGTTCCGGCGGGGTTCGCGCCCGCAGTTGGCGGCAGCCGGAGGTGTCGCAAGGAGGTCAAGCATGGAAACGAGTAGAAACGGATGGGTCGGGCTGGCGTGGTGTTGAAGATGCGGTGAGGAGTGGATACCATGACAGAGCGGTTGCGTAGGACATGGAGAGGGCTGGCGCTGGTGTCCGGTTCTCCACGAAGTACTTCGATTCCGAGACTGCCTTCTACTACTACGGCCTGAGATTCTACAGCCCGGAGGTGGGGAGGTGGATCAGCAGGGATCCGATAGGGGAGAGGGGTTGGGGTGTTCTTCAGAAGATACAAGAGCACGTGCCTTTGGCTGCTGCTATGCTACTGGGGGATGAAAGCAATGCCGGCTATGTTGCGATGGGGAACAACCCTGCAGTGCTGCTGGATCCGTTTGGTCTCTCCGTTTGGGGTTCGCCGGGGCTGCCGAGCATTTGTTTCCCAATTTGGCAGGAGACAATCTGGGTTGACGTTGAGGTGCCAGATGTGTCGCCCTGGCTTCCTGTCAGGTTACTTCCCGGGAGACCCGGCTCGCGGCCTGGCATCATTGATTTGTTTGAGTTTTGGTATCGCGTGGGCTCCGTCCGCCAGGAGCAATGGCTTAAGATCTACTACATGTGTTTATGTGGTCCCGACAAACCACCGACATTAAGCCCCACCGGAAGGAGTCGATTGCACTGGTGGATTGAATTCACAATCACTCCTGCCGGTGTGGACCCCAATCTCCCCTGCGACAACATGTTTTGTATGGGGAGGCATGTTTCTGCCGGAGGCGTTCAATGATTCGACAAACCCTGTCAGTATTCGCGCTGCTGTCGGTTCTTCGCCTTCCCGCATGTGAGTTTGTGGGGCAAAGGGTGCTGCAGGCAACTGCTCATCTGGCTATTCCGGACGGTGAGGTTATCGTGCTTGAAACACATACAGAATGCGCCCTGTTAGTGCTTACCAATCAAAGCACACGACTAGAGCGGATGGATTATGCCGTCTACAAGGTCGTTGCCGCCGGCGAAGACTGGTCTGTGCGGCAGGCGTATGCCACGCAGTGCGTCACATCAGTGGCCTGTGCTCCATTCTACATTGGATGGTCAGGCGCGGGTCAGGGCAAGGGTTACTTATACCCGGGAAGAAGTCCGTTCGGCAGATCACAACCGCAGGATTTGTGTGTATATAGGACGCGGACAAACAATCTGGATTATGTCGGGCGATGTCCGTCGCGGAAATCCTTTGAGAAGCTAGAGCGGATTGAATAATACTGTAGCCGCATGAGGCGAACCAGTTGATGGCGTCTTGGGCTGATAGGAGTTGCTCTTGGGAATGGAGTTGAAGGCCCTACGTCTCGACATTCGACAAATGACATGACCCGCTGACCATGGCCTACACCTACACAGCCGCAACCCCGAAAACGCACACCCCTTTTGCACAATTGGAGAATCGAGGCCTGATTTGTTGCGGGGAAGGAGTTCGTGTGGTAAATTCCAACCATGAGCAAGGCCGAGAAGCTTTTGGCGCAGATCCTGAGCGGGAGGGCCGATGCGAACATTGGTTTCGAGGATTTGGTTCACCTGTTGCGGCGGATGGGGTTCGAGATGCGGGTCAGCGGCAGTCACCATTTGTTCAGGCTGGCCGGGGTGGAGGAGAAGATCAACCTGCAGAGGGACGGAAGCAAGGCGAAGCCGTATCAGGTGAAGCAGGTTCGGAATGTGGTTTTGAAGTACCGTCTGGGAGACTGACATGGACAAGTACGAGGTCATCATCTACTGGAGTGCCGAGGACGGCGTGTATGTTGCGGAGATTCCGGAACTGCCCGGCTGTATGGCGCACGGCAAGACCCAGCGCGAGGCCCTCACCAATGTGCGGCAGGCGGTTGCCCTGTGGATCAAGACGGCCGAGGAGTTCGGCGACACGGTGCCGGAACCGAAGGGCCGACGCTTGGCCTTTGCCTGACCTTCTCACACCTTCTCACAGCTTCTCACAACCTTCTCAGAGGTTCAAGAAGCCGCAACGTGCTACAGGCAAGGGAGTTGCGAGGAAAGCTTCTCACATTGCGGCAAAACGCTTATTGGAAGAAACTGCACGCATAGTAGATGCTGCGTAGTAGTAACGAGCGATCTCCCATGGCCTACACCTGCACAACCTCAACCCGGGAACGCAAGGCCAGTCTTCGCCCCGTGCACGGGGCTACGTCAACGGCTTCCTGAGGTACCTGGGGCAGGGCGGCGCGGTGGGGCGGGCGCTGGCGGAGGTGCTGCGGCCGGTCAAGGAGCCGGTCTTCCTGCCCGGCAGCGTGATCAGTCACGAGCAGATGCGCCGGCTGCTGGGCACGGTGGCCACGGACACGCCCGAGGGCTACCGGTTCCGGACGATGCTCGAGGTGCTCTACTCCGGCGGGATGCGGATCGCGGAGCTGCTGGGGCTGGACCTCGGGGACGTGGACTTCGCCGGGGGCACCGCCAAGGTGCTGGGCAAGGGCCGCAAGGAGCGTATCGTGCCCCTGGGCAGGACGGCCGTGCAATACCTGGAGGGCTACCTCAAGGCGGTGCGTCCGCTCCAGGCCGGGGCGACCGGGGAGCGGGCGGTCTTCGTGGACGGCAGCGGCCGGCGGTTCCCCTACTACACGTTCCTGCGGCTGGTCCATGCCGCCGCCCGGCGGGCGGGGGTGCCGGCCAACGTTACGCCGCACACCTTCCGGCGAAGTTGCGCCACGGAACTGCTGCGCGGCGGGGCCAACATGTACCACGTCAAGGAACTGCTCGGCCACGAGTCGCTCGACACGCTCAAGCACTATGCCAGGCTCACCATCACGGACCTCAAGCGGGAGCACCAGCGCTGCCATCCGAGGGAACGGGAGGCGAGGGCGCGGGAGCAGGGCGGGGAATGCCTTGACGGGGGATAGGGC
>Ga0116202_10000752_pt1 | contig 18394 bp, 18 predicted proteins | sample LakKivw325mmetaG_FD_94479 | JGI IMG/M metagenome (GOLD analysis project Ga0116202, IMG submission 94479) | Anoxic lake water microbial communities from Lake Kivu, Rwanda to study Microbial Dark Matter (Phase II) - Lake Kivu water 325m metaG | ecosystem: Environmental > Aquatic > Freshwater >...
GACACACGATTCTCTTCGGCCTAGGAGGAGTCTTCGTCGAGATACTCAAAGACGTGTCATTTCGCATAACCCCCCTTGAGGAGCGTGACGCACGTGAGATGATACGCGAGATCAAGGGGTACTCCGTTCTCGGAGGATATCGCGGGCTCCCGCCTGCCGATCAAGACGCAATAGTCAACATACTCTTATCCGCATCGCGTCTGGTGACGGAAAATCCTCAGATTGGCCAAATGGACCTGAACCCGACGATGGTGTATGAACGGGGGGCCTTGGTAGCAGACGCGCGTATGCTACTTTCAGACTAGCGGCCGGCTGAAGCATCGACTCCGTGCCTGCAGGCTAGGGTAAGCACGGGCTCGTCAGACTTGCGTGGGGCCTGTTAACTGGGCTTCGAGAAAGTCTTATGAGCAATCGTGCATCTTCCGACAGGCGGCAAAAAGGTACAGAGCGGCTTGTCAGCTAACACTGATGCATTGTTCCGGGAAATCAGTGCACTCAGGGAATCGAATATCCGTTTTGTTGAGCAACGTGAGTCTCTGAACCAGAAGGCCAAGGAACTGCTTGAACAACGCAACAAGCTGAATGAGGAATTCAAGCGGCTAATTAACGAAGTCAAGTCTCTCAAGGCTAGGAGAGACGAGCTTAACCGGAAGGTGAAGGAGCTCAAGGGTTCTCGGAACGTGGCACGTGATGCTGCGGTCGCTGAAAGGGAGAGGCTTGAGAAGCTCAGGAACAAGTCAGATGAGCTCTCGGAGCGCATCGACGGGAACCCGCGAAGGGCGGTCGAAGAGTTCAATCGCCTAGAATGGAAGATGCAGACCACCACTCTGACTCCCAAGGGTGAGAAAGAGATTATCAAACGCCTGAAGGAACTTGAGGCTCAGGTGCTTGTCGCAAAGAGGGCAGAGGCTCTCAGGGACAAGATCGTGGGAACGAAGGCGACCATTGGTGGCAAGAGGCTTCAAGCCCAATCGTACCACGAACAAATGACTAAGGTTGTGGAAGAGAGCGAGGTCATCCACAAGAAGCTGATTGAGGTGGCTGCCTCCGCGTCCGCAGCCAAGGCTCAGGCAGATCAAGCGCATGCCGGCTTCGTAGAGGCGTTGAGGGGTGCGGACAACGCACACAAGGACTACGTTATGAACCTCGTCAAGATTCGGGACCTGCGCCAACAGATCTCTCAGTCGGGACCGATGGCCAAGCTTCGGAAAGCGCAAGAAGTCCGTGAGAAACTAGAGAAATCTGGCGCCGAGAAGCTGGAGCAGAGGAAGAGGCTATCTCTTGAGGAGTTCAAGGCGCTAATGGAGAAAGGCGCCATCTAGCCGCCCACGCTGGCACTCCTTATATTCTTGCGTTCTGTGTCCTGCCCATAAGTTACGGAATCGCTTCGGCGGATGTCTCTTGTCTGTAAGGATAGGGCTGATCGGCGGCTCGGGATTCGAAAAGCTGATTGGACAAGGAGAGACAAAACGAATAGAGACACCGTACGGGGCATCTCCAGATATTACGATAGGCCAAGTCGATGGGACTCCTGTCGCCTTCCTTCCTAGGCATGGAACTCGTCACGAATCGCCGCCGCATAGGGTGAACTACCGAGCCAACCTGTGGGGCCTGAAACAACTTGGTGTCGAAAGGATAATTGCGACGAATGCTGTTGGCGCAATGAGAGAGAACTATCGACCTGGTGACCTTGCTATTCCAGTAGACATTGTGGATTTCACGAGGCTACGGGCACAGACCTTCTACGACTCGGAACCCGTGGTGCATGTTGACGTAACCGATGTCTATTGTCCGGAGATCCGCAAGACACTAACTGACACCTCTAAGCGTTCGTCTCGGAAAGTCTGGAATGAGAGTGTGCTGGCATGCACAGATGGGCCACGCTACGAGACACCTGCTGAAATCAGGATGATGAGGAATGCAGGGTGCGATATCGTGGGAATGACATCTGCGCCGGAAGCGTTTCTCGCACGCGAACTTGAGATGTGTTATGGAGCAGTGTGCCTCGTGACGAATATGGCGGCAGGACTCCAGAAAGCGCTAACCGCCTCAGAGGTTGTCGAATTGGCCAGAAAGATCATGCCAGAGATGGAATCGCTGCTCAGAGACGCAATTCCAGAGATCCCGACTGTTCGCAGCTGCAAGTGTGGAAGGGTTCTCTCGCAGGCAAGCGCGACGTGAGAAGTCATGCTGGAAGGCTTACTTCGAGCGATCGGGGCCTACACTTTCTATGAGAAGTGGCTTGGCGAACAGGTGAGGAAAGAACCGATCCCTGAGCACGTCGGTATCATACTCGATGGGAATAGGCGCTGGGCGATCGCACGTTCAGGCATACTCTACGATGGTCACCGATTCGGGGCAAAAACCAGCGAACGCTTCCTCGAATGGTGCCTTGACCTTGATATCAAGACGATCACCCTGTACGTCTTCTCAATGGAGAACTTCAGCCGGCCAAGAGAAGAGGTCGACACGATATTCAACATCATCGAAGAAGAGGCAAGGAGGCTACTGAAAGATCAAAGGCTGCATCAGAATCAAGTAAGGGTCAAAGCTCTTGGACGCCTAGATCTGGTGCCAGAACGCCTGCAGCAAGTCCTTTTGGAGATCGAAGAAGCAACGGCATCATACCAGAAACACTACCTCAACATTGCTCTTGCATATGGTGGGAGAACTGAGATTATTGATGCCGCGCGTAAGATTGCGGGCGATATTCAATCTGGCTCAGCCAAGCCGGAAGAGATAGACGAACAGTTCTTCATGAAATACCTCTATACAGCTCATCTTCCAAACCCATATCCCGATCTCATTATACGTACATCCGGAGAAGAGCGGCTGAGCGGCTTCCTTCTGTGGCAGTCGGCTTACAGTGAATTTTGCTTTCTAGATGTATATTGGCCGGAGTTTAGGCGAATAGATTTACTCAGGGCTGTTCGAACTTACCAGATGCGCCAGAGAAGGTTTGGACATTAACCGCGTAGGCTTTCTGCAAGTCACTCTTGCGTGAATATATGAGGTTGCGAGCGTTCAGAGCTCGCGTCAAGCTTTATCTCACATACGATACCGATTCAAAGCCAACTGACACAACGACATGAGCGTCTAGTCTCGAAGGCCCAGCGTAGCACGGCGGGATCGGTTAGCTCTTGGTCTACATTCGCAGAATTGATCTTAGAGGTTTCAAAACCTTCGGGAAGAAAGTGTCCCTAACCCTAGATCGCGGCCTAACCGTAGTCACGGGCCCCAATGGTTCCGGGAAGAGCAACGTAATCGATTCGGTAAAGTTCGCGCTGGGAGAACTGAGTGCCAAAGAACTCAGAGGCGGAACGATCACAGACCTCATCCACAGAGGATCCCCTCATGCTACAACAAAATCCGCCTATGTTGCAGTCCAATTCGATAACGCGGATCGCCGTATCCCGGTGGACGCGGACCTTGTAACGATCTCAAGGGAATTCAGAAGAGGCGGCGAAGGCATCTACCGACTAAACGGACGCCGCGTTTCAAGAAAGCAACTCACCGACATCCTCTCATCTGCAGACATCCAAGTCTCAGGCCACAACATCGTCCAGCAGCACGCGATCACGAGACTCGCCGAAGTGACACACGAAGAACGACGCAAAATCATCGAGGACATGATAGGCATCGCAGTCTACGACTCCAAGAAGGCCGAATCGGAGATCCAACTCCAGCAAGCGGACCTAAACATCAAGGTGGCATCCGCGAGAACCGACGAGGTTCGCCTCAGAGTCGAAGCCTTGGAGAAAGAAAGAAACGACTACCTTAGGTCTCAACAGCTGAAGAAAGAGAACAGCAAACTCCAGGCACAGCTGACCTCACACAAGATAGCCGAAATCCAAACCGAGATAGCTGATCTCCGGAAAGATGTCGCCGAGAAAGAGCAAACCATCGAACAGGTCAAGACAAAGAAAGATGAGATCTCCAAAGAAAGGGAAAAGGTCGAGTCGGAGCGTCAGAGCTACGAGGAAAATGTTGTCGAAAAGGGTAGCGCTGACCTGTTCAAGACCGAACGCAGCCTCGGAGATGTGAACGCGAACATTGCAGGTCTCAGGGCTGAGATTGAATCATCCAAGAGGACGACGAGATCTCTCGAACTTCAGAAAGCGGATCACGAGAAACGTATAGAGCAGACGGATCAAGCAATCGCAAAGTCCAAGTCGGATCTGGCAAACGGCAGAAACCGACTCTCCGAGGTTGCTGGCCTGCTTGAGGCCAAGCGGAAGGAACGGGAAGCCTTCTCGGCAACACTCGCGGATTCAAGGATGAAGATTGGCGAGCAATCGAGCGAAGCGAACGCATTAGACGGACAAATTGGCGAGCTCACGAACCAACTGATAGAGATCGACGCGCAAGGAAGGGCAAGCAGTTCGAAGGTCGCGCTTCTTGAGGGCCACATTCAAACGCTCAAGTCGCGTCGAGGAGAACTCGAAGAACTATCTAAGAGCATTTCGGGCAGAACAGAGGAACTTGCGAAGCTTATCACGCAAGAGAAGTCAAGGCTGAACACGATCGAAGCCAATCTTGCCGAATATACAAAAGTCGAGGTTGAGAAACGGGCGGAGGTAGCGCACGCCGCTGAGGTTTCAAGGAAGGCTCGCTTGACTCTCGCGGAAGTCGAGACTCAAAAGAATGTGGCAGAAGTCATCGGATCCGATGAGTCCGCCCTCGAGCTGATCGAGGAGATGGGCAAGTCAGGGGCAATCGCAGGTATCCATGGGCGCTTATGTGATCTGATGCGCTACAAGGAAGAGCATCACAAAGCCATCGAGGCCGCTTCAGCAGGATGGATGAAGTCGATAGTCGTCAGGAACATCGACAGCGCGATCGGATGCATAGAGAGCCTAAAGAGAACAAAACTTGGACGAGTCAAGCTAATCCCGACCGAGAGCCTGCATCCAGCGAACAAAGTGGAGCCTCCCACACACATCGAGGGAGTCCTCGGCACGATCGAGAGCTTCGTGGAGCCACTTGGGCCGTTCGATCGCGCAGTCAATTTCGTGTTCGGAGACACCATACTTACCGCAACACAGAGATCCGCCTTCCTAGTTTCCCTCGAAGGATACCGGGCCGTATCGATTGCCGGGGATCTCTACGAGCCGGGAGGAGGCATGGAGATTGGATACTACCGCGAACCGCTCGATGCAAGAAAGCTTGTGCCCAAGGAATCAACCCTTGTCGATGTCGCATCCGCAGTAACATCACTAGAAGGCCTACTAGAGCGCAGCAAGAAAGACCTCGAGAGATTGAGAGAAGAAATCCTCAGCCAGACCGAGAGCAAGGCAGCGAGCAAGAACCTCATTGAAGCGATGGTAAGAGAGGCCGACACGATAAAGCAGGATCTTGAACGAACCTCAAAGGCGATTGAGAATTCTGACAAGCGTGTCGCATCGCTCGGCGAAGAGATAGAGCAAGAGAATCTCAATCTCAAGTCTTCCCAGGAGAGAAGACAAGATTTCCAAAACAAGCTCGACCTACTAACGAAAGAGAAGGCATCATTTGGACTCAAGGCACGATCCGACGAGCTAACCCAATTGGAGAGTAAGCACGCGACCCTCTACGACGAGTTGAACAAGCTCATCCAAGACAAACTCGAGCTTGAGGGCAAGCTCTCCACGCTCGAAGCTTCCATCACAACCTCTACGCAGAATCAAGATCAGATGAAGGCTCAGATCGCATCGATCGAGAAACAGATCGCAGACACACAGTCAAGAATCGAGACCTCGAATCAAGAATTGGCCAGTCACGAAGAAACGATCAAGCAACTCCAGGACCAAAGAGAAGCCATACTGAAGAATGTGACCTCCGCGAAAGCGAAGAGGAACGAGTTCGAGCAAGCTCTCAAGAGCCTTGAAACCCAGCTAATGAAGGCTATTAATCAACTTGAGCCACTGAACCGCGAAGTCGCGAATCTCAACTCGACAGTTAAAGAGAAGGAGATGCGCGCTTCGCTCTTGTGGACCGAGATCAAATCGTTAGGCTACAACGAACTCATTGAAGTGGCCCCCAAGGAGCTTCCATCGATAGAGGAATCGCTAAGTGCCCTCAAGCGTGAACTTGAGCGAATCGGAGCAGTCAACGAATTAGCGGTCAGCCAATACGAAGACCAGAAGACCAACTACAAGCAGCTTGCGACAAGGATCTACGAGATCGAGAAAGAACGCCACGCGATCATCGAATTCATGAACGAACTCGACAAGAAGAAGTTCGACATGTTCATGCGAGCGTACAGCCAAGTCGACACGACCTTCCAAGAAATCTTCACCAAGATCACCGGCACAGGAACAGGAAGAATGGTACTCGAGTACCCCGAGGACCCATTCAAAGGCGGAGTTGATGTCCTGCTCGCATTCCCAGGCAAATCTGAGATGACGATCAGCAGTGCAAGCGGAGGCGAGAAATCAGTCAGCACCGTCTGCTTCCTGCTGGCACTCCAGGCGATACATCCGATGCCCTTCTACATGTTCGACGAGATCGACGCTCACTTGGACGTGGTGAACTCCCAGAGACTGGCCGAACTACTTCGCGATCGCTCCAAAGGGTCACAGTTCCTTGTCGTATCATTGAAAGACACCGCAATATCCAGAGGAAACAGGGTCTACGGCGTCTTCATACAAGACGGCGTCTCGCAAGTTGTGGAGATGCCGATGGCGCAGGTGGCGGCCTAGTGGACATAACCGAGAAGCCGTTCTGGCTGCGGGCTCCGTACATGATTCTGTTCGATCTGCTTAGACTGCACCGCATCAAACCATGGGACGTGAACATCACATACATATTGAACGCGTTTCTGGCAGAGATGAAGAAGCAAGGGTTCATCGACTTCTCCGCCTCAGGAACCGCCCTCCTGTCGTCCTCGATGATCCACAGGATGAAGTCTGAACTCGTGCTGAAGATGGAAGAGCCCCCCAAGCCCCCGATCGCTAGGCCGAACGAGGAAGTCCCGCCTCCACTCCCGTTCCCCATTCGATTTGAGTATACGTCAACTTCTATCGAGCAAGTTCTCTCAGTACTTGAGGGAGTTCTCAAACGCGAGAGTGTCGCCCTCGCGGACAGGAAGAGTCTCCTCAGTCCTCCAGAGATCCTTGAACAGATGGATGAATTCCTCGCCAACATAGAGAAGAACATCGAGGTATTCTACGCTAGCCTCCTACGGAAGGCCACAGCAACCCCGACGCTATCGTTCATGCAACTGACCAAGGGCTCAACATTGCTGGAAGCTGTTAGAGTGTTCATCATGCTATTGTTCCTAGTCATGCAGAATAGGGTGAGCTTGAGTCAGACGGAGGACCGAGGCGACATAACGATCAGCTTGCCAGAGGTAGCAGCCACAGTTGTCTGAGACCCAACAGATCGAGCCGACCGCCGACGAGCGTACAAAGAACCAAGTCTCGCTGATCGAGGCCGCCCTATATGTAACCGGAAAGCCGCTTGACGTGGGCGTCCTAGGATCGATCCTCAACATGCGCTCAGAGGAAAAGATACGCAAACTCGCCACAGCGTTGAAGGAGAAATACGCACAACATTCAGGGGCGTTGGAAGTCCTTGAGCTCTCGGACGGGCGATACGTCATGCAGCTGAAACCCGGATACTCTAAGAACGTGAAGCGTCTGGCGACGCGACAACTGCTCACACCGGGCCCGCTGAAGACACTGTCCTACATCGCTCTCCGTCAGCCGGTCGCGCAGTCGCACGTTGTGAAGGTGAGAGGTAACTTAGCCTACGGGCACGTGAAGCAACTGCGAGACATGGGGCTGGTCTCGGAAGAGAAGCTGGGAAGATCGAAACTCCTTAGGACAACCGCAAGTTTCTGCGACTACTTCAACCTCAGCCAAGATTCACGACAGATGAAGAAACAGATTCAACAAATAATCGAAGAAATGAAAACAGCCCAACCCGGAGCAGCACGGCCCGCTCAACCTCAAGAAGCGCAGGCGACCCTCCCGCAGGAACCGCAGACGAATCCCCCGCAGGAAGAGAGGACTCCTACCGGGTCTTCGGAACCTGAGAAAGCCAGCAGCCAGTAGAATCGGTCCCAGCCAGAACATACGACTTATCCGAAAGCAGTCAGAACTTACTGAGCGTGAAGTAGTTGGTTGTCGTCAGGGACTTCATGAGCCAACCTGTTCTTTCCGTAGACTCAGAAACGTCTGTGGCAGAAGCATGTAGACTAATGGGAGACAAGCATGTCGGGAGCATTCTGGTGTCACGCAAAGGAATCGCCAATGCGATCTTCACTGAACGTGACCTCCTGTCAAAGGTTCTTCCAGAGAAGAAAGACCTAGCTAAGGTCACAGTGGGCGCCTATGCATCGTCGCCCCTCATTACGGTGGCCGGACGCACGGATGTCAAGGAGGCAGCACGAATCATGACCGAGATGAAGGTAAGGCGGCTGGTGGTGGTTCAAGACGGCCAGCCAACCGGCATTTTCACCGCAGCCGATCTCGCAAAAGCCACGGGCAAGTCGCCCCTTGAGATCTGAGCCTATCGGAGGAGGAAGCGCGGCCTTGACGCACAAAGATGAGGCTTCCGATCTAAGGTGCGCCGAATGCGGGCGCGTGCTTATGCGTGACAACGAGGAGCGCAGATGGGCCAAGTGCAGATTCTGCGGCAAACCAGTCTGCTTCGATTGCATTCGATACATCGGCACAACCGTCAGAGGTCCCTACATGGACTACGTTGAAGCAATCCGAACATGTGAAGAATGCTACGTGAACAGAGGATAGGGATCCCTCGGTCCTCCGCCCGGACGCGGATAGATTGCGTAACAGCCGTACCATCCCTACCGAACGTCTTATGGCAACATCGAACGGGTTGAAGTAGCGGGTGTAATCTGACGTGGATCCAGTAACAACAATGAACTTCGCTCTATGCGTCGTGATAGTTGCCCTTGCTGTCGCAGCCTACAACAAGAAGAAGAATAAAGTGGCCTTGTACATCGGCGCCGCCTTCGGTTTCTTCGGCCTATCTCATTTCATAACCCTCCTAGGATTTGGTGGAGCAGCAACCACTACTGCCCTAGTGATCATCCGAACGATCGCATATCTGATCGTCATCTTTGCTTTGCTCAAGTTGTGGAAGTCGTAGCGAATCAAGCAATTCTTATATGTCGTGCTGAATGGTGTGCACGCGTGAGTTTGGAGCGACGCTGATTTGCCTCAATGGCATGGTGACCTACGCAAACGCAAGCCTTCGGGAGGACGAAGGAAGGTCTTCCGAGGTAAGCGCGCATACGAGATGGGCAGCGACCCAGCAGCGACTGTAGTAGGCGAACCTCGAATAGTATCGAAACGAGGACGCGGCGGGAATATCAAGCTAAGCGTGCTTGCAACCAAGTTCGCCAATGTGACGGACCCGGCAACCGGGAAGACAGAGAAGACTGAGATTAGAAGCGTCGTCAAGAACCCAGCCAACGTTGACTACCAACGCCGAGGCGTAATAACGAAAGGAGCAATACTCGAGACTCCGCTGGGGCAAGCTCGAGTCACCTCACGACCAGGACAGCACGGCGTCGTGAATGCGATTTTAGTCCAGAAGACCTGAGCTTACGTCGCTTCTCAACTGAGCTCGCGACTCGTACTACGATAACGAGGCGTCCACGTGTTGAAGCAAGATGGAAAGATGGTGGTCTGGCCCGCGGCGCTCGACTCAACCAAGTCCAGATCACAAGGAAGGCGCCTTGCGAAACCGCAGGCAATTCAAGCGCCACGAGTCGATGAGCTTGAGAACGCGGCAAAGAAGCTTTCATACGATCCGCAGCCGTCGCCACATTCGGCTCTCCCCTCACACTGGTGGGAGAAGACCGGCCACATTCTTGTCTCGCGTAGGGACAAGGCTAGGTCGAAAGTGCTGAAGGATCTGGCAGCGGAGATACGGAAGATACGAGGCTCGAAGCAGTAACCGTCCGACTAGCCTATTATGATGGATCCGGTGGTTGGGCTCGGTTTCAGCCCCGGAGTTTTGACGGTTAGCAATGAAGCGAACTCTTTCGATCTCAGCGCATCCAAGAACGATTGCACAGCGGGTTTTTCCAGACGATCCTTCGCCAATAGAAAATCATAGGATTCGTCTCCTATCTTGATGAAATCAAGACCATAGGTCTCTGCAACAGTCCTGATGCCTACGCCCACATCAGCGCGCCCGTGCGCCACCGCAGCTGCGACAGCAGAATGCGACTTCGCTTCAGACGTGTAACCAAGTATCCTCTTGGTGAACTCCTCGAGAGTAATGTCCCTTGAAGCAGCGATCTTCGAGAGGTGGTGATCCACCAACATCCTTGTGCCAGAACCTCGGTTCCTGTTCATGAACGAGATCTCTCCAGTTAGGAGATCATCGAAGCCGTGTATTCCCATCGGGTTGCCCTTCGGAAGCAGGAAGCCCTGTTCGCGTGCATAGCCTCTCACCAAAACCGCTCTGTCCTTCAGTCCGAAGAGGTGATAGAATGGAACGTTGTATTCCCCTGTCGCCTCGTCGAGCAGATGTACGCCTGCAACGTCGGCCTCACCGCGCTTTATGGCGTGAAGTCCTCCGAGCGATCCGGTGTTGATGACCTTCGAGACAAACCCTGGTCTGTGCTCGCGAATGACTCCGATCAAGACATCGATTCCCACACAATGGCTACCTATCACAACAAGATCAGCCGGGTTCAGGCCTGCGCCGAAGAGGTAGACCTTGACCTCGTCTCCTTCTTCGACGTAGTTGACTGTGTCAGGTATGTCGATGTATCCGTCAGAAAGAGAGAATGAGGATATTGCACCTGACCCGCCCATTGTCGGGTAGGCGAGATACTCCCCCGTCGCCGTCCTTGTCAGGTGAACTGGCAAGAGTTCACGTCTACCTTTTGACGTTACTCTCAATGCAAGCCTCGCACCTTGAACGACCACGGCTTTTTGTGTCAGGCCTGACATTTCCCTGAGAATAGGAGCGACGAGCGCGTGGAATATCATGAGCGCGGATGTCGGGTACCCAGGCAGACCGATCAGGGGTTTGCCATTCACAACCGCGATGACTGCCGGTTTTCCGGGCTTGACTGATATCCCATGAACGAGAACTCCTGGCTTGCCCAAATTATCGATGATCCGGTAGATGAGGTCTCCAGCCCCTGCCGAGGTGCTTCCAGAAGTCAGAACCATGTCAGCTTGCTCAAGTCCCTGCCTGAGCGTGTTCTGCATAGCCTCCGCATTATCGGGCACAATGCCGAGATGGACCGGTTCTCCTCCACACTCTACCACGCTCGCCGCGATAGCGCTCGCATTGATGTCGTAGAGCTTTCCGTACGCGAGAGAAGCTCCAGGAGGAAGAAGCTCATTGCCCGTCGAGAGGATCGCAACACGCGGTTTCCTGAAGACTCTGATTCGCTCTGTTCCGAGCGCAGCTAGGACCCCGATTTCGCGCGGAGTTATCGTCTCACCATTACGAAGAACCAATTCGCCGGCCATGATGTCGGATCCGGCGGCCCCTATGTTCTCACCCGGAACGACGGATCGGAATATTTCGAGCGTTGAATTGATTCGACGAGTATACTCGACCATTACTACTGCATTAGATCCGCGCGGAACCGGTGCGCCTGTCGAGATCTCTATGGCCTCCCCGCCTTTCACGGGGATCGAGCTCTGCTGACCTGCTTCGCATCGGCCAACGATTTTGAGTCCTTTCGGATTGTCGTCGTCAGCGCCGAAAGTGTCGTCAGCAATCACGGCATAGCCGTCCATGGCGGCTCGGTCGAAGCCCGGCACGTCGATCTGAGCGACCACATCCTGTGCGAGCGTTCGCCCGATCGAGTCGGAAACTGGGACTTCGTCGGTTGCCGTCAGTTCGGGCTTGAAATGTTTGTGAAGTTCGGAAAGGGCGTCCTCGATCGTAACCAGGGTTCTGAAGACTTTACGGCCTTCCAGCGCCTTCACCTCGCTCAACAGGTCTGAAGAGCTGGATCTCGACCTCCGCTCCTTCATCATACCCTTCAACGTTCTCTGGAACCACGACCATTCCGTTCGCTCGGGTGAGTGTCGTCAGGATTCCCGATCCAGGAGCACGAAGGGGTTCCACGAAGAGCTTTCCCTCTTTCTCTCTGACGAGGACGCGTATGAATGTGCGGAAGCCAGGTACTCCGACAATCCTCTTGGTTGCCCTTGCCCGAATCTTAGGTTGCGGATCCTGCTCCGTCCCCAGCATTCTCAAGATGAGTGGCTGGACGAAAGTTGAGAAGGCGATCATCGCGGAGACCGGCAGTCCGGGCAACGACACGATAGGTTTGCCGTTCACCACTGCGAGTCCAGTGGGCAGGGATGGGCGCATCGCTATTCCATGCACCAACATCCCAGGCTTCCCAAGGGCATTGATGACGTCCGGCACGAGGTCGCCTTTGCCAACAGACGTTCCAGCAGTCACCAAGACAAGATCTGCGGAGGCGAGTCCCCGCTTGAGCTTCTTAGAGATCTCCTCGGCATCGTCTTTCGCAATGCCAAGATCCACCGGTACGCCTCCACATTCCTCCACCATCGCCATAAGCACAGGACGGTTGACATCAACTATCCTGCCAGATGTGACAGGACCGCTCTCTGATACCTCATTTCCGGTGGATAGGATGGCGACCTTAGGTCTTCGTACTACACTCACGGTCTCTCGACCGAGAGCAACAAGGAGCCCCAGGTCAGGGGGCTTCAACTTTCTGCCTCTCTCCAGCACTACTGTGCCTTGCTTGACATCTTCGCCGATGTGGGAAATGTTCTCGCCAGGTGCGGCAGCTGTGTACATCTCCACGTCTCCTGTATCCAGTCGTTTCGTATTCTCAACCATCACAACGGCATCAGCGCCTTGCGGTACAGGCGCCCCGGTGGCGATCGCAATAGTCTCTCCTTTTCGAAGAGTCTTCATGGGCAGTTCCCCGATCTTGCTCTCCCCGACCAACTTCAGCAGGCTCGGGTTCGTCTGCGAGGAACCAAACGTGTCCTCCGCAACAACAGCATAACCATCCATCGCTGATTTCTCAAAGGCTGGAACGCTCGCATCCGCGCCTACGTCCTCGGCGAGTATCCGGTTGAGCGAACCTTGAACCGGGATCATCTCCGATGGCAACGAGACAGTTTGGAGGGCCTCGTAGAAGATGCGACGTGCTTCCTCGATCCTTGTTGCTTCCTTGAAGCCTCGGTCTCGCGCCTTCAAAACTGATCTTCCTTGAACCGAGTTGTGATCGGTCTCTGCGGGATATTAAAGGATAGACGGATGAGCTTCATCTGGTCATTCGCTGTCGCATGATCTGTGACAGCTTTGGGATGCGTTCGGTTGATGATGAACTCTTAAATAAGCGGCTTGGGGCTCGGTCAAAACGGTGCCGCCTAAACGAGCCGCCGTTTACGATCAAGCACTTGATCATAGACGATAGCTCAGTGGCAGAGCAGCGGACTCGATCGGCAAGATTGAGGCTGAAGCTGTTAGCCACATGGCAGCGACCCGTTGGTCGAAGGTTCGAATCCTTCCGGCGGCGCCATCTAAATGTCTTCACGACTAGAAGCTCTCAACCGCCCGCGAACTGCTTCCCGCAGATACCTATTGAGGTTCGACTGACGCAGCATTTGGCTGGCGGCTCATAGTCACTGCAATACCTGCGAGTACCAGCGCAGCACCGAACATTCTGATTGTTGTGGGTGTCTCGTTGAGGAGAAAATACGCGAGCACCGTCGCTCCAATTGGTTCGCCAAGGGTTGCAACGGCCACGAACACTGCTGGTAGGCGTGCGAGCGCCCAGTTGAACGATGAATGGCCAACCAGTTGAGGCACCAGCGCCAACAACACCAACCATACGTAGGTTGTCGCGTTGTACCCTGTCAAAGGTTGACGCGCACCCGCGACCATTAGCAGCAAGACAACCGCCGCCATACTGTAGACGATCGCAACGTACGGCGCAAGCGATAGTGACCCGCGCACACGCCGACCAATCAGCCAATAGCCGGTCACCATGAGGGCGCCGACCAGTGCTAGGGAATTCCCTAGCAGAGATGTGCTGCTGGTTCCCTGCGTCATATCGCCTAGACCTATCACGAGGCTACCCGCTACTGCGACGATCAAGCCAAAGATCACAGGACGCGTCAAGCGCTCGCGGAGTAGAAGCCACGACCCGATCGCAACCCACATTGGCGAAGTCGCGTCCAGAACAACTGAACTGGTCACCGAAGTGTACTCGAGAGATGTGACCCACGCTGCAAAGTGGAGCGCCAAGAACACGCCTGAAGCAGCGGCTAGCAGCCACTCCGTTGCCCGAAGTTTACGGAGCTCCTCGTGGTGACGCCATAGAGCTACGGGCACGACCACGAGCGACGCGATCGTCATGCGGTAAGAGGCAATGACAAGTGAAGGCGTTGTCGTCTGGGCGTTACGTATGAGAATCGACGCGGCAGAGACCGCGATGATGCCGACTAGCAGTACGATGCTTGAGGTGATACGCACAGGATTCCAACCTTGTACAGGCACTCGGGCATGGTGGCATTGCGCTTACTTGTATGTTGGGTTTTGTGCGGAGGGTGTCAAACACTTGGCACAGGGTGTTAAACACCCCGATCTACCGTATCGAAGGATCATCTCGAAGATAGAGCAAGGAAAAAGATTCAGAGGAGAGGGGGATGGTAGTGTGCTACTGTGTCACGATTAGCTGACCTATCATCTGCGTGTGGTCGTCGGCGCAGCCTGGGACTGAACAACGCATTGTGAAGGTTCCCGTGGTGTCCACGTTGAATTCAAGTTTCGCGCTCTGGCCGGGTGCCAATGCGCCTGTATCCAAAGCTAGGTCCGGAATCGTGATGCCATGCGTATCTTGCGGGTCCGTGTTGGTCACGGTCAAGACTATGTGGTCGCCTCTGTGGACGGTTATTGTTCCTGGGTCGAAAATGTGGTGCACGGCTCCGTTCTGCGTGACCGCCTTGATGTCAATGCTCAGTGTCTCAGTCTGACCTTGCGGCTGCGGAGCGGATTGGTAATAGGCGTATACTCCTGTGACGATCACCGCGAGTGCGATCAGTCCGATCAGTATTCCCCTGTTGGATTTCTTCTTCGTCGGTGCATTCTGCAATTTGACAATCACCTCCGTGGTGCTTCAGTTCTGGCGGCGAACCGCCTTTGATCAAAGATGTCCAGAGGCAAGTGGGCGCAGGTTTGAGAGTGTGGTGCTTGACAAAGACGAAGCAACACATGCGAAGCCTTGTGATCGAGGAAACAATCACGCGATCGGACTCGAACGCTGTGATCCAATGGGAGTCGTCATCCATCTAAACCAGAGCCAGTTCAACGATCCACGTCTAGACCTATCTTAGCGAGGGTCCAGTCTCGCCTCTCACGGTTAATCTACCCGAATGCGAGCTTTCCGGGTGTCATGAAAAGGGCAGGCCTAGCTGAGCTTCCCCTCCATCCTGGCAGGTGTCCGCCTTGGCTCTTCGCCGAGATGAAACGCCTAGGCGGAGCCATCGTCAAGCTAATCGTGCAAGAGCACGGCAGACGCGAGTTTCTAAGAAGGATCAGCGATCCGTTCTTCTTTCAGGCATTCGGGTGTACGCTGGGCTTTGACTGGCACTCATCGGGGTTGACCACAACCGTATGCGGGGCGCTGAAGGAGGCAATAGTGCCAGATGAATTCGGCATTGCGCTCTACGGCGGGAAAGGCCGAGCCTCGAGACGAACCCAGGACGAGCTCGAAGATGTCGCCGAGGTCTTCTCATTGTCGTCTCATCGGGTTGAGTCGCTCAAGTACGCAAGCAAGATGGCCGCCAAGGTGGACAGCAGCTGCGTGCAGGACGGATACCAGCTCTACCACCACACCTTCATAGTGAGCGAAGACGGAGAATGGGCGGTTGTTCAGCAAGGGATGCAGGGACGACTCGCTCGTCGCTACCACTGGCTCTCCGACAACGTTGGCAGCTTCGTTGAGGAGCCCCATTCAGGCATCGCAAGTGACCGTCTCGGGCAGTCTGTGCTTGACATGACGGCTCATGAGAGCGAGGAATCAAGAAAGGCCAGCCTAGGTCTTGTCCGTGACAGCCCTAACAGCCTATCGAGTCTCATTCGTGGTGCAGGGCAGGCATCGATCGACCAATACTTGCCCGGTCATCAGGGAGCGCTCATGCTCGTCATGCCGACTCAGCACTCGATAACGCGACTGTCCGAAACAACTGTGGAGGCGCTTCGCAGAGCGTACGAGTTCCAACCTGAGAGCTACGAGGAGCTCGTGGCCCTCCGAGGCATCGGCCCCAAAGCTATTCGAGCACTAGCGCTTGTCTCAGAACTCGTCTACGGAAGGGCGCCCTCGTGGAAAGACCCTGCTAGGTACAGCTTTGCGCACGGAGGCAAAGACGGCATCCCGTACCCAGTTGACAAGAGAACCTATCACAAGACGATTGAGATCATCGAAAACGCTACTCAGAAAGCGAGCGTCGGAGAGAACGAGAAGACCAAGGCCATCAAGAGATTACAGAGTCTCCTTAGCGCGGAACACGCTCGGGACTCGAAACGAATTGTCTGACGGCCCAAATCAGTTGTCCGATGATCACTCCATTTCACGCAGATGATGGAACGCCGATCGGTGCTACCTCTTCTAATGGGATTCACGGACTGCGATGGTTTGAAATCGGCATATGCTTACCTCGCATGGGCAAACGATCTTGCCTATTGCCGCGCGTGGCACGTGTGACATGTCTGACATGAATGGCATGATGTAAGACGACACTCTGCAAGGAGGTGGCGCTTTCTGGGAAAGAGGTGGCGCTTTGAGAGTTCTCATCAACATGGAAGAGGCGTAAATCTTCCGTCACTCCTCTCTTTCCTGCTGAAACTCAGCGTAGATGCTTTGTTCTCCGTGTCGTCGGATTGAAGATACACGCTTTCACGAGACGAATTGGATTGAGCGAAAATTGCATTCCAAGTCGCGTCAGGAGGGCCCGCGCTGGGCCTCTGGCGCAGCCCTCTCGTGGCAACCAAGACTAATCCCACACAGCCTAATCCGAGTACAAAAATCAGAACTTCGAATGCGAGAATGCCCAGAATACCTGCAAACGGCACCAAGAAATCCACCAGTCCCATCGGCAAGGCAAGAAGCAAGTACCGCTTCCTGGCGGTGCAAGCCGCAAGTAGGCAAAGGTATCCCCAAGAGAAATGAAACAGTAACGAAGATACTCGCTCCAACAGGGCATATCCAACAAGCGTCAACGCCTGCATTGCAGAATAGAAAAGGTCGGGTCGAGCGACAACCAGACTCGAATAGACTTCTTCTGCGGTTGGGCCACCAATAGCAAGCGCCGCGTAGATTGAGAGCAGCGTGATGGTGCCGAGAGTTCCGACGTAGCCTGCATTTTCCCAGAACCCGAGTCCGAGCCCATAGCTCTCAGCGTCTCTAGGGTTCAGCGTCCTTCGGGAAACCGCCCAGACTGCCACCAGATATGCCCCACCAACTTCGAAGAACACGGTCTGAACTCCGAAGTAAGCTCCTAGCGCCGCAGGATTGTTTCCGACGCGCGATACGAACGCACTGTATGTCAGGGTTTGGAGTATGATCTTGACCACTATAGCCCCTGCATATGCGAGAAGAGAGAGAACCAGCGCAGCTCTGGTGAAGCTTCGCTTACGGTTCCAGTAGATTACTAGGCCGGCGCTGAACGCGATGGTGACGATTGGCTGAAGAAAGTACAACACATCAATATTCTGCATGTGTACGTCCTTGATGACTTGCCCTAACTAAACGAGTACGATATTGAATCTTGTTATCAGGCCAGGCACACAGACAACGAATCAGTCCGCTCCGGAGCGCCTACCATGCGGTCCATGCGCCTGAGGTAGATTCAAGGCGGAGTGTTACATGCGCTAGAATGTGAGAGAGGCTAGTATTGGACGCTAAGGAGCTCGTTGATGAGCTGTTCCGTCTTGACGAAGGCATACGTTGGGTAGGTGTATCCGATCAACAGGGAAACATACTCCAGAACACCCAAAGGCCTGAAGTGGAGAGCCTCACGGACAAGGCAACTGACGAGCTGACCTTGCACGTCTTTCCGACCATAATGGGCCTGCTGTGGGGAAGACTAGTCGGAACGGGGATTGGAGATCTCAAGTCTATCGTTGTCGCATACGGACGATTGTACCTTATGGCGTTCTACGTAGACGAACTTCTGGTGGTACTGACGTTTGAGCTGAAAGGGATACCCAACGTCCTAGACAAGATGAATGAACGGTTCGGGGTAGGTTTCGCGAGACTCCCCCAATAACGCACTTCCGCTTCCAGCCTACGGCTGAGTCTTTCCAGTAACGGAGCCAGCACCACCCATTTTCCGCCTCGCGATGACTGGGTCAAAGTGTCGGCAGCGATTTCTCATTTCTATGCCCTGGAGCATAGATTCACTCAGGTCTGTCATGC
>Ga0116202_10000753_pt1 | contig 18393 bp, 9 predicted proteins | sample LakKivw325mmetaG_FD_94479 | JGI IMG/M metagenome (GOLD analysis project Ga0116202, IMG submission 94479) | Anoxic lake water microbial communities from Lake Kivu, Rwanda to study Microbial Dark Matter (Phase II) - Lake Kivu water 325m metaG | ecosystem: Environmental > Aquatic > Freshwater >...
CCGCTAGACACACCACGGTATTGCTACAGCGATGTATCCCGCCCGACTTGCATGTCTAAGACACACCGCCAGCGCTAGTCCTGAGCCAGGATCAAACCCTCCAAGCAAATTCTAGTATGTGGTTTCTGGTTGTTAGTTCCCGGTTTCGGGAACCGGGAACCATGAACAAGGAACCATGAACCATTTTGGGGGTTCGCTGCTCTGTATTGGAATAGTTATGGCACAACCCGAGCACGCTTTGGGTTACATCCGAATTATCAAAGAGCAATACGCCTGTGAGCAAGGATACAGGCGAAAGGTTCGATTGTCAACATAGACTTGGCCTCAAGCATGAATCCACATCTTGCGCATCATCACGTACTTAGCGCAAAGCCTCCGAACGCCAAAGAAGGCAAGGCCGATAGGGGTCGCAAAGCCGCCCGTTTCCGCCGACCAATTCACAGCGACGATACCACCGGTGCCGCGTCCGGCGAACCGACCACAACCCATTGCGGCACGGTCAGGGCTCGGTTCTTGTCCGAGAAGTCAGCGCGTCGAGCTCGGGCCTCTGCTCGCGGCTTGTAGCTTCAGACTTGGGGCCCGATAGTAGCCGCGGGCCTTGACGCTAGTCTTTCTTTGTGCCGGAGGAACGGTCGCTATCCGGCCGGGACGACTTGCCGCCCTCGCCGCCGGACGGCTTACGCTTGTAGTCGGTGATGTAGAAACCGGAACCCTTGAATATCAAACCGCTCCCGCCGGAGATAATCTGCTCGACGCAACCCTTCTTCCTGCACTTCGGGCAGTCTTTGATGGGCGGGTCAACGATCCGCTGAAACTCGCTGAAGCAGTGCCCGCACTTCTTGCACTGGTATTCGTAGGTAGGCATTGCAGCTAGACGTTGGACACTGGACTCTGGACATCAGACAGAGGGCTCTGGACCGACGAGTCCGGAGCCCTCCGTCTACAGTCCACGGTCTACAGTCAACCGTCTCAGATTGCTAGTAGTCCCCGCCGTAGCCGCCGCCGCCCGGTGGCATCGGCGGCATCTTTTCCTTCTCAGGCAGCTCGGCGATGGCGCACTCGGTCGTGAGCATCAACCCGGCCACGCTCGCCGCGTTCTGCAGCGCCACGCGCGCGACCTTGGTCGGGTCAATCACGCCGGATGAGAACATGTCCTCGTACGCGAGCGTCTCGCAGTTGAAGCCCACGTTCGGCTTCTCGCCCTTGACCTTCTCGAAGACGATTGAACCGTCCACGCCGGCGTTCTCGGCCAGCATCCGGATCGGCTCCTCCAGCGCCTTCTTCACGATGCCCGCGCCGACCGCCTCATCGCCGTCGAGCTTCATCTTCTCAAGCGCCGAGATGCAGCGCACCAGGGCCACGCCGCCGCCCGCGACCACGCCCTCTTCGACCGCGGCCCGGGTCGCGTGCAGCGCGTCCTCGACCAGCGCCTTCTTCGCCTTCATCTCGACTTCGGTGGAAGCGCCGACGTTGATGACCGCCACGCCGCCGGCAAGCTTCGCCAGCCGCTCCTGCAGCTTCTCCTTGTCGTAATCGGACTTGGTCTCCTCGACCTGCTTCCTTATCTGCTCGATTCTCGCCGTGATGTCGGCCTTCTTGCCCGAGCCCTCGACGATGGTCGTGTTTTCCTTGTCGATGACCACGCGCTTGGCGACGCCCAGGTCCGAAACCTGGACGTTCTCAAGCTTGATGCCTAAGTCCTCGGAAATCAGCCTTCCGCCCGTCAGCACGGCTATATCTTCGAGCATCGCCCGACGACGGTCGCCGTAGCCCGGCGCCTTCACCGCGCAGCAGCGGAGCGTACCCTTGATGTGGTTTACGACCAAAGCCGCGAGCGCCTCGCCTTCGACCTCTTCGGCGATGACGAGCACCGGCTTACCCCGCTGGGCGATTTTCTCAAGCACCGGCAGAAGGTCCCGCATCGACGATATCTTCTTCTCGTACAGAAGAACCAGCACGTCCTCCAGAATCGCTTCCATCTTCGGATTCTGGGGCGTCGTCGTGCCCGGCTCCAGCGCGAAATAGGGCGACAGGTAGCCGCGGTCGAACTGCATGCCCTCGACGACCTCAAGCGTCGTCTCGACCGCCTTGGCTTCCTCGACCGTTATCACGCCTTCCTTACCGACCTTCTCCATCGCGTCGGCAATCAGCTTGCCGATTTCCTTGTCGTTGTTGGCGGAGATGGCCGCGACCTGCATTATCTCCTCGCGGCCGGTCGTCTTCTTCGACATCTTCTTAAGCTCGCCGACCGCCGTCTCAACCGCCGCATCGACGCCGCGCTTCAGCGCCATCGAATTGGCGCCGGCGGTGACGTTCTTCAGGCCCTCGCGGTAAATCGCCTCGGCCAGCACCGTCGCGGTGGTCGTCCCGTCGCCGGCCACGTCGGAAGTCTTGGACGCCACTTCCTTGATCATCTGGGCGCCCATGTTCTCGAACTTATCCTCGAGCTCCACTTCCTTGGCCACGGTCACGCCGTCCTTAGTCACGGTCGGCGCGCCCCACTTCTTGTCGATGATTACGTTGTGGCCGCGCGGACCCAAGGTCACCTTCACCGCGTGCGCGAGTTGCTGCGCTCCGCGGAGAATCGCTCGCCTCGCTTCGTCCTCGAATCTCAAATCCTTGGCAGGCATGCTCTCTCCTTACTTCTCCTTCTCGATAACCGCGAGCACGTCGTCCTCGCGCATTATCAGGTGCTCTTCCTCGCCGATGCGGATCTCGTTGCCGGAGTACTTTCCGAACAGGATTGTGTCGCCTTTCTTCACTTCCATCGGAATCCGGTTGCCCTTCTCATCGACCTTGCCCGGACCGACGGCGATCACCTTGCCCTGCTGAGGCTTCTCCTTGGCGGAATCGGGAATGATGATTCCGCCCTTCTTGACTTCCTCTTCGATGCGTTCGACCAGGATTCTGTCCTGTAGCGGTCGTATCTTCATGACTCCTCCTTAAGAAATTGTGAGTTCTGTTTGAAAACCGTACTCCACTCGAGGCCTATCAATTCCCGTCATAGAGCGAAACCAGCAAGGCCCGCTTCGCTGCCGGACAATGCATGTCGTTGCGGGCCCTTGCATGACTCCTGTAAGACAATAGCCTTCAGTGTTTTAGACACAAACATGCCGGCTTGGATTCGCCGACCTAAAGCACGCCAAAGGTCCTGACATACAGACAACTGGCTTAAGAGTCTGAATTGACGGAAGTTAAAGCTATGGGCGATATCTGAATTGAACAGATGACCTCCTCCTTGTAAGGGAGGCGCTCTAGCCAACTGAGCTAATCGCCCTCGCGCCGAAATTATAGGCGTCCAGCCGCCTCTGTCAACTCAAAGACTGCCCACTGCAACCTGCAAACTCGCCGCGAACGCGGTGTTGCCTCACAAAGTGCCCCTCGAACCTCGCGGAAAACGGGGACTGTACCGCGCCAAGTCGAGCCGAAGCGGCTCCGCGAGGCATGACGTTGGCGCTCCGTGGGACCGCCCACCGTTTTCCGCCGGTGCTTGCGTGCACCAACGATGGGCGTGCAATGCGGTCAGACTGCAACCTCGAACTGAAGGCGCGATTGCGTCCGTCAAAGTACCCGACAAAGTACGTTAGAGAGTACCGGCAACGGTGTCATCAACTGCGTCCTGAACTGCGTAGCGAACTGCGTGAGCGATTGGACGCGGCATTGCACGACGAAATGCTCTCGAAGTTGCTTGCGCAGTTGCACCACAAAACGCTTGCGACATTGTTCGGTTCATTTCTCGGGGAAAAGTGTCGGTGATTCACTGAGCCAATGCACCGGGCACTGTGTCGGCGACTGCGGTTCCCTAGGCGGTCTCCGGGCCGAGGGGTGGGCGGCAGAATTGTGGTGCCGTTACCGTCTACCACCATATGCTGTAGCGACTCGCCTACCGCTGGGACCTTCAACTCCGCATTCCGGTCTCTGGTTTCTGGAATCTGAATTGTTCCAACTTACTCATTCAGGTTCTTCGGATTAAGTCTACCTAAAAGTAGACTCTATTGGCCTCTCGTACCGCCCCAGTTCTGTAGTAAGCCCCTGGAAATTGGCTGCTTAGACCAATATACCACCATTTGCGACCTGCCGTGCCCTGTACCATTGGGGAGGCTCTTTGCCCCGGAGCAGAGCCCAGTGCTGGATATTGAGCAGGCCCGGCTCAGGTCCACGCAGCCGGAGCCGTTCTTCACTCCGCTCAAGGCCCCGCTCCGGCGCCCGCGCCTGCTCCTGGAACGGTCTCTGTTCCGGCCTCAGCTCATCGCCCCGCTAGAGTGTCTGCTCCTGGCCCTGCTCCTTGCCAAAGTCAAGCCCAAGCTCCTCGTCGCGCTCCGGGTTCAGCTATAGACTCCGCTCCTTACCCTTGTCCTCACCGCGCAACGGCGCCCGCTCCTCATCCCTGAGCACGCCTCGTCGTGGTCCCTGCACCACGCCCTGCAACGGCTCCCGTTCCGGCCACGACAGCGGCGACTGCTCCGGCTCCTGCTCGTGTACAACCGGCAGCACCGGTTCCGGCCACTGCCACAGCGAAAGGCCGGCTGGCCGGCTATACGCTGAGATGATATGTCGTGGGATCTGCCTGCAGCGTGCTAACCAGCAAGGGCGGGCTTGCGCACGCCCTTGCTATTGTCCCGTTCCGCTTTCTGTGTCTCTACCTCAACCTTAACCTTAACCTCTTCCTACTACCTCACCACCACGACCTTCCGCACAGCTTGTGCTTGAGCTTGTGCTTGTGCTTCTCTCACAAAGTACACGCCCGGCGGCATCGCCCGCACGTCGTTCGCGCCCGGTTCGAGGTCCATCACCTTGCGCCCGTTGACATCGAGAAGAACAGACCTCAGGACACGATCCGAAATCCCCGAGCGGGTTTCGGTCATGTCCCGCGGCAGGAACAGCACCCCGCGGATGATGGTCGGCAGCTTGGTCGTTCGGACTGCCGGTCGCGCTGCTTCTTCAAGCCCGACCCACGAGTGCACCCGGTACACCGCGTACACTACGGGATTGCCCGCAAACGGCGTCCCGAGCCCAAGGTTGCCCGTGGTCGTGGCCTGGTCTTCCAGCGGCACGAAGCAGAGGAAGTTCTCGCCCCAGACGAGCGAGTCCGTATCCCAGGCATAGGACCACGTCAGGGAGTCGGTGCCGGCGCCGCCGGTCACGTCCGCCCATTGCCACGGCATCCGCGTACTCCCCACGCGGTTCAGCACGCCCATCATCATCGTCCGGCCGGGGGCCGAACGGTTCACGGCCTTACCGGTCAGGGCCGGTCGCGCCGACAGGGTCGTGTCGTCCGGCAGCCGGTTGAATTCCAGGCGCACCTTCGTGTCATTGACCGGAGCATCCTGTATCACCGACACGTTGTTGCCGGTGCCGTTCGCGACGTAGACTCTGCTCGTGACCGGGTTCACCGCCACGGCGCAGCCCCTGACCGCGGCTAGGGCGGTCGTGCCATTGGACGCGCCGTCAATCACCATCAGGGTGGCGCCGCCCTCGCCGCTCGCAACGTAGATCTTGTTCGTTACCGGATTCACCGCTATGGCAGCGGGGGTCGTGACTGCCGGCACTGTGGTCGTGCGGTTGGTCACGCCATCAATCACCGTCACGTCGTTGCTCACCCAGTTCGCGACGTAAATCTTGTTCGTGACCGGGTTCACCGCCACGGCAGTGGGCCGATTGCCCACCGGCACCGTGTATGTGCTGTCGGTCGCGCCGTCAATCACGGTCACCTTGTTGGCGGTCCAGCTCGTGACGTAAATCCGGTTCGTCACCGGGTTCACGGCCACGGCGTTGGCGCCGGTGTCCACCGGCACCTGCGTCGTGTCGTCGGTATTCCCGTCTATTACCGTCACGTAGTTGCTCCCGTAGTTCGCGACGTAGGCCTTGCTCGTCACCGGATTCACGGCCACGGCCAAGGGCTCGTTTCCTGCCGGCAGTTGGATCTGGTATCCATGCCAGGCGTGCATCAACGTCACGTCGTCGCTGTTTGAGTTCGCGACGTAGACCTTGGTCGCGACCACGTCCACCGCTACCGCAACGGGGTTTGCGCCCGCGGGCACCGTGGTTGGGGTATCGGTCGCGCCGTCGATGACCGTTACGTTGTCGCTGCGGTAGTTCGCAACGTAGACCTTGTTCGTGACCGGGTTCACCGCCAAGGCAGTAGGGTTCGTGCCTGCCGGCACCGTCTTCGTGCCGCCGGTCGCGCCGTCAATCACGGTCACGTCGTTGCTCGCCCAGTTCGCGACGTAGACCTTGTTCGTGATTGGATTTACCGCCATCGCAAACGGGTTGCCGCCCGCGGGCGCCGATGCCTTGAGGTCGCTCGCTCCGTCAATGACCGTCACATTGTCGGCGGTCCAGTTCGCGACGTAGACCTTGTTCGTCACCGGGTTCACGGCCAAGGCCCATGGGCCTGTGCCCGTGCGCACCGTGGTCGTGTCGTTGGTCGCGCCGTCAATCACGGTCACACTCTCACCGCCCTGGTTGGCGACGTAGACCTTGTTCGTGACCGGATTCACCGCCACCGCACGGGGGCCGGTGCCGACGGCGTACAAGGTATCATGGTTAGTCGCGCCGTCAATCACGGTCATCTTGCCGGAGATGCCGCCGCCCACGGCGTAGACCTTGTTCGTGACCGGGTTCACCGCTATGGCAACGGGTTGGACGCCCCCGGGCACCGTCGTTGTGTCGTTAGTCTCGCCGTCAATCACCGTCACGCTGTTGCCGTTCCTGTTCGCTACGTAGACCTTGTTCGTGACCACGTTCACCGCGATGGAGTAGGGGGTTGTGCCTACCGACACGGTGGTGGTGTCATCGGTCTCGCCGTCGAACACCGTCACTGTGTTGCTCCCCTTGCTCGCAACGTATATCTTGTTCGTGACCGGATTCACCGCCACCGCTTGAGGCCCCTCGCCTGCGGTTATCGTTTTGGCAGTGTCGGTCTCGCCGTCGATTATCATCACGTCCCCGGGTAGACGCGGGTCTCCGGGGTAATGAGGGTCACCATTGCTCGCGACGTAAATCTTGTTGGTGACCGGATTCACCACCACCGCGTTAGGGCTCTTGCCAGCAGCCACCGTTTTCCTGGCGTTGGTCGCGCCGTCAATTATTGTCACATTGTTGCTCTCCCAGTTCGCGACGTAAATCCTGTTCGTGACCGGATTCACCGCGATGGCGATGGGTTTCCTGCCCACAATCACCGTGGTTCTGGCATTAGTCGCGCCGTCAATCACCGTCACGCAGTCGCCGAGCTCACTGCCGACGTAGATTTTGTTGGTTACCGGGTTCAACGCCACGCAATTGGGGAACGGACCCACGGGCACCGTGGCTGCTGCCCAATCTGCCGAGGCGGTCCCGATGAGTGCGGCAACCGCCAGGCAAACCGCGAGCGTCCCGACTGTAGGACTCTTCCTGGCTTTCATCTTCATCCTCCTTATCCGTAATGAACGTATCCACGGCCGCGGAGCCGGCGCTCTCTGGTTGTTCCAGTACTTCGAGTCCATTGCCGGCTCCGTTTCATGCTTCTTGCTGTAGGACCCAATGCATCATCATTTGGTTATTACGACCTTGGTAATAGCGGCCGACGGCTGACGGCTAACGGCTGACGGCCCAGAACGGACAAGGTACACGCCGGGAGCCAGCCTTCGCACGTCATTCACGCCCGGTTTGAGGTCCATCACTTTCCGCCCGCTCACATCCAGCAGCGAGGGGCCGAAAACGGGGACAGTCCCTGAAGGTACAGTCCCCATTTTCGGCAGGAATAGGACGCCGCGAATGATAGTCGGCGTCGGCTTGCGGCTTGTGGCTTGTGGCTTGAGGTCTTCCTCGACTCCCAGGGCCGAGTCGCGCAGCACCGAGATGCTGGACCCGTCGAAGTTGGCGACGTAGACCCGGTTCTGGGCAGGGTTCCAGGCGAAGTCCACCGGGCTGCCGCCCACACCGATCGTGCCCAGCACGACATCGGCCACGCCGTCAATCACAGTCACGCTGTCGCTGTCCCGGTTCGCGCAGTAGACCTTATTGTTGGTCGCGTTGTAGCAGAGAGCGTGAGGGTAATTGGCTGCTCTCAGGACTGCGATGATGCTGTTCGTCGCACCGTCAAACACGGTGACATAGCCGCCGTTCCGGTTTGCGCTGTAGACCTTGTTGTTGGTCGCGTTGTAGCAGAGGGCGGAGGGCCCGTCACCCGCGTCCACGGTCGCGATGACCGAGTCGGTCGCGCCGTCAATCACGGTCAAGTCCCAACCGCCGTTCGCGCAATAGACCCTGTTGTTGGTGGAGTTATAGCAGAAGGCGTGAGGTCCGTCGCCCGTGGCCACAGCCGCGATGGCGTTGTTGGTCGCGCCGTCAATCACGGTCACGCTGGCGCTGCCGCCGTTCGCGCAATAGACCTTATTGTTGGTCGGGTTGTAACTGAGGGCGCAGGGCGAGCTATCCACGGCCACGGTCGCGATGACGCTGTTCGACACCCCGTCTATCACAGTCACGCTGGCGCTCATATGATTCGCGCAATAGACCTTGTTGTCCGTCGCGTTGTAGCAGAGAGTGTACGGCTCGTCGCCTGCCGCCACGGTCGCGATGACTGTGTCGGCCGCGCCGTCCATCACGGTCACGTCGTCGCTCCCTTCATTCGCGCAATAGACCTTGTTGCTGGCCGGGTTGTAACAGAGGGCGCGAGGTCCGTAGCCGGTAGCCACGTTCGCAACGACTCTGTTCGTCGCGCCGTCTATCACGGCCACGAAATCGCCGCTGTAGTAGTACGCGCAGTAGAGCCTGTTGTCGATGGGATTGTAGCAGAGGGCGCGAGGATAGCTGGTCATGGCCACGGTCGCGACAACGCTGTCGATAGCGCCGTCAATCACAGTTACGTCGTAGCTGTACAGGTTCGAGCAGTAGACCTTGTTGTTGGCTGAATTGTAGCAGGTGGTATAAGGGCTCGAGCCTGCAGGCAGGATCGCGATGACGGTGTCGGCTGAGCCGTCAATCACCGTCACCGAGCCGCCGACCGTGTTCGCGCAGTAGAGTTTGTTGTTGGTCGCATTGAAGCAGATGGCGCGAGGATACTCGCCGACGGCGACGGTCGCGACGACACTGTCGGCCGTGCCGTCAATCACGGTGACATTGTTGCTCTGCTGGTTCGAGCTATAGATCCTGTCATTGGTTGGATTGTAGCAGAGGGCATTAGGGCACGAACCTGCAGTTAGGGTCGCGACGACGGTGTCAGCCCCGCCGTCTATCACCGTCACGTTGTCGCTCGCGTAGTTCGCGCAGTAGACCTTGTTGTTGGTCGGATTCAAGCAGAGGGCAAAAGGGTAGGACCCTACGCCCACGGTTGCGATGACGCCATTGGTCGCGCAGTCAATCACGCTTACGCTGTTGCTCCCGGAGTTGGCGCAATAGACACGATTGTAGTGCGGACTCCAGCAGAGGAAGCGAGGGAAGTTCACCACCGCCACGGTCGCGATGACCGTATCACTCGCGCAGTCGATCACGCTTACGGTGTTGCTCGCGGAGTTGGCGCAATAGACACGATTGTGCAACTGATTCCAGCAGAGGGCGCGCGGACCGGCTCCCGTGGGCACGGTCGCGATGACTGAGTTGGTTGCGCCGTCGAACACAGTCACGCTGGCGCTCCCGTTGTTGGCGGCGTAGACCTTGTTGCTGGTCGGATTGTAGCAGAGGTCACGCACGTCCATACCGGTCGCGATTCGGGCGATCTTCTGGTTCGTTGCACCGTCGATTGCAATCACGCAATCGCCGAACTGGCCGCCGACGTAGACAGTGTTGTTGGTTGCGTTGTACGTCAGACATTGCGGGCGAACCAGCCCCACGAACGAATCGGGAATGAGGATGGTTGTCTCCAGCCATTGCCCGCTCGCCGACGACAGGCAGCAGCCGATAGCCAGCAGCAGACCAGCAACCTTCATAGGACCTCCTTCTTATCGAGCAATGACAATCTTCCAGATGGCGGTGTTCGGTCTCCCGTCATCGGTCTTCGGTCCTCGGACAAAGTACACGCCCGGTGCCAGCGCCCGCACGTCATTCGCGCCCGGTTTGAGGTCCATCACTTTCCGCCCGCTCGCGTCCAGCAGCGAGGGGCCGAAAACGGGGACAGTCCCTGAAGGTACGGTCCCCATTTTCGGCAGGAATAGCATGCCGCGAATGATAGTCGGCGTCGGCTTGCGGCTTGTGGCTTGTGGCTTGAGGTCTTCCTCGACTCCCGTGGCCGAGTCGCGCAGCACCGAGATGCTGGACCCGTCGAAGTTGGCGACATAGACCCGGTTCTGGGCAGGGTTCCAGGCGAAGTCCATCGGGCTATTACCCACCTCGACCGTGCCCAGCACTACGTCGGTCTCGCCGTCAATCACAGTCACGTTGTCACTGCCCTGGTTCGCGCAGTAGACCTTATTGTTGGTCGCGTCGTAACTGAGTGCGCCGGGGGTGCTTTCTGCGGCCAGGACCGCGATGACGTCGTTCGTCGCGCCGTCAAACACGGTGACATAGCCGCCGTACCGGTTCGCGCTGTAGACCTTATTGTTGGTCGCGTTGTAGCAGAGGGCGTAGGGCCCGTCACCTGCGGCGACGGTCGCGATGACCGAGTCGGTCGCGCCGTCAATCACGGTCAAGTCCCAACTGTCGTCCGCGCAATAGACCCTGTTATTGGTCGCGTTATAGCAGAGGGCGCACGGCCGTCCGCTTGCAGCCGCGGTTGCGAGGACGGCGTTGGTCGCTCCGTCTATAACGGTAACGCTGGCGCTGCCGCTGTTCGCGCAATAGACCTTATTGTTGGTCGCGTTGTAACTGAGAGCGAAGGGGTAGCTGTCCCCGGCCACGGTCGCGATGACGCTGTCGGTCGCGCCGTCAATCACGGTCACGTTGCCGCTTGCATGGTTCGCGCAGTAGGCCCGGTTGTTTGTCGCGTTGTAGCAGAAGGCGCACGGCTCCACGCCCGCCGGCACGGTCGCGATGACGCTGTTCGTCGCGCCGTCAATCACGGTCACGTCGTCGCTGCCTTCGTTCGCGCAATAGACCTTGTTGCCGGCCGGGTTGTAGCAGAGGGCTCGAGGTAGGTCGCCCGTGGCCACGTTCGCGATGACGCTATTGGACGCGCAGTCAATCACGGTCACGTTGGGGCTATTGTAGTTCGCGCTGTAGGCCTTGTCGTTGGTCGGATTGTAGCAGAGCGCGCGAGGATAGCCGCTCAGGGCCACGGTCGCGATGACGCTGTCGGCCGCGCCGTCAATCACGGTCACGCTGGCGCTCATGTAGTTCACGCAGTAGGCCATGTTGTCGGTCGAGTTGTAGCAGAGGACGTACGGCTGGTCGCCTGCCGCCACGGTCGCGATGACGTTGTCGGTCGCGCCGTCAATCACCGTGACATCGTCGCTGTATTGGTTCGAACCGTAGACCTTGTTGTTGGTTGGATTGTAGCAGAGGGCGTAGGGCCCGTTACCTGCGGGCACGGTCGCGATGACGCTGTCGGTCGCGCCGTCTATCACAGCAACACTGTCGCTATCCTGGTTCGCGCAGTAGACCTTGTTGTTGGTCGCGTTGTAGCAGAGGGCGCCGCCTTGTTCGGCTACAGTCGTGATGACGCTGTCGGTCGCGCCGTCTATCACGGTCAGGCCACTGCCACCCGCGCAGTAGACCTTGTTGTTGGTCGCGTTGTAGCAGAGGGCGCTGCCATATGCGGCCACAGTGGCGATGACGCTGTCGGTCGCGCCGTCTATCACAGTCAGACCATTACCGGCCACGCAGTAGACCTTGTTGTCGGCGGCGTTGTAGCACAGGGCGTAGGGCATGTTACCCACGGCCACGGTCGCGATGGCGCTGTCGGTCGCGCCGTCAATCACGGTCACGTTGGCGCTCCCATAGTTCGCGCAGTAGACTTTATTGCTGGTCGGGTTGTAGCAGAGGGCCCAAGGCCAACTGCCTGCCGCCACGGTCGCGACGACGGCGTTGGTCACCCCATCAATGACTGTCACGTTGCGGCTGATGTAGCTCGCGCAATAGACCTTGTTGCTGGTCGGATTGTAGCAGAGGTCGTGCACGTCCATGCCGGTCGGGATTCGAGCGACCCTCTGATTCGTCGCTCCGTCGATGGCAATCACGAAATCGCTGTACCGGCCGCCGACGTAGATAGTGTTGTTGGTCGCGTTGTACGTCAGACACTGCGGGTTTTGCAGCCCGCCGAACGAATCAGGAATGACGATGGTAGTCTCCAACCACTGTCCGTTGACCGCCGACAGACAGCAGATTACCAACAGTATTGCCAGGGTTCTCAGGGGGTTCTTGCTTGAAGCGACGGCTCGACTAAGCGGGCAACCAACTCGATAAGGCATCATACGCGCCTCCTAAACCGGACATGACCTTTGTACCGCCTGGCGCCGGAAGGACTCGCGGCGGCATTCCCGTTCGTCGCCGCGTTCGACGTCACTGTAACTATAGTCCCGCCTTGGCCGAAGTCAAACTCGCCAACCACGAGTGAAGAAGACGTCGTCTGCAGCTACGGCTGGCACCGGTCAGTTCTGCCTTCTGGTACTGATTCTGAACTCGAGGGACAGTCACCTACTTGGCGATGAGGAACGGGCCCACGAGCGGAACGTCCGGTTTGCCGACGCCGTCAGGGATTTGAGACGCCGTGGCCGGATATGAAGTCCTCATCAAGCCTTCGGCGCTGAGAGAGCTGGACTCGGCTGGCAGCCGGAAGCTCCGGCGCGCCCTGGTCGAGCGCATCCAGGCCTTGGGCCAAGTTCCCCGACCGCCCGGATGTAGAAAGCTGTCCGGAAGCGACCGCTACGGGGTGCGCTGTAGAACCTGGCGAATCGTCCACTCGGTGGAGGATGGCCGTCGGACGGTGCTGGTTGTGAAGGTAGGCCGCCGGAAGGATGTGTATCGGTAGCGTCCCGGTGACAACATTCCACTTGTGATTGACGATTGAAGATTGGCGCACATGGCAGGGAATCGCGCATCGTGTATCGTTGGACCGTTCGAGAAGCAGGGACTGCCGATTGGCGGAGTCGTGAGGATGAGAGAAGAGTATTACAAACACGTGCTTGAGAACCGGCGCGTCGTCGCCGACCCCGAGAACCTCAAATGTACTTGCACTCGGACGCTCTGCGAGTGGCACGGACGATGACGGGAGTGCGTCGCGCTCCACAGGCACTACAAGGACCACGTTCCGGCACGTCTTCAGGAGTACATCGCCGCCCGCCTGAAATCAGTTGCCAGAATCGGCGCCCTGAATACCCGGGAGGATGAACCCACGCCCGTCGCGCATCGGCTCTATGCCGGACGGCGGGACAAGGAACCAGAGACCAAGAGACGAAGGACCAGTGACAAGCACCGGTCTTGATGACGGCGGCAAGGTGGGGAGAGCTAACGGCTGACGGCTTACAGCTTGCGGCCTCGGCTGATTGGTGCAGTCGATTGCCGATTGGCGTAGCCGGACAAGGTATCGTCCATCGTCACTTCGCTCGTAGTTCCATCGGGAATCGTGAGCACCCATAGCTGGGCACGCCTGAAGATGAACTTGGCAAGGCCTCGGTGAGCCTGCGGCAGGCCGCTGCCCGCGACAGCGACTCCTGCTCCGCCGCGTGCTCCTGGAACGACAGCCTGCTCCCAGAGCAGCCTGCACATGTTCCCGGAGGGGCGTGAAGGGAAACGGCGCATGCAGGGTTTCTTGACTACCGTGGCTTCCGCAGCTAGAGTGGACGCGTGAAGCTCACGTCCGGTCGTCCGGCCAAAGGCATGCTGGCGCTCGTGTTGCTGCTCCTGCTAGTGCCGTCGCCGGCCCATGCTTACCTTGACCCAGGCACCGGCAGCTACGCCGTGCAGTTGCTCATCGGCTCTTTGCTGGGCGGGCTTTTCGCCCTCGGCTTGTTCTGGCGCCGGGTCGTCGCTTCCCTCAAACGTCTGTTCAAGCGCGGAAGAGGTGACGACGGCAACCAGTGAATCTCTTCCGGTGACTTTATCACCCTGGTCTCATTCGGCTCTGCCCGACCATGAACCGGGAACCTGCTGACCAGAAACGCCGGGCGGTTCCATTTCACCCGGTCCTGTTCGCAGTTGCACCGATTCTCTTCGTCTACGCCCACAACGGCGTCCGGATTCCGATCGACCCCGGCGAGTTGCTCTGGCCGGTCGGGCTCTCGCTGGCCATGACCGCGGTGCTCTGGGCTGTTCTGGGGCTCCTGTTCCGCAACGCGGCGCGGGCGGCGCTGGTCGTTTCTCTCTTCCTCGTGCTCTTCTTCTCGTACGGGCACATCGCAGAAGAGCTCGTGCGCCCAGTCTATGCCAGTGCGGAACTGCTCCTGGGCTGGGCGGTGCTCATGGGCATCGGTATATGGCTGGCGGCTCGGCGCCCGAGGCGGCGGGCCCCCGGTTCCCCGTTCGGGCTCACGCTCCTGCTCAATTCGGCCGCAGTCGGCATCCTCGCTGTCAATCTGGCGACCGGCGTCCGGGCTCTCGCGCACCGGCCGCCGCGCGCTGAGCGCGCACCGGGGCCGAACGTGACGGCAGCGAGTGCGGACTACCCCGACATCTACTACATCATCACCGACTCCTACGTCCGGTCCGACGTGCTGAAGTCACGTTACCAAACCGACAACGGCGCGTTTATCGGCGAACTCAGACGCCTGGGGTTCTTCGTCGCCGACCGGGCGCGCTCCAACTATGCCTGGACCCATCCATCGCTCGCCTCGTCGCTCAACCTTACCTACCTGGACAGCCTGGCCGCGGCGGTCGGGCCGGAATCCGATAACGGCGGGCCCCTGCTCGGGATGATCCGGAACAGCCGCGTGGTCGACTTCCTCAGGCGCCATGGCTACAGGATTGTGTCGTTTGCGTCGGGCGATGCCGGCACCGACATGGCCGGCGCCGACGTCCGTCTCGCCCCCCGCTGGTCTCTGACCGAGTTCCAGGGCATTCTGGTGAATACGACCCTGCTCCGGGACGTGCTCATCATGATGCACCGTTCCTCGGCCGGCCGGCACCGCGACCGGGTGCTCTACGCGCTGCGGAACCTGCCGGACGCCGGGCTCGGTCAGCGCCCGGTATTCGTCTTCGCCCACATACTGTCGCCGCACCGGCCGATCATCTTCGGAACGCCGGTGATGCAGCCGGGAGTATCACCCTTCGCCGCCGCCTATGGTGGTCAGGTACTCTATCTGAGCAGACTCCTTGTCGACGTTGTACAGCGGATTCTGGCCCAGTCCTCGCGTCCGCCGGTCATCATAATCCAGGCCGACCACGGACTGAGGGAAGTAATCGCCTGGGGCGACTCCGCGCGCAGTCAATTGCTGGAACGGCACGCCATTCTTGACGCGCTTCACCTCCCACCGCCCCCCAGGGGGACCCGGCCGTCTGACCAGTTGTACGACTCAATCTCTCCGGTCAACACATTCCGGGTAATCCTCAGCCAGTACTTCGACACCACGATGGCGCTCTTGCCGGACCGAAGCTACTTCTCGTTGCTGGAACGCCCCTATCACTTCTACGACGTGGACCGACCCGAGTCCTATCCGGTGGTCAAAGGCAATCCGGCAGAGCCCACTGAATCGCCGTGATGGCGTCGGCGCCGAAAGGAACGCAGACCCGCGTGCTGCCCAAGGCCGGGTATCGAAGTCGGTGGCTGGTCTTCGGCGCCGCGGCGCTGGTCGCGCTGCTGCTCTACCTGCCGACGTTGCGGTACGGTTTCGTCTGGGATGACCGCATGTTGATTCTGGACAACCCGTTCCTGGGCCGGACGAACCCGGTCGATATCTTCACCAGAGAGTTCTGGAACAACCCGGACGTGGACCGCTCTGCGGGAGCCATGTCCTACTACCGGCCGCTGGCCAATCTCAGCTTGTACGTCGAGCGCAAGACTTGGGGACTCCGACCGGCAGGTTATCACCTGACGAACACTATCGTCAACGCGGCGGTCGTATTCCTCATGTGCCTGCTGCTCTGGGAGCTGTTCGGTTCGGTGTGGCTGGCCGGACTGGGCGGCCTGCTGGTCGGAATTCACCCGGCGATGAACTGCGTCATCACATTCATCTTGAATCGCACCTACCTGCTCGCGCTGCTCTTCCTACTGGCAAGCGGCCACGCGCTCGCGCGCGGGCAGCGGGGCCGCGCCCGCTTCTGGCCGGCGCTGTTCGGCGGCTCGCTGCTGCTCAGCGCTCTCGCGCTCGAGGCATCGCTGGTCTTTGCCGCCCTTGCCGCCGTCTGGCTACTCGCGAACCGGACGCGCTATCGCCGGCTCCTGATCTGGATGGCCGCAACCATGTTACCGGTGGCGGCCTATCTGCTGCTACGGCTCGGTATCGCCCGGATTCCGTTCGCGAGTTCGTATCCGCTCATGAGGTTGGCAATCACCGAGCCGCTGCGCGTCATCGATACCTTCGGACAGCAATTGCAGCTTCTGGTTTTCCCGTTCAACCAGAAGGTCATCTACGTCCCAGCCAAGCCGTTCACGAGTTTCTCGGTATACACGATTCTCGGGCTGCTATTCCTGGGTCTGCCGCTGTATGCGATGATTCGGCTCGGGCGTTCGACCGACCGACACCGTGACATGCATGGCGCAAGCTCGAACCCGAAACCCAGACGCTCCGCGCAACCTGAGGTTGAAGCCGGTCGCCTTGGCTGGTATGGCTATGCCTGGATGGTGCTCTTCCTGCTGCCATTCGCGCACCTGCTCTTTCTGGGTCCGTCAGGCAGAATGCTGTACCTGGCCGCCCCGGGGGCGCTGATTCTCCTGGCGGCACTGTACCGGACCGCAAACCACAAACGGCTGACCACCCGCGTCGCTTACGGCGCGATTCTCCTCTACGCTGCGCTCTTTGCGGCGCAAACGCTCCGGCGCAACCCGATCTGGCACGACGAGCTATCGCTGACCCGGGCGATGGTGCTGGAAGCACCGGCGTCGGCCGTCGGCCACTTGAACTACGGTTGGGCGCTGGAGGCCGTCGGCCGAAAGGAGGAGGCAATTGAGCAATACCGCCTTGCGGTCGGCATCAACCCGAATTACGACCGGGCGCACCTCTGCCTCGCCCTCGCCCTGACTGACCGCGGAGACCTGCCGGGCGCGATTCGGGAACTGCGCGAGGTCGTGCGGCTCCATCCCGAGTCGTGGAAGGTGCGGAACAACCTCGCGGTGACGCTGAAGGACAACGGCCAGCTCGATTCGGCAATCGTGGAATACAGGGAAGCGCTCCGGCTGAATCCGAATTCGGTGCTGTTGCTGAACAACCTGAGCCACGCCTACATGCAAATCGGGGACGTCCGGCAGGCGATCCCGCTCTTCAAGGCCCTGCTCCGGCTCAATCCGGATCTCGCGAGTGCTCGTGCCGACCTCGCTGCAGCCTACCGCAAAGCAGGCATGCCGGACTCAGCCGCACTGGTAGAAGGTGGGAAGTGAAGAACCTCGCGTTTGACTTGCCCGAGACCTGAATCTATCCTCTCTCCAAGATGGAACCCCCGAAGCTCTTGATCGCCGGCGAGTGGGTCGCGACCGAAAAGGCTCTGCCGGTCGTCAATCCGTACGATGGATCGGTCATCTGTGATGTCCCCATCGCCACCGAGCCGGTTATCGACGCAGCGATAGCTGCGGCCGAGATGGGCGCGGCCGATATGCGCCGGCTGCCCGCACATACCCGCTCTGCGATTCTCACAAAGGCGGCAACGCTGCTCGAACGAGAGACCGACGAGTTCACCGAGTCAATCATCGCCGAGGCGGGCAAGCCTCGTAAGTACGCGGCGGCTGAAGTCGGACGCGGCGTCGAGACGCTCCGCTTCGCCACCGCGGAAGCGCTGAGAATCCACGGCGAAACCGTGCCGATGGATGCGGCGCGCGGCTCCGAACACCGGCGCGGCTTCTTCATCCGCGTCCCGCTGGGCGTCATCGCCGCCATCACGCCGTTCAACTTCCCGCTGAACCTCGTGCTGCACAAGGTCGCTCCCGCCCTTGCCGCCGGAAACTCCGTGGTCCAGAAGCCGGCAACCAAGACCCCGCTCACCGCTCTAAAGCTCGGTTCACTCCTGCTCGATGCCGGCCTGCCATCCAATGCGCTGAGCATCGTCGTCGGCGAGGGCGGCACGGTCGGCTCGGCGCTGGTGCGCGACTCGCGCATCCGGATGGTCACGTTCACCGGCAACCCGCAGGTCGGCGAAGCCATAAAGCGCGATTCCGGCCTGAAGCGAGTCGCACTCGAACTCGGCTCGAATTCCGGGGCGATTATCGACGAGACTGCGGACCTCGACAAAGCGCTCGCCCGCTGCCTGGTCGGCGGGTTCTCCTTTTCCGGCCAGGTCTGCATCCACACGCAGCGAATCTACGTCCACGAGTCAATCTCCGAGCAGTTTGCGGCGCGCTTCGTCGCCGCAGCCGAGAAACTCGTCTGCGGCAACCCGGCTCTGCCCGAGACCGAC
>Ga0116202_10000756_pt1 | contig 18369 bp, 15 predicted proteins | sample LakKivw325mmetaG_FD_94479 | JGI IMG/M metagenome (GOLD analysis project Ga0116202, IMG submission 94479) | Anoxic lake water microbial communities from Lake Kivu, Rwanda to study Microbial Dark Matter (Phase II) - Lake Kivu water 325m metaG | ecosystem: Environmental > Aquatic > Freshwater >...
ATATATTCCCATTTAGGATCAGAAAGTGAGAGTTGAACCGGAGGTGATGAATTCCATCATAAAGGATGCGCTCGCTGAGCCAACTTCCGCAGCCGCTGGCATAAAGCGTTTATAATCCAGTGAGCATTAAGGCGCCCCTGAGGCGGGAGCTTATCAGGCGATTTTCAGAGTATCAGACGGGGGCGTTCGTAGACCTTCTGGCAGTGCTGGTGGGAGCAGCAGGAGGCTTTGGCTGAGTTTTTTCGCGAACTAATCGTCGTCGTCCATCACCTCTTCTTCGACCACCTTCTGCCTTGTGCCCCTATCCTGTCCACGAGATCCTTTCCGGGAACTTTGACTGAACCCTCGGACAACGGCCTTTTGGGGATGGCCGCCCTCTTCGCAGGCGCTGCCCGGGCGCCTCTCACCTGCATCGTGATGATCCCGGAGATGGCCAGCAGCTACAGCAGGATTCCACCCCTCATCATCGCCTCCGTCCTCAGCTACGCCACAGCCCAGATCCTCCTCGGGGGCGGGTCGATCTACTCGATAAAGCTGATGAGAAGGGGGGTCTACCTCGACCCCCTCCATCCGCTCCTTAAGGGGGTGCCGGCCGGAGAGGCGATGAAAAAGACGTCGTCACCGTCGGGCCCGAGATGACCCTCCGCAAGCTTCGGGAATTGATCTTCAGCAGCAATCTCAACGGCTTTCCTGTGGTTGAAGATGGTCGTCTCGCGGGGATCGTGACCTTCGACGACCTGAGGAAGATGCCGATCGCCGATCAGGATAAGACCCTGGTGGGGGACGTCGCCGTGAAGGAGGTGGTCGCCGTCAGGCCGGACCAGTCATCAAAGTACGCCATGGACCTGATGTACCTGAACAAGATAGGGAGGCTTCCGGTGGTGAGCGGCGACGATCCGAAGAAGCTCCTCGGGATAATAACCAGGACCGACGTCATCCGGGCCTAGGAGACGAGCGGGCAGAGATGAAAATTATCTGAAATTCTGCCATCTCTCTTTGGTGATTATCAAGATCGTTCGACGATACGTCGCTCCATTTTTATACCTCCATCCCCTGATATCCTATCGATGTACCGTATACTGGTTACCAACGACGATGGCGTCTACTCCGCGGGGATCAGGGCGGCGGTCCGGGGCGTTTTGGGCCTCGGCGAGCTTCTGGTGGCGGCCCCCGCCGGCCAGAGGTCCGGCGTCGGAAGGTCGATATCGGTCTTCGAGCCCTTGAGGTACAACAGGGTCAGCCTCGACGGCGTCGAGGCGTACGAGGTCTCCGGCACCCCCACCGACTCCGTCATCATGGGGATATTCTGGCTGATGAAAGGGGAGCTTCCTGACCTGGCCGTATCGGGGATAAACATCGGCGAGAACATCAGCACCGACACCGTCACCACCAGCGGCACCATCGGCGCGGCTCTGGAGGCGGCAAGCTACGGCGTCCCCGCGATCACAGCCTCGATCCAGGTCGTCGACCAGGGGGACAAGTTCGATAGCGTCAACGATCATGCCTACCAGTTCGACGTCGCCAGCGACCTCGTCCGGCGTGTGGCTAAAAACGTCCTGGAGATGGGCCTGCCGCCGGGAGTGGACATCCTCAACCTCAACGTCCCCGTCAACGCCACCGAGGATACGGAGGTGGTGGTCACAAGGCTCGCCCGGAAGATCTTCAGGACAGCGGTCCAGGAGCGGGCAGACCCCAGGGGGAGGCCCTACTACTGGATCGGCGGCGACCTGGTCTGCACCGAGCGGGAGGGGACCGACGTCCGGGCCCTCTACCAGGAGGGGAAGATCTCAGTCACTCCTCTCACCATCGACAACACCGCACGGGTGGACTTTTCGGAGATATCCAAGCTCCTCGGTTGAATTCCCAAGGGTGATGACTTTGACCAAGATATCTATCGCAGATTTCGAGAAGATGAGCCGGGACGACCAGGTCCTCTACCTCGCCGAGAACCTGAGGGACCTCGACGACGAGCTGGTGGAGCCGGGGATCGAGATTTTGATCGGCGCCGGGGAGACGGAGCTTGCCATAGCTCTCGCGAAGGACTCGGGGCGGACTGATCGGGCTGTGGAGATCGCCGCCGACGAGGGAGACTACCTCTGGGCAGCCCTCATCGCCAAGAAGGCCGGAAGGGATGATGAGTCGAAGAGGCTCTACCAAGAGGGGCTCGCGTACTACGTCTCCGAAGAGATGTACGGCCGGGCCGTCAGCGCTGGCCGCGCTCTCGGCCTCCCCGCCGAGCAGATCGACCGCCTCTTTGAGGCCGGGGTGAAATCCGAGAGGAGAAAGATGGACATGGGCCGCATAGGCTACGCCCTCGATACCATTGCCCTCTCCCTCGAGAGCGCCCTCCTCGGCAGAGACGACGAGATGGCCGAGGACCTGCGAAAGGCGATGGCTGAGGAGAGGGAGAGGATATCGAGGCGGGAGGCCGGGGATCAGAAAGATTGAGAAGAGCCTCAAGGCGCCGTCGGCAACTTCAGCGGTCCCTCAGCTTCACCTCGATCTTCAAAAGGTCCTCGGCCACCAAGACGTCGGAGAAGTGGCGGCGGGCGTCGGCGAGTAGGGAGCCCACGTCGTCGGAGTACCGAGAGCTGATGTGGGTCAGAACCAGCCTTCGGGCGCCGGCCCTCGCGGCGAGGAGGGCCGCCTCGCCGGCGGTGCTGTGCATCGTCTCCATCGCCCAGTCTGCCAGTTCGTCGTCGAGGGACCCGTCGTGGATGAGGAGGTCTGCATCTCTGCTCGCCTCCTCGACCTCCGGCGTGGGCCTCGAATCGCCGGTGTAGACCACCTTTCTTCCGGGCCGCGGAGGGCCCATCACCTCCTCGGGCAGCACAGTCCTCCCCTCGACCTCCACCGTCTCCCCCCGCTGCAGCCTTCCGAAGAGGGGTCCGGGCGGAACGCCCAGGGCGCTCGCTCTATCGCGGTTGATCCTTCCGGGCCTTGAGTCCTCCCGGAGGCAGTAGCCGAGGCTTGGGACGCTGTGGACTGTCCTGACCGCCTCCACCTCGTACCCGTCCATCCTCACCACGTCGCCGGGAAGAAGCTCCAGGGCCCTGACGGGGAACCTGCGGGAGTAGTAGCAGAGCCGGTCGAAGAGCTCCACCACCTCAGAGGTCCGGACGGGCCCCGCTATGGTGACGGGCTCTCGTCTCCCCTGGAAGGCCATCGTCTCCAAAAGCCCCGGAATTCCTAGGATGTGGTCGGCGTGATGGTGGGTTATGAAGATGTAGTCGAGGCTCATCATCCCTGTCTTCGCCCGCATCATCTGGCGCTGGGTCCCCTCGCCGCAGTCGAAGAGGACGAGATCGCCCTCGCGGTTGATCAGGACCGCCGAGGGGCTCCTCTCGGGCGTGGGAAGGGAGCCTGCCGTGCCGAGAAAGGTCACTGTGAGCATCCTTCGCATCATCTCCAGCTCAGGGTCGATCTTCTTGGCGACGGGACTATAAAAAGGTGCGCGGGCTATGAACCCGTTCCGAAGCGCTGAAACGCCAAAAAAATGAGGAGAGGCTAGAATAGGGGGGCGAGGGACTGAGATGACGCCTGTCTAGGAGCCGATTATCGGGGTTGGTATTGTGATCTTCACAGTGATGGTCGAGGACCCATCATCATCTCCCGTCGTTTCGAGCTCAAAAGCCTTCGGATCGTTGTCGACGTTGGAGCCTCCGGGGATTCTGTAGCTAGTCTCGCCCTCCTTGAGATCGTCGTAGACGTTCTCATACCACTGGTTTGTGCCGGCATCGACGGCGTTATCGTTGGCGTTTTTTGAAAACTCGTTTTTGGTTATCCTGTTGCCGTCGGACCCGGCGGGGATCCAGATCCCGTACTTGTTGTTGCTGACGACGTTCCCGGATATGACGTTCTCGTCGGAGTCGAAGAGGGATACTCCGTACCACCTGTTCTCGGTGACGAGGTTGTTTAGGATCTGGTTTTTGTCGGACTTTATCTCAATCCCCGCCTTCCCAAACCCCGCATTTTTGATCACAAACCCCTCCAGGGCGATCCCATCCGCCGAGAGGGTTACGACGCTACCAGTCCCTTTGCCGTCCACCAAGGGCTTTCCGGACCCGGAATCTGCGCCTCGAAGTATCAGAGCCTTCTCCACCACCACGTTCTCTCTGTACGTTCCGCTCTGGACGCTGATCGTATCCCCGGGATTCGCCCGGTCAACCGCAGCCTGGATGCTGGCGTAGTCGCAGCCTTCGGCCCCTACTGTGATGGTGGCCGCCTCGGCTGCGCTGAAAGAGATCGCCGCCAAGATCAGAGCAGAAACGATCATCCATCTCGTCCCCTTTTCCTTCATATCAGATCGCCCCCAAACTCAGGTTCCATATCAGGGAACTCAAACCTCATATCTTCAAACTTCTCAAAGCTCAGGTCCATATCATCAAGGGCGAAGTCCATATTGAAGACCTCTTCCCCGGTGGTGCTTCTTCCACCACCTTCTCTGGTGGGCCAGGCCGGGCTTTCAGAACCGCCGGACTTCAGATCATCGGCTCCGGATATGATGGCAAAGGCCTGACGGGGCTCTGTCAGATGAGAGACGACCCGCCTCATAATCTCGTTTCTGTCCGAGGTGCTATTTATCGCCTCAAACCCGAAGGCGAAGTAGACCACCCTGTAAGTCCCTGTGTCAACCCTGACCGCGGCACATCCGTCGTCTTTGTAGTAGAAGATTCCGGTGGCATTATCGGTGATGGGCGATATCTCGCTCGGCCAGTACTGACTGTCGGCCCCGTCGCCATCCGAGATCCCGAGGGTCATCCCGTCGGATATGGGGTCTCCGGGAACGCCCTCCAGGGCGTTGATGCCGGTGCAGTCCTTTACGTACTCGACCTGCAGATAATCCCGATAAAAGTCGGCGTCCTGAATGTTGTAGCCGAGATCCTGCCCTGACAAGAATAGACTTCCTCCCGCATCGAGATACGCGGCGAGGTTAGCCTGATCGTCTCTCGTGAGGGTGGTCGTAAAGTCCCGACCTGTGAACCAGATGACGCAGTCGAAGGATAATAGTTCGCTCGTGCTCGGTGGCTCGGCGGCCTTGACGTAGCTTCGGCCGGTCGCGGCTAGCGCTTCTTCGTAGTAGGTCTCGTAATCCGCCTCCTCGTCATCGTCCACCAACAGAATCAGGCTCCGGTTCTCGAAGACCTCGATCGATCTCTCCTGACGGTTGTCCTCGATGAACTCCTCGCCCTCCATCGCCAAAGCCCGCGCCTCCAGGACGTACCGCCCCTCGGCGGACCCGGACCACGAGAGGCTCACCTCGGCCGATCCCCCGCTGGGAAGGTCGGGGATGGTCTCCGTCCCCTTGACGACCCCGGCCTCCAGAAGCTGGACGGCCACGTTCTTCTCGTCCTCGAGCCCTTTGTTCTTGACGACCACCTTCGCCTCCACGGGCCGATCGGGCTTTGAATAGACGGGAATCTCCATCTCTGCCACCTCCAGGTCGTGGGTTGCCGTGAAGGGAAGATGGAAGCTGGTCTCGGGGTCGCCGAGGAGGTTGATCTCATAGTAGCAGAACCTCATGACGTTTCCGTCGCTGCTGCCATCGATGGACCCCAGGTTGTCCTCCTTGGCGTCCTGGAGGGCCTGGCCGATCTTCACTATCCCCTCCCCGAAGATGGCGTCCCAGAACTGTCGATGATACCTCTGAGACGGGCCGTCGGTGGTGGCCTTTCTCCCCCATCCGAACCGCGAGTTGCCCACAAAGGCGAAGGCCCCGTGGGGTTCGGTGACGAAGTGCTCAAGGATGCAGTCGCCTGGCGAATAGATGCCGTCGGGATCCCGATCGTCGAAGGAGCCGGCGTAGCAGCCCTGGCTGTATCCGAAGAAGTACTTGTCGTTTTTGAGGCTGCTGACGTCGTCGACGCTCATCTTCATGGCATTCCCGACGTTGGCGTGGCCGAGATGGTTTATGGCGTGGATGTTTCCGTTGATTATCTCAGCGAGCTCCATTTTATTCCATTCCCGGTCGCGGTCGTAGAGGCAGGACTTGCGGTAATCGTCGGGAAATCCCGCCGTCTTGTAGCCGTTGGCTTCGGAGCTGTCTTTGATCTCGTCGAGGGAGTTTCCGCCCCAGTCGCTGACGCCTCCGAAGCCCAGGTACTCGCCCACCATCCAGACCTCCTTCAGGTACAGGTCGCTGTCGGTGGACTCGTAGGCGATCGTCTTTCGGATGAAGTTGGATAGCTCAGCGTAAGAGTCGACGGGAGCCCTCCCGACGTATACCTCGGCCAAGAGATCCACCTCGCCTCCTCCGGCTCCGTCCCCTGGCTCGCCGTAGACGCCGTTTCCGTTGTAATCGTAGTTTCCGTCGAGGCAGGCGTAGTAGAGGTCGGAGGGGATATTCGGCGGGGTCGCTTCGTAATCCCAGGCCCAGAGGCCCCTGGCGGGCACGATGCAGTCCCAGCTGTCTTTGCCCTGGCCACCGCCGTCGGCGTCTCCTCCCAGAAGAACGTAGGTGATCCCGTTGTTGAGATAGGCGTCCTCGACGAAGTTTCTTATCTTCTCCTGGTCGTCGGCTCCCGGATAGGTTGCATAGATATCCTCCACGGTGACGATGGCGGCTGCGATGCCCTTCGACCTCTTAAGGTCGACGAGGGCACCGAAGTTGTAGGGCCCCGGCGCGTTCTTCAGAGATTGACTTGTGATGATGACGTAATCGTAATTCCCGTCCAGGAGGGGAGACGATCCCGTCGTCAGAATTTCCTGGGAGTAGGTGGCAACCTCCCCCGGGTTGTCCACGATCCGCCCCATCTGCTCTCGCTCGTCAGCCGATCCCCTGAAGAGCCCCCGATCCAGGGTCCCGTCGGGAGCGGTCTTCACCTCCAGGTCGAAGCTGCCGAAGTAATAAGTGTCCTTCGTCTTGGGGATGTACATGATGGGGTACAGGTTTATATATAATATTTTATATCCCTGCTTCTCCTGAACTCCCACCACTGAGTAGACGTCTTTGGGGTAAGGTTCCATCGACCCGTAGGTCGTCTCGTTGAGGGGCGTGAAGGTGTAGTTTCCAGAAAAGCTGATGGGGAGGGGGTCTTGGCCTGGCTCGATCAGAATTTTCCCCAGGTTCTTCTTCTCGCCGGGGATGACCTTTATATCCTCTACCTCTTCCCCGAAGGGTATCAGTATCCTGGCGGTTCGAAAAGGAACGACCGGCTCCCCTGGGATGATCCTATTTTCCAGCCCCGGGATCCTGATCGATTGTGTGACGTTCTGGGCGCCCGTGGGAAGGATCTCGCCTCCGAATCCCACCTGGATTATCGGCTCTTCGGGGCGGTACTGCCACCTTATGACGCCCTCGCCCTGGGCCAGGGTGGGTGAAAAGGATAGAACAAAGGTTAAGCTCAAGACCAGCAAAAAGCAGGTCAAACAGATGGTCTGATGACCCCTCATGGTATTACCTCAAATACGGCCATAATCGATCCCCTCCCTTATTCTTCGGCAAGATGTACCCCCTTCGCGCAAGATCTGCGATGTTCATCTTCGCCAGTATTTCGAGGTCGGAAGTGCTAACCCATCATGGTTTTGTGAATTGTGCTGATAGTCCACCCCACTCTTGAGGATAGGTAACTCTTCTCCGCGTATGGTATTAAACGTTTTCCCATCTTATTTATTTGAGATTGAAAATCGCTAGTTTAAACGCCACCTATGGTCTCCCGATGAGATGATCGTCTATCGAGGAGATGAACTGGCATTATCTCTGCATCCCCGGGGAAAGGGAGATCCCTGATCTAATCCTGGGGAGGTTAGAGGTAGTTCTCGATCCCCTTCAGCTCGTCCAGATCCTTCCTATCCATGGACGACTCCAGGACGACCTTCTCCTGGATGGTGATGGGGGCCCCCGATCGGAGGGCGAGAGCCATGCCGTCGCTGGGCCGTGCGTCCACCTCCCTCTCACCGGAGTCGATGGCTACCGAGAGGCGGGCGTAGTAGACCCCGCCGTCCAGGTCGTCGATGAGCACCCCGACGATCTTCGCCCCGAGGCTCTCAAGGGTGGATACGAAGAGGTCGTGGGTGGTGGGCCGGGGGGAGACCTGCCCTGAGAGGGCCTGGTGTATCGAGATCGCCTCCGCGAGGCCGACGAAGACGGGGACGAGCCTCGAGGCCTCGTCCTCCAGAAGGACCACGGGTGCGACCATGTCTCCACCGGCGTGGACGGCGTAGACGCCCTTCACCTTGACCTTCAGGGGAGGCGACGGCACTTCCTCTTCCATAATACTACCACTGGCACTCATCTTATATATATATTTATTATCCGCAAGAGATGCCTATGGTCATCTCCACATCTTCTACGGACCAGTCCTTGACGAGGGACCCTTTGACCTCCAGGGCCGACCCCATATCAAGATGCACCGCCCGTACTTCGCCCGCGATGTGGTCTTTCATCCCCTCGACGAGATTCAAGACCTCCTCGTCCTCCACCCTGACGAAGGCCTCGATCTTCTCCTCGACCCGGAGGTCCAGCTCCTTTCTCATGTCCTGGATCCTTCGTACGATCTCCCTCGCGTACCCTTCGGCCTTCAGCTCCTCGGTGAGGGTGACGTCGACGTAGACGGTGCCGGAGGAGAAGTCGGCGGCCACCAGGTTCTCGGGGATCTTCTCGATGAACTCCACCATATCGGCTCTGATGGCGTAGCCTCCCACCATGCAATCGCCGGCATCAAGCCCCTCTTTGACCTTGCGGGGGTCGGCCTCTTTGAGGGCGGCGATCACCTTCTGGGCCTCGCCCTTGAAGACGGGGCCGATCTTCTTGGGGATGGGGTTCAGCGCGATCTCCATCGGCGGCTTTTCGCCAACGTTCATGACGGCGACCGTCTTACAGTTGGTCTGGCTCTTTAAGACGCCCAGGAGGTCTTCAAGGTCTGGGATCTCCTTTGAGGGGGAGATGGCGACCTCTGAGACCGGCCACCGCAGCTTTCGTCCGCCCTTCTGGCGGGCGTTGAAGACCGCCTCCGCCACCTCTCTCACCAGGTTCATCTCCTTCTCCAGAGCCTGATCGATGAGGTCCTCCCTCGGCTGGTGCCAGTCGTCCATGTGGACCGACTCGGGAGCGCTGGAATCGGTGCTCCGCACCAGGTTCTGGTAGATCGTCTCGGCGGTGAAGGGGGCGAAGGGCGCCAGGAGCTTCGCCAGGGTGACCATCACCTCATAAATGGTGACATAGGCGGCGAGCTTGTCGGGATCGTCGGTCTCGATCCAGGTCCGCGGCCTGACGAGCTGGATGTACCACCGGGATAGGTCTTCCAGGACGAAGTCGGCGAGGGCCCTCGTCGCCCTCTGGAGCTGGTAGGTCTCCATGCTGGTTTTGACTTCCTCTGCCAGGGTGTTGGCTCGGGAGAGGATCCACCGGTCCTCGGGCCTGAGGTTTCCGAGACACAGATCGAGGGTCGTCCTCGTCGGGTCGAACCTGTCCAGGATCATGTAGGGCAACGGGAACCGGTAGGCGTTCCAGAGGATGTTCAGCATCCTGTTGGTGTTGGCCACCTCCTCCCAGCTGAAGTGGATGTCCTCCCAGGGGGCGTTGGAGGATAGGACGTAGAACCGCAGGGTGTCGGCTCCGAACTTTCCGACCACCTCCTCCGGAGAGACGACGTTTCCTATGCTCTTGCTCATCTTCTTCCCCTTGTCGTCCAGGGTGAAACCGTGCATCAGGACACTCTTGTAGGGGGCGACCCCGAAGGAGACCATGCTGGCGCCGAGCTGGGAGTAAAACCAGCCCCTCGTCTGGTCGTGCCCCTCAGTGATGAAGTCGGCGGGCCACCACTCCTTCAGCTGCTCTTTGTCCCTGGGATAGTTGAGGGTCGCCCAGGATGCGACGGCGCTGTCAAACCAGACGTCGAAGACGTCGGGGACCCTTCGCATCTCGCCGCCGCAGGGGCACTTGAATGTCACGAGATCGACGCCGGGCCGGTGGAGGTCTTCGACGACGGAGCAGCTCCGAGCGTTCAGCTCCTCCATCGAGCCGATCACCTCCATCTTGCCGCAGGTCTCGCAGATCCAGATGGGCAGCGGTATCCCCCAGTACCTCTGGCGGGATATGCACCAGTCCCGAGCGCCAGATATCCAGTCTCTGAACCGGGCTGAGCCCGCCCAGTCGGGGTACCACTTGACCTTGGCGATCTCGTCGAGCATCTCGCCCCGAAGGTCTGAGATCTTGAGGAACCACTGGGGTGTGGCGATGTAGATGATTGGGGTCTTGCACCGCCAGCAGTGGCCGTACCGATGGACGATCTTCCCCTCGGCGAGGAGGAGGCCTCGCTCGGCGAGGTCTTCGTCCACCTCGTCGTTCGCCGCCCGGACGTACTTCCCCGCGTACTTCTCTCCGGCCTCGGAGGAGTAGCGGCCGTCCTCGCCGACGGGGCAGAAGATGGGCATGCCCCTGGCGACCCCAAGCTCGAAGTCCTCGATGCCGTGGCCGGGGGCGATGTGGACCGAGCCGGTGTTCTCAGCGGTGACGAAGTCTGCGAGGTATATTTTGTGGACGATATCCCGCTGGGCGGGGATCAGGTCGACGAGGGGATGCTGGTAACGGAGCCCCTCAAGCTCGGCCCCTCTGAACCGGTCCAGGATCTCGTAGTCCTTGTACCTCCCCTCCCGGAGGACGCTCTCGACGAGGGGCGATGCGATGATCAGGATCTCGGCATCGCCGGGGTCGTCCTTCCAGGCCCGAACCCGAGAGTACTCGAACTGGGGGTGGACTGCGACCCCGACGTTGGCGGGTATCGTCCAAGGCGTCGTCGTCCAGATCATCATGAAGGTCTTCTCTTCGCCGACGACCGGGAACTTGACGTAGATGGAGGGGTCGGTCTCCTCCCAGTACTCCACCTCGGCGTCGGCGATGGCGGTCTCGCAGCGGGGACACCAGTTCACCACCCGGAAGCCCCTCTCCAGGAGATCTCGCTCGTTCGCCCTCTTGAGGGTCCACCAGGCCGCCTCCAGGTACTCATCCTTGAGGGTCATGTAGGGGTCCTCCCAGTTGAGCCAGGCCCCCAGGGTCCTGAACTGCTCTGTCATCTGGTCCTTCTGGCTGAGGGCGAACTCCTTGCATTTATCGATGAACCGATCGACGCCGTAGGTCTCGATCTCCTTTTTGCTCTTGAAGCCGAGGAATTCCTCCACCTTAACCTCGATGGGGAGGCCGTGCATGTCCCAGCCCGCCCGGTCCTTGATGGAGAAGTCGTTCATCGACTTGAAGCGGAGGATGGAGTCCTTGATGATCTTGTTCCAGGCGGTCCCGAGGTGGATCCTCCCCGTGGTGTAGGGCGGCCCGTCGACGAAGAAGAACTTTCTGCCGCCGGCTCTCATGGTTCTGGTCTTGACGTAAATGCCGCCATCTTCCCAGAACTTCCTGACCTCTCCCTCTACCTCTTTCGCGTTGTATTGTCCTGCCACCTCAGAGATCATCCTAGTCCTCCAACAACGGAAAAGGCATAAACAACGTCATATTTAGGCTTTGTCGGTTCGTTTTCCTAAAATCCGACTTGGATGATCGATCGCTAGCAATGCCTCCGAGGATACGGATTTAAGCCGAAAATAGATGAACGGTCGGTCTATCGCTTTTCTTTTCGGTCCTCTCACCCAAACGCCACGTCCAGGACCATCATCACGGCAAAGCCGATCATCGCCCCCGCAGTGGCCAGGCTCGCATTCCCGCCCCGCTGACACTCTGGGATCAGCTCCTCGACGACAACGAAGATCATCGCCCCCGCGGCAAAGCCGAGGGCGTAGGGGAGGAGGGGCTCTGCGAGGATCACCGCCCCCGCCCCGACGACGGCGGCTATCGGCTCGACGACCGCCGAAAGCTGACCGTACCAGAAGCACTTCAACCGAGACATCCCCTCGCGCCGGAGGGGCATGGAGACGGCGACCCCCTCGGGGAAGTTCTGGATCCCGATGCCGATGGCGAGGGTGATCGCCCCCACCAAGGTGGCGTAAGGATAACCGGCTGCCAGGGCCCCGAAGGCGACCCCCACGGCCAGCTCCTCGGGGATGTTGTGAAGGGTGATGGCCAGGATGAGGAGGGTGACCCGGTGCCAGCCGGCCTTCGTCGCCCCAGCTTCGCCCGAAAAGATGCAGCAGTGGATGTGCGGAAGCATGTCGTCGACGACCCTCAGGAATAGGCCTCCCAGGAGGAAGCCCGTCGCCGCAGGAAGCCAGGCGGGAAGACTGCTCGCCTCCGCCATCTCGATCGCCGGGGCGAGGAGCGACCAGAAGCTGGCCGCGATCATCACCCCGGCGGCAAATCCGAGCATCCCGTCGAGGACCCTGCCGCTCACCTCTTTGAAGATGAATACGCTGGCGGCGCCGAGGGCGGTCACCCCCCAGGTAAAACAAGTCGCAAGAAACGCCTGCATCACAGGGTGAAGTCCGGCCAAAAGCTCGATCATGGTCCATCGCCCTCGTCATAAGCGCGGCAGCTTCAGGTGTCGAGAATGCTGCTCTAAAGCTCATATTTGTATTAATTTAAATATTCTGCGACACCCCTGTCTTAAAAGGAGAACCGCCTATCGGGCTCCTTTCGCGCCCAAATCTAACCTAAACTTGTATACGATGAAATCCTCCCTCGGCGGACGTCTGTCCCCGACGGCTAGATTCCCATAAACTCCCTCACGAAGAACCCAATTACAAAGCTGAGGGACGCTATGCCGAGGCTTATGGCGGCCATCTCCAGGAACCCCTCTCTGAAGGAAGTCTCTCTGACTACTGATATGTAGAAGGTGAACGCCATGATGATCAAAAGGGCGCTGATGACGGCGGTCCCCAGCGAGATGAAGACGTTTTTAAGGAGAAGAAAAGGAAGGATCAAGATCAGAACAGTGATGATATAGGCGAAACCGGTATAAAGGGCCGCTTTTGCGGGGCTTCTCCCCTCCGCCTCCGTTTTGGTGGAAAGGTATTCGGAAGCCGCCATGGAGAGGGACGCCGCAATTCCTGTGATCATCCCCACAACGGCGATCAGCTTTGATTCTTGAAGCGCAAAGGTGAAGCCCGCGAGAGCGCCGGTGAGCTCCACCAGGGCGTCGTTGAGGCCGAGGACGACGGATCCAACATATTTGAGCCGCTCTTCATCTATCATCCTTATGAGGGCTTTTTCATGCTCGTCCTCATCAAGGGCGATCTTCCCAAGGCCGGGGACGGCTTCGGCGAACTGGCGGTAAACCGCCTGGGCGCTTTCTTCTCCGTTCTCCATGAGCTTTATCCCAAAGGTTATGCCCAGCGCCCTCGCTATTAGCAGGTACCACCATATCCTAAGCTTGTCCGGAGCAACATCAGCACCGTTATGCCTTTTCAAGAAGTTGTAGTGGAGAAGCTCATCCTTTGATATTTTTAAAATAATCTTTTTATTATCTTCGCTCTTGATGGATTTTGCCAGCTTAGCATAGATGTGATATTCAGTGATTTCGTTCTTCTGCTGAAAAAGAAACATCTTCTTGATCGCTTCATCCATGACCTTCAGGATGGCGTCATCAAATAAAGCGTTTATTATGCCTTTTTTTTAGATCTTGAGCAAAACTGGGGTCCTGGTGAGTAATTAGTCTTGGGGGAGGACGTGGCGTTCTTGGTGAGCAGCATAGCTCCAGGTTCGATAAAATTTTCGGGGTGCAAATCGAGGGAAGACTTGAACAACAAACTTATACGCCAAGGGGCCAAAAGGCGGATCTGAATGCATCCAGATCAGATCTCTCCCCTACTCCGGCTGCTCATAGCCTTTCTCCTCCTGATCCCGGCCGGCGCAAGCCCTGCAGGTGCAATCGGTGAGATCCAGTTCGCCGGCGATTACTACAAGGTCGAGGGCGGACCCAAAATCGACGTCTCCGTCGTAAACCCCGTCTTCCCGCCGGGAACAAACGGGACCGTAAGGCTGATCCTGGCCAACGAAGGCGTCGTTCTCCGGCTCGTTCCCGGAGCCGTCCCTCCGGGGTCGGAGGAGGAGGCGGCTTCTGAGATGGTGGCGGAGTTCGGCGGCATCGACGCATCAGATCTCAGGGCCGATCTGGTCTCGGACGGACCGGTCAAGGTCCTCTCCGGGCCGGTCCATCTGGACCGTCTCGGGCCCGGCGAGACCGCATCGATCGAGTTCGAGATCGAGGTCGAAGAGGGCGCCGAGGGACCTATCCCCCTCTGCCTAGACATCGAGTACGAGCAGCAGGTCGACGTCAGCTTCAGCGGCGGAACGGCATCGCCCCTCTACCTTCCTTCGAGCCTCCAGCTGGACCTCATCCTCTCGGTGGAAGGCGCTCCTCCCACTCTCGAGCTGATGGGATATAGGTCCTACCTCGCCCCCGGCGAGGAGGGGTCGATCAGCATCATCGTCGGAAACGCCGGGGAGAGCGATGCTGCGAACTGCACGGCGCGGCTGGTGGCGGCATCCCCCTTCGCGCCCCTGACGGAGAGGTCTCGTCTCGGCGACATGCCTCCCGGCGGGGTCGCAGTCGCCCGTTTTGACGTCCTGGTGGAGGGGTCGGCCCGTCCTCAAGAGTACAGCATCGGCTGCGAGATCAGCTTCGATGGGGGAGAGGCCTCCCTTTCTGTCCCGCTCACAGTCGTTTCGCCCGATGGTGCGCGACTTTTGATCGTCCCCCTATTGGTGATCCTCTTGGGAGCAGCGGCCCTGGCGGCCGTCTGGCTCATCCGTTCGAGGACGAACTCTCAGCGGAGGGGGGGACCCCTCCGCTCCCGGAGATAGCTCATCCTGCCATCATCGCCTCGCCATCTCCATCAAACCGCCATTGATATCTTCAACCTCCGCATTCATCGGAACCTATGCTGGCGCTGCGGGCCGAGAAGATCTGCAAGAGCTTTCGAGGTCTCTTCAATAAGAAGGAGGTTCTTTCCGAGGTATCCCTCTCCATCGAGGAGGGCGAGATCTTCGGCATCCTCGGCCCCAACGGCGCTGGAAAGACGACCCTCATGTCCATCTTCTCCACCCTCATCCGGCCCGACAGCGGAATCCTTGAGGTCTTCGGCCTCGACGCCAAAAAAAAGACCCACGCCGTGCGGGAGAGAATCAACATCAGCAGCGGAAACCCCAACTTTCCCTGGAGCCTCACCGTGAGGGAGAACCTGAACCATTCGGCGATGCTCTACGGCCTATGCGGCCAAAATCTCACAAAATCCGTCGACGAGGCGATCTCGGCCTTCGAGCTGGAGGCTTACGCCGACTCGAAGTTCGAGACCCTCTCCACCGGCACCAAGCAGAGGGTCTCTCTCGCGAAGTCGCTCCTGAACCGGCCCGAGATCCTCTTCCTCGACGAGCCGACCTCGGGCCTCGACCCGGAGATGTCATTGAAGACGAGATCCCTCATCAAGAAGATATATGAGGAGCAGGAGATCACCGTCGTCCTCACAACTCATTACATGCCCGAGGCCGAGGAGCTCTGCGATCGGATAGCCTTCCTCCGGGAGGGGAGCCTCATCGCCCTGGGGACTCCCGGCGAGCTGAAGAGGGCCCTCAAGATCGGGCATCGGATCTTCGTCCGGTATGAAGGAGATCTCAACCCATTGAGGCTTCGGATGATCCCCGGCGTCATGGACGTCAGGTTGTCTTCTGGCAGGGTGGAGATGGTCTTCGACCACTCTGAGAGGGCCGTCAGCAGCATAATAAAGGCCTTTGAGGGGGCAGATATTTTGGATATAGGCATAGATCAGCCCGACCTGGAGGATGTCTTTCTTGAGCTGGCGAGGTGAGCTGAACAAGTTTCTCTCAGCGACCTACAAGAACTGGATCATATCCAAGCGGAACGTATTCACCGTCTTCGAGCTGGTCTTCTGGCCCTTCATCGGCCTCCTATCCATCGGGCTTCTCACCCGGTTTTTGGAGGTGACGGATGAGATGGTGGCCTTCGTCCTCGTCGGGGCGATCGCCTTAAGCATCCTTCAGATCAGCCAGATGGACGTCGCCTACATCCTCCTCTTCGACCTCTGGTCCAAGAGCATCAAGCAGACCTTCGTCGCCCCGATCCGGGGATACCACCTCGTCGGTGGAGCGATGCTCTTCGGGATGATCAGGGGCGCGGTGGTCTTCCTCATCCTGGCCGGAGCGAGCTCTCGCTTCTTCGGCTTCGACTTTCTCGCCGGGGGGCCTGTCACCGTAGTCGTCTTTCTCGCCGGGACGTTCATCACCGCCGCGTCCATCGGGATGGCGGTCTGCATATCGATCCTCCTCTTCGGCCAGAGGGCGGACGTGGCGGCCTGGAGCCTCAGCGGGATAATGATGCTGGTGAGCGGGGTCTACTACCCCGTGGAGATTTTGCCCGGACCCCTCCAGCTCCTCTCGAAATCGATACCTCTGACCTACTTCCTGGAGTACTACCGGTCGGCTTACGGCTACGGGTCTCACCAGGTTCTCCTGGGGATGGGGCTTGCCCTCCTCTACTTCGCAGCGAGCCTTTTGATCCTGAACCTGGCCATCGAGAGGGCGAGGACGACCGGCATGATGCTGAGGCTCTCGGAGTGAGATGCGAACCCTGGAATAACTTTTTAAAGTCGACCACTCTTATTTAGGGGGGCGTTGAACTTGACCATCGAGGGTTTGATCGGCAAGATCAGATTGGGAGACCTCTATCCCGTCCGGGTGATGGGGGTTATCAACCTCAGCCGCGAGTCGTTCTACGAGGAGTCTTTCGCGGAAGAGGGAGAGGTTCTTGAGCGGGCCCTCTCCTTCGCAAAAGAGGGGGCGGAGGTCCTGGACCTGGGAGCCGTCTCCACGGCGCCGGGATCGCCCGCCATCTCCGAGGAGGAGGAGCAAAGGAGGCTCTTTCCGGCCCTCGAGGTCGTCCGCGACGGCGTGGATGGCAAAGTGGCCATATCCGTAGATACCCAGAGGGCGAAGGTGGCCGATGAGGCCCTATCGATGGGAGCATCCTGCATAAACGACGTCTCCGGCCTTATGGACCCCGAGATGGCCCGGGCCGTCGCCGACTACGACGCCTCCCTGATTATAATGGCTTCAAAAGAGAGGCCCGGCGACATCCTCGATATGGGGGATATCGTGGCGGCTCTGGGGGGTCGGTTGAAGGACGCCGGAAAGGCCGGAGTCTCCCCCGAGAAGGTGACTGTGGATCCGGGGATAGGCCGCTGGACGCCGCCGAAGGGGCCGGGGCACGACCTCGCCATCCTGGACCGCCTCTCCCGCCTTCGGGTGCTGAAGAGGCCGGTGATGGCCGCCGTCTCCAGAAAGTCGTTCATCGGCGCTGTTCTGGATAGAAAAAATCCCGCCGAGAGGCTCCAGGGGTCTCTTGCCGCCACCGCCGTCGCCGTCTACAACGGGGCCCACATCGTCAGGACCCACGACGTCGCCGCCTCTCTGGAGACGATCCGGATGGCCGAGGCCGTCCGGGGCAGGCCGTCGACGTCCAGGGCCGGCGGCGTTGAGGTGGAGGTCTTCGCCCATTCGGGCCATCCCGGGGACCTCTCCTGGACCTTTGAGCGGCTCGGGGTCGGGGAGGACGGTGCCAGGGCCCTCGGCGGCAAGGGCTCCTTCCGGGCCCTCTCCCTTCGGGGCGTCACCTCTCCGGAGGCGATAGTCATCAAGCAGGAGATGCTGGCCCGGGGTGGGGACGCCGCCATACCCATGGGCGCCCTCCGGTGCGACCCCGGCGATATGGAGGTTCTGGTCATGGGGACGGCAGCTCAGGTCCGGGGGCTGGTCAAAAACCTCAGGAGCCAGCCCTTCAACCTCCCCGCGGTGGCCGGGGCCATCGAGGAGGCGCTGGCGAGGATGGAGGATCCGAAGCGGTACTGGTGAGGCCTTTGGAAGTTCTGGGAATAAAGACGGACTTGATCAGACCGGGTGACGACCTGGTGGAGGCCCTCCTCAAAGGGATGGAGAGGGCGGGCCTCGGCCTTGCCGATGGCGACGTTCTGGTGATAGCGGAGACCGCCGTCGCCACCTCAGAGGGCGGGGTGGTGAAGCTTTCAGAGGTGACCCCGGGTACGCGGGCCCAGGAGCTGGCGGATAAGTTCAGAAAAGACCCCCGGGAGATGGAGCTCGTCATCCGCTCCTCCGACCGGATCATGGGCGGGATCCCTGGGGTCGTCCTGACGATCAAGGACGGCTTTCTCTACCCCAACGCTGGGATCGATCACTCCAACGCCCCGCCAGGCTCTGTCGTATTATTTCCGGAGGATCCCAAAAGGTCAGCATCCCGGATAAGAAAGAGGATGCAAGAGGCTTCAGGAAAGAGTATCGGCGTCGTCATCGGCGACAGCCGGACTCACCCCTTGCGCCTCGGGTGCGTCGGAGTGGCCCTCGCCTGCGACGGGATTTTTCCGGTGGAGGATGCGCGAGGAGAGAAGGACCTCTACGGAAGGGCCCTGGAGGTGACGAGGAAGGCCGTAGCCGACAACCTCGTATCCGCGGGGGAGGTG
>Ga0116202_10000757_pt1 | contig 18353 bp, 15 predicted proteins | sample LakKivw325mmetaG_FD_94479 | JGI IMG/M metagenome (GOLD analysis project Ga0116202, IMG submission 94479) | Anoxic lake water microbial communities from Lake Kivu, Rwanda to study Microbial Dark Matter (Phase II) - Lake Kivu water 325m metaG | ecosystem: Environmental > Aquatic > Freshwater >...
CCCTTTATCACTGCTGATGCTACGGGACCGAAGCACCTCACGATGTCGATTAACCGCGCAAAGATTGAAGAACTCGTCAGCCCCATTATTGAAAGGTGCCGCGGCCCGTTAGAGAGGGCCCTGGGAGACGCTAAGGCAGCTTTCGAAAAAGAAGGCATTGCTTTCGCCGAGAAAGGCGTGGACAGGATAATTATGGTGGGCGGCCCTACCCGTATGCCTATCGTGCAGAAGTTCGTGGAGGATTACTTCGGAAAAAAAATCGAGCGCGGGGTTGACCCGATGGAATGCGTAGCAATGGGGGCGGCCATCCAGGCAGCGATTATCAAAGGCGACGTCAAGGACGTGCTTTTGCTCGATGTCACTCCTTTATCGTTGGGAATCGAGACGCTGGGGGGGGTGAATACCAAACTCATTGAGAGGAATACCACTATCCCTACCCGCAAGAGCCAGATTTTCTCTACCGCGGCGGATAATCAAACCGCGGTTACCATCCGCGTTATCCAGGGCGAAAGGCCTATGGCCGATGCCGAGGGCAACGTGGAGCTGGGGAGGTTCGACCTCGTCGGTATACCCGCTGCTCCGCGCGGCGTACCGCAAATCGAGGTTGCCTTTGACATTGACGCCAACGGCATCGTGCACGTTTCGGCAAAAGACCTTGGCACCGGTAAGGAGCAGTCCATCCGCATCACCGCGCCAAAGAAACTCTCCAAGGAGGAGATCGACAAGATGGTGCGCGACGCCGAAAAGTTTGCCGGCGAGGATGCCAAGAGGAAGGAAGAAGTAGAGACGATCAACCAGGCCGACAACCTTATCTATGCCACCGAGAAGTCGCTCAAAGATTACGGAGACAAGGTCAGCCAGGCAGAGCGCGCCGAAATCGAAGCCGCCATCAACGACTTAAAGACGGCGGTTAAGGACAAGAACGTCGATAGGGTCAAGAAGGGGATGGACAATCTTACCAGGTCCGCCCACAAGTTAGCGGAGGAGATTTACAAGCAGGCAGCCGCAAACAAACAGCAGCAGGGCGCAGGGGGCGCCTCCGGCGCAGCGGGGCAATCGCAGGAAGAGCCGCGTCAGGATAAAAACCCCAAGGGCGAAGATATCATTGACGCCGAGTACAAGGAAGAAGACGACAACAAAAAATAAATACTAAAAGATTAGAGGTTATGTCAAATCCCTGCTTTAACAGCGGCAGGGATTTTGGCATTTTTAACGAAAGATGTCCTCCAAGCGCGATTATTATGAAATCCTGGGCGTAAAAAAGAGCGCTTCCCTGGATGAAATCAGGAAGGCCTACCGGGAACTCGCCCTGCGCTATCATCCCGACCGCGTCCCTGCCGAACAGAAGAAGGAGGCGGAGGAAAAATTCAAGGAGATATCCGAGGCCTACGCGGTATTATCGGATTCCCAGAAACGCGCGCTCTATGACCAGTACGGCCATTCCGGCATTGACCAGCGTTATGCCCAGGAGGATATCTTTAAGGGCGCAGATTTCAGCAGCGTTTTCCGCGACCTTTCGGATTTCGGGTTCGGCGGCGGCCTCTTCGATGAAATATTCGGCGATTTAGGCTTTGATGTTTTCCGGGGCGGCTCAAGGAGAGGGGAACGTTCCCGGCGCGGCCGTGACTTAGAGATCAGCACCGATATCAGCCTGGAGGAGGCAGCCGGCGGCACCGACAAGACCATTGCCCTGCCGCGTTATGAGACCTGTGCGACCTGTTCCGGAAGCGGCGCCAGGCCCGGAACAAAAAAAAGCACCTGTCCGCAGTGCAAGGGTTCAGGCCGCGTGATTGCCTCAAGCGGATATTTTCAGATTGCCCAGACCTGCTCGCGCTGCGGCGGAGAGGGCTCTATCATTACCTCTCCCTGTCCGGATTGCCGCGGAGAAGGCAGGACAAGGGTTATCCGTCATCTTAAAGTAAAGGTCCCCGCAGGCGTTGACAGCGGTTCACATTTACGTATCCGGCAGGAGGGCGAGGCAGGCACAGCCGGCAGGGGCGATTTATACGTTATTATTGAGGTGCGCCCGCATCCGGTTTTCCAAAGGCACGATAATGATATCCTGACCGAGGTAAAGATAAGTTTATCCAAGGCGGTCTTGGGCGGCGAGATAGAGGTGCCGACGTTAGGCGGTAAGGTTAAGATGAAAATACCGCCAGGCACCCAGAGCAACAGGATTTTCCGCCTGAAGAATAAGGGTATTGCGGACCTGCACGGCGGCCGCCCCGGAGACGAACTGGTAAGAGTCAACGTCGAGATTCCCGTGCGCCTGAGCTCCGAACAGCGCCGGCTGATGGAAGAATTCGCGCGGTTATCCAGAGAGGAATAAACCAGATGCCTACCTACGAATACGAATGCACCTCCTGCGGCCACCGCTTTGAGGTCTTTCAGAGCATGACGGAGGAGCGCCTCAAGGATTGCCCCAAATGTCACAAGAAACTCCGCCGGCTGGTCGGCAGCGGCGCGGGTATCATTTTTAGGGGTGCGGGTTTTTATGCTACGGATTACCGCAAGAAGGCTCCGGGCGATTCCTCTAAGAAAGAACCGCCGGATAAAAAAGAATCGTCAAGCCCTCCCGATAAAAAAGAAGGATGAGATGCCTGCGAGTCCAAATAACAGCCGTCCCCCCAAAAAATTCCTGGTATATTGGTTACCGGTAATTGCCTATGCCGGATTAATTTTTATTTTTTCTTCTATCCCGGGGAGTCATATTCCGCGCCTCTTTAATTATCAAGAACCGGTATTCCATTTTCTGGAATACCTCGTATTCGGGCTTTTGATTAACCGTGCCTGGCGGGCCTATTACCCCGCACATTCCTTCTGCCGGCGTTTCTTTCTGGTATTTACTTTTACCCTGATCTATGCGATAATCGATGAACTACACCAGGCATTTGTCCCCGGCCGCAATACCTCCCCAATAGACATAGCCTCTGACGAGCTGGGCATAATTGCAGCGAATATTTTTTACCGATGGCGAAGATAAAACCCTTTAAGGCGGTTATCTACAATAAGGAAAAAATCAAGGACCTTGCCAGGGCGGTCTGTCCGCCTTACGATGTCATCTCGCCGGCAAGGCAGGAGTATTTTCACCGCCTCGACCCCTACAATTTTATCCATATTATTCTGGGCAAGGATACGGCTGCAGAGGATAAATACCGCCGCGCCGCCGCTTATTTTAAGAATTGGCTCAAAGACGGTATCCTCATTGAAGACGCATCACCGGCAATCTATTTTTACAGCCACCAGTACAACCTCAAAGGCGAAAGGAAGACGCGCCTCGGCTTTATCGCGCTCATGCGCCTTGAAGATAAAGATAACCCTACCTTTGCCCACGAAAATACCCATAGCGAAGCCAAAGATGACCGGCTAAGACTTATCAGGAGGGTCAAGGCAAACCTCAGCCCTATCTTTGTGCTCTTTTCCGACCGCAAGCGCATCATCCCGCGCCTTTACGAGCAGCACATCCGGGATAAAAACCCCTTTATTGAAGTCACCGACGAAGAGAGGAACCTGCATAAACTCTGGAGGATAGACGACCCCGCTATCCTGGCTGATATTCAGGCTAAGATTTCGGGCGAGAATACCTTCATTGCCGACGGGCACCACCGCTATGAGGTAGCCTGCGCCTACCGCGATGAAATGAAGAAGAAGCTCGGCAGCCTGCCCGAGGGTTCCGATATAAATTATATGCTGACCTATTTTACCAATATCGAATCCCTGGGCCTGGCGGTGCTGCCGATTCACCGCCTGGTAAAATTGAAAGCCGGGTTTAATATGCAGGATTTTATCCAACGGCTTAAGGTAAATTTTGACGTCGAAGAAGTGAGGGATAAGGCGCGCTTTTTCTTTCTTCTGGAGAAAGCCGGCAGGAGCGAGCACGTCATCGGCATGTATAAAAATAAAAAATACTGGCTGATACGCCTCAAGAATATCAAAATCCTGGACAAGATAATCAGCGATAAGCCCAGGGAATACCGCTGTCTGGACGTCTCGATCCTGAATTATCTTATCCTCCAGGATATCCTCGGCATATCTTTAGATAATAAGGAGCGCGTTACTTTCAGCAATGACCCGCAAGAGTTTATTCTCGAGACGGACCGCGACGATAACCGCATCGCCTTTTTCTTAAACCCGGTAAAGGTCAGCCAGATTATCGCGGTGGCCCTGACAGGAAACAGGATGCCTGCCAAGTCCACTTATTTCTACCCGAAGGTCTTATCCGGGCTGGTAATAAATAAACACCCCGAACTTCAAAAAACATAATAACTTATGGCCCTATTCGGAAAACCAAAATATACCATTGTCAGGGTCAAAAAGAAGGATATCCCGGACGGCCTCTGGACCAAATGCGAGGAGTGCTCCGAACTTCTCTATAATAAGAACCTTGACGAGAACCTCAAGGTTTGCCCCAAGTGCAATTTCCATTTTACCCTTACCGCCTACGAAAGGATAAATATGCTGCTGGACCAGCTCAGCTTCCAGGAGTACGACCGGGATATGGTTTCGCTGGACCCCCTGCATTTTGAGGGACCCAAGACCTATAAGGAGAAAGTAGCGCAGGACCAGGTTGCAACGGGCCTGAAGGATGCCGCGGTAAGCGGCGAAGGTCTGCTCGACGGTAAAAAAACCATTATTGCGGTGACGGATTCGCGTTTTATTATGGGCTCCATGGGCTCGGTGGTCGGAGAAAAGATTACGCGGGCAATTGAAACTGCCACCAAGAATAAACTTCCCATTATAATCGTATCGGGTTCGGGCGGCGGGGCGCGCATGTATGAGGGGATGTATAGTCTGATGCAGATGGCCAAGACCTCGGCGGCCTTGAGTTACCACCACCAGGCTCGCCTGGCTTTTATCTCGGTTCTTACCAACCCTACCATGGCAGGGGTTATGGCGTCCTTCGCGGGCCTGGGAGACGTAATTATTGCCGAGCCCAAGGCCCTGATAGGCTTTACCGGCCCACGGGTAATCGAGCAGACTATCCGCCAGAAGTTGCCCCCCGGTTTTCAACGCTCGGAGTTCCTCCTGGAGCACGGCCTGATCGATATGGTCGTCCACCGTAAAAACCTTCAATCCATCCTCAGCCATTTACTTGACTATCTTGCTTAATAAATATATAATAATAGCCCGCGACTCCCAACGGAACGAAGACAATGGCACAGGTAAGTTTAAATGAGGTTTCCAAGATTTACAGCGGCGGTATCAAGGCAGTGGACCGCGTCAGTCTTGGGGTAGAAAATAAGGAATTCATGGTCCTCGTCGGGCCTTCCGGCTGCGGCAAATCCACCACCTTAAGGATGATTGCCGGGCTGGAGGAGATAACCGAAGGCAGTATTTATATCGGGGATAAATTGGTCAACGATGTCCCGGCCAAGGACCGCGATATCGCGATGGTCTTTCAGAGTTACGCCCTTTATCCCCATATGACGGTTTTTGAAAATATGTCGTTTGGCCTGCACCTGCGCCGTTACCCCAAGTCCGAAATAGCCCAGCGCGTTAAGGAATCGGCAGATATCCTGGGGATAAAAAATCTGCTCAACCGTCGGCCGCGCGAACTATCCGGCGGCGAAAGGCAACGCGTGGCGGTAGGCAGGGCGATTGTGCGTAAACCCCTGGTGTTCCTCTTTGATGAGCCTTTAAGCAACCTCGATGCCAAAATGCGGGTGCAGATGCGCACCGAAATCCACAAATTGCACATCCGCCTGCAGACCACCATCATTTACGTTACCCACGACCAGGTCGAGGCCATGACCATGGGCGACAGGATCGCCGTTATGAAGGATGGCGTCCTGCAACAGGTGGACGAGTCAATCGCCATCTACGACCACCCCAGGAATAAGTTTGTCGCCGGTTTTATCGGCTCTCCGCCGATGAATTTTATGAACGGCAGGTTCGTCAGGAAGGACGGCCGCATCTATTTTGACGAAGGTAAAATCCGCGTCAAGCTCGTTGAAGATATGTACGACAAAATTAAGCCATATCTTAGCAAGGAAGTGGTGTTAGGCATACGCGCCGAAGATATTTATGATAAACTTTTTGTTTCAAACGCGCCTCCGGAAAACGTCGTGAGGGTGAACTGCGAGGTAGTCGAACCGATGGGTGCCGAGGTCTACCTCTATCTTAACACCGGTATCAATACCTTTATTGCCCGGGTAGGGGCGCATAACAGGCCGCAGGTGAACCAGGATATGGACGTGGTCTTTGATATGAGCAAGGCGCATTTTTTTGACAAGAATAGCGAAGAGACAATCGTTTAATTTATAAACCAAAAGGCAACCCCCTACGGCTACGATTCTTAGAAAATTCTTAAGAATAACCGGGTATAGCGCGGTTTTTCTTATAGTCTACCTCTTCCTGCCGGTCTATCTCTATACCCGCTACCGCCATCTTTCTTTCCTGCCCCTGGCCTTTTTTTATCCGGCTAACATCGCCGTCGCCTCTTATCTCGTTAACAAATATATCAAAGTTAAGGCCGGCCTGAAAATGAAAAACGAAGACCTTCAGGAAAAAATCAACCTGCTCGCCGAGAATAATAATCAGGAATCCAAAAATAAGCTTGCCTTCCAGGAGAAAATCAAACGCTACCACAGCCTTAAAGAAATCATCGAAAATATCAACGAGAACCTTGACCTGGAATATATCTCCGACAGCCTCACCTCTGCGGCATTCTCCTTTATCGCCAAAAATAAAGGCAACTGTATTTTTTATCTCGCCGATAAACACGGAAAACTCAACCTTTATAAGACTAAAAAAGAAGATAGGGCGCTCGTCATTAAAGATAAAGAAGGGGATATCTTTGACGCCTGGGTAGTCAGGCATACCACCCCGCTTTTTATCGAGGATATCAAAAAAGACTTTCGTTTTGACCTGGAGAGGCTGACCGGTCAGGATACCCGTTTGATATCGTCGCTTATCAGCGCCCCCCTCATCAGCAATAATCGCCTCGTGGGGGTGTTGCGGCTGGACAACCAGTTGCCCGGTTTTTATACCCAGGACGATTTAAGGTTCCTGGTAATTATCTCTGACCTTGGCGCAGTGGCGCTGGAAAACGGCGAACTCTTTCAGAGGACCCAGGATTTAGCCATCCACGACGGCCTTACCGGGCTCTACACCAAGGGTTATTTTTCGGACCGCCTGAAGGAGGAGTGCAAGAGGAGCTTCAGGCAGGGCTTTACTTTTACGCTTTTGATGGTCGATATTGATTATTTCAAGAACTACAACGACCAGTTCGGACATATTGCGGGTGACCTGGTGTTAAAGAGCCTCAGCACCGTAATGACGGATTACCTTAAGGAATTCGATACCATCATCAGCCGTTTCGGGGGCGAGGAATTTTGCGTGGTCTTCTCGCATATGGATAAGAAAAAAGCCCGTACTATTGCCGAAGACCTGCGTGCCAGGATAGAAAGCACCAAGATTATCCTCAGGCGCCAGGAGACCAATATCACGGTTTCCATCGGCCTGGCGAACTTTCCCGGCGACGCAAAGGACGAAACCGAACTCATCCTGAAATCCGATAAGGCGATGTACGAGGCCAAGCAAAAAGGAAGAAACCGGGTATGCTCTATTTAATATTCCTGATATTATTGACGCTGGTTTTTTATCTGGGCCTGAAGAAAATCCTGATCGTTAACCTGGCCAATACTGCCAGGGGCGCGAATGAGCAGCTGAGAAGCGATTACGAGCGGCTTTCCAAGGTAAACGCCAGGTTAAAAGAAGAAAGCCTCGCCCTGCACAATACCCTGGAGCAGACCATCGCGCTTTACGATATCAGCAAACAGATCTGCAAGACCCTCGAGGAAGACGCGGTGTTCAACTATTTTAAGGAAGAGATAGACAAATACATGGATATCGGCAGTTGTAAATTCGTTAAAGGCGATATCAATACCCTGCAGTATCAAAACCAGGCAATCCTCAACCTTGAGATAGACAAGAACCTCATCGGCCATCTGGTTGCCGACGGGATTAAGCCCAACGAATTGGAGAAGTTCCAGATCCTTGCCCAGCAGTTCCTCCTCGGTATCAAGAGGGCGATTCTCTACCAGCAGGTGCAGGAGCTCTCGGTAACCGATTCCCTTACCGGCACCTTCAGCCGCAGGCACTACCTGGAGCGGTTCGGGGAGGAGTTGGAGCGCTCCCGTAAATTCAAATACCACTTTTGCTGCCTGATGATCGACATTGACCACTTTAAGGATTATAATGACCGTTATGGCCATCTGGTAGGCGATGCGATATTGAAACAGATAGCCGACCGCATCAAGGAGAACATCCGCCAGATTGATTTGATGGGCCGTTACGGCGGAGAGGAATTTTCAATCGTTCTTACCGAGACCGGCAAAGAGGATGCCAAATATGTCGCGGAACGTATCAGGCATGCCATCGAAGAGTCCTCCATCAAGGTCTACGATGAAGAGTTGAGGGTTACCATCAGTATCGGCATCTCGGGTTTTCCCGTTGACGGCCAGAATACGCGCACCCTGATTGAGAAAGCCGACCAGGCCCTTTACAAGGCCAAGCAGACCGGCAGGAACAGGGTCTGCACCTCCTAAATATATTGAAATAAAAGGGATTTTAATATAAAATACAGCGAAATGGCCAAGAAATATATTATCGCTATTGATTTGGGTGGCACCAACCTGAAGGTAGCCCTTCTGGACTTAAATTACCGCATTATCGCGAGGCAGTCTTTTAGCACGCGTAATTTTTCAAAGAAAGACAAACTCATAGGCGCCATCGTAAATTCGGTCGATAAAATTCAAAAAGCCCGCCGCTTAGATAAGCAAAATATCTTAGGGGTAGGGTTGGGCCTGCCGGGTTCGGCCGATACCGAACGCGGTATAGTCTATTCCCTGACAAATATCCCGGGCTGGAAGGATGTCCGGCTCGGCCGCATCCTGAAACAGAAACTACGGCTGTCGGTCTTTATGGATAATGACGCTAATCTGATGTGCCTGGCAGAATATCGTCTCGGCCGAGCGAGGGGGCTGCGCTATGCCGTATGCCTTACCCTGGGCACCGGCGTGGGCGCAGGTATAATTGCCGACGGCAGGCTTTACCGCGGCGCCAATAACGCCGCCGCCGAAGTGGGGCACCTGCCGATTAATGAAGACGGCCCGGCGTGTAATTGCGGCGGGAAAGGCTGTCTTGAGACCTATATCGGAAATAACAGGATTCTGGCGCAGGCAAAAAAAATCTTCCGTCGCAGCATTTCACTGGAAGAAACAAGCAGGCTGGCGGCAGAAGGCGATAAACGGGCGCTTGCGTTCTGGTCCCGTACCGGAGAACATCTCGGCGTTGCCCTGGCAGGAGTGGTAAACCTCCTTAATCCCGAAGCAGTGATTATCGGCGGCGGGGTGGCAAATGCCGGCAAGGCGCTATTTGATAAGGTAAAGAAAGTTATCAGAGAGCGCGCAATGAGAGTGCAGGCCCGGCAGGTTAAGGTTTTTAAGGCCAGGCTCGGAGACGCCGCCGGCTTAATCGGCGCGGCAATAATGGTAAGAGAGGCGTTGAAGAAGTGAAGATATTCATTGATACCGCGAGCATAAGGGAGATAAAGGAAGCAGCCGGACTCGGCGTTATTGACGGCGTTACCACTAACCCCACCCTGATTGCAAAAGAAAACCGGCCGAGCGTTGAGCTCTTAAGGGAAATCTGCGCCATTGTCAGAGGCCCGGTGAGCGCCGAAGTCATAAGTCTGGATAGCGAGGGTATGATTACCGAAGCGCGGCAGGTAGCAAAACTCGCCGCAAATATCGTGATAAAAATCCCCATTATCAAGGAGGGCTTAAAGGCAATCCGGATTTTATCGCAAGAGGGCATTAAAACCAACGCCACTCTTTGTTTTTCCCCGACGCAGGCCTTACTGGTAGCCAAGGCCGGCGTAACTTATGTTTCGCCTTTTGTAGGCAGGCTGGACGACATCGGCTCTGTCGGCATGGATTTAATCCGTGAGATTAAACAGGTCTATAATAATTATGCTCTTAAGACCGAAATTATCGTGGCGTCGATACGTACCCCCCTCCACGTGATAGAAGCAGCCAAAATCGGCGCGGATATCGCCACCGTGCCTTTTGCGGTAATCGAACAGTTGCTGAGACATCCCCTGACTGATATCGGCATCAGCCGTTTCCTGGAGGACTATAAAAAGATCCCTCAAAAATAAATGAAGAGCCGTTTCCTTACCATTGCGATAATATTGGCGTTTGCTACGGCAGCCCTGCTTTCAGCCGAGGAGAAGCAGGAGGAGAAGAAGTCCGCCCAGGAGCCGGTGGTGGTTAACGGGGACGTGGTGGAATATCTGGCAGAGAGCAAAGACGTCACTGCCAGCGGCAATGTTTCGGTAGAATACAAGGGCACAAAATTAACCTGCGACAAACTGACCGTCAATACCGAAACCAGGGAAGGCATAATCGAAGGGAACCTCCGGATTGACGATAAAGAAGGCGTAATTGAAGGCGAAAGGGCTACCTATAACTTCCAGACCAAGGCCGGCATGATTGATAACGCCGCGTTTCGCTCTGACCCTTATTTTGGCAGGGCGGAGCGCGTCAAGAAAGTAAGCGACCGGGAATTTATCGCCTATCGCGGTTACATCTCCAGCTGCGGTTACGATAAACCCCATTACCGTATCAAATCCCGGCGGATAAATTTCTTCCCGGGCGATAAGATCCGGACGCGGGAGGATACCCTGTATCTGGGCCGTGTTCCTCTTATTAATGTGCCTCAGTACAACCACAGCCTTAAGGACCCCCTGATGCACGTGCAGTTGAGTCCCGGTAAGAGAAAGGATTGGGGTCCCTATATGCTTTCGGCGTGGCGTTACAACCTTACCGATAATGCCAGCGGAAGAGTTTATTTTGACTACCGCGATAAACTCGGGATAGCCGAAGGGTTCGGACTGAATTACGATACCAAGGCATTCGGGAAGGGCGACTTCAAATATTACTACACCCATGAAAGGGACGAAAACCTCAATCAGGATAACAACGCCAGTAACGAATTTCAGAGGTACCTTATCCGCTGGCGCCATAAATGGGATATCGACAGCCGCACGAATCTGACCTCGGAGTATTATAACATCGCGGATTCCAAAAGGAAGAAGCTCGGCTCGAGTTATAATTTCCTGAGGGAATATTTTTACCGCGAATATGAAAAGGATTCCCAGCCCTTGTCTTACGCCCTGCTGCACCGCTCCTTTAACTATTCCAGCCTCGATATTATGATGCAGAAACGCGTTAACAGCTGGTATGCCCAGGAAGAGAAGCTCCCCGAGATAAAATACAGTATGCCCAGCCTCCAACTGGGGGAATCGTCGTTCTATTTCGATAATAACAGTTCTTACATTAACTATAATTATAAGAATGCCGCGCCCTCCGATTCCTGGGATGATATTTCATATAATCAATTCGACACCACCAACAAATTATCCCTGCCGACGAGGGTGTCCATTGTCAATTTTACTCCCTTTGCCTCGGCGCAGCAGATTTATACCGACAAGAGCACCTACGGCTCGACGATGGAGGCGATATTTTCCGTCGGTTCGGATATGGCCACTAAATTCTACCGCATCTTTAACCTAAAGAGCAATTTCCTGGGGCTGGATATAAACGGCTTACGGCATATCATTACCCCGACCGTGAACTACACCTATACCAGCACTTCGACCATGCCCGCCAGTAAAGCCAGGTTCGGCGGAGGGGCTACGACCGGCAGTTCCGCGGTGACGATGGAATTATCCAATAGATTACAAACCAAGCGTGAAAATAAAACGGTAAATTTAGCGGACTTGCGGATTAGCACCGTTTATAACATTAAGCCCAAGACCGCCACCGGAAAAACCGGGAGCAGCCTGCAGGATATCGTATTTGATTTGGACTTCTGGCCCTACTCCTGGATGAGCATTGTTTCCGACGTCACCTACACCCATTCGGGGCTGCGCGACAGCGCTAATTACAACCGCATCTCCAACGCCAACCTTGATATCAATTTCAGTTTAGGCGAAGGCCGCAGCGTGGGATTCGGGCAGCGCTACCAGAGGAAAGGGGGCAAAGAGCTCACCTTCAGTACCCAGTGGCGCATTAACCCGAAGTGGAGGTTTGGAGTATATGAGAGGTTTCAGTTTGCCGATATCGCCGGATATCCCGGCGGATTGAGGGAACAGGAATATTCCATCGTGCGCGACCTGCACTGCTGGAGCACGGAGATTACTTACAACATCAAAAAGGATGAAGGCCACAGTATCTGGCTTGTTTTCAGGTTAAAGGCCTTCCCCGAGAACGAATTCGGTTTCAACCAGACTTACCATGCGCCTAAGTCCGGCTCGCAATAATCCCCAGGAGATAAATTTAGAGGAGACCTTATGAATATATCGATTGTCGGTTCAGGATATGTCGGCCTGGTAACCGGCGCCTGTTTTGCGGAATTGGGCAATCGGGTGGTTTGCGCGGATAATGATGCCAAGAAAATCACGCAGCTTAAGAAGGGCAGTATCCCGATATATGAACCGGGGTTGGAGGAGCTCATTGTCAATAATATGGCTAAAAGGAGGCTTAAGTTTACCTCCAGCATCAAAGAGGCGGTGGTTAATTCCGAGGTAATTTTTATCGCGGTAGGGACGCCGTCTCTGGAAAACGGGGAAGCGGACCTTACCGGCATTGAAAACGTGGCGCGCAATATCGCCCTCAATATGAACGGGTACCGTTTGATTGTGGAGAAATCCACCGTACCGGTTGAGACCGGCTATTGGGTCAAGCATACCGTCGACAGCTACGTTAAGCGCAAGGTAAAGTTTGACGTTGCCTCCAACCCCGAGTTCCTGAAGGAGGGCTCGGCAATCAGCGATTTTATGCACCCCGACCGCATTGTAATCGGAGTAGAGTCAAAGAGGGCCGAGGGGTTGCTGGTCAGTCTCTATGCGCCGCTCAACGCACCGCTGGTGATTACCGATATCAAGTCCGCGGAATTAATCAAGCACGCCTCAAACTCCTTCCTGGCAACCAAGATTTCTTTTATTAATGCCGTCTCGCGCATCTGCGACAAGGTCGGGGCGGATATTAAAGAGGTAGCTCTGGGTCTCGGTCTGGACAAGAGGATAGGCCCGGAATTTTTAAATGCGGGAGTAGGTTACGGCGGCTCGTGTTTTCCCAAAGACCTCGATGCCTTTATCGATATCTCGGGAAAATTAGGGTATGATTTTCAGCTCTTGAAGGCGGTGCGTAACATCAACCAGGAACAGGCAGGTTTCTTTCTTGCCAAGATTAAGGACAGCCTCTGGATTACCAAGGATAAGAATATCGCGGTGCTGGGTCTGTCTTTTAAGCCCAATACCGACGATATCCGTAACGCGCCGGTAATAGAAATCATCCGGGCATTACGGGAGGAGGGGGCCAGGATTAGGGTTTATGACCCTTCGGCAATGAAGAAGGCAAAAGATACGCTGGGTGGCAGCCGCATTATTTTCTGCAAGGATTCCTACCAGGCCTGCCGCCAGGCAGATTGCCTTTTGGTTGTTACGGAATGGGATGAATTCAAGGAGCTGGATTTCGGCAGGATAAAAAAACTGATGCGCCGCCCCTTTATTATCGACGGCCGTAATATCTACGAGCCCAAACACCTTGAGGAGCTGGGATTTAACTATATCGGTATCGGCAGGAGAAGCAGTTTTAAAAGATCGAGGTAGAATGCGTAATTTAATTAAGGAGTTCCAATCGCGGGTAAAAAAGAAGGAAGCCGTAATCGCGGTAGTGGGCTTAGGTTATGTCGGCCTGCCGCTGGCAATGGAGTTCGCCAAAGCGGGTTTTAGGGTATGGGGGATAGAAAAAGACCGCGACCGGCTCCGGCGTCTTAAGAGCGGGGATTCTTATATCAGCGACGTAGCGTCGCGCGATTTGAAAAAAGTCATGTTATCGGACAATCTCAAGGCCAGCGGGGAATTCCGTGCTTTACGAGAATGCGATGTCGTGATTATCTGCGTGCCCACGCCTTTAAGGCGCAAATATCACCCTAACATCTCATACGTTAAAGAAGCGGTAAAAGGCATATCCCGCAACATTAAAAAAGGCGCCTTGGTGGTTTTGGAGAGCACCACTTACCCCGGCACTACCGAAGAGGTAATCCTGCCGTTATTAGAGAAACGCAACTTAAAACACAACCGGGATTTTTACTTAAGTTTTTCCCCGGAAAGGATTGACCCCGGGAATAAGTCTTATCCGCTGCGTAGGATTCCCAAGATTGTAGGCGGCATAAGCAAAGAGGCCTGCGCGATGACGGTTGCGTTTTATAAAAGCATTATCCGCACCGTCGTGCCGGTATCCAGTGCCCGCACTGCCGAGGCCGTTAAGTTGCTTGAAAACACCTTCAGGTTAATTAATATCGCTTTGATAGACGAGATAGCGATGATGGCGCATAAGATGGGTATTGATGTCTGGGAAATAATAAGAGGAGCCAGCACCAAACCGTTCGGTTTTATGCCGTTCTATCCCGGGCCCGGGGTAGGCGGCCACTGTTTAAGCAGCCAGGAAACCCTTTACGTAAAAGATGGTAATTCGTTAAAAGTAGTAACTCTGGCGGATTTTGTGAAACAAATAGATAGAGTCCGGGATGCCGATAGCTTTAAGGTTTTATCGTTTGACCCAGTAAAAAGAAAAGGAGTATTCAAGAAAGTCACTGCTGCTTCGGCGAGGTTCTATGACGTCAAGATGGTTAATATTGCGACCGAAGACGGCAGACTTATAAAGGTAACTGATTTGCATCCGATGTTTATTTATAACGATAATAAATGGCGGCTTCGTTACGCCAGGGATTTAAAAGCCGGAGATTGCCTGCCGCTGTGCCTTAAACTTCCTTCGTTTGATAAGAGAAATAGCGGTATTTCCGAAGTAGACCTTATTGAAGAAATTCAGCAGAAGGGACGTTATCTTATAGAGAAGATAAGGGTAAAACCGTTAAATTTTAGTTGGCGGGATTATGCGCCACAGATAAAAGATATCTTACGCCGGCATCCTAAGGGCAGTATCCCGGATTGCTGTTGGGATTACCTTAGCGACAATATCCTGCCGTTAAAATATTTGTATGAATTAGAAAAAACCGTTGACATCGACCATCACGGGATGAAATTAGTTACCGGACGCGGCCCCGGCAGGAGCGAGACGCCAGCAGTAATAGAGGTGGATACGGACTTCTGCCGCCTTATCGGCTATTACTTAAGCGAAGGCTGTTATACCAGAGATAAATCCAGCCGGATAAGATTCAGTTTTAATCGCTCTGAAAAAGAGTATATCCGCGATGTTATTGAAATTTTAACGCATCTTGGTATCCGGACTTCAATTTATGAATCTAAGACGTGGCATAGTTCTTGCATAAAAGTTTCATCCGACATTTTCGGCTTTCTTATCTTTGAAGTTTTGGGCTGCGGCAGGAATTGCTATGATATGAATATCCCGGCTCAAATTTTCAGTTTTGATAAAGAAAGGAAAAAAGCTTTAGTGGCAGGGGTGTTCCGCGGGGATGCCAGCGTGGAGCACTTCTTCGGAAAATGGCGTTACCGCAAGAATGAGAAGGAATACCTGCATAATGTCAACACCGCCAACATAAGTTTCTTTACTTCCAGCAAGAAACTCTTTCAGCAGTTAATCGTAATATTGCATGACTTGGGGATTGTGCCTACCTTTCGCAAACGTAAATACGCCCTTTCGATATTCGGTTATCGGCAGTTAGAGTTTTTTAAAGACCTTTTTGCAGGCAGGAAACAGGATATTATCCACCGCTACCTGGAACTTAATAAAAACAGACCGCGCAATAAAACATTCAGAAAGTTCAGGAATTTTGCGACGGTAAAGGTAAAATCCGTTACCCGCTCTGCGGGAGGCTGGGTTTATTCGGTGGAAACCGAAAAACCCCACGCCTTCGTTACTTCCTACGGTATGGCGGTGCACAATTGCATCCCCAAAGACCCGCTTTACCTTTACTGGAAGGCGAAGCATCAGGGTTTTCGCTCGCGCTTCATTAAACTGGCCTCCGATACTATTTCTTACATGCCGCAATATATCACCGAAAGGGTGACACGTCTTTTAAGAAACAGGCCGCCCCGAAGTCTTAAGGCCCTGGTAATCGGCGTTACCTATAAGAAAGACATCAAGGACTTAAGGCAATCCCCGGCGCTCGATATCATCGAATCATTACGTAAAAAAGGTATTGCCGTTTCTTATTATGACCCCCTGATACCTTACCTAAGGGTTGACGGTGTTCATCTGGAATGTAGCGAACTCAAGAGCGCCAGTCTAAAACAATTTGATTGCGCAGTAATCGCTACTGACCACTCTTCGCTCGATTACGATTTTATCCTGAAAAATTCCCGGCTAATCTTTGATGCCCGTAATGTCTATAGAGGCAGCCGTAATCCTAAAGTGGTGAAATTATGAAAAAATTCCTCGTTACCGGCGGCGCGGGTTTTATCGGTTCGCATATTGTGGAGGCATTAGTAAGGAGGGGCTGCTACGTCAGGGTGCTGGATAATTTTTCCAGCGGTAAAATAAATAATATACGGGCGGTCTTAGGCAAGATAGAGCTGGTAAGGGGCGACATCCGTTCTCTTGCAACCTGCAAAAAAGCTACGAGGGGGATTGATTTTGTATTACATCAGGCCGCCCTGCGCAGCGTGCCGAAATCAATGCTTAACCCCGCCGAATATAATGAAGTTAATATCCAGGGCACCCTTAATATGCTGGAGGCGTCCCTGGAAAGCAAGGTTAAATCTTTTGTTTTTGCCTCCTCCAGTTCAGTCTATGGCGAGGTAAAGACCTTTCCGGAAAAAGAAGATTTTCTCCCCGGGCCAATTTCTCCTTATGCAGTGACCAAACTCGCCGGCGAACATTATTGCCGGATGTTCGCTTATCATTACGGCCTGCCGACGGTATCATTGCGTTACTTTAATGCCTTTGGCCCCCGCCAGGCGCCTGACGACGAATACGCCGCAGTAATCCCCAAGTTTATCACCTCTATGTTAAAAGGGAAGTCTCCGCCGATATTCGGCACCGGGAGGCAGTCGCGCGATTTCACCTATGTGGGCAATATCGTTGAGGCAAATATCAGGGCTTGCGGAAAGCTTAATCTTAAGGGCGAAGTTTTTAATATTGCCACAGGAAAGGACTGCGCCATCCTGGAATTAGTGCGCCTGCTTAATAAAATATTAGGCACCTCTCTAGAGCCGCGGTTTTTAAGCGCACGGCCCGGAGATGTATTTAAAACGCACGCGGATTTAAGCCGGGCCAGGAGGATATTGGGATTTCTTCCGCGGATAAAATTTAGCGAAGGATTAAGATTAACTGCCGAGTATTTTAAAAATGTCTAAAAAAACCGTTGTCATTACCGGCGGCGCGGGTTTTATCGGTTCGCACCTGTGCGACAGGCTGATTTCCGAAGGATTTGGGGTTATCGCTATCGATAATCTAAAAACCGGAAGCATAAATAATATTTCGCATCTATTAAGGGATAAAAATTTTCGTTATATTAAGCACGACGTCTGCAGGGATATTTCTATCGCGGGAAAGGTACACTATGTTTTACATTTTGCTTCCTTGGTTTCGCCTAAGGACTACCTGCAATTCCCGATCCAGACCTTAAAAGTAGGTTCTTTAGGCACGCACAACAGCCTCGGGTTGGCGAAAAAGAAACATGCGGTGTTTCTCCTGGCTTCGACCTCTGAAGTTTACGGTGACCCGCTGATGCATCCCCAGAAAGAAGAATACTGGGGTAATGTCAATCCGGTCGGGGTGCGGGGCTGTTATGACGAATCCAAGCGTTTTGCCGAGGCGATTACGATGGCCTACCAACGGTTTCACGGAATGGACACCCGGATTGCGCGCATTTTTAATACCTACGGCCCGCGTATGAGAATGAACGACGGCAGGGTAGTGCCGAATTTCATCTATCAGGCCCTGAATAATAAGCCCCTGACCGTTTACGGCAGGGGAAATCAGACGCGTTCCTTCTGTTATATTGACGACCTCATCGAGGGTATTTATCGCCTGATGCTGACGCGGGTCAATGACCCCTTAAATCTAGGAAACCCGAGGGAATTTACGGTAATGGAGCTGGCGCGCCTGGTTTTAAAGATCAGCCATGGCAGGAGCGAGATTATCCATAAGCCGTTACCGCAGGACGACCCCCGCCAGAGGCGGCCTGACATTACAAAAGCCAGGCGGCTTCTGAAATGGCGACCCCGCGTGCCCTTAGAAGAAGGCCTCTGTAAAACCATAGAGACGCTTTCCTCTTCAATCGGGACAGTGTCCTTGACCTGCAAATTGGGTACCCTTTCCGGATTGGCGAGGAAAACGTCTCCAATAAAGAGGGCTTGA
>Ga0116202_10000758_pt1 | contig 18349 bp, 16 predicted proteins | sample LakKivw325mmetaG_FD_94479 | JGI IMG/M metagenome (GOLD analysis project Ga0116202, IMG submission 94479) | Anoxic lake water microbial communities from Lake Kivu, Rwanda to study Microbial Dark Matter (Phase II) - Lake Kivu water 325m metaG | ecosystem: Environmental > Aquatic > Freshwater >...
ATCATGGCCGGATTCTAACAGAAAGCGGGCCCGCTGGGCTATAATATAGCGGTGAGGAGAGGAACATGAGCGGCGAAGCCTACATCATCATCAAGCAGAACGAGTACATGAAGAAGTTCCGCAACGCCGGCGCGCTTGATGCCAAGACGGCCAAGAGCCTCGACGAGCTGAAGGTCAAGCGCGACCGGATCTTCACGAAGATGGAGGACAAGGCCATCTTCCTGCCGGGACGGGTCCCCGAGACCTTCTATATGGACGAGAACGCCGCCGAGGAGTTCGTCACGGCCCGGCGCCGGCGGGCGTTCTACATGATGCTGCTCGTCGTCATCGTGGCGGCGGTCCTGTTCTTGATCGGCCGCCGCTGAGGGTCAATAGCCCAGCTTCAGCGCCTGGGCCTTGGCGCCCTCGGCGAAGGAGTAGGGGAGCCGGGCTTTCCGGAGATCGTTCCTTTCGAGGAGGATGTCCTTCGTCCCTTCGCCCGTGAAGGTGAGGAAGGTCCCCGTTCCTTCGGCCGCGCGGCAGTTGCGGATGACGGCCGTATCGACCTCGTTCAGGAGGACGGCCGGGACCGACTCGGCCCCCGGGGCCTGGACCGCGGCGACCCCGTCGAGAACCAGCCCCTGGACATCTTCGAAAGCGACGGCGCTCCGCCATCTTTCCGAGGCCGGGCCCTCCCAGACGACCTCGACGTCCCGGAGCCTGAGGTTCCGGGCCTGCTTGAAGACGAGGGCGTTGACGGCTTTATCGTAAGCCGCGTCGGGGTCGTGGGCGATGGTCAGCTTGACGTTCTCGAAGGCGATGTCGTCGAGCCAGGAGTCGGGGTGGCCGTTGCAGACGCTCGCGCCGAAGCCGCGGGCGATGACGTTCTGGATCCTGACGTTGCGGATGGCGCCGGCCGGCCGGTCCTTCTCCGGCGGCCAATTCGCATGGACCTCGCTCCGCTTCTTGATGTTGAAATGGAAGGGCTCGCCGTCGCCCCACCAGAACCACTCGTAGCGCACCGTCTCGATCGTCAGGTTGGACAGGACGACGTTCTCGACCGCCCCGCCGTCGAAGGTCATGAAGGCGATGCCCCGGTTCGAATCGGTGATGACGCAGTTGTCGATGGCGACGTCGCGGATGCCGGCGATGTTGCCGTCGCAGAACTTGATGGCGCTCGAGGCCGAGCTCAGCCGGCAGTTGGTCACCGTGATGCGCTCGCAGGGCTGGGCCGGGCCGAACCAGTCCATCGAATAGAAGACCAGGGCGTCGTCGCCCGTTTCGATGGTGCAGTTGGCGATCCGGACGTCCCGGCAGCCGTCGGGATCGATGCCGTCGGCCCAGACGCCGTCCCGGAGGCTCGTCCGGATAGAGACGCCGTCGATGACCAGGCGCTCGCACTGGACGGGGTGCATGGTCCAGGACGGGGAGTCGATGAAGGAGAGGCCGGCGATGCGGACGTCGGAGCAGCGCACGAGCAGGACGAGCTTGCCGTACCGGTCGGGCTTGGGGAACGCGCGCATCAGGGGCAGGCCGAGAGCCTCCATTTCGAGCTGGTTCGGGCGGATGAAGTCGTCCTCGTGGTCGCCCTTGAGGCGGCGGTCGTAGGCGCCCTCGCCGTTGATCGTGCCGCGGCCTTCGATGGTCACGTTGGTCAGGTCTTCGCCGTAGAGAAGGGCGTCTTGGTCGAAACGGGACTTGTCGTGCAAGGAGTAGATCGTGGCCCCGCCCTCGAGATAGAGCCGGACGTGGCTGCGGAGGTGGATCGTCCCGGACGTGTAATCGCCGGGAGGGACGAGGACCGTGCCGCCGCCGGCCGCGGCGCAGGCGTCGACGGCCTTCTGGATGGCCTCCTGGGCCAGGTCGTCCTTGATCCCGGTCGCGCCGTAATCTTTGATGTTGAAAACCAGGGGCGCGGCGGCCGGCGCTTCGGGGGCCGACGGCCGGCAACCGGACGTCAGGGCGAGCGCGGCGACGAGAACCGCGGGGGTGACGCTGTGTTTCGACATCGGGTCCTCCCTCGCCGTGACATTATCATGAGGCGCCGCTCCGTGGCAACGGCCGGACCCGGACGGTTGTTTGCTCGCTTCGATTGGGCTAGAATCCCCTCGCCGCGCGGCATCCGGCCGCGTGAGACCGATCGGGAGAGCGACGATGAGAAGACGGCAGGCCCTCAGGGACATCCTGGCCGCGGCGACGGCCTCGGGCACCTTGGCCGGGGTCCTGCCGCCGAAGCTCGGGGCCAGGCCCGGTCAGCCGCCCCTTGCGTCCGACCCCTACGTCGAAAAGGTCAGGCTCTCGATGCTGGCCATGCAGCGTGAAGCCTGGGAGCAGGGCGTGGCCATGCAGGCCCTTCTCGAATGGGGGGACCGCGACCAGGTCGTCCGGATGGCCCACGGGGCCGTCCTGCGGGCCTACGAGGACGGGCGGCTGGGTATGGTCTCCGACAACCACGGCGTCACGGACCCGGCCGCGAACGGTGAGGGCGTGCTCTTCGCGGCCAAGGCGACGGGCGAGACGCGGTTCAAAGATACCGCCGACCGGATGCTCGACTACCTTCTCAAGACGGCGCCCCGGACGGCCGACGGGACGCTCCAACACATCGACCACAAGCCCCAGGTCTGGATCGATTCGATGTACATGGCTCCGCCGTTCCTGGCCGTGGCGGGGGCGCCCGCCGAGGCGGTCAAGCAAGTCGAAGGGATCCGGCGCCTTCTCTGGGACAAAGAGACCCGGCTCTTCTCGCATATCTGGGACGACGGGAAGAAGGCCTTCGAGCGCCAGGCCCATTGGGGCGTCGGCAACGGCTGGGCCGCGGCCGGAATGACCCGGGTCGTCGAGGCGCTGCCCGAGGGGATGAAGGCCGAGCGCCGGCGGCTCACGGGCTACATCCGCGAGGTCCTCGACGGCTGTCTCAGGCACCGCCGCGCCGACGGACTCTTCCACGACGTCGTCGACGACCCGACGACTTTCGTCGAGACGAACCTGGCCCAGATGCTTTCCTACACCATTTTCCGCGGCGTCGGGGCGGGCTGGCTGGCCAAAGCCTACCTCAACGAGGCAGGGACCATGCGCCGGGCCGCGCAAGGCAAGGTCGACGGGCTCGGCTATGTCCACGGCGTCTGCGGCTCGCCGACCTTCGAAAGACCGGGCACGGCCACCGAGGGACAGGCCTTCTTCATCTTGATGGAGGCCGCGGCCCGCGACCTCGGGGCCTGAGGCCATGGCCGGCCCGTTCCCGCATCTGCCGCTGGCCAAGGCCCGTCCGGACGCGCGCCGGTTTATCGACACGGTCATGGGCCGGGCCCGTCCCGAGCGGCCGCCCCTCGTCGAATACCTTGTCGACGAAGCCCTACGCAAGCCGATCACGGAGGAGATCCTGGGCCGTCCCTGGGTCGACCCGGCTCCCGGCGACCGGGCGGCTCTCGAGGCTTCTCTCGCGAACTTCATCGCCTTCTGGCACGGCCTGGGCTACGATTTCGTCCGCTTCGAGGATTCGCTGCCATTTCTGGAGACCGAGCTCGTCGGCCCCGATGCCAGCCAAAGGACCGGCGAGCGGCATTGGCGCGACATGACGCGCGGCGCGATCGCGACCTGGACGGACCTCGAACGCTACCCGTGGCCGGCGGTCAGGCCCGAAAGCCTGGCGAATTACGAATACCTGACGGCGCATCTCCCCGAGGGAATGGGCCTCATGGCCTGTCATGCCGGCGGGATGTACGAGCATCTGGCCGCCATTTTTTCTTACGAGGGCCTCTGTTTCGCGCTCCATGATCAGCCGGACCTCGTGGCGGCCGCGGCCGAGCGGCTGGGCGGGATCATGCTCGCGTTCTATCGCCAGCTCGTGGAGCTGCCCAACCTCATCGCCGTCTTCCCCGGAGACGACATGGGTTTCCGCTCCGCGACGCTCCTCCCGCCGGCCGTCCTGCGACGGCTCATCCTGCCCTGGCACAAGCGCTTCGCCGCGCTGGCCCACTCACGCGGGCTGCCTTACTTCCTCCACTCCTGCGGCCAGGTCGAGGCGATCATGGGCGATCTCATCGATGATGTCGGCATCGACGCCAAGCATTCCTTCGAGAACGCGATCACGCCGATCGGGGAGTTCCAGGCCCGTTACGGCGGCCGGATCGGGGTCCTTGGCGGCGTCGACGTCGACCGCCTGGCCCGGGCCGCTCCCGATGAGGTCCGGGCCGAAACCCGGCGGACGATCGAGACCTGCGGACCGCGGGGGCGCTTCGCCGTCGGCTCCGGCAATTCGATCCCGAGCTACGTCCCCGTCGAGAACTACCTGGCCATGGTCGACGAGGCCCTGCGGCCCTCTCCTTGACAGGACCCTGTCCTCGCCTTATAGTTCCCAACAGCACGGCAAGAGGGACATGAGAGAGACGAGATGGCTCTCGCAAGAAAAGGGCTCTACCGGTTCCCCTGGACCCAGGTCGACACGCCCGGCACCTGGGTCGAGGTCACCGACAGCTGCGATCTGGCCTGCCCGGGCTGCTTCCGCCATCGCCTGGAAGGCCACCGCCCCTTGGAGGTCGTCAAGGAGGAGATCCGGCTCTGCCGGGCCGCGACGAACTGCGAGCGGGTCGCGATCGCCGGCGGCGAGCCGCTGCTCTATCCCCAGCTTACGGACGTCGTCGCGTACATCGCCGCGCTCGGGATGAAGCCCGTGCTGATGACGAACGGCGAGCGCCTGACCCCCGAGTACGCCCGGGAGCTGAAGAGGGCCGGCCTCGTCCAGTTCTATTTCCATGTCGACAGCGGCCAGAACCGGCCGGGCTGGGAAGGGAAGGACGAGCGTGCGGCGAACGAGCTCCGCCAGCGCTACGCCGATCTCGTCCGCGGGCTCAAAGGCGTGATGTGCGGCTACAACATCACCATCACCCGGGCCAACCTGGCCGCCGTGCCCGACATCGTCGGCTGGGGGCTGGCCAACATCGACCGGGTGCACAGCCTCTCGCTCATCGCCATCCGGGGCCTGGTCACGGAACCGGGGACGGAATACCGGGCGGGCGGCCGGACGGTGGAGCCGAAGGAAATCCAGTGCCGGGCCGATTCGGCCCAAGATTACGATATCACGTCGGACGAGATGTTCGAGCTTGTCCGGAAAGCCTTTCCGGACCTGCGGCCTTGCGCCTTCTTGAACGGAACGGCCGACCCGGCCTCGACGAAGTTCCTCGTCATCGTCCCGATCGGCGGCCGGGACGAGACCTACGGCGTCTGCGGGCCGAAGTCGGCCGAGCTCACCCAGGTCGGCCGCCATCTCTACACCGGGAGATACACCGCGCTCGCGCTGACGCCCCGGCCGTCGAAGTCCGTCTTTCTCCTCTGGCCGTGGGACGGGGAGGTCCGGCGGGCGCTCCGGCGTTTCCTGGCCGCCACCGTCCGGCATCCCGGGCGTCTTTTCCGGAAGGTCCACATCCAGGGCATCAACCTCGTCCAGCCGACCGAGATCATCGGCGACGACAAGAATTTCTGCGACGGATGTATCAACCTGATGCCCTGGAAAGGGATGATGGTCCATTCCTGCGTCCTCGACGAATACCGGCTGTACGGAGCTCCGATCAAGGCCGTCAAGGGAACGTCGAGGCCGGTGTGAGGTCCTTCGAGGACGCCGTCGTCGTCGTCACCGGCGCCGCGAACGGGATCGGGCGGGCGACGGCCCTGACCTTCGCCCGGCTCCGGGCCAGGCTCGCCCTGGCCGACATCCGGCCGCTTGCGGAAGTCGCCGACGGGGTCGCCGCGGCCGGCGGCACGGCCCGGACGTTCGAACTCGACGTCAGGGACCGCGACCGGGTGAACGATCTTGCGGCGGCGGTCCTTTCCGAATTCGGACGGGCGGACGTCGTCGTCAACAGCGCCGGGGTGCTCATCCTCGGAGAGATGCGGCTCGTCCCGCCCGACGATCTGCGCTGGATCATGGACACGAACTTCTGGGGCGTCGCCCACGTCGTCCAGGCCTTCCTGCCGTCGATGATCGAGCGCGGAAGCGGCCATTTCGTCAATATCTCCTCGCCCAACGCCCTGGCCCCCGTGCCGTACGTCGGGGCCTATTCGGCCTCGAAGGCGGCCATGACCATGCTCTCCGAGACCCTCCGGCTCGAAGTGGCGAAGCACGGCATCGGCGTGACCACGGTCTGCCCGGGCTTCACCCGGACCGGGCTGCGGGGCGAGGCGCGCTACCGGGCGGACACCGCGGCCAAGGCGGAATTCCTGATCGGCCTCCGAAAGCGCATCGAGCGCCGCGAGATCGATCCCTTCCGGGTGGCCCGGAAGATCCCCGGCGCGGTCCGCAGGGACCGGGCCCTGGTCAGGATCTCCCCGGAGACCTATCTCGTGTCCTGGGCTTACCGCTTCACGCCGCGCCTCTTCCGGAAGGTTTCGGAATCTCTTTTTAGAAGGACCGCGTGACATGCGGGTCTTCGTCACGGGGGGTTCGGGCTTCATCGGCGGGGCGCTCATCCGCCGTTTGAGGGCCGATGGCCACGAGGTCCTCGCCCTGGCCCGGTCCGGGCGCGGCGCCTTTCTGGTCGCCGCCGCGGGAGCGGTCGTCGTGCGAGGCGATATCGCCGATCCGGGCCCCTGGCAGGACGAGATGCGCCGGGCGGACGCGGTCGTTCACGGCGCCGCCAAGGTCTCCGACTGGGGCGCCAAAAAGGAGTTCGATCGCGTCAATGTCGACGGGACCCTCAACGTCCTTCACGCCTTGAGACATTGGCCGGGACATTTTGTCCACATAAGCTCGGTCGCCGTCCACGGTTGGCGGCCGGGCTCCTATACGGAGAACAGTCCCGCATCTCCGGGACGGCACCCCTATTGCCGCTCGAAGGCCGCCGCCGAGGCCTTCGTCGAGGCGTCCGCCGGCGAAGGGCTGAGGGCCTCGATCGTCCGCATCGCGGGCGTCTACGGGCCGGGCGACACGCATTTCGCCGGGAGGCTCCTCGATTACGCCGCCTCGGGCCGCATCCCCATCGTCGGGCGGGGCGACCAGCCCTCCAAGATGATCTACATCGACGACGCGATCGCCGCGCTCGCGACCCTGCTGGCCCGACCGGGCGAACCGGGCGCGCGCTACCTCCTGAACGACCCGGCCGTCCCGAGCGTCGAGGACATGGTCCGCCTGGCGGTCCGGGCCCTCGACCTCAAGGCCGAGGTCCGTCACGTGCCCGAGGCGCTCGCCCTGGCGGCCGCCTTCGCGGAGGAGACCCGGGCCCGGCTGACCGGCTCGCCCCCCCTCCTGACGTCCTACGCGGTCAGGGCCATGGGCCGGCGGTGCTTCTTTTCGCCCGAAGGGACTTCGCGGAAGCTGGATTGGTCGCCGGTCGTCAAGGCCGAGGACGGCGTCGCGAGAACGGTCGCCTGGTTCCGGAAAAACGGCCCTAAGGCCGAAACTCCGCCGCCGGCGGGCGAGGCCGGGCGGTGACCGGCGCGCCGAATTTCAGGTAGCTCTCGAGGATACAGGACGAGATGATCCGCCCTTCCCAATAGGTCTTGTTTGGGCAGCCATCGCAGAGGTCGAGTTCGCCCGTCGGCAGGATGTCCAGCGGCTGGAGAAGGATGATGTTCTGGGCGTGGACGCGGCGGAAGAGCAACGACGGGTCCCCGGCGGACGCTTTGAGGAAGCGGCCGAAAGCCCGCCGGACGTCCCGGTCGAACGGCCAGAAGAGGACGAGCATCGCCTTGGCCTTGCGGCTGACCCCGGCCCGGGTCATCGAGAGGTAGCGGCCCTTGACCAGGTGATGGGCGGCCTGCAGGAACTCGAAGGACTTCGGTCCGAGATGGCCGAAGGTCCTCCTCCGGGTGCCGAGCGTCACGCCCACGGACCACTTGGGCGACGTCGCCAGGCTGGTCCCGCTGATGTAGCCGGCCAGGCCGAAGTCCGGATTGGCGCGCTTCACGTGGGCGTAGAGCTCGGCCGAGGAGATCCGCCGGGGCGGCGGCGAGGCCGGGGCCGGCCTGTCCCCGACGGCCAGCGGGTGGGCCCCGGCCCAGAAGTCGAACGGGCCGTCGGCCGCAAACCGCCGCACGGCGATCAGCGTGTAGGCGTGGACCCGGTCGACGTTGCGGGCCGCCCACTCGACGATCGCCGGGATCTCGTCGACGGCGTCGGGGAAGATGGTAATGTTGAAGGACGAGACGAGCCCCCCTTCGGCGTGGACCATGTCCACGAGCTCCTGGCGCAGAACGTTCAGCTCCCGCTCGGATCTCCCGGCCCAGCCGGGCCGGCGCTGATGGCTGTCGACGTGGAAGATGAACCCGAACAGGCCGGCCCGCTTGAGCTCGCGGACGAGCGGCGGGTCGAGCATGACGGCGTTGGTGACGAGCAGGGGCTTCGGACCGAGGGATTTGACCAGGCGGACGATGTCGAGGATCCGGCCGTGGGTCAAGGGCTCGCCGCCGGCGATCATCATCAGGTCGCACTTGCGCAGGGCCAGCGAGCCTCTCAGCTCGGCCTCGATCTGGGCCAGCGATTTTTCGCTCTGCGGGTCGTTCGTCGCGTAGCAGAGATCGCAGCTGATGTTGCACTTCCGGGTCGGCTCGATCCAGCTCATGCCGTTGTCCGTGGTGCTCCACGGCAAGCGATAGAGCGTCGCGAGATCGATCGGCGGGTAGGGATCGTCGAATGGCCGGCTCATGGCGCCCCCTTGCGCAAGAGGAATAAGGCGACGAGGACAAGCGCCGCGAGGTAGGCGAACATCGGCGGCGCGACCTTGCGGACGAGGCGCTTGAGGCCTTCGGCCGGACTGACGCCGGGACCGGCCAGGGCCGGGTAAAGGCGGCCGGCGAGCGTCCAACAGGCCAGGCCCCAGACGACTCCCAGCGCGGCGTCGAGGAAGATGTGCTGTTTGACCAGCACGGTCGAGGCCGTGACCACCGCCGCGCCGGCGAGGACGAGGCCGTCCCCGGCCCGGCCCAAGCGTTGTTTGAGGCAGGCGATCGTGGTGATCCAAACGAAGGCGACATGGTTGCTGGGCAGCTTGTTCGCGCCCGGATAGAAATCGGCCTTGTAGTACCAGGCCAGGACCCGTTCGGGCAGGCTCGTCCCGAGCTCGGGCCGGGCGAAGGCGACGGGGAGCAAGATGTAGACGAGGTAAGCGGTGAGGTTCGAGAGGACGATGGCCAGGAAGGCCCGGTTGACCCGGTGCCAGTCGTCGACCGCCGCGAAAGGCAGGAAAGGCCAGAGGTGCGTCAGGAGGTAAGGCCAGATGAACCCGGCGACGAAGGGGATGGCCCGGTCGACCGGCAGGCTCAGGTCCCTCGTCGGCAGGGTCTTGGCCACGTTCCCGACGAGCTCGAAGACGGCGATCCACGCGACATAAAGAAGGAGAGTCGCCTTGAGATAGAACAGACGCTCGGACCGGTCCGTCACCACGCCGCTCCCATCACCTTCGGACCGGATGGTATTTCCGACGGCGGGCGATGTCAAGCGGCGCGCGGGCGCGGTCAGCGCTTCTTATTGAGGTCGGCGCAGCGGATGCCGCGCGGATTGAAGCATCGGTTACAGGAGATGCACTCGGACCCCGAGGCCAGGCCTTCGCGGAAATGCCTGACGAGAAAGGGGTCGCGGATGAGCGGCCGGCTCAACGAAATGAGGTCCGCCCGGCCCGCTTCGACGATGCGCTCGGCCACCGCCAGGGTCCTGATCCCCCCCAAGCCGAAGACCGGCACGCCGACGGCTCTCTTGATCCGAGCGGCGTTCTCGACGAAGTAGCCCTCGTCGGCCGGGCCCCGGCGGCCCGGCCAGACCGAGCCCTTTCCGGCCTCGGCCATGCCGCCGCTGACCTCGATCCCGTCGATCGCCGCCGCTTCGAGGAGACGGGCGACCCCGATCGCGTCCTCGAGCGTCAAACCGCCCTCCAGGAAGTCCGTCGAATTGAGCTTGACGATCGTCGGGAAATCGCGGCCGCAAGCCGCTTTGACGCCTCTGAGGACCTCGAGGAGGACGCGGGACCGGTTCTCGACGGAGCCGCCCCACTCGTCCGTCCGGCGGTTCGTATGCGGGGAAAGGAAGCTCGAGATGAGATAACCGTGGGCGGCGTGGAGCTGGACGCCATCGAAGCCCGCCTTTTGGGCCCGGCCGGCCGCGGCGACGAAATCGACGATAAGAGCGCGGATCTCGTCCGCCGTGAGCTCCCGGGGCATGACCTTGGTCACCGGGTCGTAGACGGAGGAAGGAGAGACGGGGACGCAGCCGCAGTCGCGAGGCTTGGTCTGCCGGCCGGCGTGGGCGATTTGCAGGAAAACCCTGGAGGCGGAGCGGTGGACGGCGGCCGGGACCCGGGCCAGCCCGGGGATGAACTTGTCGTCGAAGACGCCGGTCTGCCGCGGGCTGGCTTTGCCCGAAGGCTGGACGTTGGCGTGACCGGTGATGATCAGCCCGACCTCGCCCTCGGCCAGGCGGGTGAACAGGGCGACGTTGGCGTCGGTAATGAAGCCGTCGTCATCAGCCATGTAATCGTGCGTGGCGGAGCGGGCGAAGCGGTTCGGGATGGTCAGGGGACCGATCTTGACGGGCGTGAAGAGGATGCTCATGGGCCCCATTCTAGCCGATTCGCGGACCGGATGATATAATCCCTGCATGCCCGTCACGGAGATCGAGCAGAAGGTCCTCGAGGCCCTCGAAGGCCTGGGCATCCCATATGCCCGGCACGAGCACCCTCCGGTGGCCACGGTCGAGGAGGCGGAGAAGCACTGGGGCGGTCTCAAGGGCACGCACTGCAAGAACCTCTTTCTCCGGAACTACAAGGGCAACCGCCACTATCTCGTCATCGCGCCGGTCACCCGGGGCGTCGACCTGAGACGGCTTAACGCCGCGCTCGGCGAGGACCGGCTGAGCTTCGCCTCGCCCGAGCGCCTCCGCCGCTGGCTCGGCGTCGAGCCGGGCTCGGTCTCGCCCTTCGGCCTGCTCAACGACGAGACGCGCGGTGTCCGGGTCGTCTGCGACGAGGCCCTGCGGGGGAGCCTCGCCCTGGGCTTCCATCCGAACGTCAACACGGCCACCCTCGAGATCTCGATGGCCGATTTTGAGAGGTTCCTGGCCGCCCGCGGCAACGTCGTCCGTTGGATCGAGCTCTGAAGAGAGGGAGACGCACCCATGCGCGCACATCAGCTTCTGGCCGCCGGCCTTCTGGCCGCGGCCGTCACCGTGTCGGCCGTTCCGCCCGCCCGCATCCCCGAGCCTAAAGTCGCCTTCGCGCCGTTCGAATACGTCTGCCGCCGGGCCCCGGCCCCGGTCCGCGTGGACGGCCGCCTCGACGACGCCGCCTGGGCCGATGCCGATTGGACCGATGTCTTCGGCGACATCGAAGGCCCGGCCAAGCCGGTGCCGCGCCTCCGGACCCGCGTCCAGATGCTCTGGGATGACGGTTACCTCTACATCGGGGCCTACCTCGAAGAGCCGCACCTCTGGGCCACGCTCAAGGAGAGGGACTCCGTCATCTTCCAGGACAACGATTTTGAGGTCTTCATCGACCCCGACGGCGACACCCACGATTACTACGAGCTCGAGATGAACGCGCTCAACACCGTTTGGGACCTGCTCCTCGTCCGGCCTTACCGCGACGGCGGCCCGGCCGTCCACGCCTGGGATATCCAGGGCCTCAAGACGGCGGCCCATCTCATGGGTACCTTGAACGACCCGTCGGACCGGGACAAGGCCTGGACGCTCGAGATCGCCCTGCCGTTCGCCGTCTTTAAGGAGTGCATCCCCGGCAAGCCCGAGCGTCCCGCGGCCGGCGAGCAGTGGCGGGTCAATTTCTCCCGGGTCGAATATTGGCTGGATGTCGAGAACGGCGCCTATGCCAAGGCCAAGGACAAGTCCACCGGCCGGCCGCTCCCCGAGGACAACTGGACCTGGACGCCCCAGGGGATCGTCAATATCCACTATCCCGAGATGTGGGGGTACGTCCAGTTCTCCTCGAAGCTCCCCGGCAAAGGCAGGGAGAGATTCGAGCGGCGGGCCGAGGAAAAAATCAAGTGGGCCCTGCGCAAGATCTATTACGCCGAGTGGCGCCGCTACTCCGACGCGGGCGGCTTCGCGACGGACGTCGTCTCTCTAGGGCTCAAGGGCGAGGAGGCCCTGAAGATCAAGGGCTGGTCGTCGCCGCCGGCGATCTTCGCGACGCCGAGCCTGTTCGAAGCCGTCTATACCGCCAAGTCCGGCGAGAGCTGGCATATTCGCCAGGACGGGCTGGTCTGGAAAGACAAGCCGGCGGGGCCCGAAGCGAAGTGAGGGGAGGGGAGGCCGTGCGCAAGCTTATTGCGTCCGTGGGGTTGACCGTTCTTCTCGTCGGCGGCCTCGGCCTTCTTCAGAGCGCCGGCTTGCCTTCGGCCAAGCCCGAGGCCGTGGGCATGTCCTCGCCGCAGCTCGCGCTCCTCGACGGGATCGTCGGCGCGGCCGTGGCCCGGAAAGATTTCCCGGGCGCGGTGCTGCTCGTCTCCCGCCGCGGCAAGGTCGTCTTCCGGAAGGCCTTCGGCGATTCGGAGATCGTCCCCGAGCGCCTGCCGATGAAGGCGGACATGATCTTCGACCTGGCCTCGGTCACCAAGCCGGTGGCGACCGCGACGGCCGTCATGCTCCTCGTCGAGCGGGGCGAGATCCGGCTCTGGGACACGGTCAAGACCTATGTCCCCGAGTTCACGCCCTGGTACGGGGAAAAAGGCCGGGCTGGCGAGCCGGTGCGTCTCTTTCACCTCTTGACCCACACCTCCGGTCTGCCGCCGTATACGGACGCCAAGGCCGCCGGGGAGAAGCTCGGCGACCCCTGCACGACGGCCGATCTCGTCGGCCTGATCGCCGCCCTGCCGAAAGAGTCCCCGGCCGGGACGACTTTTACCTATAGCTGCCTCAACTACATCACCCTGGCCCACATCGTCCAGAAGATCACCGGCCAGACCCTGGCCGACTTCACCGCCCAAGCGGTCTTCCAACCCCTGGGCATGACCCGGACCTTCTATCGCCCGGCCGAGTCCTGCTGGGCGGATTGCGTTCCGACCGAGGTCATCGAGGGCCGGCCCCTGCGCGGCGTCGTCCACGACCCGCTGGCCCGTCTCCAGGGAGGCATCTCGGGCAATGCCGGACTCTTCTCGACCGCAGACGATCTGGCCGTATTCGCCGAGATGCTTCTCCGCGGGGGCGAAGTGAACGGCGTCAGGGTCTTGAGCCCGCTTTCGGTCCGGCGCATGACCGAGATCTATCCCCAGGTCGGCGCCTCGGGCCGGGGCCTCGGCTGGGACATCTCGACCGGCTATTCGACCGTCAGAGGCGACCTCTTCGGCCCCGCATCGTACGGCCACTCGGGCTACACCGGGACTTCGATCTGGATCGATCCGGAGGCCGGGATAGCCGTCGTCTTTCTGACCAACCGGGTCCACCCCGATGACAAGGGGGAGATCGTCGCCCTCCGGAGCAAGGTGGCCAACGTCGTCGCCGCGGCGGTCCGGGGCCGATAAAGGCTTTGACATCGGCCGGACCCCTGTGCTATCGTCCCGCCCAGTGAGCGAGGGGCGCCATGCAAATCCAGATCGAGCGTGAGATCTTCATCCGGGCCTCCCGGTCGTTCTCCGTCCTGACCGAATCGCTCCAGCTCTTCCGGACCTACCTCGAGCCGGCCACGGCCCCGCAGGCCGCCGAGTACTACCGGGCCCGCAACTTCCTCAAGGAAGGCAAGGCCTTTTTCGATCAGACCCTGGCCGATGCCAAGAAGCTCCTGGGACCGATCCCGATCTACGCGGCCAAGGACTTCGAGACCTGGCGGACCCAGGCCCTCGTCGAGAACAAGATCGTCGTCCGGGGCCAGACCGCGGACGAACTGCGCGACGAGCTCGTCCGCGACGATTTCCTCCGCTCGATCATGCGGCCGGAAGAGATCGAGGCCTATATCGCCGCCAATTACGAGACCCAAAAGTCGGGCAAGCGGAAGCTGGCCAACATGAAGATCCGGATGGCCCTCGACAAGCTGGCCGTTCTCGTCGCCGAGGGCCAGGAGCTGCAGAAGACGGCCCAGCGCAAGCAGCAGGGCCTGCCCTTCTGAGAACGCGCTAACGAAGCGCGGTCGTCGCCCGCCAATACCTCATTTTGCCCAGGCCGCCGCGGTCCGGCTTGGCGTCGTACCCCAGGCCATGTTGCTCCTCCTTGGCCTCGACGAGCGTTCGCCCGCCATAATAAGCCTTGGTCAGGTTGACGATCGTCCAATCGAGGGAGGCGCCGCGGACGGACGCGAAGACGAAATCGCCGTCGGTCTCGACCGGACCGACCTTGATCCGGCCGGCCTCGTAGGTGTAGCGGGGCCTCCGGTAGTCGCGGCTCATGTCCTGGCGCAGGTCGTTCTTCGCGCCGACGACGATCTCCCGGTCGCCGGACCGGATGAGGACGGCCGCCGAGCCGCGGCCGGGCTCGGCCGGGAGGGCCGTCACGCGGCCGAGCCAGTCCCCGGGGTCGTCCCCGGCGGCGTGCGGGACGAGCACGGTGATGAACGCGCAGGTCTCGCCGAGCTCGAAGTGCTGGGCCCAGGACTGGTGGATGAGCCACTCATCCTGGTAATGGCGCATCTCGGCCTCGACGCCCTCCATCCGCACCTCGGTCGAGGGGAAGAGGACGAGCAGGCGCCGGTCCTCGGGCAGGACGGCGGTTTGGATGCGGTCGTAGCCGGTGTCGTACCAGTGCTCGCCCTGGCTGAAGATCTTACGGGTGTGCCAGAAGGCGCCCAGGGTGAAGTAATCCTCGCGCAGGGCCTTGAAGAGATCGAAGACGACGTAGCATTCCGGGTCCTTGACATAGACGATGACCCGGTCGGCCTGATAGCCCCAGCCGTCGTCGACAAGGCGGGTCCGGCTGTAGTCGAAGTCCTCGAAGGACAGGAAGTCGACCTTCTTCGTCCGGACGGGCCGGTAGGAGCCGGCGTCGCGCATGAACTCGAGGAGCGTCTGGCCGGCGACGGCCTCGCGGACGCTGTAGCGGGACTCACCCGGCTTCTGGCCCCAAAAGATCTTCTCCGGCCGGACGCAGAGGCGGTTGTGAAAATAGTCCTGGCGGTAGGCGCCGTAGGGGCCCGAGGGCATGTAATCGCGGTAGCCTCCGTCGTGGAGAAGGACCGACCCGCCGGACATGAGCAGGACGATCGAATTCTCGTCGGCGTGGCCGTGGGTCATCTTCTCTTCCTCGACCGGGATGGTGTCGCGGAGGTAATCCCGGAAGTTGAGGCCGCCGTCGCCCTCATCCCGGTAGTTGAGGAGCAGGTAGCTCGAATCGGGCGTCCAGCCGTTGCGGAAGACGATCTTCTTGCCTACGACGTCCTCCATGACCTCCATCGACGCCGTGGCCGGGCGGGCGGCCTTGACCGCGTCGGTGCCCCAGCGGTAGCAATCGAGGAGCATCACGCCGAGTCCGGCGCTCGTCGGCTTGGTGAAATCGACGAACTTCGCAGCGATCGTCTCGGCGGCCCACTTGCAGCCCGGGCTCCCGAGCGCCGCGGCGGCCGCCTCGAAATAGACGAGGAAGTGCGTCCAGTTGGAGGTCCAATGGGCGTCGCCGAAGTCGGGGACGACCCCGGCCGGCGACATCAGGTTCAAATAGTATTGGGCGTAGTAAGACATCTCCGGTGTCGCGAACAGGTCCGGCATCTTGCCGAGCGCGTCGGCATATCCGAGGAGGGCATACAGCCAAACACCGTGGTAGATCGTGGCGTCCTCGATCTGCCAGTTGCCCCAGTTGTCGTCGCCGAGGGCCCGGCGTTGCATCTCCCAGACCGCGGCGTCGGGATGCTTGGGCAGGGCCCGGACCGCCCAGGCCAGGGTTTCCGCGCGGAGCGCCGCCCGGTTCATCGGCCCCCATTCGGCCGTCCGCAGGAGGTAGCGCATGCTGCCCGCGACGAGGTCGGAGGCCTGCGTGACCTCGGCCGGCGAGAGGCGGCCGAGCCGGCGCAGGGTGTCGAAGGTCCGGATGTAGCGCATGGCCGTGAAGAAATCGGGCAAGGCCGGCACGCCGTCGGCGTAATCGGACCGGAGCTTGATCGAGGCTTCGGGATAGGCCGAGCGGTAGTCGCCGTAGGTCAGGAGGACCTCTTTGGCCCGGGCGGCGTATTCCGGCTTCCGTTCTTTTTCATAGAGGGTGGCGTAGATGACGGCCATCTCCAGGAGGCCGCCCGGCGCGCGGTAGCCGAAGACGTTGAGAGGGTCGAAGGTCTTGCGCCACTGGTCCAGGAGCTCGACGGAGTGGGCGTAGGTCCAGTCGGCCGAGGCCCGGGCATAGGCCAGGTAGCGTTCCCGCGGCGCCCCGGCCAGCGCGGGGGCCAGCAGCGGGACGAGCGTGAGTCCGAGGGCCAGGGCGGCCAGGGTCCGGGTCGAGCGGGCGGCGGTCTTTCGCATGGGCATCCTCCTCGGGGGGTTCGCGATTTTTCTATCACACTTCCGGAGGCGAATCAAAGACGCCTGGTCGCGGGTCCGGGGTTGCGGCCCCGCTCGCGCCTGTGAGACAATGGGCCGAGACGGGCCATAAGGAGGCACGATGGCACGAACGATCGGACGGCGGGAATTCTTGAGAACGAGCGCGGGGGCCGGACTGGGCCTGGCGCTGGGGGGGACCTTCTCGGCGTCGATGGAGGCGGCGGCGAAAGCTTCCGTTGTCGGTGTCGGGATCGGGGCGGACGGGGCCGCGGCCGCCATGAAAGCCGTCGCGCTCTTGGGCGGCATGAAGAAGTTCGTGCGCAAGGGGGCCCGGGTCGCCCTCCTGCCCAACGTCCAGAGCCGCCACCCGGGTTCGTTCACCAAGCCCGAGATCCTGAAGGCCGTCATCGGGATGTGCCGGAAGGCCGGGGCCAAGGAGATCAGCTGCCTGAGCTGGCAAACCGTGAAGCAGTGGGAAGATACGGGCCTCAAGGCGGTCCTTGACGCCGAAGGGGCCGGGCTCAGGATCTTCGAGAAGGACGAGGCCCTTTTCAACACTCTGGCCGTCCCGGGCGGCACGGCCTTGAAGGAGGCCCGGCCCCTGGCCGCGCTGGCCGAGCACGACGTCCTCATCAACATGCCGATCACCAAGGACCATGCCGGCAACCGGTTCACGGGGACGATGAAGAACCTCATGGGCCTGAACTCGCCGGCGAACAACCGGACCTTCCATCGGCCGAACTGGAAGACCGACCCGGACGACATCGCCCATCTGGATCAGTCCATCGTCGACCTGAACAAGGCGGTCAAACCGGACCTCAACATCGTCGACGCCGTCGAGATCATCGTGACCAACGGGCCCTTCGGGCCGGGCCAGCTCTTCCGGCCCGGCAAGGTCGTGGCCGGGACGGACCGTGTGGCCATCGACGCCTATTGCGCCTCGCTCTGGGGGCTCGACCCCAAGGACATCGTCCAGATCAAGAGGGCCGCGGAGCAGGGGCTCGGCCAGATCGATCTCGCCAGGGTCAACCTCCGCGAAGAGAACGTTTAGGACCGGGAGGAGGAAAAGCGAGTGCTCTCTTCACGCCAGCAGCTCCGAAGGCCGGCCGCCCCCTTCATCGTCCTTGTCCTGGCCCTCGCTGCGGGAGCCCTGGCGACGGTCCCGTCCGGAAAGGCCGGAGGTCCGCTCCGCGTTTATCTGCCAGATGATAAGGCCGTTCAGGGTTGGGCCCGCGACGACGAGCCCCAGGAGTTCGAAGGTGAGGACCTCTATGCCTATATCGACGGCGGGGCGGAGATCTACGAGGAATACGGCTTCACCCGGGTCATCGTCCAGGACTACAAGAGCGACAAGGACCGGTCCGTCTCGCTCGAGATCTTCGAGATGGCCTCGCCGGCCGCCGCCTTCGGGATGTTCACGTTCAAGCGGTCGGGGCAAGGGGAGGTCCTGGCCCTGGGCGGCGGCGCGGAGCTCGAGTCCTATTACCTGAACTTCTGGAAGGGCCGGTTCCTGGTGACGCTGACCGGCTTCGATGAGGCCGTCGAGACGGTCAACGGACTGGCCGCTCTCGGCCGGGCTGTCGAGGCCAAGTTGCCGGCCGGCGCCGAGGCTCCCGACCTGATCGTCAGGCTGCCCAAAGAGGGCCTTCGGACGGAGAGCGTCAAGTACCTCAAAGGCCTGCTCGGACTCAACAACGTCTATCCGTTCTACACGGCCCGCGGAATGGCTTTCAAAGAGGCCGTCCGGGGGTTCTATGAAAGCGGGGAGACCCTCATCATCCTCGACTACGGCGGGGCCGAAGCCCGTCATGCGGCCTGGCTCGAGCTCCGGTCCGGACTCGAGACGTCGGGGCGTTTCGAGAGGCCGATGAATTACCTGGCGGACGCCGTGGCCTTCAAAGATGCGAAAGGGAAGTACATCGCCGTTGGCGAGGCCGGCACTCGCCTCGCTATCGGCATCCACTCGACCCTCGAATGGGCCTTGGCG
>Ga0116202_10000759_pt1 | contig 18346 bp, 20 predicted proteins | sample LakKivw325mmetaG_FD_94479 | JGI IMG/M metagenome (GOLD analysis project Ga0116202, IMG submission 94479) | Anoxic lake water microbial communities from Lake Kivu, Rwanda to study Microbial Dark Matter (Phase II) - Lake Kivu water 325m metaG | ecosystem: Environmental > Aquatic > Freshwater >...
GCTATCCGGACCAGGGCGTCCATCAGGTCTCTTCTGAACTCCGTCTCCAGGTCCGCCACCACCAGATCTTGGGGAGACTCGTCGGAGAGGACCACGAGGACGTTCCTCTCGGGCTGCTCCACCTTATCCCGGCCGTAGGTCTCCCAGAGGACCCGGATCAGGTTCGCCATGTGCTCCTCGTCCTCCACGGTGATCTGGTAGCCTCCCTCGGCTGGCACCAGGTCGCCGACATCGCTGACCTTCAGGGGCGGCTGCTTCCCCCGGATCATCCCGAAGACGGCGAAGTAGGGGGCATCGATGTCGACGTAGACGTAGAGCCTCCCTATCGACCTGATGAGGCCCAGGTCCTGGAGGATGTCCATGATGATCTCCCGATACTTCTCGGCCCCGTAATCCTCTCCGGGCATCTCGACCTCGAAGACCTCGAGGGGGTCCATCTCCATCTCAATCCTCCACGAGGCCCGAGACGAGGAGGCTCGCTCCAACGCAGCCGATGTACTGGGCGTATTTGGGAACCATCACCTTGAGGCCCAGAAGCTGCTCCATGGCCCGGGGGAGCCCCTCGATCAGGGCGGTCCCTCCCACCATGATCACGGGCTCCTTAACCTCCACCTCCTGGAGCTGCTGCTCGAAGACCTGCTCCGCAACGCTGTGACAGGCGGCCATGGCCACGTCCTCGGGCCTGCTCCCCCTCGAGAGGCTGTTCACCAGGCTCTGGGTCCCGAAGACGATGCAGTAGCTGTTCATCGGCACCTTTCGATGGTCTCCCTTCAGGGCGAGCTTACCAAGCTCCGTTATATCGACGCCGAGCCGCCGCGCCGTCAGCTCCAAAAACCTCCCCGAGGCTCCGGCGCAGATCCCGCCCATGGTGAAGGTCCCCGGGATGCCGTCCTGGACCGAAATCGCCTTGTTGTCCATGCCGCCGATATCGATCACCGTGGCTTCACCCTTCTGGGCGTCCGCCAAAAAGACAGCTCCCTTGGAGTTGACGGTGATCTCCTCTTGGATCAGCTTTGCTCCGAACTCTTTGCCCACCAGGTGGCGGCCGTAGCCGGTCGTTCCCAGCCCCTCGATCTCCTCCCTCTTGACTCCGGCGGATTCGAGGGCGGCGTTGTAGGCAGCCTCGGCGCTCTTGATCACCTCGGTGGTGGGAACCCACCCGGTCCCGATGATCTGGTTGTCTTTCATCACCACGGCCTTCGTGGTGGTGGAGCCCGAATCGATCCCGGCGGTGAGGCCGGTCTGCCTCTCCCGGGATAGGAGCCCCTTGAACTTGGCGGTGGTGACGAGGGCCTCCATCCTGGTCAGAAGCGTTTCGGCCGTCGTCCTCTCGGTGAAGGAGTAGCTGAGGACGGGGATCCGCGATTTCTCGTGGATGTACTTCCGGATCTCGCTCCGAACTATGGCGCCTTCGGCGCACCGAAAACAGGTGGCAACGAAGACGGCGTCGGCGAGGTCGGGGTTCTCGACGATCCTCGTCGCCCTCGCCATGGCCAGGTTCAGGTCGCCGCTCGCCACCTTGATCCCGAACCTCTCCTCTACGTTCCGGACGTCTTCGAGGGAGACCTCGGGGAAGATCAGCTCTGCGCCCACCATCTCTGCGGCCTTCTCCAGCTCCCCCTGGATGCCGCTGTACTCGGGGCCGCAGGAGAGCTGGGCTATCCTGATCAATTCAACCCCTCCAGAAACTCGCGTATTTTGTGGACGAACTGCTTCGCAGAAAACTCATCCTCGGGATAATCCAGCTCGATAAGGGGGATCCTTTTCGTTTTGAGGAGGAAGCGGGTCAGCTCGTTGGTCCTGGCACAGCCGGTGCATCCCAGGGTGCAGTCGTCGCCTCTTATGACGATGGCGGCGTCCGCCTCTTCGATCATCGGACCCAGAAGGGCCATCCTGCCCCTCACCCCGGAGGGGACGTCGACGGCGGCGTACTTCAGACCCTTCTTCGGGTCGTCCGGGGTCATGTTCAGGGGGGGAGAGTCGAGACCGGGGGTGTTTACCTTCTTTCTGACCTCTTTTGATACCACCAGCGCCTCGTGGCCTGTCCTCTCGACGAGATCTGCCAGGATCATGCTGGTGGGAGGGTATACCATGACTTTAACCATGAACCAACCTCAGGAAAACTCCTCGTTTATCATAACTTCCAGCTCCTCCAGGCTCGGCCGCTTCTTCGCGCCGATCGAGGAAGGAACTTCCTCCCCCCGCGCCTCGGCGGCGAGTCCCCGGGATATCAGGGGCAGAATCTCGGACTCGTGCTGCATCATGTAAAATCCGGGCCTTGCACCTCCGCCCCGGTGGCCCCGACACCTTCGGGGATCTCCGGGTGGAAATCCCCGGTCTTTGATGAAGATGTTGCTTGGGTCCATCGCCCTGATCTCCTTCGCCGTCGCCTCGACGTCCTCCTCTTCGCCGTCGATGATGACCCCAAAACAGGTCTCCTTGACGTTGATCTCCCGACCGAGCTCGTAGATCTTGAGAGCGATGTCGGAGGGGAGGACGTCGGAGTCCTGACTCGTCACCACGTACTTGGTAGACTTCACCTATCGCACCTCCAGAACGTAGACGGTCTCCTCCTCCTTGACGTCCCGGAGCTTCTCCAGGTCGAGGACCCGACCCACGATGTTCGTCGCCAAAAACTTCTCTCCCGAGGGGCCGTACTTGGCGTCGTCCACGAGCTTCACCCCCACCAGGCCGGCGTTCTTGGCGGCCTGGTTGGTGACTCCGATCTCCCCGGCCCTGACGAGGTCTGCAGGCTTATTCTCGGGGAGGATCTCCTTGTAGCTGGTGGCCGCGATCACCGGCTTGAAGAGGACTGTGTTCTCGTAGACGAAGTAGACGGGCAAAGGTCCAACCGGCTTCTCTTTAAGCCCCACCACGTGTCTGAAGTAGTCGAGGGATTTTGGGGCCAGCTCGTCGTAGAGCTCGATCGCCACCATTCGGTCGGAAGGGATCGATTTGACACCGACCCTCCCCTCTTTGATGATCTGCATGGTGGTGACCGGCCTCTGCTCCACCACCACGGCGTCGTCGCCGGTGTAGCCCTCGACCTCGAAGCGGACGCCTCGCTCCTCGGCGATCTTCTCGGCCTCCGAGAGAGGTAGGCCCATCAGCATGACCCTCTCGGGCCTCACCTTCGTCGCCAGCTTCATGCCGGGACTGGCGAGCTTCACCAGGTCCATGCCGGAGGTGACGCTTCCCACCACCGAGTGGCTGGGGACAGAGGTGCGGTCCGCCTTGTAGATGAATATCCTTCCCAGGCCCCGTCCAGTGGTCCGGATGGTGACGGCTCCCTCGGCTCTAGGTTCGCGGTTCTCAAACTCGATCCGCTCGCCTATCAAGACGTCGGAGGATGCGTAGGAGCTGGAGATGCCGTCGACGGCGAAGACGTCGTCCCTCGTCGCCGCCAAGAAGAACTCGGCCCCTTCGGGAGCGTCCTCGATCAGGTCCACCTCGATTCTGGAATAGATCTCCATGCCGTCGGCGAGAGGTAGGGAGAGGTCCCCCGTCGCCATCTTCTCGGAGATGGCCGCCCATTCCACGATCGGCTCTGCATCCAGGATGACATCCCCCATCTCCAGCCTATTGAGGAGGTCTTTTCCCCCCACCACCGAGGCGAAGACCCCCCGGTTCTCGGCGGGCGCGCCGTAGGCTGCAGAGTGCCTCTTCCTCGCGACGACTATCTGGGCCTTATCCGCCTCAAAGCCGCTGGCTCCCAGCACCACCTCCCACCGATCGTAATCGTGCTCCTTTCTGGTGGGGGCGATCTTAGTCGCCACCGGCCCGAAGGCGACGGCGGCACCGTCGCTCCACCGGACCTTGAGCCCCGAGATCTGGTCTACGGCCTGGTGCCAGGCATCCTGGATCCCGGTATCGAGAAGCTCTATCCTCAGCTTTCCCTTGGTGGTGTTGAGCCAGTAGGAGTTGGTCTCCTTCTTCTCCTCCTCTCGGCCCTTGACTATCCCGATGATGGCGCCTTCCGGAGGCATGACGCCGCAAGCCTCAAGGGCGTCTTTGAGGGTCGACCCATCGTCGAGGGAGACCTCCGCACCATCTACAAAAACCTTCAAGTTAACTCCCCAACATCTCCTCTTCTTCCTCTTTGGTCATGAGAGATAGCACGCCGTCGGGCGTTCCAACGTGGACGATCTTGCCGTTTCGCATCAGAGCCGCCCGGTCGCAGACGTTCTGGACGAAGTCCATGTCGTGGCTGACGATGAGGAAGGTCTCGCCGAGCTCGTCTCGGGCGTTCAAGACGGATTTGGAGACGTCTATCTTGGTGATGAGGTCCATAGTTCCCGTCGGCTCGTCCAGGATCACTATCCTCGGCTCCTTGATCAGGACCTGGGCCATGGCGACTCTGTGCCTCTCGCCCTCGCTCAGCTCGTTGGGGCTTTTGGAGAGGACCTTCTCGGCCTCCTCCTCGGAGAATCCCACTGTGACGAGGGTGTGGATCGCCTTCCTCTCGGCCAGCTCGAAGGGGAGGGCAAGGCCTATCGACTCAGTGAGGTTGTCGATGACGCTCCGGTAGGGGTACAAGGTGTATTCCTGGTGGAGCATCCCCATGTACTTGGTGGCCCTCCCCTTCTGGTCTGCGCCCAGCAGGGTCATGTCCACCCAGTCGTCGCCGACTCTGCACCAGATCCCGCCGCTCGTCGGGGTGATGATCCCGTTCAGCATCTTGGAGAGGGTGGTCTTGCCCGCGCCGCTCGTCCCCACCAGGCCGAAGATCTCTCCTTCGTAGACCTCCAACGTGACGTCGTCCACGGCCCGCACGACGCCACGGTCGATGCTGATGTAGCGCTTGGCCAGGTCTCTGCACAGGATGATGGGAGCCCCAAGATCGGTCTTCTTCCGCTCCTCCATCTTGCCGGCCATGGCTGCGAACTCGGCGGCGATCTCCGAGGGTTTGCCCTGAGATACGATCTCGCCGTGGTCGAGGAGGACGGCCCGATCCGTCAGCTCCACCATGACGTCGGGCCAGTGGCTGGTGATGATCATGGTCATGTTGAAGTCATTGATGGCCCGGCTTATGCTCTCGTGAACCAGGTCTGCGGTTTTCGGATCCAGGGTTCCCGAGGGCTCGTCGGCCAGGAGCATCATCGGCGACTTGGCGAGCTGACGGGCGAGGACCACACGCTGCTTTTCGCCCCCGGATAGCTCCCTTGCGACATGCATCATCCTGTGGGACATGTTCACCTCGTCCAGGAGGTCCGCCGCCCGGTTGATGCTGATGGATCCGCCGCTCGCCTCCTCCACCGCCCGCATGACGTTGACGATCACCCTCTCGTCGCCGTAGAGGGCGAAGGTCCTCTGAAGCATGATGGCTATCCTGCGAGATATGTCGCGCCTCCTCGGATCGTTGATGCCCAGCGTGGCGAAATCGGCTTCTAAAGCCTCAAAATCCCCGCCGCACCTGCACTTCTCCCCCACCTTGCTCGGCGGCTCGACATGATGGCACTTGGCGCATCTAGCGACGTGGTAGATCACGTCTCCGCTTACGTTTTCGAAGGACTCAACGCCACGAAGGACGTGCAAGAGGACGCTCTTTCCCGACCCACTTCTTCCCAGGATGCCGAGAGACTCGCCCTCCCTGATCTCCAAATTGACATTACGCAGCGCTTCAACTTCGCCAAACCTCACCGTCAAGTCCCGGATCTCAATAAATGGTGTCAAATTATCCCGCCTCATGTTAGTATTGTGTACGAACTACGAACCATCCCAAATTTAAGTTTATCCGAGACCGTCCTGTCAGAGACCGCCGTCATCGATCGTCAAAGCATACGTAGTCCAAGCCTGAGCTGGTCTCCAGAAATGGGAAAGTCTCCCTCAATAACCCGATCCAGACGTTCGGGCCTGATGAGACGACCCCTATCCTTCTCCTCCCTTCTTCAGAAGGAAGTCCTTGTCCATGTAAGACTCATGAGCGGCCTCAAGACATTCTTTACAGACGTGAAAAACCGTGTCCTTGAGGCCGTGGATGGTAGCTTGCTTGGCTTTTACGGGCAATGTCTCCTTGTCAACAGCACAGATTTGACATTTCATCTAGGTCACCTCTTTTCAATCTGATTTTCGTCGTTATAAGCATTTCCGCTCAGCGGAGTCCTCCACCTCTTGTAGAGGTCATGTTCTGCACCTAGCAGGTCCAGGACCCTTCCCACCACCGCGTCCACCATCTCCTCGACGCTCTCGGGCTTCGAGTAAAAACCGGGACACGGCGGAAGTATGATCGCTCCGGCCTCCGTGGCGGCTACCATGTTCTTCAGGTGGACGAGGTTCAAGGGCGCCTCCCGGGTCACCAGGATCAGCCTCCGCCTCTCCTTCAAACAGACGTCCGCAGCCCGGGTGATGAGGGTGTCTGAGACGCCACCCGCAATGCCCGCCAGGGTCCTCATGCTGCAGGGGGCCACCACCATGGCGTCGAAGATGTTGGACCCGCTGGCGATGGAAGCAGTGAAGTCCCGGGCAGAATAGACCCGGTCGGCCATCATCTCCACCTCTATGGGGCTCTCCTCGGTCTCGATCTCGATGATCTTCCGGGCGGCCTCCGTCATCACCAGGTGGGTTGTCCACCCCATCTCCGCCAGGACCGCCAGGAGCCTGATGCCGTAGACGACCCCCGAAGCTCCGCTGATCCCCACCACCACATCAAGGATTTTCCCCTTCCTCTGAATGCTACCACATCCTCTTTCGAATGAAATCGCCCCTCAGCCCCTTCTCGAGAGCCGGGTCAGAGTCGATGCCACCATCAGGGGGAAGTTGATGGTGGCGTCGCCGTACACTGTCACCTTTCTCGCCTTCGCCCCGATCTTCCCCCAGGAGACGGCCTCCGAGAGGGAGGCCCCCGATAGCCCCCCCGGCTCGGGCCTGTCCGTCGTCAGCTGGATGGCGAGGTCGAAGCTCTTCGGCGTGACCAGCATCGACTGGAGGGCGAAGTTCTTGGGGACGCCTCCCCCGATCATGACTATCCCGGACCGGTCTAGTCCGTAGCAGATCTCTACGATCTCTCCTACGTCGTCGAAGGCGTCGACGGAGAGCTTCCTCGTCTGCTTGTAAAGCCAGGCCTGAAGCCCTATCATGGAGTCGGATAGGGCAGGACAGAATATCGGCACCCCCGCGTCGGAGGCGGCCCGGAGGATCGACTTTTCGTCATCGATCTCGGAGCCTAGGGTCCTGAGAAGCTCGGTCCCTGTCATCGTCTCTCCGCCTCCGGGCAGGACTTCCTGGAGGAGCTCCTCGAACCGGATGAAGTCGTCGTCCCCAACGTAGACGTCATATATCCTGCTCATCCCCTCGTCTCTCAGATCGGCGTCGGAGGCCTCAGGATCTCCCAGGACGTGGTGGCTATAGCTCTCGATTATGTCGTGGACGAGGTTTGCTCCGGTGGAGACGAGAACGTCGATCCGTCCGTCCCTGATGAGGGCCGACACTATGTTTCTCATCCCCGCGGGGACCATCGCGCCGGCCAGGGTGAAGAACTTGGTGTAATCCCCCGAGAGCATCTCCTCATAGATATTTACGGCTTCGGCGAGCCTCCTCGCGCCAAAGCCGCAAGCTTCCATCATCTTCACAAGCTCGTCCGCGTCCATCCCGGCCTCGATCTCCATCTGTCTTATATAATCCACCGAAATTCACCCGAATTATCCTCGTTTGAAGCCTTTAGAGACCGACCAGATCACTGCTTAGCGGTAGTGATGCTAATCGATTTTCTCATAAACCTTTTATATCAGTACCTTATGTTTAGCTCTTACGGCTAACGGAGGTAAAAAATGAGCGGCGAAATGATGGCAGTGGACTATTATATCCCACTTATTATGTTTTTGATAATAGGTGCCGTTGTGCCTATTGGTGCGCTGGCTGCCGTGAAGATCATATCTCCTCAGAAATCAACATTTCAGAAGAGGTCTACCTACGAGGGCGGGCTGAGACCGATACGGGAGGCTATAATCCAGTATAACGTCCAGTATTATCTCTTCGCCATCGTCTTCGTGATCTTCGATGTTGAGGTTCTCTTCCTCTATCCTTGGATCTACGTCTACGCTTCCGAGGTGATCCCCACCTTGGGAGGAGTGAACATTGCGGTCATCGACATGCTGATTTTCATCGTCGTGCTGTTGATCGGGTTGCTCTATGCCATTAAGAAGGAGGCGTTGCGTTGGGTATAAGCGATGTCATACCTCTGCCTGTTGCAGTTGATAAGGAATTGGAGAAGTGGACCATCTGGGGCAGGCCCCTGACGGACGTCTGGTTCACCACCACTGAGAAGATCCATGAGATCATCGACATGGGTCCCATCAAGAACGTCCTGAACTGGGGCAGGAAGAACTCCCTCTGGTTTTTGATGCAGCCTATGGGGTGCTGCGGGGTCGAGATGCTCGTCTTCGGATGTCCCCCCTACGACTGCGACAGGTTCGGCATCTTTCCCCGGGCGACTCCAAGGCAGGTCGACGTCATGATCATCAGCGGCTACATAACAAGGAAGTATCTGCCGGCTATCAAGAACCTCTGGGAGCAGATACCGGAGCCGAAGTGGATCATGGCGATAGGCGAGTGCGCCATCTCTGGCGGGCCGTTTTACGACTCCTACAACATCGTAAACGACACCTCCAAGTTCTTCCCCATTGACGTATTCGTCCCGGGCTGTCCCCCCAGGCCTGAGAAGTTCATCGAGGGCTTCAGGGAGCTCCAGGAGAAGATCAAGCAGCGTCAGGACAAGAGAGGCTATTAGGAGAGGAGGAATTCACCGTTGACAACTGCAAATGATGTCTTGTCTGCCTTGCAGTCTGCCTTTCCGGGAGCGGTCGAGGAGGCGAAGGTCAGTCCCGAGCGGCAGCTCTGGGCCACGATCAAGCCGGACAAGATCGTGGACGTCTGCAAGTACTTGAGGGACGATCACAACTTCGACCACTACTCCGGCGCGGCGGGCGTGGACAGGATCAAAGAGGGCCTCTTTGAGGTCACAGAACTGCTCGCAAGCCACGGCGCCCACCAGGTGGTGGCGCTCCTGAAGATGAAGACCCCGAGGGACAATCCGTCGGTCAAGTCTCTGACGGGCCTTTACTGGAACGCCAACTGGTACGAGCGCGAGATCTGGGAGATGCTGGGCATCAACTTCGAGGGCCATCCCGAGCTTTATCCCCTTCTGCTCTCCGACGAGCTGGTGGGAGCCTGGCCCTGGAGGAAGGACTACAAGGGCTACCCCGACTACAACACCGCCGATAGGGCGATAGAGATAGTCAACCCCGAAGGGTACGCCGATTATTCCTTCGCCCCCACCAAGGCCGAGATCGAGGCGGGGACAGTCCCCTTCGAGAGGCCCAAGTACCCCACCTTCCGGGAGAGGGAGGAGATGGAGATCAAGGGCGAGTCGGAGATGATCCTCCACATGGGTCCCCAGCACGCCGTCGTCCCCGGTCCCTTCCTCCTGGACATCCTGGTGGATGGCGAGAGGGTGAAGAAGGCCTTCCTGGACGTGGGCTACATCCACAAGGGGATCGAGAAGATCATGGAGAACAGGACCTACATGCAGGGGATCCCCATCACCGACAGGCTCTGCTACATGGCCGCTCTCACCAACAACGAGGCCTACTGCGGCGCCGTGGAGAGGCTCCTGAGAATCGAGGCTCCCGAGAGGGCCCAGTACATCCGAATGATCCTCCAGGAGCTCTCTCGAATCCAGAGCCACCTCTTGGGCACCGGCGAGTTTCTGACCCTCATCGCCAGCGCCGTCTTCTCTCCGTTCCTCTACATGATCATCGACCGAGAGGACGTTCTGAGTTGCATAGAGTCCGTCACCGGAGCGAGGATCAACCACAGCTTCGTCCGGTTCGGCGGGGTCCGAAACGACCTCCCCGACGGCTTCAAGGACATGACCCTCGACACCCTCAAGATGATCAGGAAGAAGACCGAGGAGTACAAGGAGCTCCTCCTCTCCGACAGCATCTACCGGAAGAGGATGGAGGGCGTCGGCGTTCTTTCGCCGTCGGAGGCTAGAAGGCTCGGGGTCTCAGGTCCGCCCCTGAGGGCTTCGGATACTCCTTACGACATGAGGCGGGAAGATCCGTACCTCCTCTACAAGGATATGGACTTCGACGTGATCACGCGGAAGGAGGGAGACTCCAAGGCGCGGGTCGAGGTGAGGCTCGACGAGATCTTCGAGAGCTGCTACATCATTGAGCAGTGCCTGGACCAGATCCCCAGCGGCCCCATCATGGCCGAGGGCGTCCCAAAGAAGATCAAGCCGGAACCGGGCGAGGCCTACTATCGCGTCGAAGACCACCGGGGAGAGATGGGATTCTTCGTGGTGAGCGACGGGTCCGAGAAGCCCGTCAAGGTAAAGGCTCGGGGTCCGGTTTACGCCTACTTCCAGGCTCTGCCCCCGCTTCTGGAGGGTGTCTACATAGCCGATGTCGTCGCCATCGCGGGCAGCATGGACGCTTGCACCAGCGAGGTGGACAGGTAGGAGGGAATGAATTTGGTATTATCTGCGATCACAGAATTTGCAGCCCAAGAGCCGAAGATATACGGTCTAGTCCTCGGGCTCGTCGCCGCCGCCATCCTCGCCTCGGTCATCAACGTGGTTGCGATGCTTCTGGTCTGGCTCGAGAGGAAGGTCATGGGCGACTTCCAGGCGCGGTACGGGCCGAACAGGGTGGGCGGACGATGGGGAGTCCTCCAGCTCGGCGCTGACGCCGTCAAGCTCTTCACAAAAGAGGACATCATCCCGAGGGGCGCTGACAAGCCCGTCTACGTCTGGGCTCCCATCGTGGCGGTCGCCACCACCATGCTGGTGGCGGGAGCGCTCCCCTTCGGAGCCGTGATAATTGACGGAAAAGAGATCCCCCTGGTGGTGGCCAACATGGACATCAGCGCCTTCTACATCGAAGCCGCGCTGAGCATCATGGCGATATCCGCCTTCATGGCGGGCTGGTCTTCGAATAACAAGTACTCGATGCTGGGCGCCTTTCGAGGCATCGCCCGGATGATCGCCTACGAGGTCCCGATGGGGGTCTGCGTCATCAGCGTCGCCATCATGGCCCACAGCCTGAACGTGGTGGAGATCGTCCAGGCTCAAAGCATATGGTTCGCCATCGCCCAGCCGATCGGGTTTGTAATATTCGCCATCGCCCTCATCACTGACCTCGGAAGGATGCCCTTCGACCAGACCGAGGCCGAGGAGGAGATCATAGCCGGCTACAACACCGAGTACAGCGGGATCCGGTTCGGCCTCCTCTACTTCCAGGAGTACATCGTGATGCTCCTCGGCTCGATCCTGCTGGTCCACCTCTACCTGGGAGGCTGGAACGGCCCCGTCATCCCGGTGATATCCTTCATCTCGCCGATGATCTGGTTCTTCATGAAGCTGGTCATAGTGCTGGTGGGCCTGATCTGGGTACGGGTATCGCTGCCGCGGTTCAGGATAGACCAGGTCACAGACCTGGGTTGGAAGATACTGCTTCCCCTATCGATGGTCAACCTGGCGTGGGCGGTCGCCGTGGGGCTGTACTTTGCATGAGGTGACGATCTATGGTGCTTAAGAACCTCAAAATGACCCTGAAGCGCTCGCTGAGCGGCGTGGAGGTCACCCGCCTTTATCCAGAGAAGATCATGGACCTTCCCGATGCGGAGAGGGGCGTCCACGTTCTGGATATCAGGAAATGCATCGGATGCGGTGCCTGTGCAAGGATCTGCCCCAACGACTGCATCAAGCTGGTGCCTTACGCCCGCGGAAACCCGCTCAAGAATAAAAAGCAGCAGTATCCTCAGATCGATTACGGCCGGTGCATGTTCTGCGGCCTCTGCGTCGACGAGTGCCCGACAAGCTGCCTGACCATGTCCAAGGTCTTCGAGATCGCGGGCTGGAATAGGGAAGACATAGTATACGGCCCCGAAGATATCGCCGTCGGCTTCTACTCAGACCAGGAGCTGAATGAACTCGCCGAAGAGGCGAGGAAGGCCGAAGAGGAGAAGAAGAGGAAGGCCGCCGAGGCAGCCAAGGCCAAGAAGGAGAAGGCAGCCAAGGCCAAGGCCGCCGAGGAAGGAGAGAAGGGTTCCGGCGAGAAGGCCGCCAAGAAATCGGAGGGTGAGACCGGATGATAGATCTGACTCAGTTTTACAATCCAAGGTTCCTGATAGAGCTCGGAGCTTTCTTTTTGCTCGCAGTGATTATCCTCGGCCTCTCAATCCTCACCGTCTACTCCAGAAACATGGTTCACAGCGGCCTGTATCTCCTGGGGAGCTTCGCCGCGGTGGCTGCGTTATACATATCCCTGAACGCGACCTTCGTTGGAGTGGCCCAGGTTCTGGTGTACATCGGAGCGGTGGGAGTGCTGATACTCTTCGCGATAATGCTCACGAGAAGGACGCTGATGGAGGAGGAATCCCATGGTTAAGGCGAAAACGGCGATTTTGATGCTGATCTTTCTGGCCGCGCTGATCGTATTCATCGCAGCGACACCATGGGGCGGCATGGAGAAGGGTTCGTACAGTTTCGAGCCGAGAGAGGGGGCCAGGGCCCCGGAGAGCGGAGTAGGGGAGGTCGGCGTTGAGATCTTCACAATCTATCTCTTCCCCTTCGAGGTGCTCTCCCTGGTGCTTCTGGCAGCCCTGATCGGAGCGATATACGTCGCAAGAAAGGAGTTGCCCAGATGACGGCGTGGAGGGAGGAAAACAGATGATCCCACTAGTGCTTTACGTGCTGCTGGCGTCGGCGATGTTCACCATCGGCCTTTACGGCCTTCTGACCCAGCGGAACGGTATCAAGCTTATGATGTGCGTGGAGATCCTGCTGAACAGCGCAAACATCAATCTGGTGGCGTTCTCGGCGTACCTGCCCAACGTAAACGGCCAGGTCTTCGCCCTGTTCTCCATCGCCCTGGCCGCTGCGGAGGCCGGCGTTGGGTTCGCCATCCTGATCGTGCTGTACAGGCTGTACGGAACCATAGAACTGGACAACATCAACGCACTGAGGTGGTAAAGGGATGTACCAAGATTACGCCTATCTGATCGTGGGCTTGCCGATACTGGCCTTCGTCCTCACGATCTTTCTGGGTTGGCATCTGCCAAAGGGAGGCGGGTTCATCACGGTTCTGGCGACCTTCGCAGGGCTCATATTATCCTTGGGGATATTCAATGAGATTTATCCCAACGACGAGATAGTCCACCAATCGATGCATTGGTTTTCGAGCTTCAACGCCGGGATCCTGATAGACCCGTTGGCGATAGTGATGCTCCTGATGGTCACCTTCGTCTGTACCATGATCCACACCTACGCTCTCGGGTACATGGAGGGCGACCCCGGGATGGCACGGTACTTCGCCGAGGCGGGCCTCTTCACCGCGGCGATGCTGGGGCTCGTCTTCTCCGACAACCTGCTTCAGCTCTTCATATTCTGGGAGCTGGTCGGCCTCTGTTCTTACCTCTTGATCGGGTTCTGGTACCGGAAGCCCTCTGCGGCCTCCGCCGCCAAGAAGGCCTTCCTGGTGACCAGGGTCGGAGACGTCATGTTCCTGGCGGGCATCGTCCTGCTCTACACAAACATGGTGAAGCTGAACCTGACTCTGCCCGACGGAGCGTACCTGCTTCAGTTCCAGACGATCTACGACAGCCTGACCCTGATACCGCCCGACCAGCTCACCTGGATCGCGGTGCTCCTATTCGGCGGGGCCGTGGGCAAGTCGGGTCAGTTCCCCCTGCACGTCTGGCTTCCTGACGCCATGGAGGGTCCCACCACGGTCTCGGCGATGATCCACGCCGCCACCATGGTTACCGCGGGCGTCTACCTCGTGGCGAGGATGTTCCCGCTCTTCTATGCGGCCCCCAACGCTCTGATGGTGGTCGCTTACGTAGGCGCCTTTACTGCCATCTTCGCGGCGACGATGGGCCTCGTGATGTTCGACATCAAGAGGGTTCTCGCCTACTCGACGGTCAGCCAGCTCGGATACATGATGGCTGGCCTTGGGGTAGGAGCAGCGGTCGGAGCCGCCTCTGTCGGCGTCTCGATCTTCCACCTCATCGGCCACTCCTTCTTCAAGGCCCTCCTCTTCCTCTGTGCCGGAAGCGTGATTCACGCCGTCGGCACCAACGACATGAGGGAGATGGGAGGCGTCATGAAGCACATGAAGTGGACCGGCCTCACCATGCTGGCGGGATCCCTCACCCTGGCGGGGTTCCCCCTGACCACTGGATTCTTCAGCAAGGACGAGATCATCGTCACGGCCTATGAGCACGGCGCCATGGGCTTCGGCTGGCTTCCGTATTTATTCGCGATCGGAGCGGCCCTTCTCACCGCCATATACACCTTCAGGCTGTGGTTCTTGGTCTTTGACGGCGAGGCGAGGAGCGACTATCACAAGCACGAGTCGCCCTGGATCATGCTCGGTCCCCTGGTGATTCTGGCGATCTTCGCCCTCTTCATGGGGATGCCATCCCAGGAGAGCTTCTACCACTACGTCGGAAACAACTTCGATCACTTTGGGGTCGACTTCGAGGAGCTGGCGGTGATCGGGGGCCATCACGTCGAGCATGGCCATGTCAGCGAGCCCTTCATCATCAAGATCCTGCCGATCATCATCGGAGTCGGCGGCATAATCGTCGCTGCCCTCTTCTACTCGCGGTGGAAGAGGTTTGACCCGGGAATGGTCACCTCGGAGAAAGATCCTCTGCGAAAGATCCTCCTCAAGAGGTACTACCAGAACGAGATCTACACCCTCTGGTTTGCAGAGAAGGTGGTCTACGGAATCGCCCTCTTCTCGAATATGATCGACCTCAAGATCATAGACGGAGCAGTGAACAAGATAAGCGCCATATCTGTGGGATTCGGCGGGACGCTCCGTAAGGTCCAGACCGGCGTGATACAGAACTACCTCACCGCCATAGTCCTGGGCTTAGCGGTCCTGATGATTCTCATAGAGCTGGCGTCGATGGGGGTGGCGATATGATTGCAAATGCCATATCATGGATGATCGCAATACCGCTCTTGGCGGCGATCCTCGCCTTCCTCAACGCGAAGGGAGCAAAGTACGTGGCCCTTATAGGGTCCCTCGTCCCCCTCGTGATATCCCTCCAGATGTTCCAGGAGTTCGACAAGACATCAAACGCGATGCAGTTTGTGGAGAGCTACGACTGGGTTCCAGCCATCGGCGTCAAGTACACCGTGGGCGTCGACGGGATAGGTTTGCCCTTGATCCTCCTCTCCACCATAGTCAGCATCCTGGTGGTGATCTACGCCTGGGGTGAGAAGAATAGGTCAAACCAGTTCTTCGCCCTCCTCCTTCTGAACGAGGTCGGAGTTCTCGGAGTCTTTTCAGCCCTCGACTTCTTCCTCTTCTACATCTTCTGGGAGATCGTCCTCATACCCATGTTCTTCCTGATAGGGATATGGGGCGGGCCGAGGAAGGACTACTCTGCCATCAAGTTCTTCATCTACACCCACGTGGCAAGTCTGATAATGCTCCTCTCGATATTCGCCCTCTACTTCAGCTACAGGACGCCTGAGGGCCTCAGGACCTTCGACATGCTGACCCTCCTTGAGGCGACGGGAGACTCGACGATCTTCTCGCCGATGCTATTGAACGTCATCTTCATAGGGCTCCTCTTCGGGTTTTTGGTGAAGATGCCTGCGGTCCCCTTCCACACCTGGCTTCCCGACGCTCACGTCGAGGCGCCTACTGCGGGGTCCGTCCTCCTGGCAGCCCTCCTCCTGAAGATGGGAGGCTACGGCCTCTTCAGGATACTGATGCCGATGCTGCCGAACGTCTCCAGTCACTACATCACCCTGATGGCGATAATAGGCGTGGTGAGCATCGTCTACGGCGGCTTCTTGGCGCTGGCCCAAAAGGACCTCAAGAAGATGGTCGCCTACTCCAGTGTGAGCCACATGGGCTACGTCCTCCTGGGGGCCGGGGCCTTAAGCGTCCTCTCAGTCCAGGGGGCGATGTTCCAGCAGTTCAGCCACGGGCTGATCACCTGCGTTCTCTTCATGTCTGCCGGGACGATCCAGCACACGGCAGGGACCAGGATCATCTCCGAGCTCGGCGGCCTTGCTGATAGAATGCCGAAGTTCGCGGTCCTGATGCTAGCTGGATTCTTGGCGTCTCTCGGATTGCCGGGGATGTGCGGCTTTGTGGCCGAGCTCTCGGTCCTGGCCGGGTCTTACGCGAACCTGCCCGTGTACGTCCTGATAGTGATCTTCGGCGGCATCGCCGTGACGGCAGGCTACCACCTCTGGGCGATGCAGAAGGTGATGTTCAACCCGATCCTGAAGAAGTACCTGGATCTCAAAGATCCTCATTCCTACGAGATCCTATCCATGAGCATCCTCATCCTGCTCATAATCTACTTCGGGGTCCAGCCGGCGACGATCACCGACATCATGGGCGTCGCAGCCGAGCCGCTGGTCAAACCGTTTATAGCCGTGGCTGGGACGGGGGTGATCTGAAGTGACACTAGGATTCGGTGACTATCTGTCTCTCTTGGGAGCAGAGGCTCTGCTGACGGGGCTTGCTCTGCTGATGATCCTCATCGGCCTCTTCATGAAGAACAAGAACCTGATGGGATACCTGAGCCTCGCGGGGCTTGTGGCCTCGCTCTTCCTGGTGATGGGCGCCGATATGACCCGCGGCCCCCTCTTCTACGGGTCGATAGAGGTCGACGCCCTATCCCAGTTCTTCAAGCTGGTCTTCGTCGCTGTCGCTCTGATCGTGGTGATGGCGGGGCTCAGCAGGTACAAGGACAGTCCAGCTCAGGACGAGTTCTACGTCCTCCTCCTCCTGGCCACGGTGGGGATGATGGTGGTGGCAAGCTCCGTCGACATCGTCACCCTCTTCATAGGGTTTGAGCTGGCTAGCCTTTCCACCTACGCCATGGCCGCCTTCGACAGGGAAAAGCAGAACCTGGAAGCTGCTATGAAGTACTTCATCTTCGGATCGGTCTCATCGGCGATGATGCTCTTCGGGTTCTCTCTCCTTTACGGCCTCTCGGGGTCCACAAAGCTGGCGGAGATCGCAGCGGCCTCCGTGGCGAGCATGGGGCCTGGGACCCTCGTCGCCCTCCTCTTCGTGGTGGCGGGCTTCGGGTTCAAGATGGCCCTCGTCCCCTTCCACATGTGGGCTCCCGACACCTACGAGGGGGCGCCGACGATCGTTACGGCCTTCCTTGCGGCGGGCTCAAAGAAGATGGGGTTTGTGGCGGCCTTCAAGGTCCTCTTCATAGCCCTGATAGCCCTCAGCTTTGAGTGGTACATGGCCTTCGCCATCTTGGTGGCGATAACCATGACCCTGGGGAACATCGTGGCCATCTGGCAGAAGAGCGTCAAGAGGATGCTGGCTTACTCCAGCGTCGCCTATGCCGGGTACATCGCCATCGCCTTCGTGGTCGTCGGAGCCGCCAACAGCGGAGGCCTCGACCTCAGCGTGGCGCAGAACGGCCTGGCGAGCGGGCTGATTCTCATCCTCGGCCACGCCTTCATGAAGACCGGGGCTTTCATCGCCGCTGCGGTCGTCGGATACATGGCCCTCTCTGAGGGCAAGAAGAACCCCGACGACCTGGAGCAGTATGCGGGCCTGGGGCGAAGGGCGCCCATTACCGCGTTCTGCATGCTGATCTTCCTCTTCTCGCTATCGGGGATCCCCCCGACGGCGGGGTTTGTCGGGAAGTTCATGCTCTGGGGCTCGGCGATCGACTCCGGCCTCGTATGGCTGGCGGTGCTATTCGCCCTCAACAGCGCTCTCTCCCTGTACTATTACCTGAGGGTGATCATGTACATGTACGTCAGAGAGCCCGCGGGCGCGAAGATCGCGGAGCCGAAGGGGTACGTCCTGGCGATGGTAGCGGCCCTGGTGGTCGTCATCTGGATCGGCGTCTTCCCCCAGGCATTCGTCGACTTCGCATACAGTGCAGCAGGGGTTCTGCTGCACTGAAAACCTTCTTTTTTCCCTGCTTTTTCTTAAAATCCTCTAACGTTAAAAGTCGATACGCCCCAGCTGTATCTCTACTGCATCTTGATTACTACCAGATGTGGTTAAGGTTATCATTTTATATATATCGTTAGCTATTCGTGCTATGTAAATTGAATAGGACGTATCTTAGATGAATGCGACTGAAGAGATTAAGAGGCAGCTTGATCAGCTTGTAGGAGAGGGGGAAAACTTGCAGGGATTAATAAAAGGTGATATTGCAACCCCTGAATTCATTGAGGCTTATCAGAGATGGTATACACCTGCGCTTAAGTTAGTTTCTCTCCTAGGAAAAGATCGCTTAGATGAATTTTGCAGTTATTATCTTATTATAGTCTAAAACCAAACTTTAATTACTAATAACTCAATAGCAATATGCATGTCTCGCCCTGAGC
>Ga0116202_10000760_pt1 | contig 18343 bp, 18 predicted proteins | sample LakKivw325mmetaG_FD_94479 | JGI IMG/M metagenome (GOLD analysis project Ga0116202, IMG submission 94479) | Anoxic lake water microbial communities from Lake Kivu, Rwanda to study Microbial Dark Matter (Phase II) - Lake Kivu water 325m metaG | ecosystem: Environmental > Aquatic > Freshwater >...
CCTTACTATAGGAGATGAGATGAGTTCAATGGTAATTGACCAAGACTTCGCAAAAAGGAATGCAGCAAGGTTTGAGAAATCAGTAAGACATGAGACACCAGACCGAGCTCCCGTGGCCGTCAATGTCAACGGCCCATTCGTCGCGGTCTTCGCTGGAGTTCCCTACACAACATACTACGAAGACAGAAAGGTGATGATGGAATGTCAGCTCAAGGCCAGAAAGAGATTCTACAACCTAACCCCAGTATGGCCTGACTACGGAGTAGCACTGGAATCGTCAGCATTAGGAGCTGAGATTCATTGGGGCACAGACGGCACACCCTGGGCAAAACCCTTCATAAAGACTATCGAGGATGTTGAGAAGCTCAGCGTTCCGGATCCACACCGCGATGGCATGTTCCCCAAGTCCTTGGAGACCTACGAGTTCATGAAAAAGAACGCTGGAGAGAACCTAAGGGTGAGCTACTGCTCCTGCGTAGGGCCCGTGACATTGGCAGCCCTGCTGAGGGGAGCCACCCAATTCCCCCAAGACCTCTACACAAACAAGGAACTCGTTAGAAAGCTCGTGCGGATTGCTACAGAGACAGCCAAGGCTTGGCTAAAAGCCCAAGTCGAAGCTGCCCCAGACACAAGATATGTGCTTGTTGGTGATGACATTTCCTCTTACCTGAACCCCAAACAATTCAAGGAGTTTATCCTCCTTGGCTACCAAGAGATCTACAACGCATTTCCTAGGCATCAGCACTGGTTACACAACGATGCAAAAGCCGGACACCTGTTGGAACTCTTCGCCGACGCGGGCGTTGAGGTATTCCACATAGGTTACGAGGACGACCTAGTCAATGCCAAGAAGCGAGTTGGTGAAAGAATCTGCTTTATGGGTAACCTCTCTCCACTTGGCGTACTCAGAGACGGAACCAAGGATATGGTGATTTCCTACTCAATGGAACTCATTGAGAGACTGGCCAGTCATGGCGGTTTTGTGCTAGCCCCCGGCGGCTACACGGCTGAAGGAACCCCGCCCGAAAACATTGACGCTATGATAGAAACCGCTGAGAAAACTCCTATACCAGATTCTATTTGAGTTCCTTACTTTGTCTTTCCTTTCCCAATTGCCTGCAAAAATCTGTTAGCCGTTCAACTGTGGCTTCAAGTATTTCCTTTCCTTTCTCGATGTTGGCTTTGGTAGCGTCACCCACCACGCCTGATTCGGAGATATCGTGTATCATATCCATTGGCGGATTTATGTATGGCCCTTTATGTCTGGCATCATACTTGACGATATCGTATGCTGCGTGGCCTCTTTCTCTCAGGGCTGCTCGCCTATCAAATGCATCCCTTGTAGCTTCATCCATCAATACTCGTTCACCTATGGCTAGGGCTAGAGCCGTCTCCGCCTCCTCTACATGAACCATTGGAGTGTCCACATCTTTGAGTTTATCATTCGCGATTTCCCACCACTGACACAGGTAGACTTTCTCTCCTGCCTCGTCGTAGAACTTGTTGATGAATACCTGTAATGTCGCTGCATTGCCGCCGTGAGAGTTCACAATCACTTTCCTTCTGAATCCATGCCTGCTTAGGGACTTACATATCTGCATAAGAATATCAATGAACGTTTCAGGTGTGACCGATATAGTTCCTGGAAAATTCATATGATACCATGAGACTCCGAAATTGATCGGAGGAGCAACAAGGACTGTGACATCCTCCTTGTGGGCCCGTTCAGCTACTTTCTCACATATGTATGTACTTGTGTAGATGTCACAATCAAGCGGGATATGATAGCCATGTTGCTCAATCGAGCCCACAGGAACTAAAACCGCAGCCGTGTCCTCCGCTACGTCGGCGACCTCTTTCCAAGTCATCCTCCAGAGCCTATATTCTTTCAAACAGCTTTCAGCCACCACTATGCGGTTGATGATAGAGCCGACGACGATGTCCTTTTCTCAGATTATGCCTAGCTTCTTCCCAACTCTCTCGAACGCGCCCAATGCGTAATCCAGCTGTTCGCGTGTGTGATGAGCATTGACTATGGTTCTCACCCTATCTGTGCCCTTAGGCACTACTGGATATCTGACGGCATTGACGAATATGCCCTCCTCATCATATAGGAGTTTACTCAGATCCTCGGCTTTCTCCGGTGTGCCCACAATGACTGGCGTTATCGGAGTCTGACTTATCCCGGTGTTGAAACCTAGACTCTCCAGTTCCTTCTTGAAGTACCTCGTGTTATCCCAAAGCCTCTGGACTCGTTCTGGCTCTCTGAGAATTATTTCAAAAGCTTTCAGGGTGGCTCCGCTTGTCGCTGGGTCAGGAAATCCCGTGGAAAAACAGTAGGTTCTGGAACGTCGCCACAAGTAGTACTTCAATTTCTCACTTCCTGCGACATAACCCCCACATGTCGCAATAGCTTTTGACAGAGTGCCCATTTGGACCTCAACCCTTCCGTAGACATTGAAATGTTCAACCGTCCCTCTCCCTGTCTTGCCAAGTACGCCTGATGCGTGTGCGTCATCAATGTAGGTGAAAGCATCGTACTTCTGAGCTAGCTCGATGATCTCTGGAAGCGGGCATATGTCACCGTCTTGACTGAAGACGGAATCCGTTATGATCATCGTTTTTCCTTTGGCACGTTCCTTAGCGCTCTCTTTCAGCTTCTTCTCGAGATCCACCATGTCGAGGTGCTTGTAGATTATGCGATCAGTACCTCTTGCCAGCCTGCAGCCATCTATAATGCTGGCGTGATTCAATTCATCACTCACAATAGTGTCTCCCTCGGCCATAAGAGACCAGACAGCACCGACATTCGCTGTGTACCCCGTAGGATATACGAGTGCAGCCTCTGTCTTCTTGAACTCAGCTGCCTTCTCTTCAAGTTCATCTTGTATTGCCATCGTCATGATCATTCTGCCAGTTCCCATTCCGGCTCCCCATTTGTCAACGGCGTCTTTAGCAGCTTGTATCATTTCTGGATGGTTTGCTAGTCCTAGGTAATTGTTGGCGCACAAGATCAGGATCTCTCTCCCATCAAGTGTCGCCTTTGCGGAATTGGGACTGCCGAGCATCCTGAAGTGAGGCATATAGTTTATTCTCTTCAGCTCATCGTATTGTTCCTTCACGAATTTCAGATACTTGGCGTTATACAAACCTCATTACTCCTGCAAGAAGATCCTTAGAGAAGTTCATCAATTCTAGAGAGAGTGAAGTATGCTATAAGATCTTTCATTGGTGAATGAAGTAGTCGACTGGATCCGCAGTGGGAGAATTGATTCATAGTCTCTCTGCAATCTTGGACAAGACAGGTATGAATAGGGATCGTAACTTCTCATTTGAGGGCCAACAGACCTCAGCCAGTATGCTGATTGACTTGCGCTGGAGATTGCGAGGGCAGAAATCGAGCGTGCTGAAGGTGACAAGAACTGCGAAGCTTCTTCTGGCGACAAAATCTCTTCGAAAGTCCTTTATACGCTCCCCATAATAGCGTACGCCGGGATTTGCAATGGAAAGATACGACAAAATCAAAATCGGTGTACCTTTCGCAAACGAATTGGAGGCCGACAGGCCAATGGACCGCGACACTTGGCTTCGCGAGTGTTTCCCAGAATGGGGAACCTACCTTAACAAGCAGATTGAGGCCGAGAAAGTTGAGAAAGGCAAGCTAGTCCTTTGGTGGTTTGGCGCCTGTTCCTTCTACATGAAGACCCCTGGAGATGCCAACTTGCTGATAGACAACTACAGCGGCCCCTCAGTCTACATTACATACGATGGTGGTGCAGGACCCGTGCGGATGAACGGGGCAGAAAGACAGGAATGGATGCGCTGCAACCCGCACGTTATAGATCCTTGGGCCTTCACCAAAGTGGATGCCCTACTATCGACACACCCACACAGCGACCACTGTGACATATTCACCATCAAGCCACTAATGAAAAACACAAAGTGTATGTTCATAGGTCCACCAAACTCCTGCAAACTATTCACGGCTTACGGAACTCCAAAAGACAGAATTCTCCAAATGAAACCTGGAGACACGTACAAGGTCAAAGATAGCACGATAAAGGCCACCAGATCTACAGACTTCTGCGCATTGAGAGGCGGAGAGGTCAAGCCTGGAAAATCGATGGATGACGTAGGCCTGAACTACCTGATAGAAACCCCATCTGGAAATGTATACCACGCTGGTGACTCATCATACCACGACTACTATTATAGGGTTGGCGCAGAGAACAAGATAGACATAGCCCTGATAAACTGCGGGGACAGCCCACCAAGCTTCACAGACAAAATGTCATTCGCCGACGCCGCAAGAGTAGCAACACAACTGCGAGCAAAGCTCCTCATACCGATGCACTACGACAACTGGGCGATCGCTGAAGGCGATCCCACAGAAGTGGAGGTCATAGCCAAGATGAAGTATCCTAACCTGAAGACCTTCATCATGAAGTGGGGCGGCAGGTTTGAGTGGCCCACAGACATGGACAAGCGAAGGTACGTATACCCGAGACAGGAAGAAAGAGCCAGACCAGCACTCTCTTGGGAATACGGAGACAAACCAAGAGTAAAACTAGTTGTGGAGTAAATCCACAACCTCCTCTTTTTCTAAGTCAAAAACAGCATCTTTATGCGAGTAAGAATCGCGCCACCTTACAAAACGCGCAACAAAAAAGGAAAGGAGTTAGTTTCCTTACTCTTCCATAACGGCTATTGCGTCAACCTCTACTAGTAGCTCTGGTAACGGTAGCTTGACTATTACAGTGACCCGCCCTGGCGGGTCTACGGGGAAGTATTGCTTAAAGACCTCATTCATGCCACCAAAATCCTTCGTGTCCGTTAGATAGACGGTGGTCTTCACCACATCCTTCATTGATGAGCCTGCGGCCTCAAGGACTGCCTTGACATTCTCCATCACCTGAGTCGTCTGTTCTTTGATTCCGCCTGGTGCGACTTTGCCTGTTGTATCGAATGCGACGAATCCTGCCACATAGACTGTGTTTCCAACCTTAACCCCTTGGGAGTACGGCGCTTTTGGAATAGGCGCCTTTTCCGTCCTGATAATGGTTTTCATAGAATCATCAGGCCGACTCTTACAGACATACGTTATTTATGCCTTGTGTCTCATCAGACAGAACATCATTAAGTAGATCTTCCGCATTGGAGGAATCAAGTAACTAGGACAGACAAAGTCGAACCGAACTTCGAAAAGGAATCTGCTCCTCAAAAGAAAGTGAACGAAATGAGTAATAGTCGAGGTTGGTTGGATCTTAAGAAAGCTGAAGAAATAGCATCGGCAATTCATGAGCAATACAAGAAAGGTTCAGGGGTTTTCCAGAATCACGAAATTGTGGACTACGAGCACCCAGCAAGAATGATAGCTGGATCCAGAGAACATGCCGTATACTTGGCTTACATTTTCGCATTAGACCAAGACATCGAATCCATTGAACTCTGGAGAAACGCTAGGTTATTTTATCAAGAGTCACCTTGGTTCTTCGATGCGGAACAGATCCTTACAAGAAGTGAGGAAGGGCTCACCAAAGCGTTAGCGAGAATCGGTGTGACCAAAGCAGACAGCTCAATCAAGAAATGGCGGACTCTCTCAAAGATCCTCCTTGAGAAGTACTCTGGCGATCCGAGAAGCATCATCGCCAACACCCGCGGACTAGCTGAAGTGAGGAGCAAGATTATGGAACTTCTAGGAACGAATGACGACAGACGAGTACACAGATACCTCCAACTCATGAGTGTAAATGAGCCGCCAAAGGCCAAGAATAGCCGCGAAGTCTTCGCTGACAGGAATTTCCCAGTGTTTGCCATACGCACGGGAGTTCTAAAGGCTGATGGCGGGATGTCTGAAGAATCGCTTGATGATGACTTGATGCTATCACTTGCAGGAGACGCTTGGAGCGAGGTTTCCGCCAAACTCAACATTCCAGCTCGGAAGCTGGAACAACTAATCAATATAGTCAGCATCAGACTCTGCTCCCAGATGAAATGTATAATCTGTCCAGTCTACAGCCAGTGCGACAAGAAATTCGACCTCAAGACAGATGGCAAAGCCAACCTGAGGACTGCAAAGACTGACGAACGGCATCATTTGAGGTTCTGCACATACTGTGGCAGAGATATATCTGGAGGGTCAAGATTCTGCGACGGTTGTGGACATCAAGTCCGCAGGCAGAATGACCTGTCTAGGTAAAACTGTAGTCAGGCCAGACTCAGTATCCTAGATAGAGTCTATCGGCCAAAAACTTCGGAACAGGGATCTGCAGAATCTTGCTGGCTGCTGAATCTACATCATAATCGACCCTTTTGATGTCAAACTTGGGATCACCTTCATCGATATCCAGAAGGGCGAAACTGGCTCGAGTGTCTCCATCTCTAGGTTGGCCTACGCTCCCAGGATTAAACAGGTAACCAGATCCCACTTTGACATTCAATGGAGTGTGCGTATGTCCAAGCAGTAGTACGTCAGCACCTGCAAGCTCAATCATGCTTCTCAAGATGAACTCTGGGGTTCCCGGAAACACGTATTCATCTAGGGGATCCCTAGGACTTCCATGATACACTCTTATGCGTGGGCCGCATTGATCGAATGCTGCGTAATGCGGTAGCTTCGCCAAGTAGCTTAGATTTTCCGAGTGAAGTTCCTTTCTCGTCCATTCCACAGCCAATGCAGCATGGACTGCGAAGCCAGACGTATCTCCAGTTACAGCCGCAAAATCGTGGTTGCCAAGAATCAACAATTGAGGCTTGAGTTGGCGTATTCGATCAATGACTTCATTGGGCTGTGCACCATAACCCACAAGATCTCCCAGACATAATAACGCATCAAAGTTGCCAAGGTTCGAGAGGACTGATTCCAAGGCGTCCAGATTTGAATGTATGTCAGAGAGCACAGCGATCCTCACTTCCCTCACCCCTCAATGATGAGGATGCATGCATCACTTAAATCTGAACAAGTAGAATCTAGGATGCATGGGAAGGTAAGTATGGTTGAGTTTTCTTGAAGGAAGTCGTGAGCACGATGGAGTAACTTTCCACCTCAGAATCTTACTTCTAGAAAACGCAGTTATCGCATTTTTCTATGAGGGAGAGATGAAACTCGGAACCCTTGCCTTCGCTATGCCCCTTGAGACTGATGACAGAGTCGGTAAGTCATCTGTACTTCTTGGTGGAAAATATCTCGTCGCCTCAAGAGCCCTCTCGGAAAGGCTCGCAGCACGCTACAGAAAGATGAGTCTGGTCTCTTTTTACTCCAGCTTTCCCGAAACCGAGGCTTTCCGCATATATCTTAGGATACTCGAAGACCGAATGTCTGCTGAATGATTTGGCATCAGTAAGACAGCAGACTTGAGAGCGGTACCTCACCTAGGATGTCGATGGAGGCTTTTCTCACATCTTCTCTAAACTCGTCCTTGGTGTAGATGCGCATAATATTCAAGAATACTCTGAGCGAGTCGACTATTCTCGATAGCTCTCCAAGTTTCTGCGGAACTTTTTCACCCGTCTTGGTCTTGTAGAAGATCGGTATACTCATCGGTTCCACATCGATTGCGTAATGGTAGGGAACAGAGGGAAGTGAGGGCACATCTATTGTTATATCATCGTGTGCAACGCCAGCTTTTTCCGCGATCTCCTCTTCAATCTGACTTCTGACGGACTCGTTATTGAATATGTTAGTGACCAGTTGGTCCCTTACGAAGAATGTCTTCTCATACGCGCATTTGAGCAACTTCCTGTTGTCAAGATCCTGAATGATCTTTCGGCTTCTGGAATTCTTCAGCATCTCCCAGAGGGTGGAGTCGTCGAGTTTCAGATACTCCTGCAAGGAATCCGTCTTGAAGAAGTTGAGTTCGTCCTTGGCCTCCTCCAATGCCTTGATCACCATGATCTGAGCCGCCCTAGTAGTGCGGTGGAAGTATATTGCTCTGAATGATTCAAGCCTTGCAAGCAGAAACGTCTCCAGAGTGGAAAGGGCCGTAGCGTCAACAGCCAAGTTTCCTTCAAGAACGTCCATCGTGTATATGAGTCGGAATATGTCTATTGTGCCGTAGCCAGCGCCAGTGTGGTATGAATCCCTCAGGAGAAAGTCCATCTTGTCCACATCGACGGAACTGCGAACAATCTGATCTAAAAATGGCCTCTTCTGATCTGCCAAGCGACCAACTGCAAGTAGCGATATTTCCTCTGAATCTAGGTCGATCTCTTCTAGGGCCCTGCTTATCGCAGACTCTCTAATGATCCTCAAGGACATATCTTCGTGGTCTCTGCCCATATATTTTGAAAGTAGGGGCTCAAACAGATGGGATAGAGGACCATGTCCAACATCGTGTAACAGTGCAGCTATTCTGAGTTTTCTTTTCTCCAACTCCTCAGAGATGACAGGTAGGTTATTCGCGATAGCACCTGCTAGATGCATCGTTCCAAGTGAGTGCTCGAAGCGTGTATGGTTAGCAGCTGGGTAGACGTATTGCGCGCCTGCAAGCTGTTTGATTCTTCTTAGCCTCTGAACCGGCTCGGTATCGATTATGAGTTTCTCCTGCTCTGTTATCCTAATGTAACCGTACAATGGATCCTTGATGAACCCCCAATACTTGCTGGAATTCTTCATCTCTTCCTTTCAACACCAAAGACTATTCAGGGTGCATTGACTTAAACAGTTGATCATAAGAACTTCATTGAACCTCGTAATAATGTATGCCTGGGGGAGTAATTGGTCTCAAGAGTTGGAGTCTTCATTGTTATTGAAGGGATAGACGGAGCCGGCAAGACCCTTCACTCGCGAGGTCTCTGCATCCAGCTTCACAAGAGAGGATTCGATGTCAGATATACCGCTGAGCCAAGCAACAGCTTCATTGGGCAGCTTCTGAGGGAGGAGTTCCTTTACAGAAGAAAGGCTCCTCCAGAAGTGGAGGCCCTCCTCTTCGCTGCAGACAGATTTCAACACGTCAAAAACGAGATCTTGCCTATGCTTCAACAGAACAGCGTAATCGTTTCTGATCGCTACTATTACGCCTCGATAGCCTATCAGAGTGCCCAGGGAGTGGACACGGAATGGATCAGATGTATCAATAGTTTCGCACCGAAGCCAGACTTGGCAATATACTTGGATGTGCCCGCTGATGTGGCTATGTCAAGGATTCGCAGAAACAAGAGCGTAATGGAGAAGATTGAATTTGAGAGGAAAGTTCGAGAGATCTATCTTGATCTGGTAAAACAAAACGAACTAATTTATGTGGATGGGAACAAGCCGGTCGAGACAGTTAGCAGAGAAATATTCAACTTGGCTTTGGAGATTGTTTCAAAAGCTCGCTCAGATTCACAAGAGTGAACTTGTCGGAACCACCCAGTCACTTAATAAGGTTCGCCCTGACAAAGGATACGACAGACCCCCTAATGTCCAAAAGAGTCAACCTACTTGAGGTTGCCATATCTAACACTGAAGAGATCATTCACAAAGTCCAGGATCAAGTGGCTCACGCAGCAGTTGACTTTGGCCCAGATTCACCAGTTGGCTTTCCAGGAACTGCCTACAACCTGCCAATCTACCACGGCATAACTGGAAAGAAGGTGGAAAGACTAACAGACCTAAAGACTGTACTGGAAGAACTCAAGCTCTCCTTGAAGAGGGAACCTACCATTGAGAATGCCACCTCTGCAGGCGTTGCCTCAATGATTGCCATAGAGATCTTAGAGGCCTCAAAATATGTTGGTGACAGGAGGCCCTACGAACCCCCCTACACAGGATTCATACCGGACTCAACACTTCGGGAGCTTGGCGTGAGACTTGTGAATGGCACCATTCCTGGCATCTCAGTCCTAGCCGGAGCCGCACCTACACCTGATGCAGCAGGCGCTATCTGCAGAGAAGCCCAGAAGAGAGGACTCCTATCCCTCCTCTCTGGACCCATAATAGAACAAGCTTCCAAAGCAGACCTCAACTTCGGCCTAGAAAGCCTTCTTCTTCCCTTAGGCTTGGAACCATCATCAATAGCACATGCAGCAAACTTGGCAGTCAGGGTTGCTCTAACCTTCGGCGCGGTCAAGCCGGGTGACAAGGACTCCCTGATAAGATACCTCAAGGACAAGGTTCCCGCCTTTGTGATCGTTTTGGGTCAGCTTGATGGTTCCATTATTCCTGTGGGATTGGGTGCAACTGCACTAGGTCTCACTTTGATAACGGATCAGCAGAATGCTGAACTTCCAGGTGTCGTGATCGAACAGAACCTATCGACAATAGTCTCCAGAGCATGTGAGATCCGAGGAATACAGACTAGACTGATTGAGGTTCCAATTCCGGTAGGATTCAGCCGGGCATTTGAAGGCAAACGTATCAGAAAAGACCAGATGTACATTGAATTCGGAGGCGGAAGATCGCCTTACTTTGAGCTTCTCCAGATGAGAGGACTTGATGAAATAGAAGATGGAAGGGTTACCGTTGTTGGGCCTGAGATAGACGCGATGGAGGAGGGGAGGGCTTACCCTCTAGGCATCCTAGTTGAGGTGGCTGGAAGATCCATGGAGCAATCTGTGGAATCCGCACTTGAACGTCGCATTCATGAGATCATCAATTACGGCGAGGAGACATGGCATATCGCCCAGCGAGACAAGGGATGGGTGCGAGTATCAAAGGAAGGGTTCAAGAAGGGTCTCAAGATTCGCCACTTCGGAACTATGATACGACACATCCTCCGTAGCGACTACCCTAACCTTGTGCAGAAGATCCAAGTGACAATATTTACTGAGGAAGGAAAAGTCAAGGAGATGCTGGAAAAAGCGCAGAAGATCTATTCCTCAAGGGATGCCAAACTCGCATACTTGACGGATGAAGAAGTGAAGACGTTCTACAGCTGCATACTCTGTCAGAGCTTCTCACCAAACCATGTCTGCGTGATAACCCCTGAAAGAGATGGCTTGTGTGGAACAGTGTCTTATTCAGATGCAGCAACCGGACACAAGATTCGGGGTGGCGCGGGTGCCAACCAACCAGTTCCCGCAGGCCGCGTCCTGAATGAAGACAGAGGCGAATGGGAGGGCGTCAACAAGTTCGTTAAGGAGGCTTCCCATGGAGAGACTGAACGTGTGAACCTCTATAGCTTAATGATATACCCGACCACCTCGTGTGGCTGTTTTGAGTGCATCTCAATATACTTGCCGGAGTGCCACGGCATGGTCATCGTTAGCCGGGAATTCAAAGAGGAGACTCCTGTCGGGATGCGATTCTCGACCTTGGCTGGAGTAATCGGTGGCCAAACCCCTGGGATGCTGGGCCACTCAAAGAAATGGATAATCAGCCGAAAGTTCTTCAGGGCTGATGGGGGAATCAAGAGGATAGTCTGGATGCCGAGTGACTTGAAAGAGCTTCTCAAGGATGACTTGAGGCGACGGTGTCTGGAGGAGGGGGTTCCTGATCTCTACGACAAGATCGCGGATGAGAATCAGGCACGTAAACTGGAAGACCTCCTTGACTGGCTCAAGAGAGTCAAGCACCCAGTGCTGAGCCTGCCACCGCTCGAACACTGAACATTGCAGCATTCAGAGTTGTCCGAGAAGAACTGCAAAGATGATTATCAGAACAATAAACCCTTCAGACTTTGATTTCATAATAGAACTCACAGCCGCTGAGAAAGTAAGGTATACAAAGAAGGATCTTTCTCGCATCCTAGATTACGAGCCTGAAGGCTGCTTCATAGCTTTGGATGAGGAAAGGCGGCTGGGGGTAGTCACAACCATTGTCTTCGGGAGGGTTGGATGGATAGGTAACGTGTTTGTTGCGAAATCTTCTAGGAGGCTCGGTGCTGGATCGAAGCTCGTCAGGGAGGCACTCCAGCATATGCGGAGGAAGGGTGTAGAGTACCCGAAGCTCTACTGTTTTCCTCACAGGATCGCCTTCTACAGGAGGCTTGGGTTCGTTGCTGAACTCAATGTCCAGATTGTGGGTGGAGTTGGCAGAGCATTATCATTCTCTAGGGTTGAGGAGTTGCCGGAGGACTCGTTTGATGAATTGGTGGCCTTGGATGGTAGAATGTTTGGAGCGGATAGATCTAGAATGCTCCGCAGACTGCATCAGGAGTTCAGGGAATACTGCTTTGGGGCCTACGCTGATGATGAACTGGTTGGATATGTCATGGCCTGCGGCTCTGGAAGCGATTATGAGTTGGGGCCGTGGGTTTGCGAGCCGCACTACCAAGATGTCTTCGCTGAGGAGTTACTCAGGGCAGAGATGAATAGGCTTGATGGCAAGAGCTTTGAGCTTTCCTCACCCATGCACAATCCTTCAGTCGAAATAATCCTTGAGAAATATGACTTCAAACAAGAAGGCGTGGCTGTCAGAATGGGGCATGGAAGAGCGCATATAGAGAAGGCTGAGGGTATACTCGGGATAGCTGGACTTGACAGAGGATGAGACTATTCACGCATGAAGTGTATGAATTCCTCTTTCGTTCTTGGCTTGAGCGTGTAGTTGTGCTTCTTCTCGAAGCCCAGAGTGGAATCGGGCTTTGAGCCGTAGTCATGGCCTGGATACACCTCAAACTCATCACCGAGTACTGCGATCTTTCCGAACAGGCTGTCGTACATACTGCCGGAGTCTCCTCCAGGCAGGTCGGTCCTGCCGCACTCCCCGACGAATAGGGCATCGCCGGTGAAGAGCTTATTGTCAATGAGTAGGCAGATGCTATCTGGCGTGTGACCTGGCGTATGGATCACTTTGATCTCTGTTCCGTTCAGCTTGATTGCGGTTCCATCCTTCAGTGTGTCAGCTGCATCGGATTCAGTTGTCTTGTACCTTAACAGTTTGGCACCTGTCTTTGCGGCCAGCTCCCTATTGCCGCCAGTATGGTCTGGGTGCGAGTGTGTATTGATGATGTATTTGAGTCCTAGGCCGTCATCGTGCAGCGTCTTCATTATTTCCTCCACCAAACCTGAAGGGTCTATGACTGCAGCCGCCCCTGAGTCCTCGTCGCCAACAAGATAGGCAAAGTTTCTGGAGCCTTCAGTCAGGAATCTTCTAAAGATCACCCTGTACTCACCTGCTACTGATGGAAGAGCTTTGAAACCCAGCTTGCTGTAATAAACCTTAGCAGTCTTGAGAGGTTGACTTCAAGCGTTCGCATGAGTCTTATGTTGACTTCAGTCTTCTGACTCTGTCTAGGGCATCCAGCCAGATTGTCAGGTTCTTCCCATGCTGGGAGAGCTTCTCGGAATCTTCTTCAGAACTGATTGCGGTATTGATCTCTCCTATTTTGGATAGTAGTGTCTGCTCTAGATCTTCAAGTACTCTTCCGCCCATTATCTTACCTTCCTCCATTGATGCCTTGACGATGACGACTGGCCTGTTGCATTTGGCGCATATTATCTCCTTTCCAACCTTGAATAGGGGGGATCCGCATTCTGGGCATGTCTCGGAGAGCATTGTTGCGCCGGATTTGAGGAGATCAGACATCCTCTTCAATTCTGAGCTCATGTTTGGTCACTGTTTGTGGGGCTGGCATTCAGGAAGAGTTTTAGGCTGGATCTATAGATGACTTGATTCACTAATATATAGAGTGAGGTTAAGGGGTCTTGTCCAAATCAAAGAGAAGAGAAGAATTTGAGGGAAGAGTCAGGCAGGCCTTGGGTGTGCTTGGGGAAGTGTCCCAAGACAATACTACGCCTAGAAACATTAGAAGGGCTGCGAAGAACGCTATGGATGCGCTGCAGTTTCCTGAGCACAGTCTGGGTGTGAGGGCCTCAAACGCTATCGCTATTCTGGATGAGATCTCTCAAGATCCTAATATGCCTCAGTACAGTAGAGTTAAGCTCTGGAGTGTAGCTGGCCTACTTGAGGCTATAAAGGACTAGAGTAGAGCCGTATTTTTGACAAGCATAGCCTGACTACGCTTGCCGTCTGGTTTTTCCGCGTTTCCTTCACCCTTTTTATGTCTCAGGGAGGGGCCAAGTTGGCTATCTGGGCCTACCAGCAGGCCTCTTTCTGTCTCTCTCATGAAAAAGGTATAGAGGGGCCCCCCCGGGGGGGGTAAAATGATGTCAAGGGAAGAAATGTTGTGGGGTCAGGATAGAACTCACTGCGGTCACATTCAGTGTGAAGCGAATCTTTTAGTTCCTAGTCTTCAGGTTCTTTCCCAACGAGGTTCCGCAGGCTTGTCACCTTGGGATCAGGGAGTTTGCTTGCGGCATACTGTGAAGCAGTGGGTTTTGAGTTGAATGAACTCACCATCCTAGAGTAGATGGAAGATCATAGTTCGATTCTAGGCACTCTCACCATCTATGACGACGACAATAAATTCATTTAACTTGTATAGCGCGTGTTTGCATGGAGGTCAAAGAACGTAAATAGATCCTCTAGTACGAAACCCTAGCTTTTGAATAATAAATTGGGAGAGCAATAGATGAGGGAATTGGCTGGAGCTTGTGGATTATATTGTGGCGCTTGCGTATTCTATCGTGCCTATAAAGACAAAGACACAGCATTGATTCATAAGTTGGCTGCTGCACGTAATGTCCGGGCAGAAGAAATTGTCTGTGACGGCTGTTTATCCTCAAACTATCGCTTATTCGTAGCTGCCGAGTCTCGCGACTGTGCCTTCAAAAAATGTACTGCGCAGAAAAAGGTTACCTGGTGTTTTGAGTGCGATCAATTCCCGTGCAAGACGTTGAATGAATTCTCACGTGACGGCAGAGCTCATCACACCGCAGTCATCGACAATTCAACAGAGATGAAGAGTCTAGGGATTGACGAGTGGCTAAAGGTTCAAGAGCGCCGTTGGCAGTGTCCACACTGTGAAAAGAAGTTGCATTGGAGACTTGGTTATGTCTTGCCTTGAGGAGAGCATGCACTAACAGGCTCAATCCGCGTAAGAAATCTGACACGCGATTCCTTGAAATGTCGATCCGCCTATCTATAGAGCATTATGAGGTCATCCCCATCTCGTTTGGCGAGCGTAGCGAATCATCCGCAGAATGAAGAGAGGGTTTGGGAGATTCTTCTCTCAACATAAGGTAGGGGAAACGCCGTCGTCGCTATAGCTGGTGAGCACACAGAGAGAGACAATGCCCTCAACTTCATCCAACATACTTCTCGATTCTTCTTGAGCGTACGAGGTCTGTGAACCCGCTTTCGGCATACTGCCATTCTGCGCCTGTATTCCGACCTTTGAGAACGTAGCAAGTTTGACGGCGCTGTCTTTACTGTCAAATACAACCATTACCGAAATTTTCTTGCGGAAAAGAAGACCTTTCGCAAGCAGGGTTCACGAAAATTCTCTTCAACACCCCGCCTACCAATCATGACTAGTTTGTCAACATGTGAAATCAAATCTGTCAGAGTACCAACATGAGCAGGCGGTCACTCGCACTGATTCTTCTTCTCAACAAGTGTCGCAATAGCTTATATGCGCAGCAACTTGATACAGCATATGCGAGTTAGATTTCTTGACAGGAACGAAGTTGTCTAGGCGCAAGTATGTTAAGGTCGGTGCGGGACTAGTTGTAGCTGGCGCAGTCGTTGCAGGCTACTATTTGTACACTTTGATGACTGGGAGTAAAAATGTCCCAGTTATTCCGAAGGACGATCCACGCCTACATGTGGAAGATATGAAATATCCTGGTGAGACGGGTGACGTTCTTGCACATCTCGCCCGGCCGAAAGAGAATATGAGACTACCTGGTGTAATCGTTATCCACGAAAACAGAGGTCTTGTTCCACACATCAAAGATGTTGCCAGGCGCGTGGCGTTGGAGGGATTCTTAGTGGTTGCTCCAGACGCCTTATCGCCGCTAGGGGGCACTCCGGAAGACGCCGATGAGGCTCGGTCGCTGATACAGAAGCTTGACAGCCAAGCAACGACAAAGGATTTTGTTGCTGCAGTGAAGTACCTGAAGACACACCCTCAGTCCACAGGAAAGGTGGGATGCATGGGCTTCTGTTGGGGAGGAGGAGTAACAAACCAGGTAGCCGTCAACTCTCCAGATTTAAAGGCAGCGGTTCCTTTCTATGGCATGCAGCCAACATCTGAGGACGTTCCCAAGATAAAATCACCTTTGCTTCTGCATTATGCTGGCGTTGATGAACGAATCAATAATGGCATTCCGGCATTCGAAGCCGCTCTAAAGAAAGCATCCGTGGATTACAAGATATATATGTATGAGAATGCTGAGCACGGCTTCTTCAACGACACGAGTCCGCGATATCACGAAAGATCGGCCAAACTTTCCTGGGAAAGAACGATTGCATTCTTAAAACAGAAACTTGAAACTTGACCGCTTCCTGTCATCGAGGTATTCCCACTGAAATTGGTGGATTCAAGAAGCCAGCTTGCTCAGACAGCATTTCTTGTACTTCAAACCGCTTCCGCATGGGCACGGATCATTCCGACCCGTTTTGGGGCCTAGCCGAAGGCGTGTAGCCTGTTGTGGAGGCACCTGTTGCTTGGGGTTTTGTTGCCTCCATTGGGCAGCCACCTGTGAAACGAATGGTTGGCAATGGGTGAAAAAGCGTTTGTAGCCTGAACACAGGTAATTAAGCCCTGGTTCTCCGTTGGGTGTTTCGATGAAGCGGTTCTTCGGGCACTCGCCGTTGCACATAGCTTTGACCTCGCATTCTTGGCAATAGCGGGGCAGAGTCTTCAATTTGGCTTGCCCGAATGCTCTTTGTGCCGGACTCTCTAGAAGTTCAACCAGCGGAGTCTCTTTTATGTTCCCAAGATAGTGTTCAGTATTGACGAAATGGTCGCATGAGTAGAAGTCTCCGTTGTGTTCGAGAACAGGGACATCGCCGCAGGTCGGCCGAAAGATGCATAGTGAATGCTCCTGGTTGAAAGCTATTCTAGCGGCCTCTTCGAATATCTGCACTTTGACCTTGCCGATATCTTGGTCTCTCCATTCATCGAAGATGGTGCAGAGAAATTCTCCCCAAGCTTCAGCTGGCACAGTGGTGTGACTGACGCCGCCCTCGACCATGGGTAGGAAGTTTATGTATTTGGCATTGATCTGCTTGAAGAATCGGTAGACTTGGAGAGCGAACTGGACATTGTAGGCGTTCACCACGCACAAGATGTCGGTGTAGACTTGATGCTTCTGTAAGAGTCTGTACCCCCTCATCGCCTGCTCGTGGGTGGGATTTCGGTCCTTGGTGAGACGATATTGGTCATGCATTTCTTTGGGCCCGTCTAGGCTGAGTCCAACAGCAAAATTCTCTGCAGCAAAAAAGCGACACCAATTCTCATCAAGGAGAGTTCCGTTGGTCTGAATACCGTTCGCGATAAGTCGGTTAGGAGGCTGATACTTGCGCTGCAGCGCAACAATCTTCTGAAAATAGTCCAAGCCCAGCAAAGTCGGTTCTCCGCCATGCCAAGAGAACCTGATTACTTCTTCTGGATAAGCATCAATATGCTGGACGATATATTCCTCAAGCATTTCGTCAGACATGCGAAATAACTCGCCTTTTGGATATAGATGTTCCTTCTTCAGGTAGTAGCAGTAGTGGCAGTTCAGGTTGCAAATTGAGCCAATCGGTTTGACAAAAACCTGGAATTCGCGGGAAGCTTTGACCATTACTTAAGCCTGCGGTTTGAGTCTTCTTTAGCTTTTCCTTTCCCAAGATCATATTTGCCATATTCTTGGTCGTTCATCGTCATAGGAAGTAATGGTGTGTGCCTTAGCTGGTGAGGGCATGTGAATCTGAACCGTTGAGTCATGAATTTGTGTGGTGGTGCTCACCAGCTATGGCGCACACGCGAATAATATGGCTCGCTAACGCTCGTTGAAGGCTATGACGATAGAGAATTTTGTTCAGTCTCTGCTTTTTCTCTCGATGACTACGACTGCTACTACAGCACCGAACAACATAAGTGAGATCAGGTAAGGTAGCAATAACGAGAGTTTGTCCGCAGGCAGGAGATAGCCTCCAACAGGCTTCAAAGTCACTCTCTTGGGGTAATAGTCCTCGGAACCGAGAAGCGATACAAGATGTGTACCTCCAGAATCCTCAGAGTACAATCCATATGCTTCCACAGTATCTCCTTGCTTGATCTCAGGATCCATATAACCCCATGGCGGGAGCAAGCTCTGGATGTAAACCTCAACGGTGTAGCCTGTGAGTTGCGGCCCAAAGATCATATTATCTACTCACGCGCCAGCCACGCCGACCTCCCAATCCTCCGTGGAAATACTCGATCGCAGTACCGGTGAACTTGACCTCCTGCCGAGCGTTAACACTCACAGAAACAATGAGCACCTGTAGAAGAAGATGAATGACAAGGACCTTTGGGAGGATAATACACTTCAAGTTTCGTCACATGTAGATTGAATTCATATGACTCTTTCCTTGAAAATTTAAGGA
>Ga0116202_10000761_pt1 | contig 18332 bp, 20 predicted proteins | sample LakKivw325mmetaG_FD_94479 | JGI IMG/M metagenome (GOLD analysis project Ga0116202, IMG submission 94479) | Anoxic lake water microbial communities from Lake Kivu, Rwanda to study Microbial Dark Matter (Phase II) - Lake Kivu water 325m metaG | ecosystem: Environmental > Aquatic > Freshwater >...
CCTCCGCATTGGTCACAGTTAACACGGTCCCAGCAGCCTCAAATCATCAGCAGGCCACCGTTGATATCCACGTTCGCACCGGTAATGTACGAAGCCTCGTCCGAAGCCAAAAAGAGAACCAGAGCCGCCACTTCCTCGGGAGAGCCAAATCGTCCCAACGGTATAGCCGGCGCCTCGGCCGCTCGTTGCTCAGGAGTAGAGTTCTCGCGTGCCATCTCGGTGTCGATGCTCCCAGGAGACAGAGAGTTGACATTGATGTGGTATGGCGCAAGCTCTCGCGCCGTGTGCCGGGTGAGGCCCAGTACGGCAGCCTTGGCCGTGGTGTAGTGCGCTCCGCCCCAGGTGCTGGTGCTTCTTCCGGCAATGGAAGCCATGTTAACGATCTTGCCTCCGCCTTGGGCCTTCATCGCTGGCAGCACGGCCTGAGTGCAGAGGAAGGCGCCCTTGACATTGACGTCCATCACCCAGTCCCATTCCTCTTCGCTGATGTCTTCCAGGCGAGTGCCGCGCAGCACGCCGGCGTTGTTGACCAGAATGTCAATCCTTTCATATGCTGCCAGGGCTCTCTCCACCAAGAGCGCCACGTCGCCAGCCTTGCTGACATCCGCACGCACGGCCAGCGCGGCCTGGCCCTCGCCACCAATCTGCTGCGCGACGCGCTCAACGCTATCGCCGTTCACGTCACAGGCAACGACCTTGGCGCCTTCGACGGCAAAGGCCAGGGCAACGGCTTTGCCGATCCCTCGTCCAGCGCCGGTCACGATGGCAACCTTGTTCGCGAACCAGTCGCTCATGCCGCTTCTTCCACGGGCGATGTGCCCCACTGGACATCTTCGCGCAACACACGTCCCGTCACAGCCGACCGGACGCAGTCGGCCATGCTGCCAAAGGCCACTTTGATCCCCAGTTCCCCAGGCGCGTAGTAGGCGCATTTGCCGGAGTCGGTCATCATCACCTGTGCGCTCTTGGGCACGAATGGGGAATGGAACTGGCAGGTGTCCAGCACGATTGTGGCACCGAAGCGGGCGAGTGTCTCGAGCAGACCAGCTCTCTCTGCCAGCGAATGCGAGAGCTGTTCGGTCAGAACGAAAAAGTGCACGCCTGGGTGGACCGCGCGGCCCAGCTGAGCCTCCACCAGGCCAGCCAGCCTCTGCAGTTCGAGAAAGGAGAGATGTGGGCAGCCCAACAGCACGGCATCCAGCTTGGCGCCGTCCTCGGCCGTCGAGAGCGCCGCCTGCGCCTCCATCAGATCCGAGAGATGCAGCTCGATCACCTGCTGGGGAGCATCACCCTGAAAGGCCTCATCCACGGTGGGTGCTTCGGGGGTGACCCCCACGGCGTGGAATAGAGCCACGGCGCCCGAAGAAGCGGAAGCCGCTCCCAAATGCTTGAGCTGATCCGCGGTGGTATCGGGGGGCAGACCTTCTATCACAGGGATCTTGTCTTCGGACAGTTTGCCCACCAGATAACCCAGAGCGGGGTAGAAGGCGTCCTGGCGCAAGATGGCGGGATCAATGTCCACCAATCGCAGCAGCAACTGTCCCTTACGGTTGTCTTTGAGGTGCAGGCCGCACTTGGGCACGCGTCCGGTCAACCCGGCGCAGATGTCAATATAGTCGCCATAGCGATTGGTGCGCGCTCCGAGGACCGAATTGGCGTAGACAATGGCGTTCGACTCGCCCCAGGCAATCTGCTGGCCGAACCTGGGCGTGAGGTAGCCCTGATAGGGCGCGCACGTACAGGTGGGAATGCAACCCATCCGGAGGTAGGCCGCAATCTGCCGCTGCGCCTTGGCCGCGGTCTCTGCGGGGATGCCCTGCTCTCTCCAGTGCTGCACATCCAGGGGCACCATATTCAGGGTCGTGGGCACCACCACCCTGCCCCCCAGAGAGGCCAATGTCTCGGCAAAGTCCAGGCCGGCCTCGCTCAGCAGGCCAACGCCGTCGATGTGGGCCTGGGTGATGTCCATCAGTTCGTTCGCGCCGTACACATCGGCCATGCGCACCATGATGGACATGGCCAGCTTGGCCGCTTTGCCGTGTCGTCCTTGCAGCATCTCACGGTCACGCTCGGTAAATTGTACCGGCATTGGATCTCCTATCAGACGTAGCCCGTTCACCTCGTGCGGCTATCGCGCCAGCCCGTCGAGTACCTTTTTCAGTTCACGATAGCTTTCTTTGTCGGGAAGTCGCAACGGCGGCCTGGGGGCCCCGATGGATCTGCCCAGAATCTCCAGCGCGGCCTTCACGTACTGCACAAACTGACCGGATTCCAGCGCAGCGAAGAAAGGCAGAATCTTGAAGTAGAGCTCTCGCGCCTTCTCCATGTCTTTGCGCACGACAGCCAGCTCGTAGAGCTTCACGCACTGTTTGGGTATGACGTTCGAAGGCGCAGCCACCCAGCCGCGGATGCCCATGGCAAACATCTCGAGCGCCAGATCGTCAGCCCCGCACATGACGGTCATCTTGTCCCCGCACAAGCGCATAATCTGGCTGACACGGTGCATGTCGCCAGTGCTCTCTTTGATGTGCGTGATGTTGTCGATCTGTGCCAGCCTGGCGACCAGAGGCGGCAGCATGTCCACGCCCGACGTGTGCGGGTTGTTGTAGAGCATGATGGGAATGCGAATCTTCTTCGCCACACTTTTGTAGTGTTCGTACAATTCAGACTGCGTGGGGTTGCAGTAGTAGGGCGCTACGATCATGACGCCATCCGCGCCAGCCTGCTCGGCGAACTGCGAGTACATGATTGTGTCCCTGGTGGAGACAGCCGCTGCGCCCGCGATCACAGGTACCTTGCCGTTCACTTCGTCCAGGGTGACTTCGACCACTCGCTTCCGCTCCGCCTCGGACAGCGCCGCGAACTCGCCCGTGCTGCCGGTGGGGATCACGCCATGCACGCCTCCCTCGTCCAGCAGGAAGCGCAAGTGTCTCCTCACGGCCCCTTCATCTACTGCACCCTTCCTATCGAAGGCAGTGCAGTTCACTACAAATACCCCAGCCCACTCTTTCATCTTGGCCTCCCTAGTCGTTTCTTCGCTGTTCGAAACGAGACAGTGATAGCTCTCCAGTTGGCAGCGATGGCTCCTGTCCCGTGATCAGTTCACTGATCAGCTTGCCGCTGATTGGCCCCATGGTGATGCCCGCACCCTCATGTCCACAGGCCAGATAGAATCCGTCAACCGTGTCCACCTTTCCGATAATTGGTACCAGGTCAGGGCTATAGGGTCGCAGTCCAGCATAGGAATGAATGGCGTGCACGTTCTGGAGAGCAGGTAAGAAGCGCAAGTTGCGAGCTACCATGTCACGAAGGACCGAATAGCTTACCGACCAATCGAACCCGGCGAACTCGCGGCTGCTGCCCAGGAGAAGGTTGCCGCTACGCGTTTGCTGAATGTTGGCAGCCAGCGCGACTCCACCGCCAGCCGTTAGCGTCTGCATGTAGCCGGCCGCCAGAATGATCTTGCAGTGGATGATGTCCGGTGATAGCGTCTCCGTGACCACGATGTGCCCACGACGCGGTTTCACCGGGATCTCGACGCCCACCATCCTGCCGACTTCGGGGCTCCAGACGCCCGCAGCGTTGACTACGGTGTCGGTAGCAATGCGCCCTGCCGGGGTGATGACGGCAGTCAGCGCGCCGCAGCGCGAGCGCTCGATGCCGATGACCTCGGTGCGCTCCTGGATCACCGCCCTGTTGCGCTTCGCAGCCTCAGCCAGAGCCAGGGTGGCGTAGAGGGGGTTGACTTGGCCGTCCTCCGGGAAGGACGCGCCGCCCGCCAGATCCCGGGCAAGGTTCGGCTCCAGGTAAGAAAGCTCGTCGGAGCTCAACAGGCTGCAGTTCAGGTCCAGGGCCTGCAGCGCTCGAACGGACTCGATGAACGCTGGCCAGTCCTCGGCCTTTTCGACGATCGCCAGGCTACCGGTCTGCCTGTACTCGATATCGAACGGGAGTTCTGCGCTGAGCTGCTCGTACAACAGGCGGCTTGCCCGCCCCAATCGCATGTTGATCTCGGGTTGTTCCCACAGCACAACATGGGATTGACCTGCTTTAGAGGTACCTGAGGCCACGGCACCCTTCTCGAGCAGAAGCACCCGCGCGCCAGCGCGCGACAGATAGTAGGCGCAGGCGCAGCCGACAATGCCGCCGCCAATGACTACAACGTCGGGATACACCTATTCCTCGCCGGGCGTGGCCAGCGCTTGCAGTTCTACCGGACGCACGGGTGGCCGGTGCGTCGAGGGTTGGATGTCCCCTGGCTTCTGTCCGGTCTTCTCCGCCAGAATGCGTTCCACCAGGCGGCGGCAGGTCTTGCCCTGGCAAAGCCCCATCCCAGCGCGCGTGCGGCGCTTGATCTCGTTGAGGCTGGACGCGCCTTCCTCGATCGCGGCCTCGATTTCGCCCTGCGCCACCTCCTCGCAGCGGCAGATCAACAGATCTTTGTCTACTTCAGCCATGATGCCTCTACCTCTGTTTCTGCCATGCGATGTTGCGCACGCTCATGGCGCAGTCCTGCGGCACTGCCACCGTCACCACCGGCGTGCGGTCAAACGCTTTGGGGTTCACCACCTTCACCACGCGCCCGCTGCAGATCGCCCGCCCTTCGCGATCCAAGCCCTCTACGACCTGGCCCTTTTCTGGAAGCGGCAAGAACTCGTAGGGCATGGCTACCGTCGCTTCCTGCTCAGAATACGTCATGTCCACCACAAAGATGGCTTGCCCGGGGCAGCCCGCGATGCACAGGCCGCACCCGGTGCACTTGTCTTCATCCAAAACTGGCAGGTTCGTGATGGGGTCTCCCACGCTAATGGCGCCCTGCCGGCACAGCGCCTCGCAAGGATTACAGGGGATCTCTTGCCCGCACTCGATCACCACCACCGGACCACGCCGCATGCGCTCCTCGCTCGGCATGCCCGGTAGTTTGGCCAGCTCCTCTCTGCTCAGCACTCCCGTCTGCTCCAGTGTCATCGCTCGGCCCTCGCATGCACAGTCTCTTTGGCGTTTCTTCTTGCTTCTCCAAACGGCCCGCTGCGCAGCTCTTCAAGCCCCGCGTAGATCTCTTCTTTCTTCTTCCTCGCCTCTTCCGCACCCAGCTTGCCAAGGCTCTGCGCCACCGCGATGCCTGCCAGCCTGCCCTCTTCCATGGCAGTGCTGGCCTCCTCGATCCCCGACACGTCTCCCGCCACATATATCCCCGGCACCGTCGTCTGCATGTCCGCATCGTGCACCGGCACGTGCCCACCCAGGGCGGGGATGTAGTCAAACTTGCAGCCAGCCATCCAAGCCAATTCCGCCAGCGGCGTCAGTCCCAGTGCCAGGCAGATCACATCCACGTTGAGTACTTGTTCGGTGCCTGGAACTTCCTTCCAGTGCTCGTCCAGCGCCACCGTAATCGCCCGCTCTACTTTGCCATTGCCTTCTGCCGCCTTGATCGTGCGCCGGGTCCAGATGGGCACGCCTTGTCTCCGCAGTTTGCTGGCGTGCACGCCGTAGCCGCCCACTTTGGGCAGTGCTTCCACCACACCCACCACCTCGGCGCCTGCCTGCAGGAGCTGGTAGCTCACGATCAGTCCGACGTTCCCGCTGCCGACCATCAACACGCGCTTGCCGGGCAGCACGCGATGCACGTTCACCAGCGTCTGGATCGCCCCGCCTCCCATCACACCAGGCAGCGTCCACCCCGGAAAAGCCAGCGGGTTTTCCATGGCTCCCGTTGCCAGAAGCACCTTCGCGGCCTCGACGCTGTAGTTCTTGCGTTCGTGAATCACGCCCACAGTGCGCTCGCTGAACAAGCCCCACACCACGCTGTTCAGCCACACTTGCACGCCGTTGGCCTCGACCTCGCCCAGAAGCTGCGTGCCGATGTCGATGCCCCGCACTCCGGCGCGCTGCGCCTTGGAGCCGAAGAACTTGTGAATCTGCTTGAAGAGCTGGCCGCCGGGGCGCTCGTTCTCGTCGATCAGCAGCACCTGTACCCCAGCGCGGGCGGCCTCTATCGCCGCGCTCAGCCCTGCTGGGCCTCCCCCTACCACGGCGAACTCAGTCGTGGTCATGCTCCGCTCCCTTCAGTTCACCCAGACCATGCTGCGTTTCCACCTTCATGCCTGCCCTAACAGGCGTCACACACGTGCGCACGTTGGGAACGCCGTCCACAATCATCATGCAGTCCGTACAGCGCCCAATGGCGCAGTACACGCCGCGTGGCTCCTTGCGCTTGCGCGTATACCTGAACACCGTCTTGCCGGCGGCCAGCAGTGCCGCCGCGATCGGCTCGCCCTCCAACGCTTCCACCAGCTCGCCATCGAACTTGATCAGCACTGGCTTTGTCTCAGGCTGCACACCAAGAATCGGGTGATTCTTTACGCGCATGTGCTTGACTCTTTCCATTGCATACCAGTGCTCACGAAAGCCCTTGACAGCACGAATGAGTTGTTCACCCCTCCGACCTCCGCTCTCGCCAACAAGCTACTGTGCAGCCTCCATCGGTCGACTGCGCGCCATATCCGCTAGCTGATGCACGAGGTAGTACATTGAACACAGCGAACCGCCGTCAGCAGCGATGGCCTCACCGGTGATGTAGCTCGAATCCTCCGAGGCCAAGAAGGCAACCACCCGGCCCATCTCCTCGGGGCTGCCGTGGCGCATCATGGGCACAGCACGGTTCCTGGCGGCAAGCAGTTCCTCAGTCGGATAGGCGGCCCGTTGCAGATCAGTCAAGATCGGCCCGGGGCTCACAGCATTGACGCGAATGCCATACCGCGCCCATTCCACCGCAAACTGACGTGTCAGCGCCAGCACTGCAGCCTTGCTGGCGGAATAGGCGCCCGCACCAATCTCGGGAGCAACGCCAGCAATGGACGCCACGTTCACAATCGCTCCCCCCGTCCCCCTCTCGATCATGTGTCGCCCCACTGCCTGAGAGCAGAGGAAGACGCCCTTGGCATTCACAGCCATGATTCGATCCCAATCGTCCTCTTTGACGCTCTCGAGCGGACTCGCGATAAAGATACCCGCATTGTTCACGAGGATGTCGATACGCCCGAAGTGCTCAAGTACCTGCTGCACCAATCGCTCCACGTCGTTTCGCGCGGAAACGTCGGCTTGAACGACGAGCGAACGGCGTCCCAACCCCCGGATCTGCGCAGCCACTTCGTTCCCCTTGTCAACGCTACGCGCAACGTTGACCACCACGTCCGCGCCTTCCCGCGCCAGGGCGAGCGCAATACCCTGACCGATACCTTGTCCCGCACCCGTGACGATGGCAACCCTGTTCTCAAGCTTCATGGTCTGTACCTCTCCATCCTCTGAGCTCTCTGGATCCCGCAGCGCGTCGGCTGGTGACCAATGCGTGGTCACGGCGGCGCCAGAGTGCTGTCATGGATATACGGATCGACGACGATGGGCCGAAACGCACTGTGTGCCCATGGCCAAGGGCTAATGCCACAAGGCCCTGGAGGCCGCGGTGGCTGCGCTGCCGGGCTGGTGGTCTCGACGACCAACCAGATCGAGCGAATCTGACCCTGCACAGTCTCCTGGCCGCATAGAAAGAATCCGCTCCACCAATTCACCAAATGATTGAGGCAAGATTCTGCGAGACTTGGCCAGCGTGGTTCGCCCAGGAGGGAACCGCACGGCAGCGTGAGGAGCAGTGGCGTCGCACTTGACCTGTCCTAACGCTCCGCGATAGCGCTGGCTGAGTTCATCCCATCACGTTTCTCGAACAACTCCGCCTCGGCCATCACCTGCTCCACACGCTGCAGGTGTCGTCTCATTTCCTCGGCGGCGAGCTCAGGATTCCCTTGTCGGATAGCCTCCAAGATCCGACCATGCTCTTCCTGACCTTGCTCAAGCCTTCCTGGCGTGGCGAAGACCGTATCCGTCATCAAAATGCGCCACATCCTTTGCCCCAACAGTTCACGCATACCCGCAGCCACCGCCACAATCACCGAGTTGGCGGTCCCCTCCGCGATGGCAAAGTGGAAGTCTCGATCTCCCTCGCTGAACACAAAGGCATTGTGCGGATCAGTCTCCACTCGCTTCAATATGGCCTGAAGCCGCTGAAGTATCTCTCCCGAGCAGCGTCCTGCAGCCGCCGCAGCAATGACTGGCTCCAGCATGAGCCTCGCCTGCAGGATCACGAACGGGCTTTCCTCATTGTAGATCCAGGAGGCGTCGGATTGCAGGCGATCGGATTCGACAGTGGAACAAACAAAAGTGCCTTGCCCATGCCTGGTGTCCACAAGACCAAGCATCTGCAAGGCACTCAACGCTTCCCTCACGGAGGCGCGACCGGAGCCCAATCGCTTTGCCAGCTCCCGTTCTGTCGGCAGTCGTGTCCCTACTGGGAACTCACCGCCCTTGATCAGATCGACGATCTGCTCAACGATCTGCGTGTACACGCGTCTATGCTTTACCGGCGTGAAGGCATTCATTGCCTCGTCCACCACTGAACGCACCTGATCGCTCTCAGACTGTTGCGCTAGCGCAGTCGGCCGCCGAAATGTGCATGGCGATGGCGTGGTCTGGCACAAGCTTCTCCGGGGGAAAACCGGATCGTAGGGTGATATGGTCATCCGACCACGCTTCAACTCAAGAATAGCACAGAAAGCAGATCCTGTCAAGACTTCGCAGCCTGCTGTGGATAGGCTCAGTGATACAACAGGATTCAGCCATGCGATATTGTGATAATCTTGACTTGCTTTTTGTGCGAATTGGTGTAGTATCAGTATGTTGCGCGCGCAGTGCTGTGCGGTCGGCCGATGATTGCCAGCACGACTACTCCTCGCAACACAGACGCCTGCAGTCAGGCATTAGCACGAATAAGAGAGCCCTTTGCCAATTTCCCGAGCGCGGCACGCCGGACGAGCGCCCGCTTGTCTGACTCGCGACGCGTTTTCCCGTGCCAGTGCAGGGTAGAGCAGGAGAGCCATGCAGCTTGTCGTTGAATTCTTTGGCCTTCCGCGCCGGCTGAGCGGCGCCAAGCAGACGACTGTGCACGTCAGCCCTGGTGCGACCCTCCACAACGTGGTGGCTGAGCTGGCCGCTCAATTCCCTGCCTTTGTAGGTCCCTTGATTGATCCCATGAACCAGACTTTGAAGGAACCCTACTTCTTCAACATAGATGCCCGGCGTGTGCCCAAGAGCCTGGACTACCAACCCAAGGAAGGAGAGAAGCTTCTGCTACTCTTCTTGGAAGCGGGAGGATGAGCATGCATTCGTACAGCGGCAGGATCTTGCACATCGACGTATCAAGCCGCAAGAGTCATGTGCAGAACGTCAGTGAGGAGTTCCTCAAGAAGTACATTGGCGGAGTGTCGCTCGCCACCAAGCTGGTGTACGACAACACTCCCAAAGGCGCGGACCCCCTAGGACCGGACAACGCCCTGTGCTTTGCCATCAGCGCATTCGCAGGGACCATCGTGCCTGTGGGTAGCAAGCACGCAGTAGCCGCCAAGTCCCCATTGACAGGGTTCATTGGCGATTGCCTGGCTTCGAGCTACTTCTCGGCGGCGATCAGGCGCGCCGGATACGACGGCATTGTCATCAAGGGCAAGTCGGACAAACCCATTTGGATCTTCATCGACGATGACAAGGTTTCATTCAACGACGCGGCCGACCTGTGGGGCATGGAGACGTTCCCAACAGAAGAAGCCATCCGGGCCAAGTTTGGCGACGAGCGCGTGCGAGTAACGACGATTGGCCCCGGGGGCGAGAAGCTGGTGCGCTTCGCCAACCTCACCAACGATCGCGGTCGCCAGGCTGGACGCACCGGTCTGGGTGCAGTGATGGGCTCCAAACTGGTCAAGGCCGTGGCCATCCGCGGCACCAAACCAATCACAGTGGCCGACATCGACAAACTGTGCGAGATGTCGCACCAGCTGGGCGAGGTGGCACAGGGCACCAAGACCGAGAAGTACCGCATTCTGGGCACGCCGTCCAATGTCTTGAGCATGAACAGGCTGGGGGTGCTGCCCACCCGCAACTACCAGGAGGGCGTGTTCGAAGACGCCGAGAAGATCAGCGGCGAGTACATGCACGAGCACTATACGGAAAAGGCCGTTGCCTGCTCCGGCTGTCCCATCGCCTGCGAGCAGATCGCGCACGTCAAGGAAGGTGAATACGCCGGCGCCAGAACCTCGGTAGACTATGAATCGCTGTTCGCCTTGGGACCCAACTGCGGTATGGACTCGATGGCTGGCATCATTGCTGCCATTGCACGCTGCGACGCGCTAGGCATCGATACTATGAGCACAGGCGTGACCATCTCCTGGGCCATGGAGTGCTTCCAGCGCGGCATTCTGACCAAGGAGGATTTTGGCGGCCTGGAGCCCACGTGGGGCAATCACCAGGCGGTGGTGAAGCTGGTGGACATGATCGGCAAGCGCGAGGGCATCGGCGACCTGTTGGCCGAAGGCACCAAGCGCGCCGCGGCTAAGGTGGGCAAAGGATCCGAGCATTTTGCGATGAATGTCAAAGGTCTGGAGGCCGCTGGCTATGATCTGCGGGGCATGCAGACCTTCGCCTTGGGTGCGGCGGTGGGCACACGCGGGCCTTGCCACAACCGTTCCTTGGCCTACGAGTCCGACGCCAAGGGGACCGTAGACCGAATGAAGGGCGGCCCCGAGCGCGGCCCTCTGGCCAAAGAAGCTGAGGAGTTTGCCGCGGTGTTCGACACGATGATGCTGTGCAAGTTCATCCGCAATTGCTTCAAGGACGTCTGGACGGAGATTCCGCAGCTCTACACCTATGCTAGCGGCATTGCCATGACGCCCGACGACCTGAAGCTGGCCGTCGAGCGTGCCTGCAACCTCAAGAAGGCATTTAACATCCGCGAAGGCTGGCAGAAGAGCGACGACTGGCTTGCGCCACGTTGGCTCGAGGATCCGGTGCCTTCGGGAGCGACCAAAGGCGTTGTGGTCAAGCCGGAGGAGTTGCGGGTGATGATTGACTCCTACTACCACGCTCGCGGGTGGACGCCCGAAGGATTGATTCCCAGGCAGAAGCTGATTGCCCTGGGCCTAGAAGACATCGCCGATGACGTGGGGGTCTAACATGGCGCAACAATTCCAGCACATTGTGTGTGATCCCGACAAGTGCGTCGGCTGCGACGACTGCGCGATGGCCTGCTCCGCAACCAAGCACAAGGTGTTCGATCCGGCGTTGTCGCGCATCCGCAACGTGCGCATCGAGCCCATTGTGGCGTTTTCGGTCGCATGCCGCGCCTGCTCTGAAGCGCCCTGCGTTCTGGCATGCCCGCGCAATGCCTTGACACAGAATCTCGAAACGGGCATGATTGTGGTGGACAACGACCTTTGCGATGGCTGCGGCTGGTGCATTGAAGCCTGTGAGTTCGGCGCAATCCTGCTCAATCCCGAAACCAAGCGGGTGGAAATCTGCGACCTATGTGCAGATCTGGGAGAGCCGCAGTGCATCAAGTTCTGCCAGAAGAACGCGCTCTATCTGGGCGTGCCGGAGACGGTTGCCCAGAAGACCAGGCGCGAGGTAGTCACCAAGCTGCTGCAGGAGTTGAGCAATTAGGGGCAGACACGGGGTCTGCCTGCTGTGCCCGCTACGATTGATGCATGAAGCGCATCGGGCACTGCATCCATCATCTCCCATGGCGCCAGTAACCGTGTTCGAATCATGAGTCCCAGTTAGGAGAAGTGCATGAGCGACAACGAAAATCCCAGAATTGGGGTGTACGTCTGCCATTGTGGCTCCAACATAGCCGGTGTGATCGACCCCAAGGAGGTGGCAGACTATGCTGCGACCTTGCCGGGAGTGGCTCTGGCCAGAGACAACCTCTATATGTGCGCTGACTCCGGCCAGCGGCTGATCGAAAAAGACATCAAGGAGCACCAGCTAAACCGGGTGGTGGTAGCCGCTTGCTCGGTGCGACTGCACGAGCCCACCTTCCGCGCCTGTGTCTCCAAGGCCGGGCTGAACCCGTTCCTGTTCGAGATGGCCAACATCCGAGAGCAGGACACCTGGGTACACTCCCACGAGCCGGAGGCGGCGTTGGAGAAGGCCAAGGAACTGGTGGCCAGCGCGGTCGCCAAAACCCACTTCCTGACCCCGCTCACGATGATTGAAGTACCGGTGACCAAGCGAGCCCTGGTCATCGGTGGTGGTGTGGCGGGCATCAGCACCGCCCTGGACCTCGCCGACATGGGCATCGAGACCTACCTAGTAGAAAAAGAGCCGAGCATCGGGGGAAGGATGGCGCAGCTCAACAAAACCTTTCCCACCATGGACTGTTCCATCTGAATCCTCGCCCCCAAGATGGTTGACGCGGCGCGTCACCCCAACATCAAGATCCTCTCCTACAGCGAGGTCAAGCGAGTCGAAGGTTTCATCGGGAATTTCAGGGTCCTGGTGGAGCAGAAACCCCGCTACGTGATGGCAGACCGCTGCAACGGTTGCGGCCTGTGCGCACCCGAGTGCCCAATCGAAGTGCCCAACGAGTTCGAAGAGGGCATCGCCCCGCGCAAGGCGATCTACATCCCGCACAGCCAGTCTGTACCACTCGTGTACACCATTGACATGGATAACTGCATCCAGTGCTACAAGTGTGTAGACGCTTGCGGCAAGCTGGATGCCATTGATTTCAGCCAGCAACCGACGCAGACCTGGCTGGACGTGGGCAGCATCGTCGTGGCCACGGGCTTTGACAGCTTTGATCCGTCCACGATTGAGGAATACGGTTACGGCCGCTTCCCCAACGTCATCACTACGCTGGAGCTGGAGCGAATCAACAACTCGGCCGGGCCGACGGCAGGCAAGATCGTGCGTCCCTCCGACGGCAAGTTGCCCCAGCGTGTGGCTTTTGTGCAATGCGTCGGCTCGCGCGACGAGCACTACAACGCCTACTGCTCTGGGTTCTGCTGCATGTACACCATCAAGAACGCCGTACAATGGAAGCAGACGCACCCCGATGCAGACATCACCATTTTCTACATGGACATTCGTACGCCAGGCAAGAGCTACGAGGAGTTCTACCAGCGGGCGCGTGAGATGGGCATCCGATTCATCCAAGGTCGGCCGTCCCGCATCAACGAAGACCCGGCAACCGGCAACCTGCTGGTCCAGGCTGAAGATCTTGCTCTTGGCGAAGTGATTGAGCTGGAAAGCGAGTTAGTGGTGCTCTCGACCGCCGCGGTCCCGCGCGCCGACGCCGATCAGGTGAGCACGACGCTAAACGTCAGTCGCAGCCCCGGGGGCTTTTTCATGGAGTATCATCCCAAGCTGCGTCCCGTCGACTCCCCAACAGACGGCGTATTCCTGGCTGGCGCTGCGCAGGGCCCCAAGGACATCCCGGCCAGCGTGGCGCAGGGCAGTGCCGCTGCCTCGCGTGCGGCACGCATTCTCAACGCCCAGAAGTGGGAGATCGAACCGATCGTGGCCCACGTCTGGGAGGATCGCTGCATCTCTGCCCAAGGCAAAAAGTGCGGCATCTGCGCCACCAAGTGCCCCTACAGCGCCATCGTCGTGGAGCAGGGCAAAGCGGCGCGGGTGACAGCCGCCAAGTGCCACGGTTGCGGCGGCTGCGTGGCTGAGTGCCCGCACAACGCCATCACCCAAATGCACTTCACCGATGCGCAGATCATTGCCCAACTGCACGCTCTGTTGGCCAAGGAGCCCGAGAAAAAAATCCTCGCCTTCATGTGCCACTGGTGTTCCTACGGTGGCGCCGACAATGCCGGCACCAGCCACTTTGAGTACCCAGCTTCGCAGCGCGGCCTCCGTGTGATGTGTTCGGCACGCATGGACCAGGATTTCGTCTATGAGGCCTTCCGCCTGGGGGCAGGCATGGTTCTCGTCTCTGGCTGCCACCCACAAGACTGTCACTACATCTCAGGACAGCGCGTTGGGGCAGAACGTTTCGAAAAGCTGGCCAAGCGCCTGGAAGACGTGGGAATCTCGCCACAGCGCTTCCGCGTGGAGTGGATCTCCGCGGCCGAGGGCAGCAAGTACGCCCAAGTGATCCACGAGATGGACGAGGCGCTGCGCGGAATGGACCCGGCAGCACTGAAAGAGGAGAACTCACGCGTGCGCCCTGAACTGGAGCGCAGGCTGCGCCGCTTGGTAGAGATCCCCTCTGTGGCACATGCGCTCGAACTCAAGATCGGCGTATGAGGGGTGGATGTATGCGACGTCTGAACGAGTGCGATCCCAAGTTCAAGGATCAGGTCATGGCGGAGCCAGGCGGCGAGAATCTGATCCGCTGCTATGCCTGCGGCACGTGCATGGCCACCTGCCTGATCCGGCGCTCGGACCCCGAGTACAACCCGCGGCGCATCATGCACAAGGCCATACTGGGTCTTCGCCAGGACGTGCTTTCCAGTCGTCAGATCTGGATGTGCTCGGCCTGTGACGACTGCTACGCACACTGCCCGCAGAACATCCACATATCGGAGCTGTTCAAGGTCTTTCGAACTATTGCGCAGCACGAGGGCTTCAAGCCGACCGGTCCCACGGCCCGCGTCAACGAGCGTACGTGTGTGGCTTGCGGGCTGTGCGTGGAGGTGTGCCCCTACCAGGCGGTGGAGCTGGTGCAGAAACGTGTATTAGGGCAGAACAAGACCGTGTCGCAGGTCAACGCGGCGCTGTGCATGAGTTGCGGCCTGTGTGCTGCCTCTTGCCGCTCAGCTTCGATTGACCTGACCGACCATACGGACGAGACTCTGCTCGAGCGCCTGCAGGCTGAGCCGCAGCCAGAAGAGGTGGCCGTATGAGCGATTGGCAACCCAAGATCGTCGTCTTCCTGTGTCAGTGGAGCCTGAAAGCCGACCGCGAGTGGGAGCAGCGCTTTGAGCTTCCGCCCCACGTACGTGTGGTGGAAGTGCCTTGTTCGGGACGCGTCAACCCACTCCTGGTCGTTTCGGCGCTCCAGCGCGGCGCGGATGGGGTACTAGTGGTGGGTTGCGAGCCAGGCCATTGCCACTACAAAAATGGCAACTACCTGGGCCGGCGCAAGTACGCCACCTTGGGAAGTTTTCTGCAATACCTGGGTCTGGAAAAGGAACGTCTGCAAGTGACCCTCCTGGATGAGACGGAGGGCAGCCGCTTCCACGTGGTGGTGCAAAACCTACTAGACAAGGTGCGCAGTCTGGGGCCTGCAGACGCTTTGGCCGTGCGTCAGCCCATGGCCTGCGTCTCGCAAATGGAACGGGAATAGGGAAAATGCGGCAATACACGGAAGCTATGCGAAAAGAAGCCAAGCGATTGCTGGCTGAGGGCAGCGTCCAGGTTGTGATCGGCTTCGCGGAGGGCACTCTGCCCATGCGCGCCGCGCCGTTCTTTGCCAGGAAGCCGGAAGACGCCGAGCGCCTGATCTGGGGGCCCTTCTGCGAAAACAACCTGGCACGTTACCTGCGCGAGTACAAGGGCAAAAAGGCAGCCATCGTGGCCAAGGGCTGTGACACACGCTCCATCGTGGCGCTGATGGCTGAACACCAGTTGCCGCGCGATCAAGTGTACATCATCGGCGTGCCCTGTGAGGGCATGATCGACCGGCGCATCGTCGCACGTCGCGTGCCGGGCGAGGTGCTGGCCGCGCGCGAAGAGGGCGCAGAGCTCGAGGTCGAGGGGCAAGATTTCGCCCTGCGGCTGCCGCGCTCAGAGGTGCTCTACCGCTCCTGTTCGGCTTGCTTGCACCCCAACCCGGTGCTTTCCGACGTGCTCTTGGGCGAGCCGGTCGAGCTCTGGAGCCAGGACCCCTATGTCTATGTGCGCGAGGTCGAAAACAAGTCTCCCGAAGAACGCGCAGCCTATTTCTCCGCGGAGGCTTCACGCTGCATCCGCTGCTACGCTTGCCGACAGGCCTGCCCAATGTGCTACTGCGAGGAGTGCTTTGTTGACCACACCTCCCCGCGCTGGATCGAGTCCGGAGTAACGCCAGCGGGCCTACAGGGCTGGCAGATCGGTCGGGCCTATCATCTCACTGGCCGTTGCGTGGACTGCGGAGCCTGCGAACGAGCCTGTCCCGAAGAGATCGACCTGGTCTACCTGAACGGCAAGCTTAACAAGGACTTGCGGGAGTTGTACGGCTTTGAGACTGGCGTCAAACTGGACGAGCTTCCTCCACTGGCAGTTTTCTTGCCTGACGAAGGGCCCGATTTCGGCATCTAGGTGAACGAGCCGTGGAGCAGATTCGCTGTAACCCATTCCGCTGGCCGATGACGAGGTAGCCATGAGAAAGAAGATCGACAAGGCCCAGATCAATACGCTTCTGGCCGCGCTGCTGAAAGACTATGAGCTCTACGCTCCAGCCAGGGAGGCGGGCTATGTCACGTTCCGCCAGATACGGTCGCCGGAAGAGATCGTGTGGGACTGCCTGGTGACGCGCGAGCCGCCCAAGGACGTGTTTCTACCGCAGACCGAGGTGCTCTTCAGCTACACACGTGGCCCCAATGGTCTGGAGTTGGTGAGCAACGAAAAGGTGCAGCGCGAGCGCCTCGTATGGGGCATGCGCCCCTGCGATGCTCAGGCGCTGCTGGTACAGGATGTGGTCTTTGACACATCCAAGGACTGCGACGTTTACTTTGCCAACAAGCGCGCCATGACCACCGTGGTAGGTATCGGCTGCAACCAGCCGTTGAGTACCTGCTTCTGCACGGCGGTGGGTGGCGGGCCCTTCCGGAAGGATGGCTTTGACCTTTTCCTCACTGATCTGGGCGAGGCGTACTTGGCCGAGGCTCTCACAGAGAAGGGCGAGAGGCTGCTGGCTTCGCCCTTCTTCCATGCCTCAAGCAAGGCTGACGAGAAGGCGGCCCGCGCCCTGGAGAAGGCTGCTCTGGCACACTTGCCTGAGGCCATGGATGTCAAGACCATTCAGCAACACCTGGATCAGCTGATCACAAGCCCCTTCTGGGACGAGGTGCAGGCAAGCTGCATTGGCTGCGGCGTGTGCACGCTGCTGTGTCCAGTGTGCCACTGCTTCGACATCGTGGACGAGGGCACGGCGGCCTGCGGCCAGCGCGTGCGTAATTGGGACACCTGCCAGTATTGCGTCTACACGCTGGAGGCTTCGGGGCATAACCCGCGTCCCAGCGGACGCGAACGTGTGCGTCAGCGTTTGATGCACAAGTTCGACTACTATCTGGTTACCCAGGGCAAGCTGGGATGCGTGGGCTGCGGGCGCTGCGTGCAACTCTGCCCGGTGAACCTTGACATCCGCCAGATCGTGAACGAAATCGGAGCGGCCACATGACCCGAACCAAGAAGGCAGCCAAGCCGTCGAACCCCTACTTGCCGATGCCCATGCGCATCGAGCGCACGCACGTCGAGACCGACGACAACATGCTCAAGACCTTTGAGCTGACTTTTGTGCGCGAAGAGGATGCCTCCCGCTTCGCCTTCGTGCCCGGCCAGTTCTGCGAGATCTCCGTCTTTGGCAAGGGCGAGGCCCCTTTTGGAATTGCCTCCTCGCCGACCGAGCCTGGGCCACTCAAGTTCACGGTCAACAAAGCCGGCGTGCTGACCAGCGCGCTACACGCCATGGGCGAGGGAGAATTGCTCGGCCTGCGCGGCCCGCTGGGCAACGGCTACCCGCTGCAGACCTTTGAGGGACACAACGTAGTGGTCATCGGCGGCGGCTTTGCCTTTACCACGCTGCGTTCTCTCACTGAGTACATGCTTGACAAGCGCAATCGAGCGCGCTTTGGCGAGATCAGCGTGATCTACGGCGCGCGCACGCCCGGATTGCTGCTTTACAAGGAGCAGTTGGCCGCCTGGGAGCAACGCGCCGACGCGCACGTGCACCTGACGATTGACGCGGCCGTACCGGGTTGGGACAAGCTGGTGGGTTTTGTGCCAGACGTGGTGGCCAGGGTCGCGCCCAGCGCCAAGAACGCCTATGCCGTGATCTGCGGGCCGCCGGTGATGATCAAGTTTACGCTGCCCAAGCTGACAGCCCTGGGATTCCAGCCGCAGCAGATCTACACGTCATTGGAGCGACGTATGAAGTGCGGCATCGGCAAGTGCGGGCGCTGCAACATCGGCCCCTACTTTGTGTGCAAGGATGGCCCGGTATTCAGTTACGCCCAGCTTGCGGGCCTGCCTCAGGAGTACTAGAAGCCAGAGGCGCATCCATCGAGGGGAACACGCCTGCGGCGGGTCAGGCTACTCGACCGGCGCGCAGCGAGGAGTCCTGAGTACCTGGAGGAAGACATGAAGCGCGGCACGACGATCAAGACAACGGACAATGAAACCCTGCAGCTCGAGCGCAAGATGATCACGCGCAGCCATGTGCTCAAGCTGGACCGCGGTCGCTGCGTGGGCTGTGAGCTGTGCGCAGCCGTGTGTCCTCAGGAGGCCATCGAGCTCAAGCA
>Ga0116202_10000764_pt1 | contig 18298 bp, 16 predicted proteins | sample LakKivw325mmetaG_FD_94479 | JGI IMG/M metagenome (GOLD analysis project Ga0116202, IMG submission 94479) | Anoxic lake water microbial communities from Lake Kivu, Rwanda to study Microbial Dark Matter (Phase II) - Lake Kivu water 325m metaG | ecosystem: Environmental > Aquatic > Freshwater >...
GTGCGATTGCTTGCTCGACGGCCTGCAGCCACCAAGGCGGCACGCGCCCGCTTCCGAAGGCCTCTATCACGATCCCCCTGGCACCAAGTTTCACCGCGTGCGGGACCAATTCTGCGTCCATGCCTGCGACCAGTTTGAACAGGTAGACCCTGGGCTCCAGACCTGTACAATGCAGTAGCTGGCGCCGGATTCGTCGCGGGATTGTGATGCCACCTGGCTCCACGCGCCCCAGCGGCCCCCAGCTGGGTGATTTGAAGGTATCCAGGCTCTGGCTATCGGTCTTGGTGACGTCGCGTGCGGCGTGGATCTCGTCATTCATCACCACCAGTGCACCCAGTCCGCGAGCTGCGGGGCAGGCTGCCACGCGCACTGCGGCGCCTAGATTGGCGATGCCTTCGTAGCCGGCTTCCGAGGCGAGACGCATGGCTCCCGTGAGGACCATTGGCTTGTCGCCAGGCACCGTGAGGTCGAGCAGATAGGCAGTCTCTTCGAGAGTGTCGGTGCCGTGCGTCACCACTATGCCATCGAGGTCGGCCTGACAGGAGCTTTCGGCCACGCGATTGCGCAGACCCCAGAGGTAGTCCGGGGTGAAGTGACTGCTGGGGAGCCGTCCATATTCCTCACAGGTCATCGCGGGCAGAGCGGGCTCTGATTGGCCGGCGAGCTTACCGACGAGATCGCTTCCAGTCAACGCTACAACTGCGCCAGTGTCTGGCGCCTGTTGTGCCATGGCGATGGTGCCTCCAGTGGCGATGATATGGACTCTCGGCATCGAGATCCTCCCATAATGGATTCAGCGACCTAGACGTGCTTCAAGAAGGGGCCACGGCTCTTGCGTCCAAGCGCAACGAGACGACTTTGGAGACACCCTCCTCGGACATGGAGACGCCGTAGATGGTGTTGGCGGCCTCGATTGTGGCACGGTTGTGAGAGATGACGATGAACTGAGTGCGTGCCGAGAATTCCTCGAGCAGGTCGCGGAAACGACCCACATTGGCCTCATCAAGCATGGCGTCTACTTCGTCCATAAAGCAGAATGGCATTGGCTTCACTTTGAGCAAGGCAAAGAGCAGCGCAGCAGCTGTCAGTGCGCGCTCGCCTCCGGAAAGCAGTGCCAGCGATTGCTGCCGCTTGCCTGGAGGCCGGGCCACGATCTCTACGCCTGTGGTTGAGGGGTTGTCCGGATCCGTCAATGCCAGCTTGGCCTGTCCGCCCCCGAACAGATGCTCGAAGTAGTGGGCGAACTGAGCTGCCGAGGCCTTGAAGATGGCCAGGAACTCGGTTTCCATGACTTGGTCCAGCTCTGCGATGACCTTCTGCAAGGAGATAGAGGACTGCTGCAAGTCAGATACCTGGCTCTGCAGAAACTCGTGGCGCTGTAGCACTTCCTGATACTCCTGCGGGGCGCCGGGGTTGACGCTGCCTAGGCGGCGCAGTCGAGCCTTCATGTCCTTGATTTCGCTGCTCATAGTCTCGGGAAGCACGTCAGTAGTGGCAAGCACCTGATGGACGCCACCCAGAAACTCCATGCGCAATTGCTGAGCCCGCTCGCTGGGATACTCGATGTCTCCGAGGTCCTCCTCAATGCGTTGTTCCATTGCCTGCAGGGCGTCCTGTTGACGTTCCCTTTCCAGCACCTGCTGATTGTGCAGCAGCTCCAGTTCGTTCAGGCGTTGCCTTGACAGTGTCAGCTCTTTCTCAAGCGCAAGTACCTGTTCTTCCAAGGAGGCGACTTCTGCTTCGGCTGGCTCGAGCTGAGCCGAAATCGCGAGGATTTCAGCGGAGAGAGCGCTGTTTTCGCTCTGGAGTTGGCTGACGGCTGCTGCCAGGAGAGCCGTCTGCTGACGCGATTCGTCAAGTCGTTGAGACCTAGCAGCCACCTCCGCCCGCAATTGCTCGAGACTGGCCTCATGGCTTGACACCAACTGCTCGTGGGTCTTTGCTTGACGGCGTGCTGCAGCGACGGTGGCTTCGGCTTGTGCCATCGCCTGGCGGACTGCCTCATCCTCGCTGCGCGCAGCTTCCATCTGGGCAAGCCATTGCTCAAGCTGTGCTTTGTGCGCATCGTGGCAACGAGCGCCATCCTCAGCCTCGGACTGAAGCAGTGCCGCCTTCTCATCCAGAGCTGCAAGCTCTCGTGTTTGTTGCTGTGCCAGGCGCAGTCTCCAGCCGCTTTCCTGTTGCAGGCGCTCCACTCTGTGCCCAAGGCTAAGCAGGGTTTGCTCGTGAGCGTCGCGTTGACTAGACAGACTCGACAGCCGGTCCGATATCTCGGTCAGCTGGCCTTGGAGCGCTGTGCATCGATTCTCGCTCTGCTCCAGCGCGTGACGAGCAAGGCATTGGGATTCCTGTGCGGCGGCGAGGTGAGTGGGAATCTCACGCCACTCGCGTTCCTGTGCGAGCAGCTCGAGGCCCTTCGCTTCCGAGCCTCCCGCAAGGGCACCACTTGAACACACCAAGTCCCCGGCCAGAGTGACCACACGCTGCCCGATCTCCAATTGTGGCCGTAGACGTTGCGCTGTCGTGAGGTCTTCTACGACGATCACAGAGCCCAGTAGCAGTTCCACGACGCGCTCGAAGCGTTGGTCGCATTCGATCATTCTCGAGGCTATCCCGATCACGCCCTCACCGCTGGGCTCACGACCGGGCGCTGGCACGCTGAGCGAATCAAGGGGCAGACACGTGGCCCGTCCTGCTGAACTGATGCGAAGAAGATCGATGACGGCCCTGGCGTCTTCCCAGGTTTCGACGACGAGGGACTGAGCGTGCGCTCCCAGCGCCACTTCGATTGCGCGTTCCAGCCTTTCTGGCACCTGCAATAGGCTCGCCACGGGGCCGGCCATGCCCGGGAGCCTGTTTCTGTTCTCCAGCGTGAATCTCACTCCCGGGCCAAAGCTGGCCATGCTGTGCCGCAGCCCTTCCAGCATCTCGCGCCGATCCTCCAGACGCTGCACTGTGCGCGTGCATTCACCCTCACTGGATCGGTGTTCGTCTAGGAGCTGCTGCGTTTCTGAGAGCGCGTTCTCCACCTCTTGACGCTGTGCCGTATGTGCCTCGATGGCCGACTGAGTTTGCGCGCCCATCGCCTTGGCCTGTTCCATGTCAGCCTGCAGCGCTGAGAGCTGCTCCTGGATGCCCCTTAGCTCACGCTGATGCGTCAGGTGTTCGGCCTGCAATTGTGCGCGCCGCTCCTGCACCTGTTTCAGACGATTGCTGGCGTCGGCCTGGGCAGTCGCCAGGCGAAAGGCTTCGTTTCGGGCAGTCTCAAGGGCGCGCTCCAGATCGGCGCGCGCAGTCTGGCTGCGTTCTGCCTGGGAGCGCGCCTGCTCTAGCAGGTCTGTCTGTGTCTGCTGCTCCTCCTGCAAGCGTTGCCAATCGCTGTTTCTGGCTGCGAGTTCAGACTGCACAGCTTGCTCTCGCGCGTTGGCCTGCAGCAGTTCAGCCTCCAACTCCACAGTGCGTTGCTGCAGTTGGCTGTGCCGCTCACGGTTCACAGCCAATTCTCGCCCTTTGGCCTCGGCCTGTGCGTGCAAGTCGCTACTGGTGCGGTGCCAAACGCTCAACTGGCGGCGCAGCTCATTCTGGCGCCCCTGCGTGCCGGTCAGCAAGGCGTCCAGCTCTTGCATGCGTGCGCGCGCCAGGTTCAGCTCATCCATGCGCCGGCGCTCGGCAGAGTCAGCCTCTGCCAATCTCCCCTGCAGCCGTCGCCAGTGGTAGCCATACCATACGCGCAGCAGCTCTTCGAGGTCGCGCTGTAGCAGCTCTCGCTCCTGAGCGCGCTTGGCTTGGCGCTCGAGATCGCGCAGTCGCGGTGCAATCTCGTTCAAGATGTCATTCAAGCGCACCAGGTTCTGTTGAGTCTCACCCAGTTTGTTGAGGGCGTCGCTGCGCTTCTCCTGGTAGATGTGGATTCCAGCCGCTTGCTCAAATAGCGTCCGTCTCTCTTCAGGCCTTAAGCTCAAAGCTGCGTCCACCAGACCCTGGCCGAGCACGATGAATCCACCGCGTCCCAAGCCAGCCGTGCCCAGCAATTCGAGCATCTCGCGGAGGCGCACGCGGCTGCCGTTCAGAAAGTACTGGTTCTCCCCTGAGCGGTAGGCGCGGCGCGAGATGGTCACCTCGTTGAAAGCGATGGGCAACCATTGGCTGCTATTGTCAAATGTCAGCACTGCTTCAGCCATGCCCAGTTTTGCACGGCGGCTGGTGCCGGCGAAGATCATGTCCTCAGTGCGCTTGCCACGCAGGGCGGAGAAGGTCTGCTCTCCCAGCACCCAGCGGATGGCGTCGGCGATGTTCGACTTGCCACTGCCGTTGGGGCCGACGATGGCCGTGATGCCAGCGTCAAAGAGGAAATCGGTGTAGAGGGCGAAGGTCTTGAACCCCCGCAATTCGAGCCGTTTGAGGTACATGGTGTAGTTAGTATACCGTTTAGGCGCTATTGTGACAAACGTTGTTCTCGTCCAACGCTTGCAGTACGTACGACGCCATCAGCGTCATCCACTTGCTCGCTTCGCCCTTGCGTTCCAGGTTTGCCTGCATGCGACCCCAGGGAGTGGATTCCAGAAGCCAACGGCCGTCTGGAAGGCGCTGCTTGCGCAGAACGTCCAAGGCGTCGCACATGCGTTCGTCACGGTAGCCCAGGCGGGTCAGCACCCATAATGCCCGTAGAGTGCTGTATCCCCAGAAGAAGGGAAAACTGAGCGTCAACCAGCCTGCTTTGATGGGCTTCCAGTCGTGGTGGTCTGCGCGATAGAGACGGTGAAGCAGCAAGAACTCTGCACCTCTGGCAGCCACCGCTCGGAGCGCCTGAGTCCGGTGCGACTCCGGAACCTCGGAGAAAGACTCAAGTGCGCAGATGGTTCCAGAGAAGCAAGAATGCTTGTTGTGCAGGTGTGCCTTCCAGTACGGGCATAGCCAACCGCCGTCGGGCATCTGAATGCTGGCCAGCCAGTCGACGGCTCGCCATACACGTGGATCATCTTGATATCCCAGACGGAGCAAGGGGTTCTCCTGGTCGCCCCAATAGCCATCGGCGGCCTGATGCCTGAAGATGCGTTCCACGAGCGGCGAATGCGCGATAGCTGCACGCGTTGCAGAGACCTCTGGATCATCGGGTGGGCGCCTGAGCAGTTCCCGTAGCGTAAGGTAGCGCACGGCGGGCTGATTGGGCTCGAAAAGCCAGCGGACGACAGCCTGTGGCGTAACATATGCTTGGGTCATTGTAGCGCCCTCCTGAGGTGCTCGATTCGGTGGGAGGTGGTGTGTTAGCGCAAGCCCGCCTGACAGATCCCTGAAGGCATGCGTATTGTACACTGGGGACACGGGCAGTGCAATGGCGGCCACACGCTTTGCCAGGCATTCAGCCTTTCGGAGACTGTTGTGTTAGAATGAACGCCCGACCATCTAGCAAGAAAGCTGTCAGTTGGTCAAGGGCCAATGCAGCTACGCATCTTTGGCTGCGAAATGTTGGACCAGGAGGAGGATCGGTGCGCAGACCTATCGCTGCAGCCAACTGGAAGATGGCGATGACCATCTCCGAGAGCCAGGCTTTTGTCCGACGCCTGGAACCCGCATTGGGACCATGGCTTGACGTAATGGATATTGTGCTTTGCCCGCCGTTTACCGCGATCTGGGCGGTGAAGCAGGCACGGACAGACGGGCGAATCCAGCTCGGAGGACAGAACATGGCCGACAGCAACGACCCGGCGCGCATGGGCCAGGTTTCGGCCGGGCTTCTGCTGGACGCAGGTTGTCACTGGGTGGTGTTGGGCCATTGGGAGGTGCGGCGCTATCTGGGCGACGATGACGCTGCAGTGCATCGCAAGCTGAGGCTGGCCCTGGATGCGGGCTTGCGGCCTATACTTCTGGTAGGGGAGGCGCGCGATCAGAGTGAGCCAGCCGAGTTCGCCCTGGAAAGGCAACTGACGCGCATCGTGGAGGGTTGTACGAGGTCAGAGGTTGGACGCATGGTGTTTGTCTACGAGCCAGAAGGCTCCATTGGGGCGCCGGCGCCCGCCTCTGTTCGGTACATCGCGGCTGGCTGTGGATACCTGCGCGAATGGTTGCGCAGAGGTTTTGGTGAGGCCGCCGAGGAAGCGCGAATCATGTATGGGGGCAGTGTGAGCCCAGAATCCGTGCCAGAGATCCTGGCTGTCCCAGATGTGGATGGCACAGGGGGAACCAGACGCGGCCGCGACGTAGATAGCTTCATGGGGATCGTCAGACAGGTCGCGTTGAGCCGCGGTGTGTGAGATAATCGTGAACGTTGTACCGGCGCCATGCCGGGCGCGGTGTTCATCGAAGTCGCACAGCGCCGGGCTGCCATTCTCAGATTGAAGGTGCGTGACACTTGGACAAGCAACCCAGTTCTCGTACGTGCTTCCTATGCGGCCGGCAGAACGATATTGGATTGAAGGTAACCTGGCATAACGACCTCGAAGAGCACAAGGTGAAGGCGGTAGTCGTCGTGCCGGAGCACTTTAATGGCTACCCGGGCATTGTGCATGGAGGAATTGTGGCTGCGCTGCTCGACGAAACCGCTGGGCGTGCTCTCTTGCTGGATGGCGATTACGATCAGCTGATGGTGACGCTGAAGCTGCAGGTGCGCTATCGCAAGGCCAGTCCCACGGGTCAGCCCCTGGCCCTGACCGGATGGACGGTCAGCCGGACAGCGACCAGAGCCAAGGTCGCGGCCGAATTGCGCCTGCCGGACGGGAGTCTGGCAGCGGAGTCGGAGGCGATACTGCTCAAGCCTGGCGACGATTTTCGCATTCGCTGGGAGCCGGAGAAGCCCTTCTGGCGAGTGTACGAAGACTAGGAGCCACCTGTCACTGCCCCGCGGTAGCGGGTGTCGAGCAGGCTTGCGTCATAGGGTGCCCGGCGCCCTCGGCATTGCTCACGTGGGCAGAGTTGGCAGCTCTCAAAGGTGGCCTCCGTTGGAAAGAAGATGCCGGAGACCGACTTGACCGGTGACATGAGCAGGCTGTCTGTGAGGTGCACGCCAATCACGGGTTCGACCTCGCCAAGAATGGCAAACAGAGGGCGCTGCTGATCTAGTGGCCAATCGGGCAGGGAACCCGGGTTCATATGGGAGAGGTGCCCGGGACGGTATTCTTGCGCAATGTGCTCGTTCAGAACCTGAAAGGCCACACGTAGGGCTGCTTCATTGATGGCATCGGCCCAGAAGCGCTGAATCAGGTCCGGGAATGAGTTGGCCCATGCGTCCAACTCTGTGCCTCCGGTCGCGGCGTAAGGAAAGACTCGGTAGGAAGGCTCGAGATTGACTCGCAGCACGCGACTGGACAGTCGCGTGCCTTCGACTACGACCCAGTCGTCGCCGCGCGATTCGATGAAGCCCACCTTGTAGAGCGCCTTGGGCCTGGCGATCTTCTCAGCCTCATCGAGCAGGGAGTGTAGTGTGGCCGCGGATGCCGAGCCATCTCGGATGCGCAGCCTCTGGGCCAGGGCCTGAACGTCGGCGTGGAACCGGATGTTGTCGAGGACGTGCGGCTGGGACAGTGTCATGGGCTCCTCCACTGCTGCCAACCTAGTGCTGCCTTACCCAGTTGGCGATATCCTGGACCACTTGCTGGGCGACGTGGCCGGGGGTCTGGTACTCCGATGGCGTGCTCGGGCCTTCTCCCGCAATGAATAGGTGGTTCAATCCAGTGTACAACTTGAACTGAACATCCGGACGAGATGCCAAAGCCTGCTCCCATGCATTAAAGTCCTCAATGCCTACTTGGTAGTCACGGTCTCCTTGAAGGATCAGCATCGGGCGATCGATTCCGGCTGCTGCCTGGGCAGGGTGATAGTCGCGAAGATCCAGCCAGTAGGAGACCGGGGCTCCCAGAATGCCCTGGGGGTGGGCTGCAGATGACAGATTGGGCTTCTTGATCTGGTCCACTTGGCGCTTGAGGTCGTCCAGAGTGAGCTGCTCGTACACCGAGATGCTGCCATCAAGCTCGGCCAGATACTGTGATTGCGCTAGCATCAGATCTTCCAGGGGTCGGGCGGCGCCTGCCATGATGATGAAACCCGCAACCAGTGGATCAGCCAGCGCGATGCGGGGAATCAGTGTGCCACCCAGGCTATGCCCCAGCACAAACACGCGCCTGGGATCAACAGAGTCCTGCTCTCGCAACACAGCGGACGCTGCGACTGCGTCATCCACTACCTCCTCTTTCACGGTCAGTGTCAAGCTGATAGCAGCAAGGGCTTCGGGATGCGTTAGCGTACGCTTGTCATAACGGAGGACGATGATTCCCTGAGATGCCAGACCCCAAGCTATGTCACGGAAGGGTTTGTTGGCTGCTACGGTTTCGTCGCGATCGTTAGGACCAGAGCCATGCACGAGCACGACTGCCGGGAATGGCCCTTGACCAGTGGGTATGCTCAATGTGCCCGGGAGGGCAGTGCTGCCGCTGCCAATGTTGGTCTCACGCTCGCTGAACAAGTCACTCTGCACATATGCCGCGGGCGTCTCGCTGGATGTCTGGTGTGGGGAGAACCACAGGCCGCTGACGCGTTTCTCGTTGTCAAAGACCACCTTGGCATCCAGAGAGGCATTCTCAAATACGCAGGTTACGTAGACGATATCGTAGCCAGCCTCTCGCGCGGTGCGGATTGGGCCAAATCCCTGAAACTGACCAGATTGGACGAGTAGGGTTTGCCATAGCCCCTGCTGCTTGGAATGGGGAAGGGCTTGCTTCATGGCCGGATCCAGCAGCAAATCCACCTCTGTATGGCGCCCGTCCGCCAGGGCTTGCAGGAACTCGCTGGCCAGGGTGCTGAGATCTGTGGCTGGGATTGCCACCGGGCTCGGCACTGTGGCAGGCCGGCATGCTGTCAGGGCGAAGGCCAGCATGCTTAGCATGAGGAAGCAGAGTAGTCTTTTCATGCTCCTGATTCCAGACGCCGTCGATATCCACAGAGCGCTCGTTACCGCTCAGGAGTCTACTGCGTCAAAGTAGTAGAAGTGCGCCGTCTCACTGTGCTGGTGCCTGCTGCAATTGCGGGTCTCGAAGACGGCAATGCGAGCTATGGCAGAATTGCCGTCTACTGCAGAGGAAAAGCCAGCGTCCGAGTGCTGCAAGAAAGTATCTGTAATCATCCTGATCATAGTAGGGTCTTCACAGTCACTGACTGGCCGTGCGTGGAGCGTCGACCAGCAGAGCACAGTCGCGACTGGCGCACAGGCAGTGTCGTGCTATTCTAACGGCAGTTGGCGAATGCTGCAAGCCGGAGGGCCTTGGATGCAGGTCGGGACCATGCTCGGCTTGCCACGAGAGTATAATGTGATGCGCGCAGTATGGAGGGATGCCGGCGTGTATCTTTTGCGGCGTTTGGACGCTCTTACAAGATGGCGCGATGGGAGGCTTGCTGAGGAACCCCTTGCCAAAGAAGCATACTGACCCACAACTGATCGCAGCCTGCATCGCCAAAGAAGAGTGGGCCTGGGATGTGCTTGTCGAACGCTACAAGCGTTTGGTGTACTCGATTGCCTTGCGGGCAGGCTTGGGCCAGGAAGATGCAGCGGATGTGTTTCAGACAGTGTTTGTGAGGCTGCTGGAACATCTGCACACGCTGCGGGCACCGCAGGGGCTCGCGGCCTGGCTGATCACCACCACAAAACGCGAGAGCTGGCGAGTGGCACGCAAGCGAGGGCATGAACAAGCCTCAGTCGACACAGACGAAATGAGCGCGGTGCAGGATACCGGGCGCGAACAAGTCCATCTCGACGAAGTTGCACTCGCCGATCAAGTGCTTGTACACCAGGCTCTGGAGAAGCTGGGAACAGGGTGCAGAGAGCTGTTGCGTCTGCTCTATTTGGACCAGGTCCAGCCATCGTATGAGACGGTCAGCCGCAAGCTCCAAATTCCTCTGGGCAGCATCGGACCAACTCGTGCGCGTTGCTTGCAGAAGATGCGTCTGATCCTGCAGAGTTTGGGGATGACTCCGACATGATGCGTCATCCGGTGTCGTTTGAGAACTTGGCCGATTGGCTGGAGGGGCGCTTGGATCCACGGACTCGACAGCTCGTGGAGGAGCACCTGGAGCATGGGTGCCGCACCTGCGAAAGCGATTTGCACTGGCTGCGACGAATGACAGACGGCTTGCGTTCTGAGATTGCTACTGAGCCGCCACCTGAGCTGGTAGCCCGTGCCAAGGCTCTGTACCGTTCAAGACAAAGCACTGAAATACGCCAACCACGAGCCTGGCCTCTTTTGAGGCTTCCCCGTCTGGCAATGGCAGGCGCCGCTCTGGCGTTGGTGCTCGCCGTGGTCAGTGTGGCTCTCACGGTTGTGCCAGAGGCCTTGGCGGGGGCGGCCGGGCTGACCAGCCTCCAGGGCCTCGCAGAGCGTAGCGGCGCCAGCGGCCCCTGGCAGCAATTGAAGGTTGGCGATAATCTGCATAGTGGTGATTCGTTGCGAGTGTTGAGAGGGACAGTAGTCCTCACCCTCTTTGAGGGCAGCACACTGGAACTGCAGCCTGGCGCTCGCCTGACCCTATCTAGCCTGCGTTCAGGTCTGCTCGGAGTTGCCGTGAGGATTGCGGTGAGCCAGGAAGAGGGGGAGGTGGCCTATGATGTCGCAGCCATGCGCAGTCCAACGTCGAGTTTTCAGGTGCGCTCTCCGGCAGCTGTGGTGACGGTGCGGGGAACGCGCTTCTCGCTGACTGTCCAGAGCAGTCAGGAAACCAAGGTAGAGGTGTTTGACGGTCGGGTCGAGGTAGCCAACGAAGTGACAAGGCAAGTCTTGACCCAGAGCCAAGTGGCTGTGGTGCCTGTTAGTGCGCCACTGATACACCTGCCAACACTGACTCCTGTTTCCACACCTACTCCGATATCGACGCGGATGTCTACCGCCTCACCATCGGATACGGTGCCGCCAGCCAGCGCTGAGTCATCGGCGACGCCGTTTCCAAGCCTGTGGACAGAGAGTACCCCTCACATTACATCGCCTTCGCCGGTGAATACCCTTACGAGTGTCCCATCCAACACGTCGACGCGGATGGCTCTTCCTGATCTCGCGCCAACGGAGCTTGTCAGCCGCACTGCCACTATCACGTTGACATCCGAGCCAAGGCGCACACCCTTGGCGCAGCAGGTCGAATTCGCGGGATTGATTGAAAAGATGCCGCCATCGCGTCTGGGCTTGTGGCTGATTGGGGGGAGACAGGTGCTGGTGAGGCCAGATACCGTGATAACGGGGCGCCCTATACCAGGCAAGTGGGCCAAGGTGCAGGCCTGGCAATACCTGTTGCGGCCACTAGAGGCCATTCGAATCGTGGTAGAAGATGAAGGGCCGGTGCGCACGCCGGAGCCAGGGAGTACGAAGCCGCAGCCACCCCCCACGACTCCGCAGAGGCCGACAGCAACTGTGCCAATACCACGTACCAGCACGCCCTGGAGCCTGCGTACTCCAGCCACGCGCGAACCACGGCCGACTTGGACGCCCCGCGCGACGCGCACACCCAGAGTGCCTGTTGTGGTCCCCACACTAGTGAGTACGCCAACGCTCACCTATACTCCGACAGCGGCTCTCGACGTGAGCGATCTGGAGAGCAATTCGCGCTAGCCACGAACTCGACAAGGCCTCACTCCAGTAAGCGGAGTGAGGCCTTGTACGGCTGAGCGCTAGAAACGAACGATAGGGTGCTGGTCAAGCCCGCTGAGCAGACCTCATGGGGCCCTAGTGTGGGCCATAAACCAGGCACTTGGAGATTCTCACGTAGTCCACGTAGAGCTGAGTCCAGCCTCCCCAGAATCGCTGGGTGGTTGGATTGCCGATATACATGCTGACCGGTCGCCTGTTGTCGTTCACCCAGATGGCAGGCAAAGGTGAGTTGTCCAAGTAGAGCTTGTACCAACTGCCCTCATCAAGAGTGAGTCGAAGCGTGTGCCAGCGGTCATCGTTCGCCCTATCGGTTGGCCAAATTACTTTGTGGCCGAGCAGGGTGACGTCGAAGCGGTGCACGCCGCCTGCTTCCGTGCCCTCAACATGGTGAATGCTCAGGATGTCCTCGAGACCCTGTGGCAGAGCCTGACCGGGCTGGGTCCTCTGACCGTCATATGGCCGCGAGTTGAGTGCTATGGTCGTGCCATAGGCAGTAAAGTCGGAATGGCGGAAGCGCATCTCGACGGTGTACTCGTTTCCTGCGTTCTGGAACAGGTCATTGCGCCACATGATGGGGAATCGATCAATAGACTCGCTTGTCCACATGTGCATGTAGCCATCTCTCACCTCCATCTGGCCGCCTCCGAGGCTGAGCGACCATCCCCGGAACTCTGGAGTAGGCAAGGTGAAAGGCTCCTCAAAGACCTGGCCCCAATTGGTGCACCTGCGAGGATAGAGCTTGGGTTGGCCAGGGATGTAGAGCTTGTACCACTGCACTACCGGCGTCACCACTGGGGTGTTTGTGGGCGGCGGGACGGTTGCGGTGCTCGTAGCCGTGGCGGTCGCTGTGCTCGTCGCAGTGGCTGGAGGCATTGTAGGTGTAGCCGTCGGAGCACCAGTTTCGGTCGGAGTTGCGGTAGCCGCCTCTGTGGGCGTTGCAGTGTCAGTCGGCGTGGCCGTCGGTATGCTGGTGGACGTAGCCGTGTGCGTTGGGGCCTCGGTGGCCGTGCTGGTTGCTGTGGCGGTGCTCGTCGGCGCTTCTGTGGCCGTGGAAGTCGCGGTAGGAATGGCTGTGGCGGTGCTCGTCTCTGTCGGAGTAGCAGTCGCAGTGTGAGTTGCGGTTGAGGTTGGGGTTGCGGTCGCAGTTGCAGTCGAAGTAGACGTAGGCGTGAAGGTAGGCGTTGGCGTAGCCGTGGGCGGAACCAGGTAGTATCGGATAATGAGACGTGGCCGATACGGAACGCCAGGGTACTCCGAGTGCCGGATATCGTATTCGCCGCCTACCTCAATGTTGGTCTGCTTCGCGACGATGCCGTGGTTGCTGTCAGGGTCTTGCACCCACATCTGCACAGCCGGGGTGACATCCCACTCGTACCAGGTGTCTTTGTTCCAGATGCTCTGAGAGCCCATGGGCACTGGAGAACGGTCTGAAGTGGTGTCCTCGCAACCAGGGATGCCCCAATAGGTGTCGCTGGTGGCCTTGTACCACGTTGCCCCCATCTCCTGCCATGTCCTGGTAACGGCATAGGTGGTGGCCACGATGGGTACGTCGTCAGGTTGGCCAAAGTTCGATACGTACAGGCCAAAGGTGGCTTCCTCAATAATCGCATAGTCCGGGATGCTCGATACGTCAAAACGAACCAGTGCTGCAGCCTGTCCCCGCATCCCCAGGATCAGCTCTTCATTTCCAAAGTTCGTGTTGGGGTTTTCGGCTGAGATGCGGGTGTCTTGGCAGCCGAGGTAGCCGTCGAGCCCCTGCTGTAGAATGACTGTCTGCAGACCTGGTTGGGCCTGAACGCGCATGTGCGGCTGAGTACCGAGAAGCCCTCCGCATAGCCCGCCGGCGATGACTAAGAACGACACAAGCAGTCTCCAAGTTACGCTCCGTCCTTCTGTCACGTAGCCTCCTTTCGGCTTCAAGTCACAAGGTAGCCGGTTGTGATCACGTGATGCAGGCTCGTCTAGCTGGTTTGAACCCATGCACAATGGACTGGTGGGCCCCAGGCCCGTCTGCAACCGATTATAACAGAAAACAGGGGGATGTCAAAGGCGATTGGTAAAGTCCATTGCCTACTTAATAGACGTAATCCTCGCTATGCGCTTGTGCCCCGTGAGCGATTACTTCACGATACCATTGGCTTTACGGGAGGGCCACCTTGGGGATTGCTCGTGAGTAGGTCTGACCAGCGGGCTGCTGTCTCGGCGGTCTGAGTGCTGGCACTCCGCGTTTGCACTCTGGCCTCGAAGGACATCGCGTGCGATGTTACTTGCCGCCTGCGTCCACTGCGTTTATAATAGCAGCAACCCCATCTGGTCCTGCAAGGAGGATGCATGAGCAAGCAGATCATCGTCACTGACGGAGCTCCAGCCGCGGTGGGCCCGTACTCGCAGGCAGTGCGCGTGGATGACATGATTTTCACGGCCGGCCAGATCGGTCTCGTGCCGGGCACACGCGAGTTTGCAGGGCCCGACATCGCTGCTCAGACTCGGCAGGCTCTGCTGAACATCAAAGCCATCGTGGAGGCAGCAGGATCTTGTCTGGGATGCGTACTCAAGACTACCGTGTTCTTGCAGGACATTGCAGAGTGGCCAGCGATGAATGCTGTGTATGCCGAGTTTTTCCCGCTGGATCCGCCCGCACGTTCTGCACTGCAAGTGGGAGCTCTGCCACTGGGTGCCAGGGTGGAGATAGAGGTAGTCGCAGTAGCCTGCTCTCGCTCGAAGTAGATCATTGCTCCGCGCTATCCCCTGCTGCGCCCCCAGGCTTGTGCGTCGAGGAGGACGGATGAAGAGACAGTATGTGATCGGCGCCGATCTGGGCGGTACCCAGATCCGGAGTTGCCTGGCTGATGCGCAGGGCAGGGTTCTACGAGAGTCACACCAGGCGACGATGGCACAAGAAGGGCTGCAGCCCGTGATGGGTCGCATCAAAGAGACCCTGCATCGGGTGGCAGATGATGTTTCGCCTGACGAGGTCTTGGGCATAGGGATGGGGTCTCCCGGTCCCCTGGACCCGCAGACCGGTGTGGTGGTAGAGGCGGCGAATTTGCCGGGCTGGAAGAATGTGCCCCTGCGCGACATTCTGATGCAGGAGTTCCATGTGCCGGTTTGGGTCAACAACGATGCCAACGCCGCAGCGTTGGCTGAACATCGCTTTGGTGCAGGCCGGGGCTATTCTGATCTGATCTATCTGACGATTAGCACGGGCATAGGAGGCGGCTTCATCTGTGGAGGCAAGTTGTTGCTGGGCACGCACGGATTCGCGGGGGAACCCGGGCACATTACCGTTGAGCCGAACGGGCCGCGCTGTAACTGCGGCAACATTGGCTGCCTGGAAGCTCTGGCCGCCGGCCCAGCCATTGCCAGGAGAGCAACGGAGTTGATCCGAGCTGGTGAGCATTCGACTCTGGAGACTGCCGTGTTGCCAGGACAGCAACTAACTGCTGAGATGGTGGGTCGAGCAGCCCAGCAAGAGGATGCGGTGGCTTTGCAGGCGGTGCAGCGTGCAGCCAACTATCTGGGCATCGGGATTTTGAATCTGATTCACCTATTCGATCCTGCTGTCGTTATCCTTGGCGGCGGAGTGAGCAAGCTTGGCGACTTGCTCTTTGTTCCCGTACGGGAACTGGTGCGCGAGCGTGGTATCACTCTGCAACAGCGTGAGACACCCATCGTGCCAGCGGAGTTGGGTGATATGGTCGGGCTGCTTGGCGGGGTGGCCCTTGTGTTGATGAATCTCGAAACGGAATCGGCTTAGCCCATTGGCTGTGCGCACGCTGCTTGCGTGACAGCAAAATCTGTGGCCGGGGAGGCGCTATGGACATCGGAAACATTCTGAATGTGGTTTGGCTTTTTTTCCTGCTGTCCACCTTATTTCCACTGTTGACGAAACGAACACTGGAAGCAAGGCGACGCATGCTCATGGACAGCATTGAACGCAAGCGCGGGTCGCGCTTGATCACCCTCATACATCGTCAGGAGACAATGAGTTTCCTTGGCATTCCAATCAGCCGCTACATTGACATTGAGGATTCAGAGCAGGTCTTGCGAGCCATCCGACTCACGGACGAGAACGTACCGATCGACATCGTGTTGCACACACCTGGAGGCCTGGTCTTGGCTGCAGAGCAAATCGCTTACGCCTTGTGCCGGCACAAGGCCAAGGTGACCGTCTTCGTGCCGCACTATGCCATGTCGGGCGGCACCCTGGTATCACTCGCGGCGGACGAGATTGTTATGGATCCCAACGCGGTGCTTGGCCCTGTCGATCCGCAGTTGCAGTCGCCAGGAGGCGGGGGTGGCTATCCAGCCGCATCCATCTTGGCTGCTATCGAAGTACCCAATCCAAATCGCGATGATGAGACACTGATTCTGGCCGACATGGCGCGCAAGGCGTTGAGCCAAGTCTACCGAACTGTACATGACCTATTGCTCAATAACAACTTGCAGGATCCACAAGCAGATGAACTGGCCCGGAAACTGAGCAGCGGACAGTGGACGCACGACTATCCTATTTCGGTCGGTGAAGCTCGCGAGATGGGGCTGCCAGTCTCAGAGGAAATGCTGAAGGAAGTCTATGCCCTGATGGATCTCTATCCCCAGGCGATGCAGCGAAGGCCGTCCGTGGAATTCATCCCGGCTCCATACAGGCCGTCGGCCCCCAGTCGCCCTGGACAGAATCAGGGCTAGATGCGCCAGCCTCTGACCTGACAGGCAGAGCATCCTGTGACGCAAGAGGAACCTATGCGCGTTCTGGTGATCACTCAAGGTGAGTATGGGAAACGCATGCTGCAGAATCTTCACCGGCACGCTCCCGCCAATTGGGATGTTTCGGAGTGGCAGGCGCCGCCGGACTTGCCGATGGTAATGGACTATCCAGAGGACTACTTGCCCAAGAGCCTGCCAGCGTGCGACCTGATACTCGCTCTGGGGGAAAACCCTGCTGTGGCGGAACTGATCCCCGAGGTAGCCAAACTGACCGTTGCACGCTCCGTAATCGCTCCGGTGGACCGCTCAGAGTGGCTGCCGAAGGGACTGGCGAGGCAACTGGAGACATGGCTGAAGGGCATGGGAGTAAGCGCGGTGTTTCCCAAGCCTCTTTGCTCTCTCACCGAGACTACATACAACGTGCGCCGTTACAGCGTTGACTACAGCGACGAGCTGATAGCCGAATTCGCTCGGCATTTTGGACGGCCCCGTTTTCGCGTGGATGTGGACCCGGCTCGCAAGATCATCGTGAGCGCCAAGGTGGAGCGCGACGCGGTGTGCGGCTGTGCGCGCTACATCGCAGAGGGTCTGACTGGTATCAGTGTGGAAGAGGCGGAGTTCCAGGCAGGCATGCTGCACCACCATTATCCCTGTCTTGCGGCCATGGGCATTGATAACGACTTTGGCGATACGCTGATGCATGTATCGGGCAACATCAGCAAGGAGGAGGTCAAGTCGCAGGTAGCACCTTACGTAACTGTGCAGTACTTGACACCGCAGGGGCGCGTCGAGACATCGGCCTTTGGTGATCCGAATGCCAAGTCGGGCCGCGGGCAAGGGGCAGACTGAGGCGAAGCTTCTGCTCAACGATCAGAGGCGATGTATCGGACCAGCCTTATGGCCCAGCGCTGTAGCCGCTCTCCATAGAGAACCGAACCCAACGCCAGCAGGATTGAGCCTATGACCACGAGGGCCCATGCCTGCGGGCTCAGGCCCGTGGCGTTGGCTCCCAACCAGCAAGAGACCCACAGCCCCGGCAGCCTTCCCAGCATAGCTACTACCAGCAATGCAGCCACTGGAAGCGGTGTCAATCCGGCCGCGAAGCAGGCCATGTCGTCTGGCAGAAACGGCAACAGAAAGATCAACAGGAAGAACAACAAGCCGTGTTTCTGTGCCCCGGCGTCCAGTCGTGAGAGCCACTCGGCAGGGACAAAGCGCTGTGCCAATGGGCGTCCGAGCATCCGTGCCAGCGCAAGTGCAACAAACGTGCCCAATCCTGTGCCAGCCGTGCTCAGCAGCATGGCAGGAGCAACTCCAAAGAGATAGCCGGCCGCAATGCTGACTGCTTGGCCTGGGATGGGCGCAAGCACAACCTGGGCGGCCTGGAGCAAGGTAATCGCAAACGGCGCAAATGCTCCGTACTGGAGTGCCCAGTTGCGCAGGAGTACGGGATCACTCCATGGTGTAAGGTGAGGAGAGTACAGGATTTCTACGAGAAGTAGCGCAGCTGCGCAACCAATCAGGGCGAGCGAGGGAATGTGCCTTCTCATCAGCTGGTGCGAACGGCAACCCTTGCTGTCATCTATCCAGAGTGCTATTCCTGGCGCGGTTTGTAACGATAAACTATGCGGCCCTTCTCGAGGTCATAGGGAGACAATTCCACCCGCACCCTGTCGCCAAGCAGGACCTTGATGTAGTAACGCCTCATCCTACCCGAGAGATAGGCCAAGATGCGCTGGCCTGTGTCCAGGTCAACGCGAAACATCGCGTTAGGCAGAGCCTCGACCACAACGCCTGTCACCTCCAACCGCTGCCTCTTGTCCTGTTCTGCCAACCGACCCTACCTCCTCGCGATGCTAGCTCCGCGCTGCTCTCTCTGACGACTGATGAGTTGCAGGGATTATAAGCCATCTTCATGCGCGGGTCAAATCAGGCTGGAGAAGAATGCGGACTCTGGCGGCGGACTTGACGGA
>Ga0116202_10000765_pt1 | contig 18296 bp, 15 predicted proteins | sample LakKivw325mmetaG_FD_94479 | JGI IMG/M metagenome (GOLD analysis project Ga0116202, IMG submission 94479) | Anoxic lake water microbial communities from Lake Kivu, Rwanda to study Microbial Dark Matter (Phase II) - Lake Kivu water 325m metaG | ecosystem: Environmental > Aquatic > Freshwater >...
GACCGAGATAGCTCAGAAGGCCGGAATCGGCAGGACAACGCTCTACCGGGTCTGGGACGATCTGGAGAAGATGAAGGCGATAGCACCTTCTCGGCACGTTGGAGCAGTCACACTTTACCGCCTGAACCCGCAGAGTTCAATCGTTCAATCCCTCATGAACATAACGAAAGGCCTCTCATCCGTAACAAGCGCGGTAGGCACTATCGAAGGGATTCGAGAAGTCGAGAGGCTCGCTAGAGAGGAATTCGGGAAGGAGCTGCCTCCCACTGCAGGCGTCCTCGTGAAGCTCCAAAGCCTGAACGCAGTTGACGAGTCGACGGGTGTTCAATCGTCAGCACTGAAGATGTCGAAGGTCGAGAGTGACTCGATCCAGAGCTTGATCGGAGCAGGCTTAATTGAGGCACACGGCGACAAACTGAACCTCACAAGAGTGGGCTCGGTCACCGCTCAGGGCGCCTCGAAGATCTGGGGAGAATCGCAACGCGAGACCATTCAACAGACACTTGCCTCCGCAAAGGTGGCACTTGAACTCATCAACCAAGAGATCAAGAAACTTCAGGGAATGGTCAAGAAAGAGTAGTCCAGTACCCGCCTAGCGGAATTCTCGGGATCTCGCTGCTTCGGCGCCCGTAAGCACGATCCGAAGCTTTAATCTGCATCCACGCAAGCGACTGAATTGTTCCGGTGTTCTTCGAGTGGCGAAGTACGTCTTTGTTACTGGCGGAGTAATGTCCGGCCTTGGAAAGGGGGTCGCTGCAGCCTCCATAGGCAAGATCCTACAGACGCGAGGCACGAAAGTCAGCGCGCTGAAGATTGATCCGTACCTCAACGTCGACGCTGGAACAATGAATCCCGTTGTGCACGGAGAGGTCTTCGTCACCGAGGACGGCGGCGAGGCGGACATGGACCTCGGCACCTACGAGCGCTTTCTCGACGTTAACCTCTCGAAAATGCACAACATCACAACGGGCCAGGTCTACCAAACCATCATCGGAATGGAGAGGGCTGGGTCATTCCTAGGCCAATGCGTCCAAATCATACCTCACGTCACGGACGAGATCAAGCGGAGAATACGAAGCGTAACGGAATCAAGCAAGTCCGAGCTACTCCTTGTCGAAATAGGCGGAACCGTAGGAGACATCGAGAGCCTCCCCTTTCTCGAAGCAGCTCGACAAATGCGCCTTGAAGACGGCTTCAAGAACGTAGCCTTCGCACATGTCACCCTGGTTCCTGTAGTTGGAGTCGTCGGCGAACAGAAGACCAAGCCGACGCAGCATAGCGTTCAAGAGCTGAGAAGGATCGGCGTTCAGCCCGACCTGATAATTGCCCGGAGTACCAAACCATTGCTACCCGGGCCACGGAAGAAGATTGCGTTGTTCTGCAATGTCGACGAGGTTGCTGTGTTCTCATCGCCGGACTCGAAGAGTGTCTACGAGGTTCCGATTCTGCTCGAAGATCAAGGGATGGGTGCTTTTCTGTGTGACAGGCTCGGGCTTGAGAAGAAGCCCAGCAATTGGGATGAATGGAGTAGGACCGTGCAACGCTTTCTCAGCCCAAAGAATGAAGTCACAATAGCCGTGTGTGGCAAGTATGCTGAACTAGCAGATTCCTACGTGAGCGTCAATGAGGCTCTGAGACACGCAGGAGCTGCCGCGGACGCGCGAGTCGATCTGAATTGGATCGAGACTGAGCAATTTGAAGGCGAGACCCCTAAGACAAGAGCGCTTGAGACGGCGGATGGCGTTCTCATTCCTGGCGGTTTCGGTCAGCGTGGCACCGAAGGGAAGATCCGGGTGGTCGGATACGCACGAGAGAACAACATTCCATTCCTAGGCATCTGCTTTGGATTCCAGCTTGCGATCGTGGAATTTGCGAGAAATCTCGGCCTGCAAGATGCGAATAGCACCGAGATTGCCCCGGCCACGCAGCACCCGGTAATAGACCTGATGCCAGAGCAACGGAACGTGGAGTCCAAGGGAGCCACAATGCGGTTGGGTGCGCATGAAGTTAGGATCCAACCGGGCACGTTGGCTGAGCGCCTATACGGCCGTCGAAGAGTATGGGAGAGACACAGACACCGGTACGAGGTAAATCCTGACTATATCTCGAAGCTCGAACAGGACGGCCTCACCTTCTCCGGCAGATCCCTAGATGGTCGACGGATGGAAATCCTAGAACTACACTCACACTACTTCTTTGTTGCAACGCAGTTCCATGGCGAGTTTCGTTCTAGGCCGATGTCACCATCGCCTCCATACTATGGGCTTGTGAAAGCATCTCTCGACAAGAAGCTAGGAAAAGCGCGCTTTGAGCTCACGAGTGCCCCGGCAAGCACAAAGTAGCGTTGATCAGTATCGATGCCAAAATCAAGCTTAAGCGGTCCTTAGGCGATGTCTGCTGAACAGATAGGTGAACTTGTACGATCCCTGCGACCGGCAGATCTGCGTATTCTGCTGGGCGTCGAGTTGGGGATGGAGAGTCGCGAGTATGTTCCGATCTCGCGCATAGTGCGATATGCGAACTTACTGGAAGAGGAAGTTGGAAAACGGCTACCCGAGCTTGTGGACAAGCGCCTTCTTGCATCGGGCAGCATGCATGCACAGGGATACGCCGGTTTCCGACTGACCTTTTTCGGCTACGACTGCTTGGCCCTGAACGCTTTGGTCAAAAGGGGCGTTGTTGAAGCACTCGGTAGCCCGCTTGGGTTAGGAAAAGAGTCAGACGTCTATGACGCGAAGGGCAAGAGAGATACTAGGATTGCTCTGAAATTCCACCGCCTAGGAAGAACAAGTTTCCGTCAGACCAGACGAACAAGAGGATACGTGGCCGAAAGAGCTCACACCTCTTGGATATATCAGGCGAGAATGGCGGCAACACGCGAGTTCGCAGCTATGAAGCGCGCAAGCCGCGCTGGAGTTCCGGTACCTAAACCGATCGATCAGAATCGGCATCTAGTTGCAATGGACATGTTCGAAGGATCAGAACTCTCAAGAATCAACGTCATACCAGAGCCTGCGGCTACGTTGCGACGCATCCTATCCAAGTTGAGACTATTGTACCGTGACGCACGACTCGTTCATGGTGACCTGAGCGAATATAACATCCTAATGGCCGACTCAGGCAAATTCGTGTTTATCGATTGGCCTCAGAGCGTTGCGACAAGCGATCCTGGAGCCAACGAGCTCTTGACACGAGATATCTCAAATCTCGTGAAGTTCTTCGCACGAAAGCAAGGCGCCTCTGTTCCCGTACAGGAAGCGCTGGGCTTCGTGAAAGCGAAGAAGAGAACACTTGGCCGAATACAAACACGGAAGTCGCATGCCTAGCCTTTGTCAAGGAATCCAAGCGCGCCAACGGCGGGGGCAATCACCACCGGCTCCAGTCGTGCATAACTCATCACGATGCCCTTTCTTACAAGTCGAAAACCGAGGCGCTCTGTCGTTTCCACGACGGTGGGATTTGAGAGGGGAGCGGACATCTCAAGCGGCCACTTCTCAGTTCGAGTGATCGAAGACCCAATTAGTGCTGCGATGGATTCTTGGTTCATCTGTTCGCAGATCAAGGGGCCTATCTCTGAACTGTCTTGATACTGCTTGACAATTGAGTATCCAGATACTCCGGCCTCGTTGACGATCCAAGTCCAGTGATCCGGGAACTCACGGTGGAGTCGTCTGAGAAGCTTGCTTCTATCGGCTCCGAAGGCGCGCTTGTCTAGGCGAAGGATCTGACGAAGAGGGATCTTTTCAGTCGTCTTCCTGAAATCATCTGTGCCATCTGACATTGACAACGTGGCGAAACCGTCTCTCGTCTCAAAACCTAGTCGTTTGTACATCGCTTCGTTCTCTGGATAGGAGTACAGGCCAATTCTCTTGACGTGCATGCGTAGGAGATGTTTCACAGCGGATTGCACCAGGTCGCTTCCTATTCCGACGCCGCGATGTTTCCCGTTGACCACAACGTTTCCGATCCAGCCGGCATCTCTACCGTACGAGATGGTTGTCGTGAGCCCGATGGGCCCGCCGCCCATCGTAGCGACTAGGCAACCCCTGAGCTCAAGTGCCATCATCCTCTTCAGGTCACTTGTTCTGAAACCCCAGTGTTCCCGGGCTGTCAGCTTGACTATTGAGCGAAGGTCGCTCGCCTTCATCGGTCGGATTCGCAGCAAGCAGCTGTCGCCAGGCCACTATGGACGGATACGGTTGATGAGTCTCGGAAAAGCTGTAGCGTCCCGAATATGTCTCAGCTTACATATCCATGAGAGCGTACGCTCGATGCCCATTCCGAATCCCGAGTGGGGCACTGTACCATATTTCCTCAGATCCAGATACCAAGAGTAGTCTTCCGGGTTCAAATGTTCCTCGTTGATTCGCTGCATGAGTTGCTCGTAGTCATGGATGCGTTGTCCTCCACCCGTGATCTCGCCGTAGCCTTCCGGCGCAAGTAGATCAACTGAAAGGGTGACTTCGGGCCGTTTCGGGTCAGGCATATGGTAGAATGCCTTGACGCCTTTTGGATAGTGTGTGACAAAGAACGGTGTAGTGAAGTCTTTCGTTAAGATCTTCTCTTGATTGTATCCCAGGTCCGTCCCCCATTCGAATGACGAGTCAGATTTCCGGATCAGGTCAACGGCCTTGTCATACGTGATTGTTGGGAGGGGTGCTTTCAGGGCGTTCAGTTCGTCGGGGTCGCGTCCGAGCTCTTTGAGCTCTTCGGGGACCTGAGTTGCCACCTCGTGACAAATGTGTAAGAGGAGTCCTTCCTCGACCTTGATGAGGCCTTCAAGATCTAGCCATGGTTCCTCTAGCTCTATTTGCCAGAATTCCGTCATGTGACGTCTCGTTTTGGATTTTTCGGCGCGGAAGGACGGTGCGAACGTGTAGATCTTGCCTAGACTCGCTATCATCGCTTCAGCATAGAGTTGCCAGCTCTGCGTCAGGTAAGCCTTCTCATCGAAGTACTTGACCTCGAAGAGCGTCGAGCCTCCCTCAACAGCCGCCGAGACGAGAATCGGGACCTGGACCTCTAAGTAGCCATGCTCTTTCAGCCAGCGTCGAGATTCGTCGATCACAAGAGCTCTCGCTCGGAGAATCGTCTGCATCTTCTTGCTGCGGATCCAGAAGTGTCGATTGTCGAGAAGGAACTCAGGACCATGATATTTCTTGGCGATCGGGAAGTCCTCATGCGAACGATGAAGCACCAGCAGGTCTGTTATGCGGAGTTCGTATCCTCGGGGGGCCCGCGAATCTCGGACAACCTCGCCCTCGATCTCTACTGTCGACTCCAGCGGAAGGGTCTCGATCTCGCTGAACTTCTCAGCCAGTTGGTCCTTTTTTGCAGTGCACTGCAGGAAACCCGTGCCATCTCTAATGATGAGGAACAGAATCCCCCCGCTCGATCTTCTATTGTGCAGCCATCCTCTCAGTTTGACTCGTGTGGAATCTGCGTTTCCGGCAAGGATCTTTCGAACTACGACGATGTCAGTCATACCAATGCACCTTCCCTGTAGAGTGGGCGCGATCGTAGAGGCAGCACTTCAAGGAGCGAGAACTAGTCTGAGTTAAAGCGCTCACCTATCATCGCGCGCACCGAGGACTATTTGCGGACCAGACGATATTTAAACGGTGGCATGTAGGAAGTCAGAATTGCGAAAGCTACCTCCCTGTTTTCACGGAGGCGTTCTGTTAATAGCCCGAACGCTCAATATGGTGGTGTGCGAGTGGCCATATTGTCCAAAGAAGAAGATTCCGATCTGAAGCGACTCGCCGAGATGAAAGCATACTTCGAGAAAAAGATCTCGGACTCTGAACGCGAGACCGAGCGACTAAGATCGTTTCTTCAAGCGGTCGACTCGGTTCTCGCGGAGAAGAGCTTCAGACACGTGAAAATCCCCTCGGAGGCTCAGGCAACCGCTGCACCAGAGATGCCTGCGGGAAAGGAGAGGCAGGCGAGCGAGGTATGGCCGATAACGACACCTGAGGGAGTTCATCTAGCGGATCTTCAGATCACAGAATCTGAGCTTACGCTCGTTCCAGATCCGAATACTAGGTACGATGTGACAGCTCCACCTCTGCGAGCCTTTCTCGTGGCGCGTGTTCTCGATCCCATGCACATGAAAGATGAAGAGTCAACGCGAGCAGGCCAACTAAGTGCCGACAAGGTCTTGACGTACGAAGTAGCTGAGGATGGAGGTGCCTTGAAGTCCTTGCGAGTGCGGAACTATGGGGATCAAAGAAGGCTGACGGAACTGAGAAATGCTATGCGCTGGACGGTTCGCCGCATGTACGAGAAGACCCTTCAGACACGGTGACCGCATCCCAAGAGAACTCGGCTCCGCTACCCTAGGTGATTTCATCCTTATTCATTTCTGAGAGTTTGCGTGGGAAATACGTACCTTCGGGTTCAGGTATTGGGTTTCTACCGCTCAAATACCCTAGGTGATCTCATCTGTCGTCATATCTGAGAGTGCTATCATCGCGGCACGTATCAAGAGTCGTGATGTCCAACATTAGGCTAGCGGCTCTTTCTTCTGGAAACTACTGACGGATTTGCGCTCGTTGCGGCTTGCTCTTCAGAAGCGAAGTAGAAGAGGCTTGAGCACCTTCGATGCCAAGTCGCGTTTCCTGTAGAACAACACCGCAAGCGGCAGCAGCAATAGCAGGATGACAGCCAGCCAGTAGTTGGACATGAACACTGACAGCTTGTCCGCTGCAAACATTTCCCCACCCACCGGAGGGTGGACGGGCGGAGGAGTAGGAATGCCTCCACTCTGTGCCGGACCCGGCTTCAAGGTAATAGCCTCGACCCGAGTCACTTTCGATCTACGAAGAAACCTCAATACCACATCAACCCATAGAGTCGCTTCCGCTCCATAAAACCCTTTCACATGCAATCGACAATTAGGACAGGATGTGTTACAGTATCGTCATTGCCAGGCATGGTTTCGCAGGTGGGGCGAGTTGAACTGTTCCCTCTCCGATTCTGTAACAGCCAGAAGATTCCACAACCGGCGAAGGCAGATATGACCCAGGGATTCCATGCAAGATATTTGTTAGGTCTCTTTCTCGCTCCGGGGTGAACCGAGAGGAGGGCTAACCGCTATCAACCCTGTGCGTTGAAGATGTTCTTCGGCTTTGCGAAGTGTGTCTTTGGCATTCTTGTAGGTGAGTCGATCAAGGGCATCGCGATAGGGCAGCCAGTCATATCCAATATGTTCCCCGGATATTCTCACCTGTTCTTCTCCGGTGTTCTTGACCAGGTAGAATATGACCTCCTTCGATACCGTTCCACCGCGTCTTCTGTAGAAGTAATCGATTCTTTCTCTGAAATCGCCTAGGAACAGGTTGTTTTTGAGCCCCGTCTCTTCGAGGATTTCTCTCTTAACCGTCTCTTCCTCAGATTCTCCTTTCTCCACATGCCCTTTCACGAAGTCCCAATGTCCAGCTTCGTAGTGGAGAAGAAGATATTCAGTGCCATTCCCGACCCTGAATATGACCGCCCCGCATGACTTTTCATGATCCATCGGAGGTTCGCATCCAGTCGGAGGCTACCATCGTACCCTACACAACTAGGTATCATTTGTGCTTTGAGTCGCGAGAGGACTTCGCAAGCTAGAATGCGATGATTCCTAGATTAGCTTCATAAGTAGAAACGACACTGCCGCCCCTGCCAACGGGCCAATCGTCCAACCAGCAATCACTTGTTGAATGATGCGCCTGTTTGTGATGGCCATTCGCTTAGCTGAGGCAGCGCCACTCATACCGCCGATGACCACCTGCGAAATGGAGACAGGCAGACTCAGTTGTGTGAAGAGATGCGCAGACATCGCCCCGCCGAACTGGGCCGACAGTGCCATAGACGGGCTCAGACCCACAAGGTTGTCAGCGACGCTTCTCACGGTGCCCTTGCTCAGGAACATGATGCCAACAATCGTTGCAGCTGATAACACGATCGACAATGGCAAACGATCGCTGAAGCTTGACGAGAATAGTCCCACAACGAGACCGAGTGTATTCGCACCGAGCGTATACGCAGCATAGAACCCGGCGATCAGAGTAAGGCGTGCGTATGTCCGGTTCAGAGCCAGCACGTCCTTCGCCCTGTGGCCGAACCGCAGCATGACCGTCTCGATGATTGCCGACACACAGAACCCGAGGACTGGTGACAAGACCCACGATACGACAACCGTAAGAGAAAAAGTGTTAGCAACTGGAAGTCCGTTCGCAAGAGCTAGTCCCCACCCTGCACCGACTAGAACTTGTGACAGCGAAAGTGGGAGGCGAAAGAGTGTCACGACCGCCATTACCGACAAGCCGGCGAGGAGAATCACAACGAGCCCAGAAATCGAAAGCGCCGGCAGAATTTGCCCACCGACTACACTTGAGAGCTTGTACCCTTCGAAGAGTGTGCCGGCTAAAACGCCCACTGACGCTATCAGCATCGCATCCGACAACCTGACGATTCCGGCGCCAAGACTCGCGCCTAGGCACGTCGAGAAGTTGTTTCCACCTAATACTGCACAAAGCACTGCGGCCAACGTCAGCGCCGCATAGAGATAGAAATCAATCGCCAAAGGAACGCGCCCTGATCTCCAGCCGACCACAAGAGCTTAGGATTCAGCAGACAAGCTTAATCCGAACGAAGGCGACGAGGATGCTCCACGACTTCACTTATGCTGCCACTTGCGTCTACAGGCCGGTTCAATACTCCGTGCTTCTCGCAGTAGTACACTCGCTCGCCGGTTCTTCTCCGGTCCAACTCGCCGAGCGTTGCCATTTCGCGTCCACAGAGAGGGCATCGCATTCAAATTCGACCGAAGTCTCGATCGCATCTAGTGATCGTGTTCGCATTCGGTCATGCTCTGTCTGGCGTGCAAGCTTCTTAGGTCTTTCCTTGAAAGAGTAGTACATGCACCAATAGTGCTAATCCATGACCTCTGTCACGAGACTGCTTTCACAACGATTGTTATGACAAGGTCAGAGCAGTTCTCGGCTGCATCTGCGACTTCGTCGAGTTTGAGGATCGTCTCTTTGACTTGGAGGTACGTGAGCGGATCCATATGTTGTCTGTGTGCGGAAAGCCTCGAGATCAGTTCTGACTTGATCTGATCGGCCGCTTCCTCCGCTTTCTCAACTTCAAGCGATTTGTTAACAGCAAGCTCAGCGTTCGTTCGAAGAGACTCGACCGACTCTACGAGTGTTGTAACGCATCTGTCAATGCAGTCAACAAATTTGCGAAGCGTCGGGTCTCCCTTCTGTAGGTACTCCAAGATCTCGGGTTCAATTGGAGCTTCGGCAATTGCCCGAGCAGCATCTTGCGAAGCGTCTGCGATGTCATTCACCTCCTCAATCAAGTCTAGGAAGTCCTCTCTCATGCCCGCGAAGAATGCACCTTGCGCGATCTGGATTACCGCCTCTCTGTGAAGGTCATCAGCCATGCTCTCGTACCTAGAAACGATCTCTGCTTGGCCTTTGACCAGAGCCCAGTTCATCTGCTCGACCGAGCTGATCATGTTCTTCAGCTCCTTGGCACATCTCTGAACCATCGCTAGGTGTTCGGCGATGAGGTCGAGAACCCTCTTCTCCCTCTTGCTGCCGAATCGAAATGGCGCTCCAGAAGACGGGAGCCGGAACAAGTGTGCCAGATCTAATTCTCCCCCTTGCAATCGCGGGGAAGCAACGGGTTCACGCCAAACCTGTACGAGACAAAGATAATGGGGTTATGATAGGAGGGGTTCGAGAGGTGGGTTACACCCATCCTCTCAGTTTCATTGCTTCGGCGACCCGCTGGACCGAGAGCATGTACGCCGCCATTCGCATGTTCACGTTGTGTTTCGTGTGCATAACCCAAACGTCATTGAAGGCCTTCGTCATAATCTTATCCAACCGGTCATGGACTTCCTCGACCGGCCAGTAGAGACCATATATGTTCTGTACCCATTCGAAGTACGAAACAGTCACTCCTCCAGCGTTGCAGAGAAAGTCCGGAATGTCGAAGACCTTGTTCTTGAACAGGATGTCATCTGCCTCAGGCGTTGTGGGTCCGTTTGCGGCCTCCGCTATGATCTTCGCCTTGATTCGCGACGCGTTCTTTGTGGTTATCACGTTCTCAAGTGCTGCAGGAACGAGGATATCGCACTGTAGTTCGAGCAAAGCTTCGTTGGTGATGGGTTTCGCTCCTGGGAACCCGACTACGCTGCCAGTCTTCTGCTTGTGCTGAAGGACATCATTTGGACCAAGTCCCTTGTCGTTGACAATGCCTCCTTTCGAGTCGCTTACCGCGATGATTTGCGCTCCCATCTCCTGCATAAGGATCGCTGCGTATGATCCCGCGTTTCCGTAGCCTTGAACTGCAACTGTGGCGCCTCTCAGTGGAATGTTGAGTCTCTTTGAGGCTTCGCGTATGGTATAGACAGCACCGCGTGCTGTTGCGTCGCCCCGTCCCTCGGATCCACCTAGCGCTATTGGTTTCCCGGTGATCACGCCTGGGGCGTTGTATCCTCTAATCTTGGCGAATTCGTCAACCATCCACGCCATGATCTGAGGAGTTGTGTAGACGTCAGGTGCCGGAATGTCCAGTTCAGGTCCTATTATGGCTCCGATGGCGTCGATGTATGCTCGGCTGAGCCTCTCAAGTTCGCCGACTGACATCTCCTTTGGGTTACAGATGACTCCTCCTTTTCCTCCGCCAAGAGGTATGCCCACACAGGCGGTCTTCCAAGTCATCCAGGCCGCGAGTGCCTTGACTGTGTCGATCGTCTCTTGCGGGTGGAATCGGATTCCTCCTTTGCAGGGGCCTCGAGCGTCGTTGTACTGAACCCTGAAACCTTTGAACGCTTTGACCTGTCCGTTGTCCATTCTGACTGGGAACGTGACTTCTAGTATGCGTTTGGGTTCCCTGAGCAGGCTGTGGACAGCCGGGTCCAATTTCAACAACTTAGCGGCCGTATCCAATTGTTCTTGCGCAATCTTGAAGGGATTCAGCTCTTCCGTCAAGCTTAATCATCACGTTGCGTTGAAATCCGAAAGTACCTCTTAAATCAATCCGTTCTTGAGGCCTATCACTCGCGGCGGACATAATCGTTGGACGAGAGTGGAGAAGTATGCAAAACATTTTCACTATGTTCCGGTGAAGCGATCGAGGGTCGCCTCCTCGTTGTCGGTCGGCGCGTTCTTACCCTCTATGTGATATTGTATTCTCTTCAAGACCGTCTCGTGCTTCTCACTGGCAAGTCCGAGCATTTTCATCGTTTGTATGCAGTTCTCCGGCGCGTACCCGCGAAAGTGGTTATTGAAAACCCCCAAAGTCTGTTTTGTGTTGGCTCGCACTTCCTCAATCTTGGGCAGCCAGTCAGTAAGCTGATCTCTAGTGTATCGGTAATCGTACCAGAGGCCTTGACCTCTGCCGTGCCACCGAATGTATCCGACCTCTGAGGTGACGTGGATCTCTGGAGGCAATAGTGGCTCGTCGACGATGCAGTACGCGGCTTGGTATTTGCTCAAGGTTGTCCATGTGCTCGATTCCAGCCACGACGGATGCCTGAACTCGACCACGTAGATGATTCTCTTCGGGAGCAAAGCGAGAAAGCCCTCCAGAAGGTCATCATCACGTTTGAGCGAAGGGGGCAACTGAACGAGCATGCATGCCAATTTGTCCTGCGAGAGCAGAGGATCGAAAAGCTCACAAAACGAATCGAGCTCTGTCTGTGCGCTTTCGTCCAGTTTCATGCGTAGATCATGAGTGAATTTCCTGTTCATCTTTGCACTAAAGACGAAGCCTCGAGGCGTGTATCGTGCCATGCCGAGGATCGTTCCCTTCTCTGGGAACCTGTAGAAAGATGAGTCGATCTCCACAGTATCGAAGATCGATGAGTACTGTTGAAGCATGCTCTTGTCAGGGTCGTACAGCGGGCCAATCCATTCCTTGTACGACCAGCCGGCGCACCCAAGGCGAATTGGTGACTGTGTCCGCTTATCATCGTTCCGCACCGCGCTCACTCCCCCGGTGTTGGTTTTGATGGCCTTCACCGCCTATTGCACATTTCGGGCTCGATGCTGCCGACACCACAGGCCTTTGACAGGTCCCCCTTTGTTTTCAATTGTGTTCCTCAGGGAACACATCCAAATCCCTGCGCTGGCGTCTGGATAATAAGTCTGGTTTTGCAGTATTGCAGTACTAATAATAGCAGACCCAACCTTTAGGAGTCTTGCGGAAGTTTGTCCCGAGTCCGCTGAGAGTGGTAAACTGACGTGAAATTTGAGCTACTTGCCAAGGTCTTCGAGGAGATCGAAGCCACATCAAAGAGGCTGGAAATGACGGACCTCCTGGTCAAGTTACTCAAAGAGACCCCGAAGGACCTTGTCGACAAGGTCGTCTATCTGACTCAAGGCAAGTTATATCCAGACTACAAGGGCATGGAGCTGGGGATGGCGGAGAAGCTCGTTGAAAAGGCAATATCATTCGCATCCGGTCGGACCGAAGCCGAAGTCGAATCTGCCTTCCACCGCAATGGTGACTTGGGTCTCGCAGCGCAGGAGATGCTGAAGAAGCGGTCCCAGTCGACTCTGATGAGGAAGCAGCTGACAGTAGAAGCGGTGTATGGAACATTCGACAGGATCGCGCGTGCCTCTGGCGACCGATCCGTAGATATGAAAGTCAAACTGCTGTCGAGTCTACTGATAGACGCTAGCCCAGTCGAAGCGAAATTCGTGGCTCGGATGGCTCTGGGTAGACTGCGAGTCGGGATCGCCGACATGACAATTCTCGATGCGCTTGCCATCGCGTATGCTGGCGGAAAGGAATTCCGGGAACCCTTCGAGAGAGCCTACAACCTCTCATCCGATTTGGGATATGTAGCTAAATCAGTTGCCGCGCACGGCATAGATGGAGTCAAGAACCTCGGGATATCGGTCGGTCGACCCATCAGATCAATGCTATGCGAACGCCTCTCTTCGGCTCAAGAAATACTGACCAAGCTGGGAGGAAGAGGATCAGCAGAGTACAAGTACGATGGCCTACGTATCCAAGCCCACATTTCCAAGACGAACGTCCAACTCTTCTCAAGGCGCCTTGAAAACATAACAAGCCAGTTCCCCGATGTCGCGGAAAGCATCAGATCAGCAGTACTGGCGGAGCAGGCAATACTTGAGGGCGAATGCGTTGCAGTCGACGCCAATACCGGCGACATGCTACCGTTCCAAGTCATATCACAACGGAGAGGACGAAAATACGAAATCGAGACAATGACGGAAGAGGTTCCTGTGACCGTTTTTCTCTTTGATGTTCTGTATGATGATGGCCAAGACTTCACGCGCGCACAGTACTTAGAGCGGAGAGCTGAGCTCACCAAGATCGTCAAGGAGTCCGATCAAGTTCGCATCGCTGAACAACTGATGAGTGATGACGCAGACGAGCTTGAACGCTACTTCGACAAGGCCGTATCGATGGGATGCGAAGGCTTAGTCGTCAAGAATGTTGGCCCTGAATCGGTTTACCAGGCAGGTGCCCGAGGCTGGCTGTGGATCAAGTACAAGCGATCATACAAGGCAGAGGTGGCTGACACCTTCGATCTGGTTCCAGTGGGAGCGTTCTACGGCAGAGGCAAGAGAGCAGGAACCTACGGTGCACTGCTAATGGCAGTATACAAGCCAGAGACAGACCAGTTCGAGACGATATCCAAGCTCGGCAGCGGTTTCACAGATGCGGACCTTGAGAAGCTGCACAAGATCCTTGGACAGGACGTTGTTTCACATAGGCACGCTAGAGTCAGTTCAGAGATGAAAGCCGACGTATGGTTCACGCCCACGAAGGTGCTCGAGGTCTCAGCAGACGAGATCACTCTCTCACCACTTCACACGTGCGCGTTAGGTTCCGTCCGGCGCGGGAGTGGGTTGGCGCTCAGATTCCCGAGATTCACCGGCAAGTACAGAGACGACAAGTCCCCTGAAGACGCGACAACGACCAAGGAAGCGCTTGAGATCTATCATAGACAATTGAAGAAGATCGAAACGGAGCAATAGCCAGGCACGAACGTCAAGCCTAAATTCGGGCGGTCCTAAACGCGTCGCGGTCTACCTCACTTGCGAATCACCGTGAAGTACGCGACGCCCTTCCGCGAGGATACAGGTGTCAGTGAGGAAGTATACGAGATAGATCAGGAATCGACCACCGTTGGGAGAGTACTTGATCTTATTGCAAGCAGGCACTCCTCAATGAGCAAGTTCATGGACACGACAAGCGATGAAGCTCAGAGACGCCAGATCGTCGTGTCCGTTAGCTCGAGGCTTGCAAGGTTGTCTGATACGGTTCATGATGGAGACAGCATGAGTCTCCTGCTACCCGTAATCGGAGGCTACAAGGGACCATGAATTCGATTGGAGGATACGCGGGAAGAATACTGCATGTGGATCTGTCCAAGCGGAAACAACGCACGGAAGAGCTCCTTGAGGGAGAAGCACGAGCATACATAGGCGGCAGCGGCTTGGCTGCAAAGCACTTGTGGGACATGACCGGCAACGAGACAGATCCGCTCGGACCTGAGAACGTTCTGATTTTCATGACAGGGCCGCTTACAGGGACGAAAGTCCCGCTCTCAGGTCGTCATGAGGTCGCGGCGAAGTCCCCTCTTACGGGAATATACGGGGAGAGCGATGTCGGGGGAAGATGGGGCACAGAGCTCAAGAAAGCTGGCCTCGACGGAGTAGTCGTCACAGGGAAGTCAGCTGGTCACACGTACATTTGGATCAACGAAGACGGTGCCGAGTTTCGTGACGCGGATCACTTGTGGGGGCTCGATACTTACGAAGCGAGCCCAATTATCAGAAAGGAGACGGATCAGAAGGCGATCGAAGCATGCATCGGTCCCGCGGGTGAGAGACTGGCACGAATTGCTGCAATAATGCACGATGGAAGAGATGCGAGAGCCGCGGGGAGATGCGGGCTCGGCGCGGTCATGGGGTCGAAGAATCTCAAGGCCATCGTGGTCAAAGGCGAGAAGGACGTTGCAGTCGCCGATGCGAGCCGTCTTACGGAGATGACAAAGAAGCTGGCGGCGGATATTCTCAAGAATACGAAGCGTATGGCGGACTATGGCACTAGCTCGTCAGTGGCGACATTCGAGGAGCTAGGTGACCTGCCTGTCAGGAACTGGAAGCGGGGAAGCTGGAAGGAGGGCGCCGAGAAACTCTCCGGAGTGACTATGGCTAAGTCGATTCTGAAGGGGAGATACTTCTGCGGCGCCTGTATCGTCGGTTGCGGTCGAGCTGTCGCGATCGATCATGGCGAATATGCGGGAGTCGAGGGAGCAGGGCCCGAATACGAAACCATGGCACTGATCGGCGCGAATACCCTCACGGACGACTTGGAAGCTGTGGCAAAGGCTCACGAGCTCTGCAACAGGTACGGACTGGACGTGATATCCACCGGCGGCGTCATCGGCTTCGCTCTAGAGGCAGCCGAACGAGGGATTCTGAAAGGGGACGGCGACGAAGAGGCGGACCTTGCTTGGGGAAACGGCAAAGGGGTCGTCAATTTGGTCGAGAAGATCGGGCGCCGTGAAGGCCTTGGGCATCTCCTTGGTGAAGGAGTGATGCGAGCATCAGCGAAGCTCGGGAGAGGCAGTGAAGCGTTTGCGCTCCACGTGAAAGGTCTTGAGCCTCCAGGCCATGACCCGCGTGCCTACAACAGCCTAGCCGTCGGATACGCGACAAGTAATCGCGGAGCATGTCACTTGCAGGGGATGTCTTACGGGTTCGAACGCGCAGTCACAATGCCGGAGCTCGGAATAAACGAGGTTCAGGACAGGTTTGGGACAGTCAAGAAAGGAGAACTCGTTGCCAAAACCCAAGATCTGATGTCGCTCTTCGACTCGGTCAAGCTTTGCAAATTCCTTCTTTACGGCGGCGTGAAGCTAACGCACATGCTGGAATGGTTCAACGCTGTTACGGGCTGGGAAATGAGCCGGACAGAGATCCTGAAGGCTGGAGAGAGGATCTACAACTTGAAACGGATGTACAACGTCATATGCGGCATCACGAGAAAAGACGATACCGTGCCGACTAGGATGCTTCAAGAGAAACGCGGAGAAGGCGGAGCTGCAGAGAACCTGCCTCCATTCTCCGAAGCGCTCGACGAATACTACAGCTATCGTGGTTGGGATCAGAATGGAATCCCAACCAAGACTAAATTGCTCGAACTGGGACTTGTAGACGCGGCCTGACAGCAGGCCCAATCGACTAATATCACCTCGTCACAGATTCAGTTACCGGAAGCGCCCGTAGTTGGCATCGGACAGACTGATCCCGAAAGTCTTGGGCGGGATAAGGAGGACGAGACAATGAGCGCGATTAAGATCCCGGTCGAGGTCAAGCAAATCGCAGATGACATCCGGGACATGAAGATCAGAGGCGCCGGAGAACTGGCCCGTTCGGCCGTCCGCGCCCTCATGATCGCTTGCCAGAAATCCTCAGCGAACACGTCAGAAGACCTGCTTGCCGACATCCGAGCCGCAGCAGTGGCGCTGCTCGAGACAAGGCCGACCGCGGTCTCCCTGCCAAACGGCATCCGCTACGTCATGCATAGAGTCAACCAGGCGGCCCAACGTACTCAAGAAGTGGGGCAGGTCCGTCTAGCGGGAATAAAGGCCGCAGAAGAGTTCATTGCCAATTCGAACACAGCGATCGAACGGATCGGCGAAATAGGGGCACGGCGCATCCAAGACGGCGATGTCTTGCTTACCCACTGCAATAGCGCAGCAGCAATCTCCGTGATCAAGACTGCTTGGAAGATCGGAAGGCGATTTCATGTATACGCAACTGAAACGCGACCTCGATTTCAAGGCAGATTGACGGCAGGCATTTTGCTCAAGGAAGGGATACCCGTGACGATGATTATTGATGACGCAGCGAGGCACTTCATGAGAGAGATTGACAAGGTCGTGGTTGGTGCAGATGCTGTCACTGCGAACGGGGCCGTCGTCAATAAGATCGGTACTTCAATGATTGCTTTGGCTGCGAAGGAGTCTGACGTGAACACGTTCGTGGCCGCGGAGACTTACAAGTTCAGTCCTGAAACGATGATCGGTGAAGCGATCCCCATTGAGCAGAGGAGCACAGACGAGGTGATAGGTAAACCCGAGCTGCTGGGACTGCCCGGTCTCGAAGTGAGGAATCCATCATTTGATGTTACGGCTCCGGAGTACATTGATCTCATCATCACTGAAAGGGGAATCATACCTCCGCAAGGCGCCATTCTGATACTGCAAGAACTCATGGGAACTATCACGCCCGAGGAGCTGGACGAGTACAAGACACTTACTCTTGCAGAAGTCGACTAAGCACGCCTTCGACGAGCGAGAGATTTCCGCGCGACTGGAAGTCAGTACCTAACAAGGTTTTTCTCAGTCAGTCCACGTTTACTGATTAGGTCTTCTGAGAATTGCAGAAGTTCGAAGCAGGAGTAACTCCCTACTCGAATAGATACTTGGAGCTCGGATACAAACCGGAAGAGGATGAGCTCCTAATCGCGTTCAAGGTAACCCCTCGTGCAGGCACCTCGATGGAGGAGGCGGCGTCGGCTGTTGCCGCCGAGTCTTCGGTGGGGACATGGACTGAAGTCGAACTCGGAAACGAGGAAAAGTACAACAAATTCAAGGCCAGGGTCTATCGTATCGAAGGCGACATCGTCTACATCTCATATCCGCTCATTATCTTCGAGAAGAACAGCATACCGAACATCCTTAGCAGCGTCGTTGGAAACGTGTTCGGGTTCAAGGCTGTGAGCGCGCTCCGTATCGAGGACATGAAGATCCCGCTCGCGCTTGTGAACAGCTTCCCCGGGCCGAAGTTCGGGATAGCCGGTGTTCGAAAGATCCTTGGCGTGAAAGATCGACCCATGACTGGATCGACTGAGAAGCCTAAGCTCGGCAACAGCCCGAAGGAGCACGCCTACATCGCGTACAATACTCTTCGCGGAGGCATCGACACAGTCAAGGACGATGAGAACCTGAACAGCCAGACCTGGAGCAACTTCTACAAACGCGCCGACGAGACACTCAAAGCCGTCAACAAAGCCGAGAAGGAGACAGGTGAGAGCAAAGGCTGGTGGGCAAACGTCACGGCTGGCAATACGGAGGAGATGCTTCGCCGCTGCAACTACATCGCACAGAAGGGCGGCAAGTTCGTGATGATCGACTACCTGACGGTGGGCTTCGCGGCGGCGGCGTCGCTGAGGAAGCGGACCGGAGAGTTGGGGTTAGCGCTTCACTGTCATAGAGCGATGCACGCTGTCATCGACCGCCAGCC
>Ga0116202_10000767_pt1 | contig 18230 bp, 16 predicted proteins | sample LakKivw325mmetaG_FD_94479 | JGI IMG/M metagenome (GOLD analysis project Ga0116202, IMG submission 94479) | Anoxic lake water microbial communities from Lake Kivu, Rwanda to study Microbial Dark Matter (Phase II) - Lake Kivu water 325m metaG | ecosystem: Environmental > Aquatic > Freshwater >...
CTTTAAGGATAGTTATGAGCTTGAAGACCGTGAAGGCCCGGCGGATCTCCAACTCCGTGAAGTTGCGGTCCAGGTGGCTCCGGGGGGCGGCCAAGTGGAATGCGATCCTGCTCGACCGGATTGGCATGCATGGCAGCCAAACTGATGCATGTCCGCCCTTGAGCGGAAGCTATTTACCTCTTTCATAGCCACCAAACGCACGATGGTCAAAGAGAGGCGGGAAAGAATTTGGGCCTAAATACAGAAAATAATCTCAATGCCATGTCAGGTATCGACTGGCACGAACATAAGCGATGAAAAAAAAGCAAAAGAAAAAGAATTTGGGAACGTGGGCGATAGGCCTGCAAATGGTCCTTATCAATTGACCATTATCAAATGACCTGATCAGGAAATAAAATGGGATACCTATTCGGGCCTGTGCTCTCTCGCCGCCTGGGCCTCTCCATGGGCGTGGATCTGCTGAAGTACAAGACCTGTAACTTGGATTGCGTCTACTGCGAGCTGGGCAGGACGGCCTGTCTTACCTCCTGCCGTGATCGATTCGTGCAGCCGGAGAAGGTTTTGAGGGAGATATCAGTCAGGAGAGACGAGCCCTTCGACCATCTCACCTTCGCCGGATCGGGAGAGCCTACGCTCTGCAGGGATCTGGGCGAGATCATAGCTCGGGCCAAGGAGACGATCGACGCCCCCGTAGCGGTTATCACAAACAGCACTCTTCTTTCCAGCCCAGCGGTCAGAAGAGAGGTCGCATTAGCAGATGTGGTTTTACCATCTCTGGATGCTTCTTCCGAGAGGATCTTCCAGGCCATCAACAGGCCCGCATCGGACCTGAAAATAGAGAAGATCGTCCAGGGGCTGAAGGATTTCAGAAAGGAATATTGCGGAGAGATTTGGCTGGAAGTCATGCTGGTGAAGGGAGTGAATGACCCGGAGGCAGAACTGATCGCCAGAGCAGCCGAATCGACAAATCCGGATAGGATCCAGCTCAACACCGTGGTCAGGCCGCCGGCAGAGCCCGTCTCACCGCTAGGCGAAGAGGAGATGCAAAAGATGTTGGAGATCTTCTCAGGCGCAGAGCTCATACCTGACTGGGACTGGAGCGTTCCGGCAAAGATCAGAGATAGACTGATGGATCTTCTCTCCCGCCGACCCAGCACACTGGAGGAGATCAGTGTTATCCTGGAACTGGCTGACAGCGATGCCATAAAATACTGCAAGATCCTGGAGCGCGATGGCCTGATTTCGAGACAGCTGCATAGCGGCAAGCTTTTCTTCTATTCAACTGAAACAATTCACCTGAGAAATGATAAGCGTTAAAACCAATTATAAATAAGGATTTATTTGCGGATGACTCAAATGACGGAACAAAGCAATAAATGTGATGCCTGCGCAGAGCGTGGCTCCTGCAAGGATCAGAGCGAAGAAAAAGAGTATGCGGCTTTGCGCATGGCCAGGATCAAGCATAAGCTCATCATCGCCAGCGGCAAAGGAGGCGTGGGAAAGAGCACCGTCTCCGTCAATCTGGCCAAAGCTTTGCAGGCCAAGGGCTTTCGCGTGGGCCTGCTGGACGCGGACATCACCGGCCCGGACATCCCCAAGCTCTTAGGAATCGAAGATCGCAAGCTGATGCAGGGTCCAGAGGGGATCGAGCCTGCCGCTGCTGGACAAATCAAGGTGGCCTCCATGGCTCTTGTCCTCTCCAGCCCGGATTCTGCTGTGGTCTGGCGCGGGCCTATGAAGATGGCTGCCATCAAGCAGTTCATCCAGGATGTTAACTGGGGCTCCCTGGACTTTCTGATCATCGATCTGCCTCCGGGCACGAGTGACGAGCCGCTGAGCGTCTTGCAGCTCATCCCCGATCTGGCGGGGGCGATAATAGTAACCACACCTCAGGAGGTCTCTCTGCTGGACTCCCGCAAGGCGGTGAACATGGTCAAGAGCATGAAGCTGCCAGTGCTCGGCATCGTGGAGAACATGAGCGGCCTCATCTGTCCTCACTGCAAAGAAACCATAAATATCTTCAGCACCGGCGGAGGACGCAGAATGGCAGAGGAAATGGATGTGCCCTTCCTGGGGGCCATACCTATCGACTCTGAGGTAAGTTCCTTAGGTGACCAAGGTGAAACTTTTGTTGAGACCAAGACCGCCGCCGGCGAAAGCTTCCGGAGGATTGTGGATCGACTGCTGGAAGAGATTCACGGGTCAGAGCAGAGCTATCTGGCCGGTGATTGAAGATCAGGTTAAGCATTATGAAAATGAGCAGAGAAGCGAGAAGGCCTTCTAGCTTTTTCTGGTCCAAAGGGAAGCGGAGATTTTTATATCTTAGACTCCAGTATGCTTTTTAATGCATCGCATATTGGTCACCAACGACGACGGTGTTTACGCCTCCGGTCTGCAGGCTGCCGCAAGAAGTGTGGAGGGCCTGGGCGAGGCAATAGTAGCCGCACCATCCGGGCAGAAGAGCGGCGTGGGAAGGTCGATATCGGTCTTTGAGCCGTTGCGATATGCAGAGGTGAACCTGAACGGCTTCAAGGCTTACGCCGTCACTGGAACGCCCACGGACTCGGTCATCATCGGCATCTTCGCCATCTTAAAGCAGATGCCTGATCTCGTTGTCTCAGGGATCAATGTGGGCGAGAACGTCAGCAGCGACACAGTAACCACCAGCGGAACCATCGGGGCCGCCCTGGAAGCAGCAAGTTACGGCATTCCCGCAATCGCAGCATCCATCCAGGCCATCGACCAGGGAGACAAGTTTGACATGCATCACGGCGAGAAGCACAGCTTCATCGTGGCCACCCAAATTCTACGTCGCGTCGCCGCCAGAGTCTTGGAACGTGGTCTGCCGGAGGGCGTGGATGTGCTGAACCTGAACGTGCCTGTCTCTGCCAGAGAGGACACGGAGATCGTGGTGACCAGGCTGGCACGCAAGATCTTCAAAACTTCTGTTCAGGAGAGGTTCGATCCCAGGGGAAGGCCCTACTACTGGATAGCCGGCGAGCTGATATGCTGCGATGAAGCGGGCACGGACGTCCAGACGGTCTACCAGGAGAAGAAGATCTCCATAACTCCGCTCAGCTTGGATTCAACTTCAAGGATAGACCTAAAAGAGATCCAAAAATTGTTTTGACTTTAAAATGCTTAAAATATATTCAAAAATAATTTAAAAATCCCGCCTTCGTTAATTAAATCACACCTTTTGTGCTGGGTATGCCTTCTCCCTCCTTCGAGGCTGCCTGACGGACCGCCAAGCCCAGAGCCTTGAAGATGCTTTCCATCTGGTGGTGGTCGTTCTCTCCGTAAAATCTGATATGCAGCGTCAGCCTTGCGCCGTTCGCCAATGCCTCCAGAAAGGGCCTGATCCCTTGCACCTCAAAGTCGCCGATCCTCTCGCTCTTGAGCTTCCCCGCAAAGACCAGGCTGGGACGGCCGCTGAAATCCAGAGCCACCTCGGCCAGGGCCTCATCCATGGGAACTGCAGCCGATCCGTACCGCCGGATGCCACTGCGGTCTTTCAGGGCGCTGTTCAGGGCAAGACCAATGGCCTCGCCCAGAGCATCATTTCTGTAAAAGCCGCTTTCGGCTCTGGCGGTCAGATCCAGCAGCCCGGTTTTGGCAAAAGCGCGTAGCATGTGATCAAGAAATCCTGATCCTGAGCAGATATCGGCCTTCCCCGCGCCGTCCAAATCCAGGCCGACACAGGCCTTGCTGCCTCGAAACTCCGTGTTTGCTTCTCCTTTTCTCGTAATTATTCCCTCCCCAATGACTCCAAGGTCTGGCGCACGCTGAGCTTGCCGGTGTAGATCGCCGTTCCTGCCACCGCCCCGGCCGCACCCGCGGCACGCAGGGCCAGAACATCCTCGATGGTGGTGACTCCACCGGCCGCAACTACCGGAATCTTCAAAGCTTCCACCAACGCCCGCGTGGGCTCGAGGTCTATGCCCAGCTGCCTGCCTTCCACGTCGATGTTGGTGAAAAGGATCGATCCTGCGCCCTTCTCCTCAAAGAGCCTGCCCAGCGTCACTGCCTTCTTGCCAATGGTCTTCTGCCAGCCCTCGGTGGTGACATCGCCTTTCTTCACATCCAGGGCGACCATGATTCTCTCCGAGCCGTGGAGATCGGCCAGCCTGGAAACCATATCAGGGTCCTTCAGAGCAGCAGTGCCCAGGATCACCCGGTCCACGCCCAGGGAAAGGATGGCCCTCACATCCTCCTCAGTTCTGATGCCGCCACCTACCTGAATGAAAAGATCCAGCTTCCTGACGATCTGACTCAGGATGGAGGCGTTCACCCTTTTGCCCAAGATGGCACCGTCCAGGTCGATAATGTGCAAATGGTCTGCGCCCTCACCAACCCAGCGCTCTGCCTGGGCCAGGGGGTTGTCCAGGGCCACCACCTCCGTGCCAGGCACGCCCCCAACGAGCTGAACGCATTTGCCGCCGCGCAGGTCAACGGCGGGAAAGAAATCAAAGGTCATGATGAATCTACCTTAGGCCAAATAGACTTTAATGGTTTCGATGAACAGCAGAAAATAAAGAAGGGTCTGAGGAAGTCGGACTTTCCAGAAGCATGCTACTTAGAAGGCATTCGTACCCGCAAGGGTTGCCTCAAGCCTGGTTCAAAATTTTTTGATCGGCTTTTGCTATGGGGATTCCAGCTTCACCTTCTTGAATCCATATGCCTGCATCTTCCTTCATCGTCGGGGCAAGAGCGCGTATTTCCATTTGCCATCAACGTCGCGAGCAGTTTGCAATCGCGGAGTCTTGCTCTTTGCTTGTTGTTCACAGTTTCTACCTTCGATCATGCCGTCTTCTTTAGATTTATGGATCGAACCATCGTAAATTATTTAGGCAATAACGGGGATTTAATAATAGTAATAATAGCGCGTGAGATTAATTGTTCGTTTATAGATAAATTAACAGGTGATGTTATCTATGGCGTTTTCTAATAAAGCGCTCGGTGGAAAGCGACCGGATAGTATTGTCAAGGACGTCTCCCTTCCGAGGCGACAGGACTACTATCCATCGCCGGTGGACTGGCGAGATGAAGTTCTTTACTTTCTTCTCGTGGATCGATTCTCCGATGGCCAAGAAGGCAAACGCCAGCCATTGGATAGAAAGAACCTCTGGACGGCTCGCCCCAAGGCAGGAGGAAACCCTTGGAGTTGGGAACTTTGGGCAGAATCAGGCGCCTCGCGCTGGCAGGGAGGGACATTACGAGGTGTCAGATCCAAGCTCGGTTACCTGAAAGATTTGGGCATCACTGCCCTCTGGCTCAGCCCAGTCTTCAAGCAGCGGGGGCACGAGGGCAGCTATCACGGCTACGGCGTCCAGGACTTTCTGGAGGTGGACCCAAGGTTTGGAGATCGCAAAGATCTGGTAGATCTTGTGGCCGCCGCCCACAAAGAGGATTTGCGCATAATCCTGGACATAATCTTCAACCACTCTGGCTGCAACTGGCTCTACGCCGAAGGAACTCCCGGCGGTATCTTTGAGCCCAACTACACCCCTGGCCGTTATCAGTTTGGCTCCTGGCGCGGTAACCAAGGGCAGGCCATCGACGCCATCGAAACTGGGCAAGATGGAGCCTGGCCGGTCGAGCTGCAGGAAGTGGAGTGGTACACTCGGGCTGGGAATGGCAATCTCGGAGCCGGGGATATCAATGATCCCAATGCGGAGCACAAGCGCTCAGATTTTCGTTCTTTGAGAGACTTCAACCTCGGAGCTCCGGGCCTCCTGAATGATCTGGCTAAATGCTACAAATACTGGATCGCCCTTACGGACTGCGATGGCTTCCGCTTGGACACTTTGAAACATGTCCCCTTTGAGGAGGCGAGGAACTTCTGCGGCACCATCAAGGAGTTTGCTGCCAACCTGGGAAAGGATGACTTCTTTCTAGTGGGAGAGATCGCAGGAGGAGACTACAATATTGAACGCTACTTCAATGCCCTGGATAGGAACCTTAATGCGGCTCTTGACATTGGAGAGATGAGGCTTGCTCTAAACGGCGTGGCCAAAGGTTTAGCTCATCCGGGCAGCTACTTTGGAGGATTTAGCTCAAATGCGGTCTTCGGCTCACATCGCAACCTTGGCAATCAGCACGTCTCAGTTTTGGACGACCACGACCAAGTCTTCGGAGAGAAGATTCGCTTCTCGGCCGAGGCCGCGTCAGAGAATCAAGCCGTAGCAGGCGTGGCCCTGCAGCTCTTCTCCTTGGGCATACCTTGCATCTACTACGGCACGGAGCAGGCCCTGGCAGGACCTGAAGTCCAGGAGCGGAAATGGCTGCCGGAATGGAAGAGCTCCGACCGCTATTTGCGGGAGGCTATGTTTGGGCCCCTTCATCCACACAGAGATGGACTGGAGAGCCTTTCCGCAGAGCTCGACCAGGACCGGCCGGGCTTTGGGCCCTTCGGAACAGCCGGGCAGCACTGTTTTGATAAAAAGTTCCACGTCTATCGCCGCATTGCAGCCATGACCGCTCTGCGTCAGGCTTATCCGGCCCTGAGGCATGGCAGGCAGTATCTGCGCCAGATCGCTCTGCCGGAAAGACAGCTCGCAGGATTCGACTTCTACAGCTTTGGCTGGGTGGGCGAAGGTGGAACGCTGGACGGCCAGATCGTGGCCTGGTCGCGTATCCTGGACGACGAGGAGGTGCTCTGCGTTCTCAATTCCCATGGAAATGAGGCGAGAAGCGCGAATGTGCTGGTGGACGCTAACTTGAATCCTCCCGAAAGCTTCTTGTCTTTGGTCCTGAACACCGCCCAGGAGGCAGCCAAGCCCAGGAGGTACGCAAGCACTCATCCTGCAGGATCGAAGTCTGAAGTGCAGAGGACGCCGGAAGGGATTGCTTATGTGGAGATCAAGGATCTCGCGCCTTCTGAGGTGCTGGTGCTAACTAATCACCCAGAGAAGGAGGAAGGGAAGATAGCGTAAACAAATTCAATTTGATTGAGCTGATGAACGGTCCATCCTTCAGCTCCAGAGCACCGCAACTGATGATGTCCAGCTTTGCCATTCCGGATAAGATCTGCTCGTCTGCTTGGGCGCGCATGCATCTGGACTTGGTGGTTGCCAGTTTAGCTGCCGCAGGAGAGCCTACAGGCGTGCGCTCTCCAAAACGCGCGACATCGTTGCCAAAATTGAAAACCAAGTCTGCGGATCTATCCCTGATTTGATTTTGATTTTCGCAGGCTCAGATCCAATTGCGGTGACTGCAGGCACGATTTTGATTAAAATTTCATTCAAGACCTATCTTTTCAAAATGGTTGTGATGGGCGAAAGATTCCACATTCCGGCGCACTCTCAGGTATTTGAAAGGCTTCGAGACGGGATATCCAAGGCGGCAGCCAAAGGCAATCTTCATGTATTCTGGAATCTTGAGAATTTGCTTCACCTCTCTTTCCACAACGTCTCCGGAAAAGATGCTCAGAATATGAAACCCAATTCCCAGTTCCTGGGCCATGAGCCACATGTTCTCCATGACGCAGCCTAAGCTCATGAAGCCCAGGACATCCCCCTCCGAAGCAGGGGCCCTCTTTCTGGCATCGTAGATTACGATCAGCAGCATCGGGCTGCCTTTAATGCTGTCGCCCAAAACAGAAAGCTCGCTCTCCTGCGCGATCTTATGCCAATCGCCAGGAGTCCTCCACGACGGAGGGAACATGGTACCGAGGATGCCTACTTTCTTGGAAAGCAGCTCCTTTTCCGAGAATGAGAGCTGTTGAAAGTTCTCCTTGATGAACTCCTCCGAGATCAGATACTTGATATTTCCTATTTTCTCCAGAAGCTCTTCATCATCGACGACGATTATCTCAAAGTTTTGCATATTATGGGCAGTGGGTGCCCAGCGAGCTGCCTCGAAGATCTGCATCAAATCCTTCTTGGCCACCATGTGCCCCCGGTCAAAAGGAAACCTTGACGAGTGCCGCTCTCCGATGAGCTTTAGAATTTCGCTCATGATTACCTCCTTTCATCAGTCCTCTGTCTCCTGGAAATGAATATGTTAAGATGCAATTCGTTTCAAAATCCATGAGACATGCTCCATTTTATTAGATATTGTAACTATCAATACATAAGTCATTTTGGCCAGGGGTGGCACAAAGGCTGATTTGAATGCACGAAAAGACCCTCAAAATGTATTTGGAACTCTTGGCTAAAATTGAATGACCAAAACCTTAAGTCTCTGCCTGCCTATTAGTATTAGTGATCAAAGAGGCTGGGTGAGTGCCTGGCTGGATTGTCACCAGAAATAAAAGGTAATTTTATGGATGTTCAAAATAAAGTCGTTATTGTAACCGGCGCCTCATCGGGAATCGGTCTGGCTACCGCCAAGCTTCTTTCGGAGCGCGGCGCAAAAGTTGCACTCGTTTCTCGCTCAAAGGAGAAGCTGGAGACGCTCTCAAGGGAGCTTCCCGATTCAATCAAAGTCACCGCCGATATGACGAAGATCCCTGAGATCAAAAGGATGGTCGAGCAGACGCAGGAGCATTTCGGAAGAGTTGATATCCTGATCAACAACGCCGGACAGGGATACGATGCCTCAGTTGAAAAAACCGATATCGACACATTCCATTACATCTTCGACCTGGATGTGATCGGCCCGCTGGTGGCCATGCAGCAGTTAATCCCGATCATGAGAAAACAAGGCGGTGGAGCGATCATCAATATCAGCTCCGGCACAGCGCTGATGTATCTCCCGAACATGAGCGCCTATTCGGCTTCGAAAAGAGCGCTGGCCAGCATCAGCTTGACAGCAAGAGAAGAGCTGAAGAAAGATAACATCGTTGTCAGCGTGGTGTACCCGTATATCACGCTGACCAATTTCGAGAAGAACACGATAAAAGGACCTTTGGGTGATAGCCGGGAGATGGCACGGGCAGGCAGAGCCCGGTTCCAGGCTGATACCGCAGAATACGTTGCCCAAAAGATATTGGAAGGAATAGAAACCGGAGAGGCCGAGATCTTCGTCCATGATTGGATGAAGAAAATGAGCAGCAGAGGCGACTAAACTTGCAGTTTGATTACAATGAATTTGAAGATTGCATGAGGAACTTATCTCGGATTCCTCGTCAAACGCACCAAGATATGTCAATTCTAGGTGGTACAAATGAATAAATTGGGAATCATTGCTATTATTGGTTTGGCCTTCCTGGAGATGGCTGCAGTTGCAGTTTCAGAAAATATTGGTTCCTCGAAGGGGGATGCATCTAAAATGATCAAGCTACCGGAGCCCCGCACCGATGGCGGCATAGCCGTAGAGAAGGCCCTGAATGAGAGGCGGTCGATTCGCAGCTTTGGGAAAGAGGGCTTGGCCCTGGAAGCGGTCTCCCAGCTTCTCTGGGCGGCTCAGGGTGTGACCGACGACCAGGGTCATCGCACTGCACCATCGGCCGTTGCTAGATATCCTTTGCAGGTCTATCTTCTGGCCGGTAATGTCACTGACTTACCCTCAGGGGTCTACCGCTACTCCCCTCAAGGTCACAGCCTGACTGTTGTGATGCAGGGCAATATCGATGATTACTACAACGCAGCAGCTGGTTTTGAGGCCTGGTTAAAAACCGCGCCTGCGATCTTTATCATCACGGGAGCGATTGACAGCTTTGACCAGATGCCTGGACAGGATATGAGCCGATGGGTTTATGTCGAAGCAGGAGCGGCAGCGGAAAACTTGCTTTTGGAGGTCGTATCTTTGGACCTGGCCTCCACCTACACGGCAGGGTTTAACGCGAATCAGACAGAAAAGCTCCTGGAGCTGCCAGAAGGAGAGGTGCCCATCGGAGTTTTACCAGTGGGAAGAAAGGCTTAGAATCTCAGTCTTTCTTTCAAAAGATTCATCCCCAGAACCTCTTGGTCCTGGCATACTCCCGCTCTGCCTTCAGAATGTCCCTGTAGAAATCCTGCTCATCCCTTCGCAGCTTGCCCACGACGCGCGCTGCCGTCTCCGGCCCCAGGCCCCGGCTCGCCAGAGCTATCGCCGCCGTCTTGCCGTAGCTTAAGACAAGGTTCGCATTCCGGAAGACCCGTTTCGTCCTGCGACGGTCCTCGGCGGTCTTATTCTTCTCCGGCTTTTTGACGACCTTTATTTCCTCCTCCTCCCAGGGCTTGAGGGCCGCCACCATGCGAGAACCGCAGAGAGGACATTCGGGCTGCTCTGGAACCCGGCCCACGGCCCTCATGGACTTCCACTTTTTGCAGTTCACGCAAAATAACAGGACTCGATCGTTCATGATCCTGTTCTTGAGGAGATCGATGACTGCCGCATCGGCATGCTCCGGCGAGGTGACATCGCGTCCTCCTCCGCGGCCGCTGGTTCCTATAGGAGAAAGGCTGCTGGTAGTGATAGTAATATTGCCATCTTTGATCATCTCCAGAACCTGTTTCGCCCTGGGGATATCCAGGCGGTCGTGATAGATCTCCCGCAATGCTTCACGGTACATGGGCGTGCCCTCGAAGACTTTGAGCAGCTTTGCCATGCTCACCCTCTGGTAATCCACGTCTCTGGACAGCGCCCCGAACTTGCGGGCCACGTGCACCATCTTCCAGCGCAGGAGGGTGGTGTTCTTAAGTGTCATCTCCAGGATGGGCTCGATGTACTCCGGGCTCATCTCCACGACCAGCTTCGCTATCTCCTCAGCCAGCAGAGCCTTGGGCAGCATCAGCTCGATCCGGTAGGGGTCAATCTGCAGGGCGACACTGCTCCCGAAGCGCGCGGAGAGGACGGCGGTGAGCACGCGGCCAAAGGTGTCGTTAGTCTTGTGGCCGAAGCAGCAATTTATGACTGCACCCTCTCCTCCGCTCTCCACCACGATATGAGATTCATCCGGGACGGGCAGGCTGTGTTCAACCTGCTTTTTCACGAGGTCCACCAGCTCCGCTGCGGATTCGATGTCCAGAGGATACGCGCCCATGAGCTGCTCTGCAGCTGCCTGTTCCCCTGCTGCCTCCAGGGTTTCCCGGATCTGTCGCCTTATCCGGCCGACCTCCTGTGCCACCTCGAAGGGCACGGGGATCTCCTCGCCCGTCCAGCTGGGAATCTCGCCGCTGCGATGGATGGGCACGACCTTGATCTCATCATGATCAACATCGACCTCGGATATCTCCCAGATCTCGCCCTTGGTGACGAAGGTGGCGCCAGGCTCCGCAAAGCTCACCACGAAGGCCTCGTCCAGGGTGCCAACCGACCGGCGGCCCACGATGTCGTAGATGTTGTACCTCTTCTCGTCCGGAATCATGGAGAGGTTCTCAATGTAGTACTCCCGGGCCTTGCGAGTCCTCTGAAGCTTCTCCTGATACGGCCGAACCAACCTGTGCTCCGCTATTTGAGAGACCACCTCCCTCATTTCCTCCAACTTCAGGTCACGGAAGGGATAGGCGCGGATGACGATACGGTACGCCCTCTCCAGATCGATCTCTCCAAAGTCCATCTCCAGCCCCACAATCTGGTTTGCCAGGACATCCATGGGCTTCTCGTGAATCTGGATCGCCTCCAGCTCGCTCGCGCCTGCCCGGCGGGCGATGGCGCAGGCCTCGGCCACGTCATCCGCACAGGTGGCGATTATGGTGCCGGATGCCACGCGGCCGATCCTGTGACCGGCGCGACCGACGCGCTGCAGCAGCCGCGAGACCTGGCGCGGTGAACTGTACTGGATGACATGGTCAACGTCGCCGATGTCGATCCCAAGCTCCATGGATGAGGTGCAGATGAGACCCTGCAAGGCCCCGGTCTTGAAAGCCTCCTCAGCTTCCACGCGCGCTTCCACGGAGAGACTGCCATGGTGAACTCCAATGGGCTCGCCCAGCTGCCGGAACCTGGAACCTAAAACCTCAGCTGCCTGTCTGGTGTTCACGAAGATCAGGCACTTTTTGGATCGAACTATCTCCCGGATGCAACGGATCTGCGCAGCCAGGCGAGGATCGCACTCAAGAGTGCTTGCCATGGCAAAATCGCCATGTTTGGGCTGGGGGCTGACCACCCGGAAGTCGCTCGCCCGTTCCACATCAGCCTGGACAATTCTGCAGCTGCGCATAGTTCCAACAAGTAACTTTGCCACCACCTCAGGAGACCCGACGGTGGCTGAGAGGCCGATTCGTTGAAAATCGCCCGCCAACTCGCACAGTCTCTCCAGGAGCACAGCCAGCTGCGAGCCGCGCTTGGAAGCAGCCATCTCGTGAACCTCATCCACCACAACGGTTCTGACGCCTGACAAGTTCTGCCTGAGGCGCTTGCCGGTGAGCATTATCTGCAGCGTCTCCGGAGTGGTGATCAGCAGATCAGGAGGCCGGAGAGACTGTCTTCGTCGATCGGCCTGGCTGGTGTCGCCATGGCGAACCGCCACAGAAACCTGAAGCTTCTCTCCCCATTCATGAAACCGGCGCAGCATATCCCTGTTCAGGGCGCGCAGAGGTGTGACGTAAACCGCCTGGGTGCCTTTGCCTTTTCCATGCATAATTCGATGGAAGATGGGCAGGCTCGCCGCCTCGGTCTTGCCCGTTCCGGTAGGCGCGATGAGGAGCACGTTCTCTCCGGCCAGGATAGCGGGAATGGACTGTTCCTGCGGCAGCGTCGGCTCAAAGATGGACTGCAGAGCTAGCATGGCCCTGATCCTGCCATCAAGCTGACTGAAAACGTTCACAAAAAGAATTATCTCCTAAGCGGTATATGAAAACCTTGCGCTAAAGACGATATCAAATTACGTCAATGAACGATTGAGCAGGGAAGAAGCAGATGCAGGTAGCGGTCGTGGGAGGCGGTGACTGCAGCCCAAAGGTTCGCGAGCAGGCCCAAGAGCTTGGCAGGCTTCTGGCAGAGCGAGGCCATATTCTCATCTGCGGCGGCCTGGGTGGAGTGATGGAGGCTGTGGCCCACGGGGCAAGAACCGCAGGCGGGCTTGTGGTGGGCGTGCTTCCCGGCGAAAAAATAGATGCCAACCCATGTATCAGCATAGCGATTGCCACAGGAATGGGCCATGCCCGGAATGTGATCATTGTAAAGAGCGCAGATGCCGTCATAGCCCTGCCGGGAGAACACGGCGCGCTCTCGGAGATTGCGCTGGCCCTGAAGATGAAAAAGCGGGTCATCAGCCTCCAGAGCTGGGATATTCCAGGAACGATAAAGGCCGAAACCCCTGAGGAAGCGGTGAAACTGCTGGATTAGCAGGATTCTTAAAACGACTTAGGCTATTCGATTAGCGTGTTGAAAAAAATAGTTGTATTTTGAGAAAAAATCTGACCTGCCTATTTGCCGCCACGTTGCAGCAAACCGATGAAAAAAGTTTTAATCTAGCAAGTGCTAATTTTGATCAGACATGACCGCCCTTCAAGAACCAATCACATTCGATCCCGGCAAGGTAAGGTTCGATCTCTCGCTAAGCGAAGCGTTTGCCCTTACTCGAGTGCGATCCTTGCGAGAATACCACTATCTTAGGCATAGGCTGCCCGAGATGCGAGGGATTTCCTATTTCTTCATAAACGTCCTCGATAAGAAGGCTAGGCTCGTGATAACCATCATAACTGCAGAAGACCAGGAGATCACGGCAACCTTTGTTCTGGATCACTGTGCCCTGGGCATAGCTCATGAGGAGCTGATACAGGCTGGCCGGAAGGATGGAAATTATCCGGTCCCAGGAGATCTGATGAGGAAGATCAAGAACGAGCTACGGCGCCCTGACCAGCGGTTTTTCAAAGCCGCTTGATCATGCAGAGATTTCTAATAAATAAATATTTAAAGTTAGTATAGAAACAGGGATGTCTGCTTCGAGATCATCCTTAAAGAGACCTTTCCAAGGAAGTGCTTGGGAGACCGTTGCCTCCTGTCGGAGGCGGTCTCCTTTGGCTTTTTGAACTTTGGCTTTCTGAAAGTTGATGTTTCTTAACTTGGGCTCTGCATCAACCTCAGCATTTCGTTCTGATCAATTTCGCCGTCATCAAAGGCATCCGGTCAAACCTAAGGACTTCTTCTGGATTAACTTCTTCTCTGGATTTAGAAGAAGCCGCCGTGGTGAGAAGACCAAGACCAGCTGCCGTAGTAGTAGGTTGCCCCACCTATGCCGTAAGCGTTGGCCGCCCACCAGGGATCATAGTTATACACTACGGGGTCGTAGTAATAGGTGCTGTAGACTACAGGTGTCGTGTAATAGTAGGTGGTCGGATAGTAAGAATAAGGATAAGTGGGATACCAGGAATAATCGTAGTAGGTTGGAGTCCACCAGGTGTACGAATATGAGCCTCCAGGATTCAGCCAGTCGTGCCCGCGGTCGAAATGGCCGCCATCACGATGATCCCCACCGTGGTGATCGCCGCCGAAGCTATGTTCACTGTCAAATGCTCCATCATCTACGGCGCTTGCACCTGCCACCATCAGCATTGCCAGCGCTGTAACCGACAATATAAGTTTGATTGTATCGATTTAGATTCCTCCAAATTCCATGTTCTCCATCTTAATATTAAAGGCTGATTTTTATGTAGATTTCATCTAGTATCTACATGAATCCTCCATGAATCTGTGCCTGTCGATAATGCCGCCCATAAAAGCAAAAGAACTTAAGATTGTGTCCTATCCTCCTATCACCAGCAACACGTGCTTCTGTCGGGATCATACGCAAACTTAGAGTTGTATATACATGCGTTTCTTGAGCATCTTTGTGTAGAGGGACAAACGCGAGACGGACGATGCAAACTTGCTCAGAGGCCAAACGCCAGCATCGCTCCGCGAGCCTTGAAAGCCGTATGGCTGAAGCCCATGATTCATTGAAAGCCTTTACAGATCGTAATTTCCAAAAAAATATTCGGTTGCTCTAGAACGCTCCAGCTTTCACGGCTGATTCCCGGCTACACTCACGCTCTCATTTTTTGGCACTTCTACATGCAGGGTGTAAATCATGTCCCTGATGATCTCCCAGGGATAAGTGGATATTATGCGACAGTCGGTCTTTCCGCGATAAACTCCATCCTCTGAGACTGCCCCATCTGGAGAGTAGCATGCCGCGACAACGATATCACCCTGCTGGATTTTTCCTCCGCCAAGATCTATGTTCTTGAACCTGAAGCTTCCCAGAACGCCCGGCTGCCCATCAATCGGAACCTGATACAGATTGGGCTGATCAGCCCCAGCTAGCTGAAGCGCATTCAACACAATATACTCATCAGCAGTGACGTTGGCTACTACAGGCTCATCATAGCGGGTCAGGACCATCGAGGCAAAGTAATCTGCGCTATCCACAGTGAGGTTGTACCTGGTGAATTTCGCTCCAGAAGCTGTGACGCCGCTGGAGGGACCTTGAACAACCACAGTGTACTGCAATGTGGTATTCATATCGAAGGAGACGTGGCAGTCCCCCACCTGTCCAGCCTCATGGGAGGCCCAGGCTGGGGCCGCCAGAAACAGCATCAGAAACAGAATTAATGCAACACGCATAGATATTGCAACCGAAGTCATTGCCTTGACTTTGTCTCATAATGATTTCATCTTTTTGGTGATATCTGCCTCGTGGACGTAAAAGGCGATATAAGAAATAGACGAAGAACAGAAGGACTTTCAAAGCGGCATGGGTCCCAAAATCGATTGATCTTGAGAGCGACTCAATTGCCAAGGAACTCATTTAAAAACTCCCAAGCAAACTTAGTTTAGGCTATATCCATACGATCTATATTTCCTAGCTGATTCTCATTTGAATTTCAAAAATTGCTGAGTCTAGGTAGCCAAAATTATAGTGTTTTACCTAATGTATGAAACTTATGACCGCTATGCATAGCTTGATCAAACCGCTTTCTACTTATAAAGCCATTAGGTTAAACACTATAATTTTGAAGGTAGCGTGCCATAATGGTATGAAAATCACCTCATAGCTACATAAGCTAAGCCGCAACCTTGGTTATTGTATACCCAGATCGCTCCAATGCCCTTATCATTGCCCCTTCTCTAGCTTTGGAGTTTCTTTTAAAAACAGCTTCAGCTCCTTCATCCACATAGGTCTCGCCGGTAGTTAGAACTCTGTATATATCACATAAGATATGATGCCCTAGGGCAATTAGAGCCCTTTTCTTTCCACGGCGTTTAGCAATGCCATTATAGATAGCGCTATAGGCAGAGCCTTTGGTTCTGGACGCGGCCCAAGCAACCTCTGTGAGGATGCCTTTGAGGAATCCATTCCCTTTTCGAGTCCTTCCGCTTTTCTTGACCCCGGCACTCTCATTATTTCCCGGACACATTCCAGCCCATGAAGAGAGATGAGCCTCATCAGGGAACTGCGACATGTCTGTTCCTATTTCAGCAATTATTGCGGCTGCTGAGGTCTTACTTATCCCTGGCAAGGTCTGGATCAGTTGATACTCCTTTTGAAAAGGGACCATACGCCTTTGGATTTCTTCATCTAGCTCCTGGATTTGTTCTAACTGGAAAGCTATGTTATCCAAGTGGAATCTTAGAAGGAACCTGTGATGTTCAGTTACCCGTCCATTCAGCGCCTCAATAAGTTGAGGGACTTTCCTCTTTAGCTTTCTGCGAGCCATTTCAGCAATTTTTTCCCTGGAACGCTCATCTTTTTCCAATAGAGATTGTATCATCTTCATAGAGGATTTGCCATTGATCTTTGAGACTACAGAGCCCAACTTGATATTGGCGTCTTCCAAAACTTTTTGGAGACGGTTCTTCTCCGAAGCCATAATTTCAATATGCTTCCTTCGAGTTCTGTTTAGGTCCCTCAGTTCCCTAATATCTCTAGGCGGGATAAAACTCTTTGGAATCAAACCGTTGCGCAGCAAGGTGGCAATCCACTGGCAATCTCTGACATCGCTTTTCTTATCGGGAACTTTCTTTAGATACTGAGGATTCGCCAGGACTATATCAAAACAATCTTCAAGAATATTGAAGATAGGCTTCCAATACACTCCTGTGCTTTCCATCGCAACCGCTTCTACTTCATTCTTTGCCAACCAATCCTTTAATTTTAATAGATCGGACGTCATTGCGAAGAAAGTTCGAATCTCTAACTTCGGAGGTCTGTCCAATGGTACTTTAGCTATGCAGGCCTTAATCATGAACTTATGAACATCCAATCCACAGCAACTTTCCAATATAGGTTGCATTATTATACCTCCTTCAGATGAGTGAAGCAACTGCAGGTATTGTAAGTATGGTACGCGTGCCACATTGAAGGGCAACATTCATGGGTGCTAATTGTTGCCTGGTCAGTTTTGCTGACGGGATCAATGCAAACCGCCAATTTTGGTCGACCAAATCACTCATCAATATGAAGATCAAACAAGATTAAATATACCTATACACCCGAATTTTCATTCTCATGGGCGGCCCTTGGGTCATGTACGTTTAGCTGTAAATTCTCTCAAGGAGGTTTAAAACTATCGATTGCAGGCTATCAACCTTTTCCGGAGGCACGTAAGGTTTGGGATTCTGGGAGCGGGCCAGGCAGATGAAGGCAGGCGAAGAAACACACCCGAGAATACGTTTGACCTTTTCCAGCCTCTTAGAAACGACTTTCTCGATGGAGCCTTTATCACCAAGCCCGTACAATCCGTCGAGGTCGAAACCGACTACCGCAGGAAAGAGGCTTTCTTCAAGGTCTTTTCTGAAATCATCCCATGATATCTTTCTGGGAATAGGAACAACTTTTCCGTACTGGTCTTTTAGCTTGGTTATCGTCTCATCCCAAACGATCCACCTGCGTCTGTTTCCCATTTCAAGGATGCATTTTTCTTTTGTCTTTGGCGGATCCATGAACTTCGAGCCTGAAACTCTTCCGTAGGCATTGATATTGTTGTCTCTTGGATTGAAATGATATAGAGCGCCTAAAATGCCATAATGAAATGCTGGACAAGTAAAATTTCCTTCGTTTACTTTTCTCCTGCAATAATCCCAGAGATAAGGCATCAGCCTGGCCAGAAACTCAAAGCTCTGCCTCCCTTCTCTGGCAGGAAAGGCAGGGCACTGATGGAACATATCATGATGCTCATCTATTCGGACCACGACCAGGCGGCATCCTCGCTTCAGGTATTCTGTGAACCAGTATGGTACGATCTCGTTATGTGAGTCGATTATGATCGTCTTTATCCCGCCGATGTTAAACTCGACTGGGCAAAACTGGCCGTTGCTTTTGGACATATTTCCTTCCAGAGTCGATTTTCTTCGCGTCCTCCATCTCTGGACTGCATTTTATTTTCACTCAATATATTTGTCAAGTATTTAGAACTGTTAATCATTATCATTATTAAATC
>Ga0116202_10000770_pt1 | contig 18219 bp, 18 predicted proteins | sample LakKivw325mmetaG_FD_94479 | JGI IMG/M metagenome (GOLD analysis project Ga0116202, IMG submission 94479) | Anoxic lake water microbial communities from Lake Kivu, Rwanda to study Microbial Dark Matter (Phase II) - Lake Kivu water 325m metaG | ecosystem: Environmental > Aquatic > Freshwater >...
ATCAGTCACCGTGTCCCTGACAGCGAGTGAGATCAATTTCCGTTCGTGTGTTTCTCGGGTGTATAACACCCTTCGTCGAGTGTATGACACCCCCGTGCTCATGGTATGTGTCGGAAAACGATACTGTGCTTATATAGGAACACTGATGTACTACTGGGATAGGTGGTGTGAACAAGCATGGAAATCGAAGAAATCCTCAATATGGGTGCGTACAGAAAGAACGCGCGAACCCTAGCTCTTCGACAACTGCTCTCTCTAGTTCTCTAGGGCTCGCAAGCGGAACTCAGGCTGCGCGCTCACGCAGCCACCGAGCAACCGCATAGAGGGTCGGATTGCCACTCACATCAACCACAGGGACCCGGATATTCGTCTCTTGAAGGATGACGGCGCTCTCATAGGCGGGCATCGTCGCGAAGACAACACTCGCCCAATGCATCCTACCCTTCAACTGCTCCGCCACAACATCGTCGCTTACAGGTATCGCAGCATACGCGAAGGCAATCCCGTTCGCCCACATGAGACTTCGGCCCATGGAACCTGGCGGAGCCCCGAAACTCTGCATCTCCAGTAACGCGGCCAACGGATACTCCACTGTTTCATGAATTACAATCTCCTCCCAGGGTTGATACGTTATTTTGACCATTCGTCAACACACTGCTAGACATATGACGCTGTGTGAATGCATAACAATTTCGAGGCTAGACGCACCAAACCCGGCGACCTTCCAATCAGCTCGTCGCGATTGTTCCGCGCATGCGTGCTTCATCTTCGATCTTCTTGAACCCGACGAAGCCAATTGCCAGCATACACACTGACAGTAACGCTGCAATAGCATATTCAAGGGCTCCAGACAGGATCGTTGGCGTCGCAAGAGCAGCATGCCGCACCAAGTCGTTGAAGTACGTGAACGGAATGATCATGCAGAGGTAGCGGAAAGGTACCGGTATCACGCTGATCGGAAAGAGAGCACCAGTCAAAACCATGTAACCGAAGAAGACGAGATTAGAAATCGTATTGTAGGATCTAATGCGCATGGTCAACCCTGCGAAGAGAAACCCGAAACCAATCAGCCCCAGTTCGTAGAGACCGAGCGAGAATACGAAGAGCGCCGGATCATTAAGTGTCACAAAGCCACCACCAATCAGGTAGAGAAGGAGGGTTGTGTACCCTATGATCAACGCGTCTGTAAGGAACATGCGAGCCCATCTTCCTATGATTAGCGTGACACGGCTCGCCGGAGTAAGGAAGAACTGCTCCAATGTCCCGGCCATTTGCTCGTTTCTTACGGTCTGCCCTATGCCCCACATGCCGGTGCCGAAGAGGATTATGAAGACAAATCCGAAAAAGAAGAAGCTCATTCCGCCCTCTTGTGGCAGGCTGGAGGAGAGAGACGTTGGCGCGAAGAGCGTCACACCAAGCGCGAAAAAAAAGAACCACAACGGTGTACTGATGAATTCGCCCACCATCCAGGCGGGGTAACGCACGTATGAACGCAGGTCCTTCATGAAAGCCGCTCTGAATTCGGCGACGAACCTGAGTAGTGGACTAGTATTTTGAGAATTCACCCGTCACACTTGCCTTCTTCTCAAGATATTTGAAAATGGCATAACCGAATGTTGGGTACGCCAGCGCCAAAACGAGGAGCACGAATATGCTTCCGTAGATGCTGACGAGAGTCTGGTTGGCTAGGACTATTTGACGCATATCTTCGATTACGTACGTTTGGGGTAATGCGCCGGATAGGAATTGGACCCAGTAGGGCAGGAGGGTAACTGGATAGTAGGTGCCTGTTAGCGTTGCGAAGAGAAGGTTCAGGATCTGAGTGAATATGTAGGGCTCTTTGAACTTGAGAACGAACCCGGCGAAGAGGAACCCGATCCCAAACAAGGGGATCAGACCAACCAACAGGATCAGAAAAGCCTGCAGGAGATTCAGAAAGGCTGCGGGCAGCATGATGATAGTGGTCACCCCAACGACCACGACAAAGACCAAGCTCGTGATCGCTATGTCAGTCAGACTAAGCCCGATCAAGAGCGTGAAACGGTTTACGGGTGCCAAGAAGTTCTGTTCAAGCGTTCCTTTCATCTGCTCATCTCTTAAGGCAACCCCAACATCCTCGACGACAACCCAACCTATCATCCAGACAGCGCTTCCAAGGATTTCGTAGACCAGGATGTTGGTGGTGCCAGTTCGTGTAGCGAAATTCGCGGAGGCATTCGAACCGCCGACGAACTGCCCCATCCCGAAGATCATCAGAGTGAACAGGAAGGGCATCACGAGGATGAGAACGAAGCTTCCGGGATATCTGGTGTAATGTTTCATTCCTTTCCAGAAGATCGCGGTTAGCGCACCGACAGTAGCCTTGTACCCTGATATGGTTCGCATCCTAATCTCGAAGGCTCCTGCCGGTTTCTGATATGAAAACGTCTTCAAGAGTTGGTTCAATGAAGCTTACTTTGGTTACGCTGACTTGTTTGCGGACCAGGAACTCGAGGATCTTCGGCAACACCTCTTTTCCCTTCTCCGCATGAATCCGCAGGGAGCCCTTCTCGCTCGACTGCGGATCTGCCGTAACGGCTACTTTGGACACCTCGCTGAACGTTTCAATAGCACTCACGGTGCGGTCGGAAAGATTCCGAGCCTCGATCTCGATGACATCATTGATCTTCACCTTCTCCTTCAGTTCCGAAGGAGATCCAAGAGCTACGATGCTACCGCGGTCGATTATGGCGACTCGGTCGCTCAGTAGGTCGGCTTCTTCCATGTTGTGAGTTGTCAAGATAACCGCGTGCCCTTGATTCTTCAAACCTCGAATCGTGTCCCGAATGAGGCGCGATGACTGAGGATCCAGGCTGGCGGTCGGCTCATCAAAAAGCAGTACAGGAGCATCATTGAGGATTGCTTTGGCGAATGAGAGACGGATTCGCATGCCTGTAGAATAGTTCTCGACAAACATGTGCTCATGCTGCTTCAGTCCCACCAAGTCAAGCAGTTCATCGATATGCTTCCTGGCGTCCAATGGATCTAGATGATATAGAGCTGCGAAGTACTCCAGATTTTCCCGTCCCGTCAACTTCCAGTACAGGGTTCGCTCTCCAGTCAACATTACGCCCAAGTTCTCGCGCACCTTCTGCTCATCCCTCGCCACGCTGTACCCGTTGACGAACGCGTCGCCTGACGTGGGAGTAATCAAGGTGCACAGCATCTTGATCGTCGTAGTCTTGCCGGCACCGTTTGGACCAAGAAGCCCGAAGATCTCTCCCTTCGGGACGCTGAAACTGATCCCGTCAACAGCCACGACCTTCTTTGGGACTTTACGTAGCAGCGGACCCTCCTTCGTCTCGAATATCTTAGACAATGATTGAACTTCAACGGAGTTCAAAGTACATCGCGGGACCGTAGGCAACACGACGAGCGGATTTGCTCCTAATTAAGTTGGCTAGAGGTCCAAGGAACTCAAGTCTTGACAGTCGCGGTGTGCAGGCTTCTCGGAGGTCGATCCGGTATTCGCAGACGCTCTTCTGCATTCCTGTAAGGATTATCAGACAGGTCTAGGATCTAGTCATCGAGGTCTATCTTGTCAGACTATCGAATAGTCTTCTTCGACGAGATCGATGATCCATACAAGGTCGCATTGATCTTCCAACTCAGTCTATCATGGCCTGTCACGCCTAGCCTACTTCAAGAGCTTAGGTCCAGCGATGAGAGATACACGCGCGAATTCGGCATATTCGCGGTAGCGCGAGATGGAACTGTTGCAAGCGGGCTTCTCCTCATGCGAATCCCCATCCAAACCATTCAAGGAAGGCTGGAGGTCGGCGGAGTGAACACTGTGAGTACTAGACCAGATTTCGCCAGACGCGGACTCATGACAGCCGTCATGAAGAGAACGCACGAGTATTTCCATGAACGTGACCTTGAGTACAGCGTCTTGACGACTTCCAAACGTTTAGGAGCGATGACAATGTATCAGCGCCTAGGCTACAGTGAGATAGATCATTCCGAGGTAGCGGTAAAATACCCGAATCAGACGCGCACGCGTTCACCAGAGGATGCCGCTGTTCGTCCCTTCTTGGAAACAGATTCCAACAACGTGTACAGCGCCTACAAGCGAGCGGTTCAGGGAAGTACTGGATTCATCTACAGGCCAGAGAACTTCTTGAAGGCACGAAAGTTCTCAATGGGCATCGAAATCAAACCTGCCGAGAACATGCGAGTCGTTCAACGTGGAGACTCGATCGCCGGGTACGCCTACTGGGAGCCGAGCCAAAGAATCTCAGAAGCCACAGAAATCATGGCCCTTGATGAAATGTCCTTCCGCGCCCTCTTGGCTGATGCAGAGCGCCGAAACCCTGACGTGATAGTAATGGTCTTGTGTGATGGATTAACGGACCTAGAGATCGGATGGCTAAGCAAGGCCGGTTACCAAGTCCCACTTGAAGCGTACGGAAGCCTTCTCGTCAAGTCCCTGAAAGAGAAGACCGATTCGAACAGGATCAAGAGAATCTATGGCGTGGATTCGGGGAAGTTCCGGATCGGACTCTGGGACGGCACGTAGCATACAAGAAAGACGCCCCCGATGAATCCCGCAAATAGACCGTGTGCTGAGAAGCTTACAGCTCACCGTGAGCAAGTGCTTTCAGAAGAAAACACAAGGAGCGCAATTAGGCAGTGAAATGAAAGGGATCTCGGAAGTTCGCTATGAGATCAAGCCGCTTCTGCTTCTGCATCATGCGAACGATGGCTTTTGCGTGGATCCTGTCGTGCCACACGAATCGTCGCAGCACCTTCCTTAACGTCCACTCCTCGTTGTCCACTTGGAATAGCTGATCTTCACCCTGCTCCTCGAATAGCTCCTGGAGATAGCTGAGGCAATTCCGCCTCGTCTGCAGGAAATCTCTGGTTCGCTCTCTCGGCCTGAGGCTGACTCTCGAAAGGTAGTAGTACTGAGTACCATTCACGTGCTCAAATATCTCTAGGATAGTTCGGGGCGTCTCACCATAGAACGTCTTCCTGATCCTGCTGTCATCAACCCAGTTCTTCAGCTCAGCTCCCGTATAGAGCGCGAAGAATGTCTCCCCTGAGTATCTGGTCAGGTCACAGAACTCTCTGAATTCGCGATCGTTCATTGCCGATTTTTCTTCGTCCAGAAGGATCTCAGAGTCAGCATCTTCCACGGTCAAGGTGCATGAATGCCTCTGAGAAACACAAACGTCGTAATCGATAGGAATCTCCGCGCCCAGCCATCTTGTATAGGCCCTGACTTCGCTGTCCACTTTGGAGAGAGTTTCTTCCTCCATTTTGCCTCGGACAAAGGCTCCCGGCAGCTGAACAATGAACCCAATGAAGCCTCTTCCGTTGGTCTCGAGAGCGACCGAGATTCGCTTTGTCTGGCTGATCTTGGCTTTCAGCAAGTTCGCTCTTCTTGAATTGTAGTTTGACGCCTTATGAAAGTCTGTGGACGGGTGGAGGGGAGAGTCGATTCGTCCGGCATGGATTGCGGTGCTGAATGTGAGATGGTGGGCCGGACCGGGATCGAACCGGCGACCTTCGGCGTGTAAAGCCGACGTTCCAGCCAAGCCTTGAGCTTTCTAACCAGCTGAACTACCGGCCCCAACAGGCTAAGCTTGCGTCCTCCACATGATAACGGTTTTCTCCGGTCCCGAAGAGATCGCAGGCCTCAGCATCACGCCCACAAGATGACAATAGCTTACTGAGCAACGTAGCCGCAACAGAACGTATGCTTCATTCAGAGATTTGGCGCGACAAGAAGAGATGCCTCAACCCGTTCCTGTTCAGAGAAGTCTAAGGTTTCAGATTCCGAGTCGGCCTCTCGAAGCTCTTGTCCGTGAAAGAGAATGGGTAGGGCACTCCGGAAGTGTCTAGGAACGCGATATCGCTAACAGGTCTCCTAGGAGTGCTCTCGGGAGACTCAGCCGCATAACCAATGGGCAAGATAGCGACAGGACGCTTGCCCTTCGTAGCACCGACCGCTCTTGCCGCGACCTCCTCGTCGAATGCTCCAACCCATGTAGACGACAATCCAAGCGCTGTGGCCGCAAGCATTGCATATGTCGCCACTATTGACGCATCTTGGATACAGTAGAGCTCGGAGCCTCTCCGTCCGTACTTCTTCGAGGAACGCTCAGGATATGCGACAAACACAAGGCAGACAGGAGCCTCGGAGAGGAAACCCTGGCCCAAGGCTGCCTTCGCCAACTTGTCCTTCAGCATCGGATCTTTGACAACGATGACTTCGTATGCTTGAAGATCTCCTGCCGATGGAGCCAAGTTGATGGCTTCAATGATTCTGCGAATCTTCTCTTCCTCTACGGGTTTCTCCTGAAACGCTCGTACTGAATGCCTAGTCTTTACGGCTTCGAAGTAGTCCATCTTGACCCTGTCATCGGCGGAGAAGGCTCCAGACGATAAAGAGGTACCGCTTGAGACCGTTAGGCTCGATTTGTTGCGGTTTCTCTAGATCCCGAATAGTATGAACAGACCGGTCAGGACGCCTACGACTAGAGTGATCGCTATTACGATCGGCACATGGCTTCTCATGATCTCACTCTCGAGCTTCGCGTCCGCTCCGATCGTGGCTGCTGCGTTGTTTATCTTAGAGGGCGTGATGGCTGAGGCGACGCCTCCTCCGTTTGCGTGCGATCCGTAGATCGTCATGAAAGCCGAGCTGTTCTGCCCCGCCCCAGTGAGCCCTATGCCTTCCGCCGCCTTGTGCTGGATCGGGAAGAACATCACGTTAGAGCTTGCTTCAGAGCCTCCGACAACTGCTCCGAATAGGCCGAGCCAAGGTGCCACAAACACGAACATTGACCCGAACACTGCGGCCAACGTCAATCCAACCACATTGTTCATGTTCATAGCGGCGAATGCGTTTGTGGGAACTATCTTTCCGTTTGAGATGTCCATCGCGCTCCACGCCATGACATAGGCGATTCCGAAGAACAGAGCGTATGCGATGAATGGTTGCCAGATTCTTTTCAGCCAGAGGCTTACTGTATCACTGAGTTGTTGTCGAGTGGGTTTCAGAATGGGCAGTGAGAGGATTGTTGCCGCGAAAATCCACGTGTACACCTGAGCAAATGCGTCAAAGTCCAAGGGTTTGTCGTAGATCCAGAGAGCGGGTCCATCGACACGCCTCAGCCAATCCGTAACCTGAGGAACACTGACTACCAATGCTAGAACTATGAGAATGAGCCATGGACTGAGGGCTCTGAGTGTGTGTGCTCGATCGATCGGCTCAGGTGCTCGCACAGGTTTCGCTGTTAGGTTACGAAGTGAGTAGAGTACGAGCATGCTTACGAGTCCGGCCAAGACTCCGATCAGCATGATCGGCACTCGGATGAGCCCGAAGATCAGACACGAGAATCCGATCGAGAGGCCTGTTATGATCGCCGGGATGATGCCTTTTCTGACGGATGATTTGCCTCCGACCACCCAGAGCATGGCGATCGAGACTAGAACGGAAACAACTGGAAGGAAGATGTTCACCTTGTACGCAAACGCGAACTGGTCGAACTTGAAAATGTCCGCGGGCAGACTGATTGGGACTGAAAGGAGTGCGTAAGACGTAGTCGCATTGTAGCCAAGCACCGCGATGGCTATTGCGGCGAAAGGCGAGAACCCCATGGCAACCAACAAGGGAGGAAAGAGTGACGGGGTCACTACTCCAAGCGATGTGGCGAATGATCCGAACCCGACTCCAAGGAAAAGCGCCTGCTGTTCCTTTGTCGTAGCCGCAGCTTTCACTGCGACTGAGATCTTCTCAAGCGCTCCGACCTCCCTCATCAGAAAGATCATCAACATTGTCGCGAGCACGGAGATCGTTATGCCGAAAGACTTGAAGATTCCATAGATCGCGCCGCCAAAAGCAACCACCGGATTAGTGTCAAAGTAGGCCACAGCAAGGACGAAGGCGACTACCAGGCCCACTATTGCCATGGTCGCTCCGGATTGTCGGAATTCGACAATGCCCACGAATACGACGATCAGTGCGAGAATCGCAAGGACGAATTTCAGGTTGAGAAACGCGCCTGCCAAGACCAGGATTACTACAAGCGCCAACCCTACCGAAGATCTTTCCACCTCGATTCCGCTCCGTGATCTACTCTTTGGGTCTGAGGTCAACGACACGACGTGCCTTGCCTTCCAAGCGTGGAAGAGCTCCCTCCTCAACCAGCTCTACTCTAGCGCGTATTCCCAGAGTGGCTAGGAGATCTGTCTGAACCTTCTTCAGCAGTTCCTGATCGTTCAGTTTGTTTCTTGGCGCCTCGACTTTCACGGCCAAGTGGTCAAGTTCTTCGCGTGACACGACTATCTGGTACTGATCCCCGACTCCAGGCACATTCATCAAGACATGTTCCACTTGGCTTGGAAAGACGTTCACGCCACCGATGATGAGCATATCATCGCTTCTACCCTTGATGCGCTGAATCCGGCTGTGGTATCTCCCGCATCCGCATTCTTCCTCAAAGACTCTCGAGAGGTCTCGTGTTCTGTAGCGGAGTAGAGGCATCGCTTCGCGTGAGAGCATTGTGAATACAAGCTCGCCTTCGCTGCCGGGCTGGAGCACTTCACCAGTCTCCGGGTTGATCGTCTCGACCAAGAACTCATCACCCCAGACATGGAGACCGTTCCGCTGATCACATTCAATCCCCACGCCGGGACCATACAGTTCAGACATACCGAAACAATCATGGGCTCGCAGACCGAAGGTGTCTTCAATTCGTTTTCGTGCTTCCTCGCTCCATGGTTCCGCTCCGAAGAGTCCAATCCTGAGCGTAAAATCGGTCTTCGGGTTGTAGCCCTCAGCTCGGCTTGCTTCACACAAGTAGATCATGTAGGAGGGTGTGCACGCGACCACAGTGCTCCCCAAGTCTTTGAGCAGCATCAATTGCCGTTTCGTGTTTCCAACACTGGAAGGCACGACAGTTGCGCCAACAGCTTTCGCACCATAGTGGAAACCAAGTCCGCCCGTGAATAGTCCGTACCCGTACATGTTCTGGACGATATCGCCCTTCCTCACGCCGGAGACATCGAAGGTTCTGCCCATCAGCCTAGCCCAGCGTTCAAGATCCCCGCGAGTGTACGCGACGACGATCGGTTTCCCAGTCGTCCCGGAGGACGCGTGAAGGCAGTACAAGCGACGCGGCGGGACGGCGAGCATACCTAGCGGGTAATTGTCTCTGAGATCCGTCTTTACAGTGAAGGGTATCTTTACGACATCGTCGAGCGTCCGAATGGACTCGGGCTTCACTCCAGCCTCGTCGAGACGCTTCCGATAGAATGGAACATTCCTGTATGCGTAGCGCACGATCTTCCTGATCTTCTCTTGTTGGATGGTCTTCAACTGTTTGGGCTTCAACAGTTGCGCATGCCGATCAAACAGGTTCTATCCCTCTCAATTCGAGCAACCCGAACTGAGGATAAATGACTTCCGAGCCTCTAGAGCAATGATGGTTCTCGTTCCGGCATTCACACAAGGCCAATGGCAAAGCACATGATGCACACTAGCCACTATTGAAACACAAGGTTGCGACAAGCAGTGTCACAGGCGAATTCCTCAAGAATACCGCTCGCAGAAGCTGACGCGGTTCTGAAGGCGCTTTGGGATCAAGACGCAGTCGCTTGGGATAGATACTGGGTGCCCATCTTCAGGCTCTTCGCGGGAGATCTCGTTAAGGATGCCTCTTCGTCCGTTGGAGATGTGGTCCTTGATTTGGGAACCGGTTCGGGAGTTGCGGCCATAGAGGCCAGCGAAGCAACTCCATCCATGGGGCTTGTAGTGGGGATCGATCGATCAGATACCATGATCGCGCTCGCTCGCAAGAAAGCAGCCAAAGCTCATCGACGGAATGTGAGATTCATCAAGATGAGTGAAGAAGACCTACGCTTTCCAGATGGGTTCTTTGATGCTGCAATCTCGAACTGCGGCATCGGCATTCCGGACTTCAGCAAGGGCTTGAAAGAGGTCCTGAGAGTCCTCAGGTCCGGTGGAGTTCTAGTGTTCAATGATTGGCATCTAATCGATGTCAAGCCTCATCGAGTATTTGGCGAAGTTCTCGGGAAGTACAGAACCACAACTCCATCCCCGCAACTGGCTCTTGAAAGATCAGCGCTCGCTGGAATGGAGAGCTTCCACCATTCACTAAATTCCAGGACACAGCTGCAAACAACTCTTGATGCAGGGTTCAGGAATGCACAGCTAACGAACCGACGATACAGAGTGCGAATGCCAAGCGTCAATGACTACTTGAAAATGAGACTATGCCGCGCCACCATAAGACGAGAGATCTCAGAGATGTCTCCAACACAACGTGAACTCTTCCTATCTGAACTGAGAGAGCGCCTCCTGGAGTTCGTCAAAGGGAACGGCCTAGTTTTCGATTGGAATGTCTTCTACATACGCGCAGAGAAAGCCAAGTCCTATTAGTGCACCGGCATCATTCTCAAGCGAGGAATCATGGTCAAGAAAGCCTTGTTCATGCCAGGGCAAGTGCCCGAGGGTGGTGCTTGCATCTCAAGCTTCATCATCGCCGAGAAGGAAGGCAAGGTTCTAGTCGGGAAAATGAAGAACCCTGAGACTTGGGTGGAGAAGTTCCTCGTAGGCCCCAGCTTTGCACCCAAGTACGCGGCGTCAGGAAAATGGTTGTTGCCAGCTTCGCATCTGAAATTCGGCGAATCTCCGGATGAGTGTGCCAAAAGAATCCTGAAGGAACAGTTGCTCGTCGGAGAACCAAGTTGCACACTTGTGGGTATTCAGTCGCATATTTCCGGCGACCCAAGCGATGTTGAGAATGCCCATTGGGATCTCTGTATCGTCTACAGGGCATCAGTTCCCGAGCCGACCAGAGTGCCCGATTGGTTTTCTGAACTACGGTATATCTCGGCCGGAGATCTGAAGACCAGCGACTTCACACGCGGCCACGGAGACATCCTGGAACAGCTAGGGCTCATAGGAAAATGAGGGTAGCGGAGACCACTGCTGACATCTGTGGGTGCGCTCACACGCAGGAAAGTGCTTGCCCTCATTGTCCTTGCATGCTCACTCTTTCATGCGTGGGCGGCTTCTTCGACTCGATCAAGCCACTCTCCCGTCAGGGCTTCGAAGAGCATAGGCTGTTCCATTTGTAGAGAGTGACCGGCGCGATCGAGCACAGCAAATGACGCGCGAGGGTAGCTCTCAAGGACCTTCCAAGCGTCTCGATATCCGCAAACGTTGTCCTGCCTTCCATGAAGGAAGAGAGCTGGCTTAGTGAAGGGCTCTGAGAGCGCAGCGATATCGAATGAGAAGGCGTAGTTCTTCCGGAGCCGACCGAGAAACTCGCCATCTGCAGCCTTGACACCTGGGATTATATCTCGCTTCCAAGCTTCAAGATGCTCTTGGGTCTGAACAACTGCCATATTCCTGAATCCAGCGACATTCTCCGAAGCCACGTCCTCGAAGCTAATTGGCTCCCGGTGAATAACATGGTGGGACGGAAGGTCGCGTGTCTCCTCAGGGCCCATACTTGGAACGAGAAGCAGGAGGCCGTCCATTCGGTCGGCGAGGCGGTGTGCCAAACCTTGAGCCAGCAGGCCCCCATATGAGAGCCCTGCCACCGTGAACCGCTCGCTGCGAATCACACGTTCAATGAACTCGATGAGAACGTCGAGGACTTGGTCCTGCGTCACGAGCCACTCCGGACCTTCGGTCTTTCCCATCCCGGGAAGATCGGGATAGACACGCTTCCAGCCCTGTCGTCTCGCAAAGATCGGCTCAAATGCACCCACCATCGCCCGATGATCAAGCGGCCAACCATGTAGAGCAAGGAACGGTCGCCCTCCGCCGCGAACCTCGTAGTGAACCGTGATCCGGTCAAGTCTACATTCCATCTCTTTTCCCCCGTCGTCTGGTATCAGACCTGTAGCGTTCGTGTCCTGTAAGTATTACAGCACTGCTGTGACCGAGACGGACGACAATTGCGTGGCTCCTATTGCGAGATGCGTTAGCTCTCCCTCACCATTCGACAGTTCAACATCGTCAGAAGACGATGATCATATAGGAATCATAGACAATTATCCTAGGTCAGAGGTGACTAGTTCTTGAAAGGCTATGAGGTCGACATAGAGATAGGTGCAAGGTGCGCATTCCTAGCCGCAAATAAGAGAGCCGCTCAGAGTCGAATCAGGAGACACATGCGGAGATTTCTCAGCAGGCGACCGGTTTACGCCTACAGGATAAGGATCAAGAAGATCACAGAGGCCAAACTGAGAAAGTGAGGAGCCTCCCCATCACCCAATGTGAACAACACTCCCGACATCTCTCTTGACTGGGTACGACAACTTCAACCCAATCGTCGGCCAACTTATTCTCTGATGGCCTAGCCATTGACATCTTCTTCGGACCTTGGCAAAAGAAAGAAATCAAACAACACGTTTCCCGTGGAGTTCTCGTTGAATATTGGAAACGCTAAAGCTATACGGCCAGACCGTGACGTTAAGCATGCTTCGATCGGACTCTTTATGGACACATTTGGCTGAGAGGAGGTGAACATCTTGAAGCTTAGCGCAAGAAACGTATTGAAGGGGAAAGTCAAGAGCCTCCAGCACGGTGCCGTGAATTCTGAAGTCATTGTGCAGATCCCCGGCGGCATTGAGATCGTGTCAATAATCACGAAGACTGCTGCTCAGAACTTGCAGCTGAAGGAAGGCAAGGAGGTCTACGCGATAATCAAGGCCACCAACGTGATACTGGCCACAGACTGAATGCGTCTCTGCTCGTCGATGCACTCGGAAATGCGTCCGGCCTCTGAGTCAAGCAACTCGCGGTGATTTCGGCCGTAGTGGAAAAGCGTTATATTCGGCAGAATACATTGCTCGCTCATGTGTCCTCTCATGAATCGATCAGCTATCACGAAACTGCAGGCTTCACTGCTGATTATCGTAATTGTCTGCGGAATAGCGGCAGGGGTTTACGCCTACTACTCAATGAGCGCACCCCCGGCAAGAACCCGCCTAATTGTCTCGACAACAACTAGCCTCTATGAGACGGGATTCCTAGATGCACTGAAGACAAAGTTCGAGCTCAAATACCCCAACATGAACGTGTCTTTCATCTCTCAAGGAACCGGACTCGCAATACAGACGGCAATGCGAGGTGACGCTGACATGCTCCTTGTACATGCCCCGTCACAAGAGCTTCCATTCTTGAAAGGCGGATACGGGGTCAACCGCAAGATCGTCGCATACAACTTCTTCGTAATAGTTGGTCCCTCAGAAGACCCAGCTGGAATAAAGGGCAAATCCCCCTCGGACGCATTCAAGGCTATTAGGTCCGCAGGACTTAACGGAACGGCGATCTGGGTCTCGAGAGGTGACAATTCCGGGACTTATACGAAAGAGGTCAGCCTCTGGAGAGCAGCTGGCTTGGATATCAAGCAACTCCGTACGGAGAGTTGGTATTTGGAAGCTGGAAGCGGCATGACCGCTACACTCAAGCTCGCCAACGAGAAACGTGGCTACACGCTAAGTGATTCGGCGTCATACATTCTCAACTTCAACAATCACAACATCGACTTGGTGGAAGTGGTTGGAGCCAGCAAGAGCATGCTCAACGTGTACAGTGCCATTGCAGACGACCCTAGGAATGCGAACATGACGAAGACGAACTTTGAAGGTTCCATGCAGTTCATTAGGTACCTTGTCTCAGATGAGGGCCAGCAGCTCTTCGCAGACTACGCCGTTAGCCAGGATGGAAAGCCGGCCTTCGGGCCCTACCTCAAACTACTCCAGACGAAAAATGACCCGTTGGGTAACGACCCCACGCAACTCATCCAGTGGATAAGCGACTATGCGTTCTTTGAAGGGTCCGAGTGTCCGCAACAGTTTAGATATCAAGCGGAAGGCCTCTACTCGACACAGGCCCCCGTGCCAGTCTTGCTCGTGAGCACCGCGGCCGGAGTCGAGCAGAGGAAAGCAATCGCTTGCATCCAATCATCGAGGGCATAATCCAAGCAATCAACCTCATACTCACAGGCGACCGTGAAGTTTTCAGCATCGCTGCACTGTCCCTGTATGTCTCGGTAGTGGGGACTCTCCTTGCTTGCACTTGGAGCATCCCCGCTGCCATCGCGCTCGCCCTTCGCAACTTCCATGGCAAGCGAATCCTCAAGGGACTCTTCAATGCTTTCATAGGCATTCCCACAGTCGCTCTGGGACTGTATCTGTACTTGCTTCTTTCAAGGGCCGGTCCTCTCGGATACTTTCAGCTGCTGTACACGCCGAATGCCATCATAATTGGGCAGTCCGCGCTCGTCACGCCGATCATTGTGAGCTTCGCCACTGGCGCACTGGAATCTGTTGATCCTGACTTGCGAACTCTCGCGCGAACGTTAGGCGCCTCTGATCGTCAAACGTACAATGTTGTCATCAAGGAGGCATTCTGGGGTTTGGTACTTGCAATCCTCGCCGCTTTCAACAGAGCATTTGCGGAGCTCGGAGTTGCGATGATGCTAGGTGGCAACATACGAGGCTTGACGCGAGTTCTGACTACAGCGATATCTTTGGAGACCGCGCGAGGAGATATTGCGTTGAGTATCGCTCTCAGTTTCATTCTACTTGGCATGGTCATGTCTTTGAGTATAGCGATCAACCTCGCTAGGAAAACATCGCAATGAGCCCTCATGTAGAGACACGTGATATCAGCAGAGAGTACGATAGTGTACTTGCACTCGACCGAGTGAGTATTGGGGCACATCTTGGACAAGTGACAACGATTGTTGGGGTAAACGGTTCAGGTAAAACAACTCTCCTAAAGATCTTGGCTGGTCTGGACTCACCAACCGCGGGCAATGTATTGATCGAAGGCCACGAAGCAAACCCAACTCAGCTCAGAACACATGCTACGATGGTCTTCCAAAGAAGCGTGATGTTCGGGACCAGTGTCTACAACAATGTTGCTTACGGCCTAAAGATAGAGGGAGTTCCCGGTCGTGAGATCTCGCAGAGAGTCAAGTCAGCACTCACTGTCGTGAACCTGGACGGGTTCGAGAGGAGACATGCACGGAAACTCTCAAGCGGCGAACAACAGCGTGTCGCCATGGCACGGGCACTGGCATTAGAGAGAGAAGTCTTGTTGATCGACGAGCCTACTGCGAATCTGGACCCAGCTAATGCGATGATTATCGAGCGAGCGATCAGAGACTCTTCTCAGTCCAGAGCTGTTTTGCTCAGTACGCATAACCTTCCCCAGGCTCGACGGCTCTCCCAACATGTGATCCACCTGTACAAGGGGCGAGTAGTCGAGGAGAGCGAACCGTCTCGTTTCTTCACGAGCCCAAGCGATGAGAGAACCAAGCTTTTCATTGAAGGAGAACTTCAATTCTAGAGAGCCGGTCCGCATCGAAGATGAAGAAAGACGCACCTAAGACGAGACTTGAGCCATCCTACACGGTCTCGCTCAGCATAGGCAGTCGGAATGTTGTTGGCGAGCTCGAAGCCCGCATGTTACGAGCGATAGAACAGACGGGAAGCCTCTCGCTCGCTGCACGTACTCTAGACCTGTCTTACCCTTTCGTCTGGAACACGATCTCCAGAATCGAACGAGCCGTGAGTCAGAAGATCGTGGTCAGGGAACGCGGAGGCCAGAAAGGAGGACGAGCAGAGCTGACAAGGCAAGGAAAGGATCTCCTTCAGGCCTACTCGGAACTCGATTCCAAAGTGCACTCTTTTCTCAAGGGAGGATCTCTCGCGAAAGGGTACATGCCTGAAACGGGGCGTGTGCGCCCAAACCTTTCCTTTGTAGGCAGCCACTGCGTCGTGGTCGAGAAGATACTGAGCTCATTACACGCGAGCAACCCAAGAATGACGTATCAAATGGTCAACGTGGGATCCTGGGCAGGCACGACTGCAATGATGCTGAGAGAGGCGGACATAGCTGGTATACATGTGTACGATGAAACCGAATCACGATACAATGAACCGTTGCTCTCGAAATACTGGCTGTCAAACACGTGTACACTGGTCCGTGGATACCAGAGAGAACAGTGCCTCATGGTCAGGAAAGGAAACCCAAAGAAGATCAGAGGAGTCGAGGACCTTCTCCGACGCGACGTGAAGTTGGTGAATCGGAATGTCGGATCGGGAACCAGGATCCTAGTAGACCTGAAGCTGCGAGAGCTTGCAAGAAAGAAGGGGCTTGCCCTTGACACGCTGACGAGGCGCATAAGAGGATACGACTCGGAGATGATGACCCACCGAGAAGTCGCGGTGGCTGTCCATACCAGACGGGCTGATGTCGGCGTCGGTTTGACATCAGTTGCATCCGAGGCAGAGTTGGATTTCATCCCTCTGGCAGATGAGATGTATGATTTCTTGGTCGAGAAGAGGCTGAGGAACCCATACGTACGTGATTTCATTGATGTGCTAACGTCCAAGCGTTTCCAGAGAGAAATTGAGACCTCTACGGTCGGAATCAAGTTCCTCAAACAAAGCGGCCAAACAATCAGCCAGTGAACTTCCTGCTAGCTTTATTCGCATGAGCTTAGCGTATCCGGCATGATTCCGAATTGACAGTCGATGCACCGGAGATGACCTGTCCTGAATGCGGAGTACCTATGTCGTTTCTCCGTGAAAGGACAGAAGTGACGATTGACGGCATGCGACATTCGTTACGGGACTTCTGGTGCTCTCAGCATGGGCTGTGGCATTACGATGTCGACACCAAGGAGCTGAATCGCAAGGAAGCGTCGGACTTCGAGGAAGTCTGAGCGAACAAATACAGTCATGACAGTACAGTCGCCCGACGTCGCCTCGTCCCCAATCCGAAACCCAAGGATTGAAAATCGATTTGCGTCGGAACATCAGAAGATGCAGCCCGAGAAACCATATATATTTGCAGGCAATTGCGACAGAGGCACCGTAGCTGCAGACGTGAAATGAGATGGCAAAACAAGCGGCAGATCTGTACAAGGAATTTGATGTTCACATAATCCCTCCCAGCTGGAAGGACAAAGCATGGAGTCCTGACGATTTCAAGACCTGGTATGCAACAACTGTGCGGGACAAGAAGGCGATGGAAGCATGGTGGGAGAAATGGGCAAACGAGCTATTCTGGTTCAAGAAATGGAATACAGTGCTGGACGACAGCCACCCCCCATTCTACAGATGGTTCGTCGGTGGAGAAACAAACCTCGCCCACTTGGCCACAGATTGGCAGATTGAGCTCGGCAGAAAGGACAAGACGGCTCTGATATGGGAAGGCGAACCTTGGGATGAGGCCTCTCAGAAACCGAAGGAAGTAAAGAAGTTCACGTACGGTGATCTACACAGAGAATCAAACAGGATCAGCTATGCCCTTCGAGAGAAGCTGAAGGTCAAGAAAGGAGAAATCCTGACGTTCTATGTGCCGATGATTCCGGAGCTTCCGATGTATATGCTCGCGGTTCAGAGACTTGGGGCACGTCACAGTGTCGTCTACAGCGGCTTTAGCGCGGAAGCGCTTGCCACGCGAGCCATGGACTCCGGCTCGAGAATAATTGTCGCCGCGGACGGACTTTACAGAAGAGGGAAGACGGTGAACCTCAAGTCCATCGTGGATGATGCAGTAAAGATATGCACCAAGAACGGTCACAAGATAGAGAAGGTAATAGTGGTCAAGAGAGTGGGCCAGGAGATAGCTTGGGACAAAGAGATAGATGTCTGGCATCATGATCTGATCGCCGATGTGCCGAAGAACGCAAGCGTGCCCGCAGAGAAATGTGGGTCTGAAGATTTCTCGTACATACTCTACACGTCGGGCACAACGGCTGCTCCTAAAGGGGCCCAGCTTCCTGTGGGCGGATACGCGGTCGGCCTCCGTGCCACCATGCAGATGATATTTGACGTTCGCCAGGACGACGTTTTCTGGTGCACGGCGGACATAGGATGGGTTACAGGGCACTCCTACATCGTTTACGGACCGTTTCTCATGGGCCTGACTTCGGTAATGTACGAGGGCGCGCCCGATTTTCCGAAACCTGACAGATGGTGGAACATACTTGCCAGACATGGAGTGACGTTGTTCTACACCGCACCCACCGCGATCAGAATGCTCATGAAATTCCCCGAAGAGCTGGTCCGCAAGTACGATCTGTCAAAAGTGAGAATCGCTCATTCGGTTGGTGAGCCCATCAACCCTGAGGCATTCAGATGGTACTACAAGAATGTGGGCAGAGAGGACAT
>Ga0116202_10000771_pt1 | contig 18217 bp, 12 predicted proteins | sample LakKivw325mmetaG_FD_94479 | JGI IMG/M metagenome (GOLD analysis project Ga0116202, IMG submission 94479) | Anoxic lake water microbial communities from Lake Kivu, Rwanda to study Microbial Dark Matter (Phase II) - Lake Kivu water 325m metaG | ecosystem: Environmental > Aquatic > Freshwater >...
GCCGGGTCCACCCCACCGCCCACGAGAAGCGTCTCCTCCAAGGTGCGGGCGTCATCATCGCCGTTGGGTGAGGCGTCGAGGGAGACGGAGGTGTTGAGGGGGACCTGCTTCTGGCGGGTGGCGGCCTTGATGGCCGAGATCATCTGGCGCTGGATACATACCTTCGCGAAGGAGGCGAAGGAGGTGTGATGCTCGGGCCTGAAGTCGCTGATGGCCTCCCACAGACCGATCATACCGATCTGGATGAGGTCATCACGCTCGGCACCCATGAGGAAGTAGGAGTTGACCTTGGCCCTGACCAGACCGCGATACTTGTGCAGCAGGTACTCGCACGCGTCCCCGTCGCCGTCCTGTTGTGCCCGCCTCACCAGCTCTTCGTCCGATAGTGGTTCGTAAGGTAACCCGCGCCGACTTGCGGCGACCTGCCTGAAATACTCGCCGGCGTTTACCATAAGACACCTCGCCTTCACGGGCGGAGTGTTTCCTGCTGGCGCCTACCGGCGCCTCGGGCGGAAGAGGCAGTCATTCTCGAGGAGCGGCTACACTGTGAGCGGCTCACCTCCTCCACGGTTTTCCGGCGGTCGTTTAGGTGCCTGTCGGCGTGAGACGCTCGACAAGGCTGTGGTACCAGGTCAGGTCATGCACTACGGGTCGAAGGATGGAGTCTGCATAGGGCGCGTACCCACTGCCCAGATCCAACCAAAGGACATGGTACATGGCATAGGCTATCCCGAGTCCCACCAGAACGCCCGCACCTCCCGCCAGGCCCATGTCTATCGGGCCCGTCAACCGGGCCGTCACTAACTGCACGTGCCAGGACACGAGGACCGTCAGGACCGCGACCCCGGCGAAGACCAGCGAGTAGGCCACGACAGGAGAGGCCGCTTCGGAGATGAAGGCCGGGTACAAGGTCTCGGCGGCCACCAGCCCTAACAGGATTCCCGCTATGTCCACAAGAACCGTCAACGCCCCCCGGCGCGACTCAACCAGCCCTATGCCCAATGCTAGGAGGATTGTCGCCCAATCAGTCCATTGCATCGTCCTGCGTGTCTTCGGGGAAGTTGCTGCGTCGTACTGGCTGAGGTCTCGCGCCGCGTCACGGTTGACTTCTGAGGCGCGAGTGTATCACATCAGGAGGGCCGGGTCAAGCGCGGGCCAAAAGGGGCGTTCTGCCGGGCTTTTTCGCCCTTTGCCCTGGGAAAGGCCGGGCCTGACCGCTGCCTTTGGCCTCGCCTACCGGCAGCCTCCGGTGCCCCCTTTCCGACCGGTGGGGCAGGAAAGCGCCCGGCAGGGAGGGAATACGAGGGCGCAATCCAGACACCAAGGAGCTCGCCCATGACTGCGTATCTCGCGGTACTTGCGCCCCTACTGGCCGGGCTGTACCAACCGCTCGGCACCGAATCGGCCGTGCTCGTCGTCGGCGAGGACGGGCGCGCCTGGTTGACCGTCCAGGCACGGGTCGCGATCGCGTCGGAGGGGACGACGGTCGTCTGGGACCTGAGCGGCGCCGGAGCCGACGCGGCCACGGCACGGCTGAGCGTCCTGACGGGCGCTCCGGTCGTCCGGGTGGCCTGGCGGCGCCAGTCGGGCGAGCTCGTCCAGTGGCGGCTGGACGGCGGGCAGAACAGCGTGACGCCTACGCAAGTGTGCCTCTCCGCGCTGGTGCAGGACATGAAGGTGGAGCGCGAGCACGTCGTCGTGGCGCGCGGCGATACGCTGGACTGGCAGTGCTCGGTGAAGTTGTCGGGGTGGAAGGGCAAGACGGTCGAGGCCATGGGTGTGCGCTTGCCGGACGGGGAAGCGGTGGTATCACTCAAGCCCGACCAGACCGTGAGCGCGCCGGTGTGGCAGGAGAGCGGCGTGCGGTGCCGGTGGGCCCTGCGATGGGATAGCCGTGGTGGAGGTCAGGCGGCGACGAGGACCGTGGTGCTCGACCGGACGGGCGTCACGGGGCTGGGGCTGCGCTCGCTGCCCGCAGGGAGGATCAGCCTGACGAGCGAGGGCAAGGAGTGGCAGCGAGGGTTCGGGGGCGCGGCGGCGGGAGAGACGGTGGAGATTGACGCGGGGCCCGAGGAGACAGTGCGGGTCCAGCGCACCAAGGCCGCGGCCACGCAGGTGAACGTGCGCAGCGATGTGCACCGCCGCCTGGCAGCCTTCGATGAGCAGGTCGAGTACGAGTATGCGGTGATGTACGCGGGGCGGGAAGAAGTAGCGCTGGAGATCGTCGAGCACCCCGCGAAGGGTTGGCGCGTGGAGGATGCGTCGCACCAGTGGCGGCGGAAGGACGCCGAGACGATGATCATCGCGGTGCCGCTGGCGGCGCGATCGAAGGCCTCGGTGCGCGTGGTGGTGGTCAGGCCCAACCAGGTGCCGCAGTGATTCCCCCGCTCGGGTGGCGGTCTACCGGGCCCGGTAGATGCGCACCTCGTCCACCTCTACGCGGGGCGCGCCGTTCGTCGCCTCCACTACGACCCGCACAGCCCTCACCGCCCCGTCCACCCCCGTGGGAGCAGCGTGGACCCGCAGGCGCTGGTAGTTGCCGGTGACCTCGGCCCAGAGCACGCTGGTGCGGTCGGCCATCTCAGCCTCGACGCGATAGTCGGCGGCGCACTCGGGCGCGCGGAAGAAGGGAGACATGGCGAAGTAGGTGCGGCTGAAGTCCAGGCCCCAGGCGATCTGGATGCGGTCGAGCCCGGCGGGCTCGGGCAGCTCGAGGCGGCACCACTGGGGCGCCGCGTGCTCGGAGAGCCAGACGTTGGGCCAGGCCTCGGGGCGGGCCACGCCGTTCACGATGCTGTCGGGCTGGAAGGGACGACTGGCGGGCAGGACGTCGGCCGCCAGGGAGCCGTGGGTCGTGAAGGGCGCGAACAGCCAGCCGTGGCCGTCGTGGCGGGCACAGACACACCCGGGCAGGCGCTCGGCGTTGTAGTACCACACGACGGCCTCGGCCGGATCGAGGCGCAGCCAGTACAGGCCCGGCTGGGGGAACTCGCCCTCGGGCCGGGCCTCGACGGCGCCGGCGTGCCCGGCCGGCACGCGGAACTCGAGCGACGCGCAGGGCTGGCCCTCCAGGGGAGGCAGGTCCCAGAGGTCGCGGGCGGGTCGCAGCGTCGCCCGCAGCGTCCGCTCCTCAGGCGCCTCGTTGCGCACGAAGATCCGCACGACCTCGGGCCGGAGGGACAGGGGCAGGAGCTGGGCCAGCGGCTCGCGCAGGGACAGGAAGGTGTCGGCCGGTCTCGCCGTGAGAGGCAGGGAGCTCGAGGCCGTGACGACGGCGCCGCGGGCCAGGTCGTCGGGGTCCTCGTTGCGGACGCCGGGTATGTAGCAGTCCTGGCGCAACAGGGACTGCTGGACGCCGCGCAGGTCGGCGTCGGTGAAGCTCGCGGGCTCGCGGCCGCCGTGGACCGCGTAAGCCGCAGCCGTGCCCGCCGCCTGGCCCACCGCGGCCAGCGTGCGCTGGACCCGCAGGGAGTTGAAGACAAGGCGCGAGGCGCTCATCAGACGCCCGGCGAGAAGCAGGTTGGGCACCTCGCGGGCGTAGAGGCTGCTGAGGGGGATGCTGTAGGGAGCAACGTTGAAGGGCACGAGAGTGGGCGCGCCGTTGGTGGGAGACGGGCGGACCGTGGGGTCGAGGAGGCCGTCGCGGGCGTGGTCGTCAATGAACCACCCGCCGTAGGCCACACGGTCCGGGTAGAGGACGCGGTTGCGGATCTCCGTCTCGGTCATGACGTGGGCGCCGATGAAGCGGCGGGACTCGCGCTTGCCCGGCACGGTGCCGAACCAGTCCAGGGCGTAGTTGGCGGCGCGCTCGCGGTCGCGGCAGTGATTCTTGATGTGGTCCCAGACGCCCAGCACGTGGCCCACCAGCGCGTCGCGTAGCTCCTCGTTGTCGCGGATAGTGTCGTGGGGGAAACCCACCTCGATCCACCAGTAGCCGTACTCGATGCTCCTGTGGTCTCGGTGCCGGAGCGAGTCCTCGTCGGGGTAGCTGGCAGCCCAGGGCGGAGGGGTGAAGGCCACGGGCCGCCCCACGTCCACCGCGCGGAAGAACAGGGAGTTGCCGAGGGTCCAGTCCCAGGGCTCGTCGGGGGCCGAAAGCTCGCCGTACTCGGAGCGCGCCTCCTGGCCGATGCGGAAGGGGACGCCGGCCTGTGCGCCGACCACGCCGTCACCGCTGGCGTCGAGGAAGAGCCTGGCCGGGACGCGCCACACGCGCTCGGTGCCGAGCTGCAGGCCGATGACCGAGGCGATGCGCTCGCCCTCGAGGTTCACGCGGAACACGTGCGTGTTGAGCAAGAGGCGAAGGCGGGACTCGCGGCGCACGGCGTCGAAGAGGACGACATCCCACGGCGCGGACACGAAGCCGCGTGTGTGGCTGTGGGCGCGCTCCTCGGTGAGGAGCTCGAGGATGATGCCGGCCTCGTTGGCGCAGGGATTCTGGTGGCCGGCGCCCGAGAAGGCTACGCGGATCTCGGTGCTGCCGTTGCCACCGAGGACGGGGCGGTCGTGCACGAGCACGGTGTCCGCGCCCTCGCGGGCCGCCGCCAGAGCCGCGCAGAGGCCAGACATCCCGCCCCCGACCACGCAGAGGCCGCACTCGGGCAGCACGTCGGTGACTTCGGCTTCAGCAAGGTCCATCGCCATCTGCCTCCGGTTGTCGGGGTCCCGGGGCGATGCAGGGCGCGGACGTCGTCGGCGGGACCGGTGGTGGCGTCCTCCAGCGCCGCGGGCTGAGCGCTTCCTCGCGATGACATACAGCGAGTGTAGGAGGAAGCAAAGCGCTGTGACTCAAACGCCCTGGGGCTCTGCCGGGAGGACGCTTCCCGTCCCTCCACCCCGCGGAGGCCGGGAGGTGCCGCGCACCTCTCGCCCCTGACCTCATTGTCCGTGCACCTGCGTGCGTGCCGTGCCATGGCCTTGGCCGCGGATGACACGGTCGGCTCGCCGGCCCCTGCACGCCTCGCTCTGTGTCAACGTGCGCAACTTCTTAGTATAGCGGCGGGGGCGGGAGAGGGCATAGGTCCGCGAGGCCGCCGCCGACCGGGCAAGGGGTCTCGCTCGGACGGTGTACGCACAAAGGGCCGCCCGCGCTCTGGTGCGCGGGCGGCCTCATGCTGGTGCTTGGGCTCAGGCGTCAGGGAGCGGATCAGGCAAGGTCCGCGCCGTCCAGCGCGACCCGCACGCGTGGCTCCACGCCGGCCTCGACGAGCGCCGCGTGAGCCTCGGGGAAGGGCCGCAGCACGCGCTCGGCTACGCCGTGGATGTAGCTAAGCATCACGCCGTAATTGGTGATCGGCACGCCGGCCTCGTTGCAGGCGAGGATGCGGTACATGACCTCGCGGCGGTTCAACATACAGCCGCCGCAGTGGATGACCAGCTTGTACTGGCCGAGCTGGGAGGCGTCGGGGAACTCGCCGCCGTTGACGTGGTCGTGCTGAAGCTCGCCGCCCACGTACTCGGCCAGCCAGGCCGGGATCTTGTGGCGCCCGATGTCGGTGGGCATGACGCAGTGGGTGCAGGCCTCGGCGATGAGCACCCGGTCGCCGGGCCGCAGGTCGTTGAGGGCCGCGGCGCCGCGGGCGAAGGTGGTCAGATCGCCCTTGTAGCGGGCGAAGAGCGTAGACGTGGTGGTCATCGGCACGGCGTCGGGCAGCAGGCGAGCCACATGGTCCACAACCAGCGAGTGGGCGACGACCAGGTCGGGCGCCGGGAAGAGCTCGAGGGCCTCGGCGAACTCGGTGTCGCGGACGACGGAGGCGAGCACGTGATTCTCGAGCGAGTCGCGCAGCGTCTGGACCTCGGGCAGCTTGAGGCGGCCCTTGGGCATGGACTCGTCAATGCTCACCACGAGCATGAGGTGGTCGCCGGGCTCCGCCACGCCGCGTACCACACCCAGCGGGTCCCAGTCCGCCGGGGCAGCGGCGATGACGGCGCGCTTGAGATCCTCAAGACCCCTGCCCTCGGTGCAGCTAACGTCCACCCAGGGGATGCCGAGAGCGGCCATCTCCTCCGAGAGGGGCAGGTCCCACAGATCGGACTTGTTGCGCACGCCCACGACGCCCAGGCCGCGCTCGCGGGCCGCGTCCAGGACCTCGAGCTCGAACTCGCTGATGCCCTCGCGGGGATCAACGACGAGAAGCACAATGTCGGTCTTGCGCAGGACCTCGCGAGCCTTGGCCACGCGCTTGGCACCCAGCTCGCCCGTGTCGTCCAACCCGCCCGTGTCAACGAGCACGGCCGGCCCCAGCGGCAGGATCTCGATGGACTTGTATACGGGGTCCGTGGTCGTGCCGGGAACGTCGGCGACGATGGCCAGGTTCTGACCCGTGACGAAGTTGATCAGGCTGCTCTTGCCGACGTTGCGGCGACCGAAGATCGCGATGTGGAGTCTGTTGCTCCTCGGCGTGTCATTCATCTCTCTCGCAAGCCTCCTTGGAAATCCCTGACGCCTGAGTTGTACCTCACGCACGACGGCGCCCCTCGGCGTCACGTCGCGCGTCTTGCCTACGACTGTGCGGCAGGCCGCCGCCACGGCCCAACGCCGGGTCGCCTGCCCCCCGGGGCCTCGTCGCCCGTCCCAGCCGGCGCGCAGACCGGGGTACTCACGAGCCAAAGTGCACGCGGCAAGTCTATCAGCCGCTTTCCGGACAGCCCCTGGTCACGCCACCGCAAGGGCGGCTCTCGGACTGTGGCCCGGGCCGACGCCGACTCCACGGCGGGCAGCTTGAATCACCTTCAGCGCTCTGTCAACCTCTTCCGCTATCTCGATGGTGGGCGCCTTCTTGCCCGGGTAGATCTCGTAGAGCCGCGCGTACCTGCGAGGCGTGAGATTCGGCATGATGACGTTCGCCCCGGCCCTCAAGCCTGCGAGCCGTCCGCCCTCCATGACTGTCTCGAGCGCGGTCGTGGCGGGCAGCATCACGTCCGGGACCAGAAGGCGGGTCAGGGCCAGCATGTTCAGCGTGACCTCAGCCGGCCCCACGGGCATCGCCGCCAGCGGCGTTTGCGGGTGTGGGACCAGCGGGCCCATCCCGGCCATGTGGACATTCAGGCGCCGGAGCAGCAGCAGGTCGCGGGCGAGCGACTCGGGCGTCTGACCGGGCAGGCCGATGATGCAGCCCGCGCCGATCTGGTAGCCCAGCTCCGCCAGGGTGTCGAGACAGCGCAAGCGGCTGTCAAGGGACGCTCCCGGATGCAGCCGGGCGTAGAGCTCGGGGTCGGAGGTCTCGTGCCTGAGCAGGTAGCGGTCGGCGCCCGCCTGGCGCCAGAGCCGGTACTCCCACTCCTCGCGCTCGCCCACGGAGAGCGTGACCGCCAGCCGCGTCCGCGCCTTGATCCGCTCGATCACGCCCGCCAGGCGCTCGGCGGTCCACCACGGGTCCTCGCCCGACTGAAGCACGACCGTCCCTACGCCCAGGCTCGCGACCAAGTCGGCGGCCTCGACGATCTCCGACGGGCTCATGCGGTACCGCGTCAGGTTGCCATTGTCCCTGCGCACGCCGCAGTAGCAGCAGGTGCACCGGCAGTGATTCGAGAACTCGATGATGCCCCGCAGGTGCACGTCGTCGCCAAGGGTCTCGCGGCGCACCGAATCGGCATCAGACCGCAGGTCTTCGGCCTGCCGCCCGCCGGCGGTCACCAGTTGGGCAAGCTCCCTGACAGTCATGATGCGCCAGTCCCCAAGATCCGCAGGCACGCCTCGCGCGCGCCCTCAGAAGTAGACGTCCCGCTCGCCGGCGTCGAGCCGGGCCAGGCGGGCCTCGGTCTCGCGCCGGACGGCCTCGGTCTCGATCTGCCCCAGATGCTCGCGGATGATGTCCTCGCCCGCGCGGCGCGTCTCGGGCGACGCGTAGTCCAGCAGGTATTCCCGGAAGGTCAGCAGGGCGTTGGGCAGGCAGAAGTGATGGATCTCGCCGGGCTTGGCGAGGGCCATGAACTCGCGTCCGGTGCGGCCCGAGCGGTAGCAGGCCGTGCAGAAGCTCGGCAGGTATCCCTGGACGCAGAGGTCGCACATCACCTCGTCGAGCGGGCGATGGTCGCCGACCTCGAACTGGCGTGCATCCTCCTCGTCGGGATTGGCCTCGGTGTAGCCACCGGGAGAAGTGCGCGATCCGGCGGAGATCTGGGACACACCGAGCCTCATGCACTCGCGGCGCATCTCGGGCGTCTCACGGGTGCTGAGGATCATGCCCGTGTAGGGCACGGCGACGCGGATGATCGCCACGAGCTTCTTGAAGTCTTCGTCGCTCACGGCGGCGGGTGGATTGGCGGCGATGGGAGTGTTGAAGGCCGGCTCGAGGCGGGGCACGGAGATGGTGTGTGGCCCGACGCCGTAGGTGGTGTCCAGATAGCGGGCATGGTCGAGCAGGGCGAGCAGGTCCCAGCGCCAGTCGTACAGGCCGAATAGGACGCCGAGGCCCATGTCGTCAATGCCGGCCGGGAAACATCGGTCCCAGACGGTGATGCGCCAGTCATAGTTGGCCTTGTGGCCGCTGGGGTGCATGTACTCGTAGGTCTGGCGGTGATAGGTCTCCTGGAAGACCTGGTAGGTGCCGATGCCGGCGGGCTTAAGCCTGATGAAGTCCTCATTGGACAGGGGAGCGGCGTTGATGTTGACGCGACGGATCTCGCCGCCCTCGAACTTGGTCGTGTAGACCGTGTGGACGTCATTGATCATGTGCTGGACGTCGTTCCTTGGATGCCCGCCATAGACCAGCAGTAGCCGCTTATAGCCGTGGTCTATCAGCCACCGGACCTCACCCGCCACCTCGTCCCTGGAGAGAGTGCGTCGCTGGCAGAGCTCGTTGTCCACACGGAAGGGGCAGTAGAGGCAGTTCGCTACACACTCGTTGGAGATGTAGAGGGGCGCGAAGAGCACGACCCTGTTGCCGTAGATCCGCTGCTTGATTTCGGCGGCGGTCTCGAAGAGCTCCTCGATCTGCGCGGGGTCCGTGGTTGTCGTGAGCTCGGCAACCTCGTGCCGGTCGAGCCCGTGCATCTGCCGGGCCTTGGTCATCAGGTCGGCAAAGCGAGCGGCATCGGGTGGCCGCGCCTCGACCAAGGCAGCGGTCACCTCATGTTCGTCAACCGCGATCCGGTCGGTACCGAGAGCGTTGTGCATTGGCGGCGGCGACGGGTCTCTGACTCGCCACCATCCCTCCTAGGAAGCTGTGCTTTCCACAGCGTCGGCTCGGGCGCGCGCGCCGGCAGCACCTGCTGGCGGCAGTGGTCCGCAAAGCCCGCGGGCGATGTGGAAGGGTTCACGATCGGCAATTCTATAACTCTGTTACCCACCTGACAAGGCGCCCACGCCCCACCTTCCGGCCCGGCGGCCTGAGCACGACACCCCACCTACCCGGCCTCTCCCCCATCCACGAGGGGCTTCCCGGCTCGGCCCGCCGGTCCTCTCGCGCCCCAGGAGGCGGGCGGGCCTCCTCGCCGCCCGGCCCTGTAGCGGAGGGCCGGGGCCTCAGCTATCGGGTGACACCAGGTTCTGCGGCGATCCGGCCAGGAAGGCCGCGATGCTCTCGATCGTCGTAGATAGTATCCTGTGCAGCGCCTCGCGGCTGTAGAAGGCCACGTGGGGCGTGACGATGACGCGCGGGTGGCGCATGAGCTGGTAGGCCTCGACGGCCAGGCGCAGCTCGTCCAGGGGCACGCTGTCATCGCGCAGCAGCACGCTGTCCTCGGTGATGACCCGCTCGCCCTCAAGGACATCCAGGGCCGCTCCGGCCAGCCGTCCCTCGTCGAGGGCTTCCAGCAGGGCCTTGCTGTCCACGATGCCGCCCCGTGCCGTGTTCACGAGCAGAGCCGAGGGCTTCATCAGGGCCAGCTTCTCGGCGTCGAGCAGGTGATGAGTCGCCGGCGTCAGGGGGCAGTGGATCGTCACCACGTCAGCCTCGCGCAGGAGCTGCTCAAGGTCTACGTACTCGAAGCCCATGACCTCGCCCAGCAGGGGCTGGGGCATCACGTCGTAGGCGAGGACGCGCATGTTCATGGCCCGGCCCATGCGGATGACGTGCAGGCCGATGCGGCCGGCCCCGACGACACCGAGAGTCTTGCCGGACAGGTCCGAGCCGAGCAGGCCCTCCAGCGCGACGTTGCCCCGGCGGACGCGCTCGGCAGCCTCGGGGATATTGCGGGCGAGGCAGAGGATCAGGCCGAGAGTGTGCTCGGCCACTGTGTTCTCACCGTAATGGGGGACGTTGGCGACGAGGACGTCGCGGGAGCGGCAGTCCTGGAAGTTGATGTGGTCCACGCCGGTCGAGCGCGTGGCGACCAGTCGGAGCTTCGGGCAGCTATCCAGGAGCGTGCAGTCCACCTGGGAGTGGATGAAGCAGGACAGCACCTCGACGCCGGACCTCTCGAAGTCGGGCAGGCTCTCGGCCGGCTCCTCGAAGAACCGGGCATCCCAGCCGGCCGCCTCGGCGCGCTCTTCCACGAAGCTACGCTCCCAGGCTTTCACCTCGACGAACACGACCCTGGGCTTCTCACTCACTCCAGCCATCTCCTCGAGCGTTGCTCTGTCCCCTCAGCGGCCCCGCGTCCGGGTCGGACGCGGTCTGGGCGAGCTCGATGGACAGATACTCGCCGGGAGCCCCGGCGCTCGCCAGCTCCAGGGCTCCCGGACAGCGATCAGGGCAGCGGCTGTCCCGCGGCGCGCGGTGGCCGCAGGCCGCTTGGCGCGACGGCCTACTCGCGCTGCACGGCGTCGAAGCGGCAGACCTCGAAGCAGGAGCCACACCGGATGCAGGCGTCCTGGTTGATGACGTGAGGCTGTCGGGGCTCGCCGTCAATGCAGTGCACGGGGCACTTGCGCTTGCACAGCCCGCAGCCCACGCACTTCTCGGGATCTAGGCGGTAGCGCACCAGGTCACGACAGCGATGCACGGGGCAGCGCTGCTCGTAGATGTGGGCCTCGTACTCAGCGCGGAAATGGCGCAGCGTGCTGAGCACGGGATTGGGGGCCGTCTGGCCCAACCCGCAGAGCGCGGCCCGCTGGCAGACGCGGCCCAGCCGCTGTAGCCGATCGAAGTCGCGCTCCTCACCGAGCCCGCGGGTGATGCGCTCGAGCACCTCGAGCATGCGCTTGGTGCCCTCGCGGCAGGGGGTGCACTTGCCGCAGCTCTCGTCCTGGGTGAAGGTGAGAAAGAACCGGGCGATGTCCACCATACAGTTCGAATCGTCCATGACGATGAGGCCGCCGGACCCCATGATGGCGCCGGCCTCGCGGAGCGAGTCGTAGTCAATGGGCGTGTCCAGGTAGGCCTCGGGCAGGCAGCCACCGGACGGGCCGCCGGTCTGGGCCGCCTTGAAGCCCTTGCCGCCGGGGATGCCGCCGCCGATGTCGAAGATGATCTCACGCAGGGTGATCCCCATTGGGACTTCGATGAGCCCGGTGTTCTCGACGTTGCCGGCGAGAGCGAAGACCTTGGTGCCCTTGGACTTCTCGGTGCCTATGGAGGAGAACCACTCGGCGCCCAGCAGGATGATGGCCGGGATGTTCGCCAGGGTCTCGACGTTGTTGATGACGGTGGGCTTGCCCCACAGCCCGCTCTGGGCCGGGTAGGGCGGCCGGGGCCTGGGCATGCCGCGCTTACCCTCGATGGAGGCCAGCAGGGCCGTCTCCTCGCCGCACACGAAGGCGCCCGCTCCCAGGCGCAGCTCGACGTCGAAGGCGAAGTCGGTGCCCAGGACGTGCTCGCCGAGGATCTCGCGCTCGCGAGCCTGAGCGATCGCCTTCTCGAGACGAGCCACAGCCAGAGGGTACTCGGCGCGGACGTACACGTAGCCCTGGCTCGAGCCTATCGCGTAGCCGGCGATGGCCATGGCCTCGAGCACGGTGTGGGGATCGCCCTCGAGGGTGCTGCGGTCCATGAAGGCGCCCGGGTCGCCCTCGTCGGCGTTGCACACCACGAACTTGGGCGAGCCCTCGGCCTTGTACGTGAACTCCCACTTCAGACCCGTGGGGAAGCCAGCGCCACCGCGCCCGCGCAAGCCCGAGCGCTTGATGGTGTCAATGACCTGCTCGGGGGTCATGCCGTCGAGCACCCTGGCCAACGCGGCGTAGCCGCCCACGGCCAGGTAGTCGTCTATCAGCTCCGGGTCAATGCGCCCGACGTTGCGCAGGGCGATGCGCAACTGGTTGCGGAAGAAGCCGACGTGCTCCCAGTCGCGGGTGAAACGGTTGATGATGCCCTCGGGGTCGGCGGCGGCAGGGGTTCCACCGCCGGTCTGCGGGCGCTGGCCGCCGTCTATCATCCAGTCCGGGATGGCCTCGCCCTTGGCCACATGACGCAGCACGATATCGCGGGCCTGCTCGGGCGTCACCTTCACGTACAATCGCGGCGGCTCGTCCCGGCGCCTGACCTCGACCAGGGGCTCGAGGCTGCAACGCCCCACGCAGCCGACGCGGCACAGCTCGACCTGGTCGGCCAGCCCGGCCTCGTCGAGCGCCTGCTTGATGGCGGCCAGAACGTCCTCGGCGCCTGCGGCGAGGGCGCAGGTGGCTATCCCCACCAGCACCTGGGTCTTGTCAGGGCGCTGCTTCACCCTCGGCTGAGCAGCCTTCCTGAGGTCTTCCAGATACGCCAAAGCACTCATCGGTCTTGGTCCTCGCTTGGGCCGCTAAGGATGCTCTCCACCTTCTCGGCGAGGTCTATGGGGTTGATGGGCTTGTTGATGAACTGCACAGCTCGCAGCCAAGCGGGCTTCTCGCCGTGCTCGTCTATCCGGAACCCTGTGTCCGTCGTCACCGCGGAGACCATAATGATGGGGATTCCGCGGGTCTCCTCGTAGCCCCCTAGCTCCTCGACCACCGAGAAGCCCGAGTAGAGGCGCTCCATCATCAGATCGCAGATGATGAGGTCCGGCCTCTCGCGCCGCGCCAACTCTACGCCGGCCTTGGAGTCCAGGGCCGTGAGCACCTGGTACCCCTTCGCCTGCAGCGCCACGGTCGCGGCCTCGATGAAGTCGGTGTCGTCGTCCACGACCAGGACTTTCTTCTGATCCTGAGTCATGCCATGTCACTCCCTTCGCCCCTTGGCGAAGCTTGCCAGGTCGGCCCCGTGGCTGCGGCCGCTCGCGGGGCACTAGCAGTGCCCGGGTGCGCTGTCCACGAGCGGCTCCTCCACCAGAGCATCGTGGCGCGGCAGGCTGAAGATGAAGTCTATCCACTTGCCGTGCTCGCTCTCGGCGCGGATGGACCCGCCGTGCTTGCGGACGATCTCACGGGTTATGAAAAGGCCCAGCCCCGTGCCGCGTTCGCGCTCCATGGGCTGGTTGAGCCGGGAGAACTTGCGGAACAGGTCCTGCAACTGATCCTCGGGGATGCCGTTGCCCTCGTTCCATACGTGCAGCTCGACTACCCCGTTGAGCCGCCGCCCCCAGACTCGCACCAGGCCACCCTCGCGGCCGTACTTGGCGGCGTTGCTGAGCAGGTTCTCGTACACGATCTGCAGCAGCGAGGGATCGGCACAGATCACCAGGTCCTCGGGGATGTCCACCTCGACCCGCATGTGCTTCTCCTCGAAGCGCGGGCGCGTATCGCGCAGGACGGGTTGCACCACGTCAAGCTCGACCTGCACCGGACGGGCCCGGACCTCAAGCTCACCCTTCTCGATGCGCGACAGGTTAAGGTAGTTGAGGATCATGTCCTCAGTGCGGTTGACGGCCATCATGACGTCGTCGAGGGCCTCGCGCTGGTCCTGGGTCAGTTCGCCGATGTAGCCGTCGCGCAGGGCCAGCAGGTTGATCTTCATCGAGGCGACCTGGTTCTTGAGCTCGTGGGTGATGAAGCCAAGGGTATCGAGGTAGTTCTGGTTCCAGCGCTCTAGCTCCTCGGCGACGCGCTCGAGCTCCTCGTGGCTGCGGCGCAGGGCCTCGTCGCGCTCCTTGAGTGCGGCCACCATGGCGTTGAAGGCGACGGTGAGCCGCTTGATCTCGTCGTGCTCGGCCCGGGGCGGCTCGGGCAGGCGATAGTCCAGATTGCCCTGGGCGATCTGGACGGCCGCCTCGGTCAGGCCGCGGATGCGGCGGGCAAGCCGGCGGGCCAAGAGATCGCCCGCCACGGCGGCGAGGACGAGGGCCAGCACCGCGATGGCCAGGAAGATCCCGACGGCCTGGACGCGCATGTCGTCGTAGCGGTCCTTGAGGACGCCAACGTAGAGGATGCCGATGATGCGGCCGGCGGTGTCGCGGATGGGCTCGTAGGCGGACATGTACCAGCTATCAACGACGAAGGCGGGACCGATCCAGACGCCGCCTTCGCCCAGCACCTTGTCATTGACCTCGGCCGAGACGCGAGTGCCGATAGCCCTGGCGCCGTCGGGGCCGATGACGTTGGTGGCGATGCGCACATCGCGCTCGAAGATTGTGACGGTGCCCAGGTTCTTGCCCTTGTAGGTGGCTACCGTGAAGATGTTGTCGCGGATGAAATCCACAAGCCCGAAGTCACGGTTCAGCAGCGAGCGGGCGCGGACCACGCCCACTATCTCGCCCGAGGCCCCCACGACGGGCGCCGCCGCCTCCACCACCATGGCTTCGGTGAGCTCGGACGGGCCACCGGGCTTGGCCCGCGGCGTCTCGACGACGCGGATGTAGGCCCGCTCTGCCAAGGCCGGGCTTTCAGCGGCGAGCTCCGACAGGGGCACCAGGCGAAGCCCAGCAGAGGCCTTGCCCGTCCGCAGGGCCGTGCTCACCACTGGGCTGCTGGAGAGATCCGCGCCCTTGCCGTTGCCGGGCGCCGTCGCGGTCACAATCCCCCTCTGATCGGCGATGTGAAGCGAGTCGTACCCCAGCCTGCCCCGCAGGTGCTCGAGGAACTCATCGGACATGCCGCCGACCGTCTCGGCCGCTCCCCGTGCGACCCAGGCAGCCACCATGCCGCAGTCCTTCCTGGACTCCTCGAGGCGCCGGTCCAGCATGGCGCGGGAGGTCTTGAGGGCCAGGGCGACACGGCGCTGGGCCTCCCCGATCACCATGTCGTTGATCAGGAGACTTCCGGCGATGACCGTCAGAGCGCCTCCGATGAAGGCGACGGCAAGGACGACAACCAGTAGCCTGGTGCGAAGTGGTAGGTCCATTGTCTTCCCGTTCCGCCCGAGATGGTACGGGCCTGGCCCAAGCGCCGCGCGGCCAGCCACCGCCCGAGGGCGGCAGCGGTCACGCCGCTGCTCATGACGAACCAGCCGTCTCGAGTTCCTCCTGGGCTTCAGCGGTGTAGTGCGCGATGACGTCGGGTACGGCCTCGGGCGTCACCCGCGCGTGAACCCGGTCGTTCACCATGCAGACGGGGGCCTGGCCACAGGCCCCAAGGCATCGGGCCTCGGCCAGCGTGAACATCCCGTCCTGGGTCGTCTGGCCCGGCTTTACGCCGAGCTGCCGGCAGAACTCGTCCAGCACGGCCTGGCTGCCGCGCACGTAGCAGGCGGTGCCCAGGCAGACGCTGACAGTGTAAGCCCCTTTGGGAACCAAGGAGAAGTAGGAGTAGAAGGTCGCGACACCGGACACGTACACGGAGGGCACGCCCAGCGCCTGGGCCACGTGGTTGATGGCTCTGGGCGGGATAAAGCCGAAGCGGTCCTGCACGTGGTGCAGGATGGGTATCAGCGCGCTCTGCACGTGGCCGGGGTTCCTGCGCTGCTGGTCGGCGATGTAATCGTCAAGCTCCTGCCACCACTGGGGGGTATCGAGAATCTCGCGCTGGTATCGCATTACACCTGCGCCTCCTGGGGGCGGATGCCGATGGGGAGCCGGCGGTAGTAGTAGGTGTGCAGCAGCTCGTGGGCACGGTGGCCCATGGGGGCGTCCAGGTATTCGTCGTAGAGCTTCTGGATGTCCGGGTTGTCGTGCGAGCGGCGGAGCTTGCGATCGGCGTCCAGCCCGTAGAGGGCCTGGGCCCGGAGGCGGAGGATGCGCTCGTCGAGGGGGATGGCGTTGGCGCCGGCGTAGGGCTGGCCGCCGCCGCCGATGCAGCCGCCGGGGCAGCCCATGATCTCGATCCAGTGGAACTCCTCGCCGGCCTGCATCCGGTCCAGGACCTGGTTGGCGTTGCTCAGGCCGTGGGCCACGGCGACCTTCAGCGGCGTGCCGCCGAAGTCCAGCGTGGCCACGCGCACGCCCTCCATGCCGCGCACCTCGTGGAACTCCACGGCGTCGTCGGGCAGGTCCTCGTGGAAGACCATGAAGTAGGCCGTGCGCAGCGCCGCCTCGGTCACGCCGCCGGTGGCGCCGAAGATCACGCCCGCGCCCGTGGACTCGCCCAGCGGGTGATCGGGTTCCTCCCTGGGCAGGCTGAAGAAGTCAATCCCCATGTGCTTGATGAGCCAGCCGAACTCGCGCGTGGTGAGCACGCAGTCCACGGCCGGCCGGCCGTCCACCTGCAACTCCTCGCGCGTGGCCTCGAACTTCTTGCAGGTGCAGCACATGATGGCGACGGAGAAGATGCGCTCGGGGTCAATCCCCATCCGCTCGGCCCAGTAGCTCTTGACGACGGCGCCCTGCATGCTCATGGGCGACTTGGCGCTGGAGAGGAGACTGAGCAGCTCGGGGTGGAACTGCTCGCAGTACTTGACCCACGTGGGGCAGCAGGAGGTGATGTTGGGCAGAGGCCCGCCGTTCTGGAGGCGTTGGACGAACTCGGCCGCCTCCTCCATGATCGTCAGGTCGGCGCTGAACTGAGTGTCGAAGACGACGTCAATGCCCAGGCGGCGCATGGCGGCGAAGGACTCGCCTTCCCAGGCGGTGCCGGGCTCGAGGCCGAAGCACTCGCCGATGGCAGCCCGGACGGAGGGGGCCATCTGGCTCACCACGATCTTGTCCGGGTCGTCGAGGGCCGCCAGGAACTCCGCCGTGGCGTCTCTCTCGAGGAAGGCCGCGGTGGGACAGACGTTCACGCACTGCCCGCACCCCGTGCATACCGTCTCGATGAAGGGCGAGTCGTGAGCGGGCATGACGACGGTCTGGAAGCCGCGGTTGACCTGGCCCAGGGCGGCAACTTCCTGGATCTCGCCGCACATCCTGACGCAGCGACCGCAGAGCACGCACTTCTCCGGGTCACGGATGACCGCGGGGCTCGACAGGTCCCTCTCGTAGCGCTTGCGCTCGCCGGCGAAGACCCGCTCGCGGATGCCCATCGTGTTGGCGAGGCGCTGGAGCTCGCAGTTGCCGTCGCGCTCGCAGGTGTTGCAGTCCTCGGGGTGGTTGTCCAGGAGCAGCTCGACGATGTCCCGGCGCAGTTGCAGGATCTCGGGCGTGTGGGTGTGCACCACCATGCCATGCTCGGCCGGGTAGCAGCAGGAGGCCACCGGATTGCGCAGGCCCTCGACCTCGACGATGCACACGCGGCAGGAGCCCTGGATGGACAGCCTGGGGTGGTAGCACAACCTGGGGACGCGGACGCCCGCCAAGTCAGCAGCCTCCATTATCGTAGTCCCCGCTGGGACGGTCACTTCGATACCGTCAACCGTCAGTGTGATCTCCGGCATTTCGCTTCACCTGTAGCAGCTCGCTGCTTGTGAAATACTGCACAAGGCCCTTGTCTCGCCATAGATATGGCCGGCTGCGATAGAGGCTCAGCCGGCCTGGGCGTCCTGGCTATAGGTTTCACAGATGCACAGCGCGGTGATTCTGCCACGGACCACCACTTCGCGCAAGCCCTACCGAGTCGGAGTATACCCCCTGGGGCACCCTCGACACGGGAACCATACTCCCTTCTCGGCGGGTTGTCTATTGCCGTCCCCTCTCAGGCCCCGGCAGGTGTCCGAGCCGGGTCTGTCGGCCCAGCCCGGACGCGGCGCGGCAGCGGCCCGGTGAGCCCCGGGCGCCCGGTGGGCAGTGAATGAACGTTCATGCGGCGAGCAGACTCCCCACCGCTGCCCCGGCTGCCTCGGGGCCTAGGCGCCCCTTTGCAGAAAGCGGCGGGCGATGGCCACGGCCGCCCAGTCGTCGAGGGCCTCGCGGGGCACCAGCAGGCCCCGGGGCAGGAACCGCCGCCAGCCCCGCGGCGGATTGGCCTGCCAGTAGAGGCGTCGCGCTTCGAGCGTGGTGTCGCGCTCATCGGCGAGCAGGAACTGGACGCCTGCCTCCCGGAGAAGGCGGGCCAGGTCCTTATGACCCGTGCCTCGGCCGAGCACAACCACCGTGTCGGACTCGGCCCAGGACAGCACGGCAGCGGGCGCGTCGGCCACCGGGAGCACGGCTCTGCGCCACACCTCGC
>Ga0116202_10000772_pt1 | contig 18212 bp, 7 predicted proteins | sample LakKivw325mmetaG_FD_94479 | JGI IMG/M metagenome (GOLD analysis project Ga0116202, IMG submission 94479) | Anoxic lake water microbial communities from Lake Kivu, Rwanda to study Microbial Dark Matter (Phase II) - Lake Kivu water 325m metaG | ecosystem: Environmental > Aquatic > Freshwater >...
CCCCGGAATGGCGGTACACCAATGGCTCGCAGTCGAACCGGGCCGATATCATGTTCCTCGTCAACGGCATCCCCGTCGCCCTCGTGGAAACCAAGAGCGCCAAGAAACGCAACGGCATCGAGGAAGCCCTGATCCAGGTCCGCCGCTACCACCGCGAAACCCCCGAAATGCTCACCGCCCCCCAGGTGTTCAACCTCACCCACCTCATCGACTTCCACTACGGCGCCACCTGGAACCTCGACCGCAAGGACCTGTTCCGATGGAAAAGTGACACAGGCTTCCAGCCTGTGTCAGCACAACCGTCCGCACGTGACACAGGCTTCCAGCCTGTGATCCCAACCAACACCACAGGCAAGATGCCTGTGTCACCCTCCTTCGAAGCCCTCATTAAGTCTTTCTTTGACCGACAACGATTCCTGACCCTCATCAAGGAATGGATCCTGTTCTACGTCAAGGACGACGAACTCCGGAAAACCGTCCTCCGTCAACACCAGGTCCGCGCTGTGGAAAAGGTGCTCGCCCGTTGCGCCGACCCCCGGAAAACCACCGGCCTGGTCTGGCACACCCAGGGTTCCGGCAAGACCTTCACCATGATCACCGCGGCGCGCCTCCTGCTGGAAGGTGACACAGGCTTCCAGCCTGTGATCTCTACCAACTCCACAGGCAAGATGCCTGTGCCACCCTCCCAACGTGACACAGGCTTCCAGCCTGTGATTCCTTCCAAGCCCACCGTCCTCCTCATCATCGACCGCAACGAACTGGAAGGACAACTCACCGGCTGGGTGGAACGACTGCTCGGCGAATTGACCGACGAGGATATCGCCATCGAACGGGCCACCGGCAAACAACGCCTCCGGGAACTGCTGGCCTCCGACTTCCGCGGCCTCATCATCTCCACCATCCACAAATTCGACGGCCTCCCCAAGGCCGTCAACAAACGCGACAACATCTTTGTGCTGATCGACGAAGCGCACCGCTCGACCGGCGGCGACCTCGGCAATTACCTCATGGGCGCCCTTCCCAACGCCACCTTGATCGGCTTCACCGGCACCCCCATCGACAAGACCGCCTATGGCCAGGGCACCTTCAAGACGTTCGGGCGCGAGGACAGGGACGGCTATCTGGACAAGTATTCCATCGCGGAGTCCATGGCCGACGAAACCACGCTGAAACTGAAGTACGCGCTCGCCCCGAACGATATCCGCCTGCCCGACGAAATCCTGGAGAAGGAATTCCTCGCCCTGGCGGAAGCCGAGGGCGTCAGCGATGTGGAGGAACTGAACCGCATCCTCGACAAGGCTGTCACCCTCAAGGCTTTCCTCAAATCGGAGAGTCGCATCAAGGCCGTGGCGGCGTTTGTGGCGGACCATTTCCGCGCGAATGTCCACCCGCTCGGCTACAAGGCCTTCCTCGTGGGTGTGGATCGCGAAGCCTGCGCCCTTTACAAGCAGGCGCTCGATAAACTCCTGCCCCCGGAATGGGTGACCCCCATCTATACCGCCGCGGCCAACGACAGCGAACGCCTCCCCATCGTCGCTGCGCACCAGACGGCCGGTCCCGGCGAGACCACCGCCCGCAAACTGTTCATCAAGCCGGGTATGGATCCCCAAATCCTGATCGTGACCGACAAACTCCTGACCGGCTATGACGCGCCCATCCTGTACTGCATGTACCTGGACAAGCCCATGCGCGACCATGTCCTGCTCCAGGCCATCGCGCGCGTGAACCGGCCCTACGAGGCGGAGGACGGCACCAAGAAACCCTGCGGTTTCGTTCTGGATTTCATCGGCGTATTCGGCAAATTGAAGAAGGCGCTCGCCTTCGACTCGAAGGAAGTCAGCGGCATTGTCGAGAACATCGAGGTCCTGTTCGCCCGCTTCAAGGAGTTGATGACCGGCCGCGCCGGCAGTTATCTGGCGCTGATCGGGAAAGCGATGGACGACAAGGCCGTCGAGCGCGCCATTGACGCCTTTGCCAACAGGGAAAAGCGGGAGGAGTTCCAGGCCTTCTTCAAGGAGGTCGAAACCCTGTACGAAATCCTCTCGCCATCGCCCGAACTGCGGGACTTTATCGAGCCTTTCGCGAAACTGGCCGCGTTGTACGGGATTGTGCGGAACGCCTTCGAGGTCAAGACGCCGCTGTACACCGACATCGCCAGGAAGACCGAAACCCTCGTCCGGGAAACCGCGGCAGCCTACGGGCTCAAGGGCGCCACAAAAGTCGCGGAAATCAGCGCCGGAACGTTAAAAAGCATTCAGGAGGGCGCCTCCTCCGACGGCAGCAAGGTTGTCAGTCTCGTCAAGTCGCTTGTCAAGGCGGCTGAGGACAGCGGCGGTGAGGAGCCCTATCTGATCCCGATCGCCGAACGTGCCAAGGCCATCATGGAGGCGTTCGATGACCGGCAGGAATCCACGCGCCATGCCTTGGCCGAAGTACAGAGCCTGGCGCGGCAAAAGATCGAGGCGGAGGAAGAACGGCGGCGCACGGGCATGGGCATCAATACGTTCACCCTATACTGGGTGTTGAAGGGCGAGGGCATCCGGAATGCCCCCGAACTGGCGGCCACCCTCAATGCCATCATCGAACGCTTCCCCAACTTCAAGGACAACGGCGAGGAACGCCGGCAACTCAAGGCCGAGGCCTACCGGGCGCTGTTGCCGGTTGTCGGGGGGAAGACCATGGTCGCCCTCGCGGAACGTATCCTCGCGCTGAAAAGGAAATGACGCCGTGTCCCGCAAGAAGTCATCGGCACCATGCAGGCGCTCACGTTTCAAGGCCGAGGTCGCCCGATGGTCGGAAAAGATCAAGGTCCGGCCCAGGCAGATCCGGTTGCAGCGCATGACGCGGCGATGGGCCTCCTGTTCCGCCGGGGGCCGGGTCTCCTTTAACGCCGACTTACCGGACAAGCCCCGCCGTTTCCGGGAGTATGTGATCGTGCACGAACTTCTGCACCTGAAAGTCCCCAACCACGGGAAGTTGTTCAAGAGTTTGCTCAAGGCATACCTTCCGGGCCGGGACTCGCCATCGTAACCCGGCTGCTTGTTGGACCACTTCCCGTTTGCCTTGGGCCGGCCCGTTGCGCTACACTTCGGAGCTATATGACCACAAGGATTGCGCTCCGTGCCCTTCCGTGCCGCCTCTTCGCGGGCTTGATTCTGTTCGCCGCAGCCGTCACGTTCTGCGGAGGCTGCGCCAGCACAATGATCAAGTCCTTTTCCGCGCTGCCGGAGGAACTCCATGCGCCCGTCGTGGCCGTCACTTCCTTCGAGAACCGTTCCGGTTTCGCCGGCCAGTGGCAGTTGGGCAGCGGTATGGCCGACCTGCTGGTGCCCGAACTGATCGCCTCCCGCGGCTTCACAGTCGTCGAACGACAGCATTTCGAGGGGCTGATAGACGAGCTCCAGCGCCAGCAGAGCAAGTTTTTCCGCAACGAGGGGAAGACCCCCATCGGACGAATGAAGAATGCCCAGTACCTGATTCGGGGCGTCATCAACGACTTCTCCCAGACCAGCGGCGGCAGCCTTTCCGTGGCCTTCCGCAGCCTGTTCTTCCTCGGGCGCGGGCACAACGCCCGTGTCGCGCTCACCCTGACGATCGTGGATATCGAAACCGGCCAGATCCTCGCCTCCGTTCAAAGCACGGGACTCGTGCGTACCCGCGAAGCGTACGTTGAAACCGACTACAAGGGCGTTTCCTTTGGCGGCGACATCTTCTTTGCCACTCCACTCGGAAAGGCCACCGCCCGCGCCATCCGCGGCGGCGTCCGCCAGATTCAGCGCGAAATGCCGGAAAACCCCTGGCGTCCCATGATCAGCGCCATTAAGAACGGCGTTGTCATTCTCAACGGCGGCAAGGACCGGAACTTCCGCGAAGACACCGTCTACATCGTCAGGCTGCCCTCCGAACCCGTTACTGACCCGGCCACGGGGGATATCCTGACATTCCTCCCGGGCGCACGCCTCGGCACGCTTCGCGTTACACGCGTAGACGATAAGGTGGCCTACGCCCAAGTCCTCCAAGGCTCCGGATTCGAACGCGGACAGTGCCTCAGCGAAGTCCGCCAGGACAACAGCCCTTTGCCTTGACCTTTCCTTTTTCCCATTGCACACCATTCCCGCCTTCGGTAATTTGTGCGCCATGTTGACGCTGTGTCAAAACGACCATGAAAGCCGGATTTCTCGATAAGTTGATCGCCCGCCTGAACCGGCTCGATCCGGAGAGCGTGCAGACGCATTTCCTGCGGCTGGCAAAGGAAAAGGGCCTGCTGGAGACCATCTTCCAATCCATTCAGGAAGGCGTGGTGGTTCTGGATGGCCAAGGCAACATCACGTATGCCAACCGCGCCGCCGGGAAGCTGATCGGGTTCCGCCATGAGGAGGTCATCGGAAACCCGATGGCCCGCTACTTGCGGGACTTGGATTGGGATCGGATCCTGAATCTCGACACGCAGGAATGGACGAAGCTTGTCAGCCATGAGATCGAGGTCGCCTATCCCAAACGGCGTTTCCTCAGTTTCTATGTTGTCCCTCTTTCCGCCGTGGAAAGCCGGGAGGAGGGCGCCGTGATCATCCTGCGGGATGTCACCCAGGACCGCCAGCATGAAGCCAGCCTGGTGGAGTCCGAACGCCTGAATGCCGTGACCCTTCTGGCCGCGGGGGTTGCCCACGAGATCGGCAATCCGCTCAATGCCCTGAACATCCACCTGCAATTGCTCGACCGGGAACTGAAGCAGGCCGGACCCGCGGGCAGGGAATCGCTGCTGGAACTCGTGGATGTGGCCCGCAAGGAGGTCACCCGCCTGGACCTGATCATCACGCAGTTCCTGCGCGCCATCCGCCCGACGCATCCCAACCTCGAACCCATGCCGGTGCTCGCCGTCCTCAAGGACACCCTCCGCCTCCTGAAGCAGGAAATCGAGAACCGCGGCGTCCACGTGGAACTGGAAAGCCCGGCCGGCATTCCGCCGCTGCGCCTGGACAAGGACCAGATCAAGCAGGCGTTCTTCAACATCATCAAGAACGCCCTGCAGGCCATGGCGGATGGCGGCCTCCTGCGGATCTCGGTGGCCGCGTCGGATCATTTCGTGGCCGTGGCCTTCCGTGACAACGGCCCGGGAATCTCGCCGGAGGATTTCGGCCGCATCTTCGAGCCTTACTACACCACCAAGAAGGGCGGATCGGGCCTGGGCCTGATGATCGTGCAGCGCATTATCCAGGATCACGGGGGCCGCATGGATGTCCACAGCGAACCGGGATTCGGCACGACCTTCACGGTCTTCCTGCCGCTCGACGAACGCCGCACCCGCCTGCTGAAACCGCCAAGCCGGACCCGGTCCGAGGAGGAGCACACGGAATGAGCCGCCGCACCATCATGATCGTGGATGACGACAAGAACACGCGCGAGGGCCTCAAGCGCGCCCTGCAGTCCCTCTACGATGTCATCCTCGTGGACAGCGCCGAACGAGCCCTCCCCACCCTGGACGAGCGCCGCGTGGATGTGGTCCTGAGCGACATCCGCATGGTCGGCATGGACGGGCTGACCCTCCTCCAGCGCGTCATGGCCCGGAGCCATCCGCCCATCGTGATCATGCTGACGGCCTACGGCAGCGTCGAAACCGCCGTCGAAGCCATGAAACGCGGCGCCTACGATTTCCTGATGAAGCCGGTCAACCTGGATCATCTCGACATGCTCCTCAAGCGCGCCGTCCGGGCCTCGGAGGTGGAAGACGAGAACCTGCGCCTGCGGGAGCAACTGGACAACCGGTTCGGGCTCGAGGCCATCATCGGCAACTCCGCCGCCATGAAGGAGGTCTTCGAGGTCGTCAAGCAGGCGGCCCCCACGCAGGCCACCATCCTGCTCCAGGGCGAAAGCGGAACCGGCAAGGAACTGGTCGCCCATGCCATCCACCAGATCAGCCCGCGCTCCAAGGGGCCGTTCGTCGCCGTGCATTGCGCCGCGCTGTCGCCCACCCTTCTGGAAAGCGAACTGTTCGGCCATGAGAAAGGCGCCTTCACCGGCGCCACGGAACGGCGCCGCGGGCGCTTTGAACTGGCGGACGGCGGGACCCTGTTCCTGGACGAGATCTCGGAAATCCAGCCCGCCATCCAGGTCAAGTTGCTGCGCGTCCTCGAGGAGCGCATGTTCGAGCGGGTCGGCGGCCATGATACGCTGGAGGTGGACCTGCGGCTCGTGGCCGCGACGAACACCGACCTGCGCCAGATGGTGGCGGAAGGCAAGTTCCGCAACGACCTGTTCTTCCGTCTGGACGTCGTTTCCGTCACCCTGCCGCCGCTGCGGGAACGGACCGACGACATCCCCCTGCTGTGCGCGCATTTCCTCAAGGAGTTCAGCCAGCGCAACCACAAGCCGGTGGAGGATATCTCGGGCGACACCATGGCCGCCCTCTGCGCCTATTCCTGGCCGGGGAACGTGCGGGAATTGCGCAACGTCATCGAGCGCATGGTGGTGCTGACCCATGGGACCCGCCTGACGGTCCGTGATCTGCCGGCGGCGGTCCGGGCCTCGCTGCCGGCGGACAGGCGGAACCTCTGGCGGATGGAACCCGCGCCGGGAGGCGCCCCGGGTTCCATCGAGGAAGCCGAGCGCGCCATGATCTACGCCGCGCTGAAGCGTCACAAGGGGAACCGTTCCCGCGCCGCCGTCCAGCTGGGCATCAGCCGCCGCACCCTCCAGCGCAAGCTGAAGGAATACCGACTGGAGGCCTCGGCCCCGGAACCCGGGGCGGCTACTTCGCCGGACGCTTCTTGAGGTGCGAGATGATAAACGCCATCCGGAGGTTGTTCTCCAGATCCGGATCGGCCGGCAAGCCCAGCTCCCGCGCCCGCTGGTAATGTTTCTCCGCGGCCACGGGATCCGCCGGCCGCAGCGTAAGGAAAATCTGCGCCATGTTGTAGTGGGCTTCGGCCGATTCCGGATGCAGCGCCAGCGCCTTCTCCGTGGCGACGCGCGCTTCCCCGATGCGCCCAAGTCCCATCCATGCCGTCCCCAGCGTCAACAACGCGTCCGCGTTGGAGGGCTTGCGCGTATCGTACGGTCTCAGGAGACCGACAGCGACATCGAACCGGCCGGCCCTGCAGGCCGCCACGGCGGCCAGGATATCGAACTCGCCCCGGTCGGGCAGCACATCCGCCGCCTCCCGGAGAAGATCGAACGCCTTCCCGAATTGTTCCTCCCGCATCAGCCGCGCGGATTCGGAACGGATGGCGGCAGCCAGCAACACGGGCGCATTGGTGGAGGCTTCGGCTTCCCCCTGGCCATACTTGCGCAGCTTCGCCTCCAGCCTGGCCGCCTGACGGACCGCCGCCTGCGCCTGACGGATTGCCTGGTCGCGCTCCCCGCTCAGTTGCCGGATCTCCTGCTCCAACAGGATCGTCTTGCGCCCCTCCGAGGCCTCTCCCTGCGCCAGCCATGCCCGCGCCAGCTTGAGTTCCTGCGCAAGAACCCGCAGCCGCGCTTCCGCGGATGCGGCCGGAATTTCCGCCGCCGCCTTGTTGGTCACCGCCCCGGACTCGAGAAGGGCGATCATGTTCTGGCAATCCGCGACACGATACGACACCATGTCCTCGCGCCAGCCCGGATACTCCGCCTGCAGGCGGCCGAACAAGCTTGCCGCCTTCCTGTACCCCGATACCGCCTCCTCCACGCGCTGCTCCACACCCGCAAGCTCCGCATCCACAACTGCCACGTAGGCCTGCCGCAAGATATCTTCCGCGCCACCAGCCGCATTCGTCTGCGCCCGCACCGACACGGCGGCGAGCATGCCTGCCGCCAGGAGAACAACCGCACGTTTTCCCTTGCCTGCCTTGTCCATTGCCACGTCCTTCCTCTGTCTTCTTGCCCGCATTCTCTTTCAAAGTGTCTCTTACTGCAAGCCGGGTGTTTGCTTGAATCCCATGGTCAGGAAGAACCAGCCCCTAACCCCTCCAAGGAGATATCCAGCGTAACATCGGGAAATCCTCTTGTTTTTCCGCCATTTCGGGCATCCGGAAGACAGCAGCTAAGTCACAAGTGATTCACGGAAAACAACTTACTGCATCCAATTGCCGGAGATAATTGCTCGTTCAAGAAAAGTGAAAATTGTTAGGCTTTTTCCTTGCTGGCCACTACAGGTAGTGGTAACAGTCAATTCTTGGTAAGGGAACGTAGCATATCTGGTGTTGCTTCCTGCATCCGACAAACCGTCAATAGATCACGATTCATCCAAACCCGTCAGGAGACCCTCCATGTTCGATTCCAACGAGACCGTGGCGACCGTAGCCAAGCCGACCTCCGCCTCCCCGCAGGCCAAGACCCATGCCCCGAAGAACGGACGCAGGAGTAATGGATCCCGCAGTGCCACGGAGAAAGGCTTGAGCGTGGAACGGGTTTTCGCCGCAAAGGCCGGAGCCCCCTTTGACGGCATCGAGTGGGATCTGCGCACCGCCTCCATCACCGACGACAAGGGGAAGGTCATCTTCAACCAGGAGAACGTGGAAGTGCCCAAGACCTGGTCGGTGCTGGCGACCAACATCGTGGCCTCCAAGTATTTCTACGGGGGCGCCAAGGCCACCAAGCGCGAAACCTCCGTCCGCCAGCTCGTCCACCGCGTGGCCCGCGCCATTGCCGATGCCGGCCTGCGGGAAGGATACTTCGCCACGCCCGCCGACGCCGAGAATTTCTACACCGACCTCGCCTGGATGTGCATCCACCAGCATGGCTCGTTCAACAGCCCGGTGTGGTTCAACGTCGGCTTGCACGAATCCTATGGCGTCTCGTCGGAAAGCCGTTCCAGCTACTATTGGAATTCCGAGTCCGGCCGGATCGAATCCTCGAAGGACAACTACAAGCACCCGCAGGCTTCCGCGTGCTTCATCCAATCGGTCAAGGACACGATGGAGGACATCATGCGCCTGGCGGGATCCGAGGCCTTGCTGTTCAAGTACGGATCGGGCACCGGCACCGACCTGAGCACGCTGCGCAGCAGCCGCGAGAAACTGTCCGGCGGCGGAACTCCCTCCGGCCCCCTGAGTTTCATGCGCGTGTTCGACCAGGTCGCGGCGGTCATCAAGTCCGGCGGCAAGACCCGCCGCGCCGCCAAGATGCAGAGCCTGAAGGTGTCCCATCCCGACATCGTGGATTTCATCACCGCCAAGACACAGGAAGAGAAAAAGGCCTGGGCGCTGATTGACCAGGGCTACGACGGCTCCTTCGGCGGCGAAGCCTATTCGTCTGTCATGTTCCAGAACGCGAACTTCTCCGTCCGCGTCACGGATGAATTCATGGACGCCGTCGAAAAGGACGGCGAGTGGCAGACCCAGGCCGTCACCACCGGCAAGGTGGTCGACACGCACCGCGCCCGCGATCTCATGCGCAAGATCGCCGAGGGCACGCACATCTGCGGCGACCCCGGCGTCCAGTACGACACCACCGTCAACAAGTGGCACACCTGCATCAACAGCGGGCGCATCAACGCCAGCAATCCCTGCTCGGAATTCATGTTCATCGATGACAGCGCCTGCAACCTGGCTTCGCTGAACCTGATGAAGTTCATGGACGGCTCCGGCAAGCTGGATGTCGAGCGGTTCCGCCATGCCGTCCGCCTGTTTATCATCGCGCAGGACATCCTGGTGGACAGCGCCAGTTACCCCAGCGCCGAAATCGCCCTGAACTCGCACCTGTACCGGCCGCTCGGGCTCGGTTACGCCAACCTCGGCGCAGTGCTGATGAGCCTGGGCCTGCCCTACGACAGCGATGCCGGCCGCGACTTTGCCGCCGTGATCACGGCCCTCATGACCGGCTGCGCCTACGCCACTTCCGCCGAGATCGCCGCCGAACACGGCACCTTCACCGAGTTCGAGAAGAACCGCGAACCCATGCTGAAGGTCATCGCCATGCATGCCGAGGCCCTCGGGAAGGTGGATCGCGAGAAGTGCCCGACAGCCGTCCATGATGCCGCCACGGACGTCTGGGACCAGGTCCAGCGCCTCGGGGACAAGCACGGGTTCCGCAACGCCCAGGTCACCCTGCTGGCGCCCACCGGCACCATCGGGTTCATGATGGACTGCGACACCACCGGCGTCGAACCCGACATCGCCCTCATCAAGTACAAGCAACTGGCCGGCGGGGGGACGATCAAGCTGGTCAACCGCACGGTGGAAGCCGGCCTCCGCCGCCTCGGGTACAACGGCGAAATCCCCGGCATCCTCCGCTACGTGGACGAGGAGGAAACCATCGAGGGCGCGCCGGGCCTGCAGGAGGATCACCTCCCGGTTTTCGATTGCGCCTTCAAGCCGAAGAAAGGCACGCGCTGTATCTCCTACCACGCGCATATCACCATGATGGCCGCCGTCCAGCCGTTCCTCTCGGGCGCCATCAGCAAGACCATCAACATGCCGCGGGAAGCCACCGTCGAGGAAATCATGCAGGCGTACATCCAGGGATGGAAGACGGGCCTCAAGGCCGTCGCCATCTACCGCGACGGCTCCAAGCGCACCCAGCCCCTGAACACCGGCAAGGTGACGGATGCCGCCAAGACCACCCTGCCCGGGCGGCCTTTCCGCGCCCGCATGCCCGCGACACGCCGGTCCATCACCCACAAGTTCGAGATCGGCGGCCACGAGGGCTACATGACCGTGGGGCTCTACGAGGACGGGAAACCCGGCGAGGTATTCATCACCATGGCCAAGGAAGGCAGCACCGTCGGCGGCATCATGAACGCCTTCGGCACGGCCATTTCCCTGTGCCTCCAGTACGGCGTGCCCCTCAGCGCGCTCGTGAACAAGTTCTCGCACAGCCGGTTTGAGCCTTCCGGCTACACCAGCAACCCCGATATCCCCATCGCCAAGTCCCTTGTGGATTACATCTTCCGCTGGATGGACATCACGTTCCCCAACGGAACGGTGAAGGAGAACGCCACCAGCCAGCCTCCCGAGGAGTCCGCGCAGGCGGCCGCCCCGGCGGCGCAGGACGCCGCGGCGTTCGTCCGCGAAGCCGATGCGCCAATCTGCGATCGCTGCGGCCACATCACCACGCGCAACGGCGCCTGTTACCGGTGCCACAACTGCGGCAACTCCATGGGCTGTTCCTGAGACAGGCTTACGGGCCTTTTAGATCCAGACAGACCAGACGGCCTTTGTCGTTGCGGCAATACACCAGTCCATCGCTGAGCGTCGGCATGGTCCAGCAGATGCCGTCCAACACTTTGCCCTGCCACAGTTCACGGTACTGCTCCGGCGTCGCTTCCGTGACCGCCAGAACCCCCTTCTCGCCCTGGATCAGCAGCTTGTCCCCTGCCAGCAGAAGGCTCCCGTAGGACATCCCCGCATGCTCCCACTTGACGGAGCCAGTGGCTACTTCGATACAACGGATACTGCCCCGCCCCGTATTCCCGTGTCCGCCATAGGCGAATCCCTTTCGCAACACAGGCGTTCCGAAGTGACTGCCCATGCTCTTGTTTTCCCAGGCCACAACAGGCGCGCCCTGTTGCATCTTCAGCAGGGCCCCGCCGCGATCATACCCGGATGTGATAAACACGTTGCCGTCCACCACAACCGGATCCGCGGCATTGACATCATAACTCGTGCTCCAGGGATACTCCCAAAGCTGGCGGCCGCTCGCCAGGTCCGACGCCACCACCTGCTTGGCCGCAAACACGATGACCGACCGGCCGGCGCCGCTGCCCGCGACCACCGGCGAGGAATAGCCGGTGTTGGCTCCGCCGGAATCCCATTTCGTCGCGCCGGTCTTCCTGTCCAGGGCCATGCCCCGCGCGCCGACGTTCAGGAGAAGCAGATCACCCTCCACCACCGGGGAGCCGGCGATGCCCCAGCCCGGCAGTTTCACGTTCAGGTCCGCCTTCAGATTCCGCTGCCACCGGCATTCGCCGGAGGCGGAATCCAGACAGAACACCTGGCCCTGGCGGCTGACGGCGTAGACCGAAGAGGAATCCGTCGCCGGCGTGCTCCGCGGTCCCGGATAGTCTCCCGCCGGGCAATCGTACGAGAACTTCCAGATTGTATTGCCCGTCCGGGCCTCCAGGCAGACCACCACATCCTTGTTGTCGCGGTTGCCCGCCGTGTACAGCTTCCCGCCCCGGATGGCCACCGCGGAATATCCGGCGCCCACCGAGCCCTCCCACACCATCCGGGCCGATGCCCCCTCCTTGAACCATCCGGTTTCCGCCGAGACCCCATCGCGGCCGGGGCCCCGCCATTGCGGCCAATCCGCGCCGGTCGCAACGCCCGCCACACAACACCACATCGCCAGCTTCATGCCCAAGGATTTCATGGTCTTCCTTTCCATTGCCTTCCCGTGGCTATATACACCAGAATCCCGCGTTTTGAAAGGGCCGGGAAACCAACACCGCCTGTTTGCGCCTGTACAATTCCGGCATCTGTGTTGTACCCTGTTCCGCCAGCCATGCAGAAGGAAGTCAAAGTTGTCTTTGAGCCTTCCGGCAGGACGGTGTATGCCCTTCCCGGAACTGTGATCCTGGAAGCCGCCGCCCGTGCCGGCCTCATCGTGCAGACACCCTGCGGCGGCGCCGGGAAGTGCGGGAAATGCCTGGTGCTCGTCCAACACGGCGAGTGTCCGGCCTCCGAGACCGACATCGCCACCCTCGGCGCCGTTCGCGTCACCGAAGGATTCCGCCTGGCCTGCCACTCGCGCATCGCCGGCCCCGTGACCCTCGAGATTCCGGACCGCTCGCTGTTCCAGTCCCAGCAGCAGATCCTGACCGCCGATTCCGGCGAAACCGTGGACATCCGCCCCCGGGTGCGGAAACTCTGCCTCCGGCTCGCCCCGCCCTCGCAGCAGGATACCCTCTCCGACGCGGAGCGTTTGCTGGCCGCGCTGCCGCCCTGCTCGATCACCCTTGAGGCCCTGCGCGCCCTGCCGGGCACCCTGCGGATTTCCGATTTTACCGTGACCTGCACCCTGGTGGAGGAGGAACTCGTGACAGTGGAGCCGGGCGACACCACCACCGCCTGTTACGGAATCGCGGTGGACATCGGCAGCACCACGCTGGTCGCCACGCTGGTCAACCTGAACACCGGCGCCGACGTGGCGGTGGCCGCGCGGGTGAACCCGCAGACATCCTTCGGGGATGATGTCATTTCCCGCATCCAGAAATGCCGGACGGAAAAGGACGGCCTTCCCAAGCTGCAGGGATCCGTCATGGACGGCATCAACCATCTGATAGACGAACTCGAACGCAAGACCCACGTCAGCCGGAATCATATTTACGAGATCGTGTTCGCCGGCAACACCACCATGCAGCAGATCCTGTGCGGCATAGACCCCTCGGCGCTGGGAGAACTCCCGTTTGTTCCCGCGTTCCGGAATGCGCTGGAAACCCAGGCCGCGGAACTCCGGCTGCACCTGCCGCGGCAGGCCAGGGTTTTTGTTTTTCCGCAGATCGGCAGCTTCGTGGGCGGCGACACGGTGGCCGGCATCATCGCCACCCGTCTCGACCGGGCCAGTGGCCCCAGCCTGCTGGTGGATATCGGCACCAATGGCGAGATTGTCCTGGCCGCCAACGGCCGCATGCTGGCCACATCCGTGGCGGCGGGTCCCGCCTTCGAGGGGGCCCGGATCGTGAACGGCATGCGCGCCGCCCCCGGCGCCATTGAGAAGGTCCTGCTGGACGGCGATGTGCAACTGAATATCATCGGCAATGCCAAGCCGGCCGGCATTTGCGGAACCGGCCTGATAGACGCCGCCGCCGAACTTCTCCGCACGGGGATCCTCGACACCACCGGCCGTCTCCTGGCGCCGGACGAACTCCCTGCGTCCGTGCCCGGGACCTTGCGGAACAGGTTGGTGGAGAAGGACGGCGAAATCAACTTCCTGCTGGTGGATGCCGCCCATTCCGCCTCGCGCCAGCCCTTGTTCCTCTACCAGCGCGATATCCGCGAACTGCAACTGGCGAACGCGGCCATCCGGGCGGGCATCAACATCCTGCTCCGCCTGGCGGGCCTTCAGCCCCCGGATCTGGAGGCTGTATTGCTGGCCGGCGCCTTTGGAAACTTCATCCGCCGCAACCACGCGCGCCGGATCGGCATGCTGCCGCCCATCCCCTGCCACCGCATCCGCTTTGTCGGCAACACCGCCTCCTTCGGGGCCAAGCGGGCGCTGTTGTCGGTGGAAGAGAAGGACTATGCGGACCGCGTGGCCCGTTCGGTGGAACACGTGGATCTGTCGCTGGATCCGGAATTCCAGATGGAGTTCAGCACGGCCATGCTGCTTCCGGAAACGGAACCCGACCACTGCGCGGAGTAGAACCGCCGCCGCTCAGAACCATCGCTGCTGGTCCCGCTCCCGCCGCATCAGTTCGTTCTGCAGTTCGCGCGCCCGCGTATCCACGTCCTGCGTCCGTTCCGATGTCCTGAGGACCAGGTTCAGGCTGTCGCGCGCTTCCTTGAAGCGGCCGATCCGCAGTTGGGTTTCGGCCGCGTTCAGATACACCTCCAGCCAGGCATAGTCGCCCTTCTTGACATAGTCCAGGGCCTTGCGCATGTGTTCGTCGGCGGCTTTCAAGTCGCCCGTTTTCATGTACACGAGCGCCGCCGTATCGTGCAGGGCGAAATCGTCGCGGCCTCTTTCCAGGAGGCTGGGCAACAGGGCCTTGGCTTCGGCCAGCAGCCGGTCGTCCTGCGCCAGGGTGTATACCAGGTTGTTCAGGACGTTCGGATCCTTCGGGTATCGGACAGACGCCAGTTTCAGGATCCGGATGGCGCGCGCCACATCGCCTTCCCGCCGGGCCGCCTCCGCGGCGATCAGATAGGTTCTCGGACTCGCAAACTTGTCTCCCTGTTCCCGCGCAATGGCATCCTCCAGGATCCCGACGGCGCGCTCCGTCTGCCCCTGCAGGAAGTACAATTCCCCCAGCCGCTCGCTCCAGATGCTTTCCGAGGGATACTTGGCCGCCAGGGCTTCCAGCGCCTTGGCAACATCGGGATCCCGCAAGCCCCGTTTGCCCTTGAGCGCAACGATCATCTTGTAGAACGACCACGGCTCCAGCGCCTGTTCCGCACCGTTCCGCGCGCATTGCACCGCCCACGCCTTGTCCCCCGTCTTGATGCCGCACTGGATGCCCAGGACGTAGGCGGGCAGAAGCCCCTGGCCCGTCTTGATCGCCGCCTTCGCCGCCTCGCACGCCGCGTTGGTCATGCCCTGCCGGATGAGGAAGTCCCCCGCCCTCACCAGGGTGCCCGGGGAATAGGCTCTCGCCGAAACCACGTCCGCAATCTCCCGGCTGGCCCAGGCCGCATCCTTGCCGCTCTTCACTTCCGTGACGAGATACCCGAGCCACAGTTCGCTGTCCCAGGGACAAGCCTTCCTGGCCTTGTCCGCCAGGAGGGGATCCTTCTTCAGGATCAGGTTCAGCCGCCACGTCAGGCTCCACTCGGGCGCGTGTTCCAGCGCCCGTTCCGCCGCTTTCACCGCTTCCTCGTTGCGACCCTGCCGGAGAAGCAGGAGGGTAAGCTCCGTCAGCGCCAGACCCTTCTCCCGCGGGTCCCGCCCCGCCGACTCCCACGCGGCGAGATCGGAAACGGCTCCGCTCCCCCGGGCTTCGTACCAGCGCCGTTTGAGATCCATCAGCCGTTTCAAGTACGGCGTTGTCCGGGACGGCAACTGTTCTTTTTCACGGACATAGTCTTCGTCCAGGAGTTTTCCGCCGCGCCACTCCACCGCCCATTCCGCGGGCGCCAGAAGCTCCGTTTGCCGCGGGCGCACTCCGAGATCGCCGAGGTGTTCCACGATGGAAAGCTTTTCCCCTTCCACGATTCTCCCCGTTTCCAGGAGCAATCTCGCCTTGACCGACGGGTGCGGAGGCACCTTCATCCCGTTCGCCAGGAAGAGAGCCTCCTCGGGGAAACCGTAGTAGTTCAGCACCCCGGCCATGGCCAGGCACCATTCCTCCGATTCCGGGAACTTGGCTCTTGCCACTTCCAGCATGCCCATGGCCAGCGGCCCGACACCGAGCGACATCCCCGCCCCCGCCATGTCCAGCCATATCGTCAGCGGCGGGAATCCCTCCAGCCGCATGTATTCGCCAAGGGTTTCGAACACCATTTCCCAGTCCTGTTTCGCCCTGAACAAGCCCGCCCGGGCCAACAGGAATTCCTTGCTCCGGCGCGGGTTGTTCTTTTCAAACGCGCGCAGCTTGGCATGGGCTTCCTCCCAGCGTCCCAACTCGCCCAGCACCTGCCCGTACAGCAACTGCAGCCGCAGATCCAGCTTGCCCGCCGCCTCCAGACGCTCCAGCGATTCCAGGCAAAGCCGCAGGCGCCGTTCATAGCCCTGCCGCGTTTCAATGCGTCCCAGTTCGTCCGCCAGCGGTATCTGCTTCCACAGGTCCTTCCACGGAGGGAAATACCGCGCGCACTGGTAGAACAGCCGGGCATCCACCACCGGTTCCCCCCCGGTCATACCGGTTCTGAGAACATTGCGGCGGAACGAGAACCACCGCCGGCCGTGTTCCGCCGGGGCGATCATCAGTATGGGATCGTCAGGCGCCTGCACCTCCATCATCCGGTACGCCAGCCAACCGATGTCCGGGCGTCCAACGGAAAAACCGGCATCCATGGCCATGGACAAATCGGCCGCGCGCCATGTGACAAGATTGGCCTTGAATACGGTGTCGAACCGGTCCACCCACTCGGAGTCAGGCCACTCGCGCGCCACCCGGATCAACGGCCCGAGAAAGAGCGGCTCCCGGTCCCGGCCGGCCATGGCCCTCCGCAACACGTTGGCGGCGCCGCTGATGTCATTGACCCGGAGTCTCGCCTCGGCCGCGATCACGCCCTGCACGGCCAGGGCATAGGGAAGTTCCGAATCGCACTGCCGGATGGTCGCCCACAGGTCGCGTGCCGCCATGTAGGGGAAGAGCAAGCGGATCCGCTCCTGGGTCCCCAGTCCCCGCGCCGCCTTGACGATGTGAAGGGCCACTTGAGAAGGTCTGTCGAGAATGGCGTTGAATTCCGCCAGCACCAGCGCAACACCGGGGAGGTCCTGCTCCCCGGGGGTAAAGGTCCGGATCAGCGCCGTGACCTCCTCCATGCGCTTGAGATTCAGCAGCAGGCGCACCTCGAGGACCCGCTCGCCGAGGAGGCGTTGCGCCAGCGGCCTGCGTCGCACGATCTTCAGCCCCTCTTCGTTCTTCCCCCTTCCGGTCAGGACCATGGCAAGGTCATAGAGCAGTTCCTCGTCTTCCGGCTTCAGGGCCAGCGCCGCCCGGACCGCCCGCTCGGCGTTCTCGATGTCATGCGGCATCAGCCCCTTGCAGACCCCGCGCAGCATCTCCGCCCGGTGGGCGGGCCGGAGCCGGTAGACCACCAGCGCCGATCCGCCCAGGACCACCACAAGGGCCAGCACGGGGGCCCACCACCGGAACAGAACCCGCCAGAACGTGGGCCAGCGCCGCAGTTTCTCTTCCGGCTCGCCGACGCTGTCGCCCACCTCATCCAGTTTCTGGCGCACCCAGAACCGCCAGACCTTCTGCCGGATCAGGATGGCGTCCAGATGAATCAATCCGACCGCCAGGAGCAGGAATACCCCCATGGAGTCATGCAGGACCTTGTCGCTCCAGAGCGCCGACCGGTCCCGGCCCAGCCACACGATGCCGGAGATGCGCAGGACATTGAGCAGGAGCACCTGCACCATGCCGATTCCCAGAAGGATGGTGACGATCCACCAGCGGAACCGCATGATCAGCCCGATACCCAGCCCGCAGAAGAACACCGTCATGGCGGTCTTCAGCCCGCTGCACTCCTCGGGAACCCCGAAGATGCGCGCTCCCGTTCGCAGAACCAGACCGTCGCCCCAAACCCGGATGTTGAAGAAATGCAGCAGCGCCTCGCTGAGTTTCACGGACACCGACTGCATCCAGAGTTGGATGGGGCCGAAAACCTGCCCGGGCAGGGGATGCACCCAGTAGATAATGAACAAGGCCAGCAGGAGATCCCGGCTGTAGCGGACCGGCAATGCCCAGGCCAGGCACGCATACAGGATCAAGAGAACACCCAGCCACTCGAACTGGTGAACGGGCATGATCAACCCCACCACCACCAGGATGGTCCCCGCCAAAGCCAGCAGCGCCAGGATCTTTCCCGAAGGCCGGAGAGGCTTCTCCTCGATTTTCGGCCGGAAAATGAGGACGAGCCCGAACAGCACGCCAAGCCCGAAGGACAACCCCCCGCCGGGCCCGGCGG
>Ga0116202_10000773_pt1 | contig 18194 bp, 22 predicted proteins | sample LakKivw325mmetaG_FD_94479 | JGI IMG/M metagenome (GOLD analysis project Ga0116202, IMG submission 94479) | Anoxic lake water microbial communities from Lake Kivu, Rwanda to study Microbial Dark Matter (Phase II) - Lake Kivu water 325m metaG | ecosystem: Environmental > Aquatic > Freshwater >...
CCGTGACTACCTGTCCCTGCGCCGGCCAGGGCAGCACCCCCTTCCGGCCGTCCGCCTGAACCTTCCGGGCCCGCCCGGCCGTGCCTTGTTGCGGCGTGGTTTCCCTCCCGCCCGACCGCGGATTACCGCGCGAGTAGCGCGGTGTCACCGTATACAGAGCGGCGCAGCCGCCCGCGGCTAGGAGCGCCAGCGGGGCAAAGAACGCGAAGAATCGTCTCACCGCTGTGCGCCGCCTGCGAAACAACACTCACAGTTTCTAGCCGATAACTGCTGCCAAGTCAACGCTGACTCGCCCCCGAAACGAGATCTCGCCCGCGGACCACTGACAGCCTTCGGCGGCCACACCCGTTTGTCCTTCGCCGGATTTACCCCTTGACAACGCAAAACGCGAATCATAGAATACAGAGAATTCAAGGCTTAAGCCAGGGAGCGACATGACCGCTGGACTACGGCGGGTCTCGACCCGCGCGGACTCAAAAGCCCACGAACAGCTCCGGGGCCAGGAGCTGCAAAATGTCCTCCCTAAGCCTGCGGGCGGCTGAGCCCAGGCGACCCGGAAGGTCGACCTGCATCGGTTTATGGGTTTGACACTGAGGTGCTCTGCGGACTGCGACCAATTGCAGCCGCGTCTTCCTCTCCTGCTCGCCGCAAAGGCGAGTCCAGGACGTTTCCGCACACTCTCGCTCATCGGAGGCCCACCATCGCAGCAAGGAATGTGAAGTCGAAGAGCAGAGAGCCGGCTCGGCACTCCTGCCTTTCCGCCCACCGAAGGGCCTCCGTGTCTACGCTGCCTCTGCCAGAGCGGCCATTCCCCAACCCGCTCGCAATCTGCCAAAATAGGTCGGATGGCTGGAGCCTGCTGGCCAACCCTGATACCGGCGTGGCCGTAGCGGTAAGTCCACCCGGAGCCCTCATCTGGGGACTTGCAGATGGTAGACGAACGGTCAGCGATATCGTCGCCGGAGTCCGTCGTCACTATCCCGATGCGCCCGGTTCCATGGTGAACGACGTTGCCCGGCTGCTCGGAACGCTAGCGGACGAGGGTCTTGTCGGCCACGAAATACCAGCACGCAACCCCCGTCTGGCGACAAGAGGCAGAAAATGACTAGCGACCCGTGACTCACCATGACAAGGAACAATGGAAGCTTGGCGACCGACGAAGAACCGAGAAAAATGAACTTCACCGGGAGGTAGCAAGATGAAAGAAAAGCCCAGGAAACGCAAGGAATACGAATCTCCGCAAGCCGTTCACCTTCACGATTCTGACCGAGCATACGGAGAATGCGGCCTTAACGGCAGCGCCGCTGGCTACCGAGAATACAAGTGGCAGGGTACCTGCGTCACGGGCCACCTAGCCAGCGGTGGTTGCCAAGCCGGGATATCGCCCAGCTAGACAAGGAAGGAGGACCATGTCGAAGAAATCGTTCTTGCTTCTTGCAGCCGCGGGCCTGCTCGCCTTCGCTTTCGCAGGTCCTGGCGCAGACTCGCCGATTCGCGGCACCATCCCTGCCCAACGTCGGCAATTCCTGCAGAGTTTGAGAAAACTCAGTCCCGAAGCACGGCACACAGCCCTTAGACAATGGCTTAGTGCCGACAAGGCGCCCCGGCAGGCAATGTCCGGACGGCGCCCAGGGACGCCGCGCAGACTTGGTACTTGCCCATTCGGCGCTGAGTTCATGCCTGCGCCCGATTCCCTATACTGGAACGACTACCCTGTCGATCAGTCGGATGCCGCCGTGGCCTTTGACGGCCTCAACTACCTCGTGGTCTGGTATATGGAGAATGACATGGGCACGTACGAAATACGCGGAACGCGAGTCAAAGCTGATGGTTCGCTCGTCGACCAAAGCAGCTTTCGGATCTCGCCCAGCACACCGGACCATGACCGCGCAGGTCCGGCGGTCGCTTTCGATGGCACGAGGTACCTCGTCGTTTGGATGGACTGGGATGACGGCAACATCCACGGTGCACTCGTGGACACGAACCGCACAGTCACGAACATAGCCAGCACCATCTCGAGCAACGGTCTGTGTGACTACAAGGTTTCGATCGCCTCCAATGGCGACAAGTTTCTCGTAGCCTGGGATGAATACACTGAAGACTACTACAATTCACTCATCGTCGGCGCGCTGGTAAACAATGAAGGGACGATTGAGGCCAACGCAATACCTGTTGGCTACAACGAGGACTACTATTCAGACTACCCATCGATCGCGTCCGACGGCGCCAACTACCTCGCCGTCTGGGAGGAATACTCCTACTCGATCGGAAGCAGAGGCGTCATCGGGGCGCGGGTTGCCGGCACCGGAGAAGTCACCGACCCCGATGGAATAGTAATCGCCAGCGCCGCAGTCAGTTTTCCTCTGCCTGCTATCGATTTTGACGGCACCAACTACCTCGTCGTCTGGCAAGACCTGCCCGGAAGCGACTACAACATCTACGGCGAGCTTGTTCATACCGACGGCAGCCATGAAAGCCAATTCACGGTCTGCAACGCATCCGGTGCTCAGCAGGAGCCAACTGCCGCCTTCGACGGTATCGACTACTTCGTCGCCTGGGATGACAGCCGTGACGGCAACACCTACGACATCTTCGGCTGCCGGGTCAACCTGCAAGGCGGGATAGTGGGCGGAACAGACTTCACCATATCGACGAGAGGATATGCACAGAAACCCGCGCTTGCCTGCGGGCCCGCCGAGGGCACGGCGATAGTCGTATACCACTCGCCTACCGACGTGGTCGGCTCGTACGACTACGATGGCTGCGATCGAATTTGGGCGCGCGTCGTGGACACTCTGCCGCTTGACGGTGACATCAGCACTCTCAGCATCGAACGCCCGGTGGCGTCTTTCCTCAACGATGAAACGTACGGGAAGAGCTGGGGTATCCCGCCCATGGCCTCGATTCACGCCGACGCTGACAACGATGGCCCGCGCTCATTCAAAGCGACATTCACCATCACCAAAGGCGGATCGGAAGTCTATTCGAAGACTCAGACATTGCGGGGACTCAAGGCAGGCGAGACTCGCGTGGTCACGTTCTATCCGTTCGAGCTTTCGAGCGGTCTCTTCACATCCAAGTGCACGACGATGCTAGCCGGCGACGTGACACCAGGCAACGACAGGGCCACCGCGATTTTTCAGGGATGCGATTTCATCTACTTTTTCGACGAGGACAACCACACTGAGTTCAGCGCGTCGACCGACGGCGGCTGGAGTTGGGGCCTACTGACCTGGAACGGCTGGGCACCTCCGCCGATGGACGAAACAATCTGGGGCGTCGGCCGGGATGGGGACTACGACTACGACACACATACCCAACTGACGTCACCGGCATTCGAGGTGACACAGTCCAATCCGGCGATCGCGTTCCAGCACAACTACAACACCCAGGCCGGCCATGATGGCGGTAACATCTCGTACCTGTACTCAACCAACAATGGCAGCAGTTGGACCGATGGGGGCGTGCTTTCTCCATCGAGCGGCCAAACCTATGAAGGTACGGTCATCGCCCTTGGGGCATCGGGCTGGTCCGGCAACTCATCCGGCTGGCGGCAGTCGGTTTTCACAATTCCGGTGTCAAGCGGCGACTACATGAAAGTCCGCTGGAACTTTGCCTCCGATGACGACGAAATTGTCGGCCACGGCTGGCTCGTCGACGAGGTCGCCGGGATCGGTTTCCCGATCGACTTCAAGTCAGGCAGGCCACCGGTGCCCGGCGCGGCCGTCAACCGTGTCAGCCTGTCGTCGAACCCGCTCCGTGGTCATGGACTTCTGACCTACACCCTGGTGCGGGCATGCAAGGTCAACATAAACCTCTACAATGCGGTCGGCAGGCTCGTAAGGCCCCTGGCAACTGCAGGCTACCGGGAGGGCACGAATACCGCGCGGCTCGACGCGAACGGCTTGAACCCCGGCGTCTACTTTGTCAAGCTCGTGGGCGACGACGACATCAAGACAACCAAGGTCATTATCGAGTAGGCGCGTCCAAGGGTCAGGGCACCCAATCCGTCTGGGAGAGCGGGCGGGATCCGGTCCCGGACCCCGCCTCCTTCTTTGGTCCGAGCCGTCGGATTCGGGCGTCCACCGGAAGATGGAGCTATGCGGTACTTCATCCAGTACCGGAGACATCGGCCGCCCATTGACTCGCCAGCGTGCTCACCTAGAATTCTGCCCTTGAAGCTCAAGACTCGGCCGTATTCGGCTTCGCCCAACCTCGGGATTGCTTTAGCCGACGGGCAGCGATGGGTGATTCGGGCACTGGACGAGCAGTCAAAAGCGACGGTGGAGACTTTGGGCCGGGTGATGCGGCTCGACCCGGCGCAAGGCGGGCGCGTGTTATACGTGGCATCAGGCTTCGATAAAGCCGGCGGCACGCGCCGGACTACCAGCCCTCGTTTTGTCTGCCGCCTGGGACCGACCCGGGACCGACGCACCGAGACAATCAGGATGGAGCGTGTCGCCTCAGCCGTCGCAGCCGATTCGCTTGCTCGAAAAGGAATTCTGCTGCACGGTGCCCTTGCCTTGCACGACGGGGCTGGCTTCCTGCTCGCCGGCCCCAGCGGAGCCGGCAAAACCACTGCCAGCCGGCGCCTGCCATGCCCCTGGCGCTCGCTCTCTGACGACTGCACCTTGGTTGTGCGCGATGTGCACGGCCGTTACTGGGCCCATCCCTGGCCGACCTGGAGCCGTCTGCATGGGCTGGCCCCGACCGAATCATGGCCGGTGGAGCAGGCCGTGCCCCTCAAGGCCATGCTGTTTCTCAAGCAATCATCAGCGGACCGGGCCGAGCCGGTCACGACCACGCCCGCCACTGCCTTGATAGTGGAATCGGCCTTTCAGCTTGGCAGAAAGGTCATGTTCAACCCGGAGGGCTCTGCCAACCGGGCCCTCTGCCGGAAGTACCTGCAGGCAGCCTGGGCTCTTGGCGATGCGGTTCCGTCGTATCGGCTTAGCATCAGCCTGACCGGGCAGTTCTGGCACGAGATCGAACGAGTGCTATCGCCCGGCCGGGTTCTCGCGCAGAGGAATGCTGCACCGTCGGATTCCGCAGCAGAACCCGGGCGACTGAGCCAGCACTCCGCTCGCGGGTGCGGCCGCCGCCTCTGTCCTGTGCCGCCCTATCACCTGCTCCCGAATTGTCGAAAGCCGAGACTCGCCTGTTTCAGAACTCGGAACCGGACGTTCGTGAAGCTGCTTGCAGGTAAACGTGTCGTCGCAAGCGCCAACGACCTACTGACCGATTGGCACATAGAACGCCCGCCACGTCGGTCCCGACATTAATCTTGTCTCGGCCGTCGATTCGGACTGACAGTTGGCCGTGAATTGACTTCTGTTCGAATCCCGCCTATATTAACGCCGAGTGACTGCGGCCGATGGCCTGTGGTTTGTCACTTGACCACTGGACCAGACGACCACTTGAGCACTCGTTCTTCCGGGGAGTAGCGCAGCCCGGTTAGCGCACCACGCTTGGGACGTGGGGGCCGCTGGTTCAAATCCAGTCTCCCCGACTGGCAGAGGGACGAAGGGCTAGGGGTCAGCGATTGGGGCCCAGGCCTGCGTCCTGCGCCGGCACCCGATCCCTGGACCACTCGATCCCTGTTCCGTTCGCGCCTGTAGCTCAGATGGACAGAGCATCGGATTTCTAAACCGGTGCTCAGGTCATGCTACTTGCGCAGATTCGGGCACTTGCAGAGAGTCCGGTTCCGGGCTGTGCCGCGTTTGTGCCAGTCCGAGTCCGCTGATGGCTTCGACTGCCTGGCTCAGTCCCTCGGCGCGAATCCCGAGATACCGCATGGTCGTGTTCAGGTTCCGATGCCTGAGCACGGCCTGCACTCGTCTCGGGTCCACGCCTGCGTCGAGCATGGCGGTCGCCGCCGAGCGTCTGAGGTCGTGCACCGTGAACCTGCGAAGTCCGGCGCGGTCTCGCGCCCGGTAGAGCAGGCTGCGGATTCCACTCACGGTGTACGGCCTGCCGCGCCCTGACGGGAAGAGCCACTCCCCACCAAGCCGGGCCTCGATGATGGCCCGAACGTGGTTGTTGACCGGCACTTCTGCGGGACGCTGCTCCTTCGGCTGTGCCACGAGCAAAGTACGGTGCACCGGGTCATAGTCGCACGGCTTCAGCCGCAGGACTTCGCCGACACGCATGGTCGTTCCCACTAGGGTATCGAAGATGTCGCGCTCGGTTCCGCCCAACTGCTCGCGCCATCGCGCAAGCTCTGATTCCGAAGCGGCCCATGACCTTCTCTCGTTGTGCTCGGCCCTCTGCTTCAAGTCGGCTGCGGGATTCTCATTGCAGTGCTGCTCGCGGACGCAGAAACCGAAGAAGCTCTTGAGCACGGACACCTCGCGGTTCATCGTCGAGACCTTGATGGTCGTGCCCTTTATCGGGCAATGCTCAAGACTTCTCCTGGCGACGTAGCTGCGCAAGTCGGTGCCGCTCACTTCATGGACTTCGCGCCGGGCGAACTCCGCCGCCAGCCGACTCAGAACCTGCCTATCGCGCTTGGCCTGAGAAGCTGACTTCGGCTTGCCGTGCCGGTTCCGTTGCTGCAACGCTCCATGTACTCCCGCATCGCCTTCTCGATGCCGATTGGCCTTTGCACTCTCGCACCAAGCAACCCATGAAGCTGAATCAGCTTCAGCAGTCGTTCGGTGCTCAGTCGTACCCTTTTGCCGTCTATCACGCCCAAGTCAAGATACTGCGAGTTACCACGCTTATACAACCGCATGGTAACTCCTCTCTTTCTGGACGGCATATGCTAGTGTGGGTTCAGGGCAGAGTCAATCCTGTTGAGGTGCGATGGTCGTGTCGCGGTGCCGAGTTGCTCTCCGTCTTTTCATCTCTCCTGCGAACCCGCAGTTCATCTATCTACTTCCCCCTGCGAACTCAGGGTTCACCTATTCTGCCTTTGTACCTGTTGCCTATATAGGCATACCTATATAGAGCATCTTGTTTAGCAGTAATCAAACAACAGGTATATCTCAGGGCAGGAACAGCCCCGTAAACTACGGAAAAACCAGACTCAGACGTGAACTCGGTGTTCATGGCTGTTCTTCGTGAGACTGCCCAAGCGGCCCGAGCAGGAAACCTGGCACTGCCTCCCTGAGTTTGTGGAAGTACTTCTGAATGTCCCTAACAGTCACACCAAGGTAACGGGCAGTATCGCCTGTTCCGTCAGCCTGCTCTGTGGCAACGAGAACGAGTGCGGCTGCTGTCGCAGTCAAGAGACCTTTGGCTACCAGCTTGCGTATGAGTGTCGGATGTAGAGCCGTGCGTATCTTGAGAAGGTTGTTGGCCTTCCTACAGCTTGCGCAGACCGGCTCCACTTCCGGCACCCGGTTTCTGATCGCGCTACAGCTCAGCTTGTAGTGCTTCCTACTACAGCACTTGGCGACTTCCGTAGTGGTCATCGGAGCGGAGAAGCGCGCGTTGACCTCTCGGACTTTGGCGCTCGCGTGCTCGGGTGTGTTGTCAGCGCTCAGCAGTATGTTGTAAAACGCGAACAGCACTTCATCCCGTCTGCCCTTCGGGACATCGAGATTCACGATACGGTGAGCACACGGATGGCCCCTTGAGTGGAACATCAGCCTGGCGGGCTGCTTCGTGAACTGAATTGAACCCGGTCTAGGTGCTGTGTGGCGTCTTTGTTGAGTGACTTCGGAACCGATTGGCAGTTCCTTCAACCATGAGAGATCGCGGAGGAACACACGCCGATAACTGGCAGTCACTGATGGAGGCACGACGACGTACCCTCCGTCAGCCTTCACATCGACTCTGAGGCCGAGTTCCTTCAGCGCGAGTCCGTTGATGCCCTTCATAGCGCAAGGTTGCCGGTACACCAGTTGCACCCCGCGCTTTGTGAAGTAGCAGGCCGTGTCGGTCGGCCCGACGCCGGGTAGCGGCTTTGCGTCCTTCACTTGCCGAAGTGCCCACTCGAACCGCTCACGTTCGGGGCCGTGATGCTTCGGTCTGTCGATGTCCACAACCACAATGCCCGTCCTGCTCCCGGTGAGCAGTCCTAAATTGCACGTGGGATTACGGAACCAGTACTGCTTCAGGCGCTCCGTTGTCATTTTCTTGCGCCCGAAGTCGGCAAGGACGCATGTAACTGTGGAGTCAAATCTCAATCCGAACATCGGCTTCTTGTCGCCCGGTTTCACCGGGAGTAGCATCGTCCCAAAGCCGTAGCCGGTGAAGTAGTCGATGTAGTCAGACATCAGGCGACGGTGCGGATGCCGGTCTATCACTATCGCCACGTTCTCACTCCTGCCGCCCAGACGCGCTGGCGGCCATCAGTGCCAAACCCCTAGAATCGATTCTGCCACGTTCTGAGGCCCTCTACGGCTTGCAGATACGGTACATCTAGCTGTTCCAGTGTTCCGATGCCTGCCGGTCATTCCGCGCCTGGGCGCGTGCGGTCTGGGTCTGCACCCCGAATACCCTCGCGTACAGCCCGAATCTCGGCCAGCATCTTCTGCGTGAAGTATCGATTCCTCTCCTTTGCTCGTCTCTGTATCTTCCGTTGGGTCTTGAGCCACGGCAGCGCCTTGTACTGGCGTCTGGCACATATCGCCTCATCGGGATACCATTTGCCCTCGTCCGGCCTCATCGGGCAAATGGGGGCCGAGCAGGCGTTGCTGCGTGCGTCACACGGAGCATTCGTCATCTGCTCAGTGTTGGCGCTCATCGAATACCTCCCCGACGAGCGGGCCTCACTGTTCGGGCGAATCCTCGTGGTTTCGGTCGGATTGGTTTCTCCGGTCGCACGGGGTCCACGATGATCGTGCCCGAAGGCAACTGACGCGCATTCAGCTCGCCCCTGCGGAACATCTGGTAGGCGGCACTGTAGCTCAGCCCGATAGACGACGCATACTGACTAAGTCTCACGTTTCTTCCTTTCTTGGTCGTTGTCAGTCATAGGTGCTCATTCCTGCTCACATAGACAGGCGAAAAGTCGATTTGTTGCACGACTTCTTTCGGGGCGGCTCCGCAAGCCGACTGAGCCGCGCCATTAGCTAGACCGTCAGAAGGGAAAAGACGTTGGTCGTGCAGACAACCGGCATAGGCTGCTTCCGCTCCTAGTATCGACAGGGGCACGTCACGCCCACCGAGCGAGGTACGCAGCGACGCGCTAGCCTTGCTGAATCACGAAGATATGTGCATACGGCTGTTCGGAGCCATATGGCACATGAACGTTCGTCCGGTGGTCAGAAATAGAGTGCACGGGCCATTTGTCTCGGTGTCGGACTGGGCTGGGTGAAGGAACTGTGCTGCGCGCTGCCCGGCCCCGCTCAAGCTACTGCACGCGCCTTGCAGGAGGGCGCATTGGTGCGCTGGTGCGCACCTAATCGCACTATTCTCTTAACAACCAACGCATATCGCCGTGCCGCCTGGTTCAAGCTACGCCTGCCCGTAACGTCTGCACCTCGGAGATGCAAACTCAATTCGTAACTGAGTATTGTAGGGTCGGACTCGCGCTCGGCCACGCGGCCAAGCCCGATCCTCCCTCTGGTTGGAGAGCGACGAGACTGCTGCGCGCAAACAGAAGCGCGGGCCGCAGCCCGCGCGAATGCCTCAATTGTTGCGGAGGTCAGGACATCGTGTCAGAAGCTAATGCCAAGTCGCGCGCGGTGAGAAGATTCCTTAAGGTTCGCTCAGAGTTCTCTTACTCACTTGGGTCCGCAAGCATCGGCTTGCCATGCTCTTGGTATCTCGTGCATCATGGCACTGCCTTTATTGAATCACGCAATGGACGCTTGTATACCAGCTCCATGAAGGAACCAAACGGCCCCGAAACAGTCGAAACCAGTTCCCAACCGTCTTTGCCGAGTTGGTTAAGGTCTGCGGCGGTGAAGAAGCTCCAAGTGTTCCTAGTGTCGGCGGCATAGAAGCGTTCGACCTTGTATTCCCACTGCTGATACTTCGGCTGTTCGATCTTGCCGGTTTGGACAACTGACGTTGCAGTCTTGCCCGGTGTTGTTTGTGAACATGCAGAGAACGCAATCAGACTGAGAACAAACAATCGACCTATGGGGTTCACGCCGCCTCCCTCTGATTGTCACCTTTCCTGTGCTCTAGCTGTCCTTGGTGTCTTGCGCCGAATGTCCGCCACGATTCTCTCCATCCGCTTGCGGACTTTGCCCTCGCTACCGGGAATCGCTTTCTCAAGAAGGTCTGCGGCAGGCGCACCTATCTTCACAAACAGACCAGCGGTCTCGCTGTGTAGTAGATTCCCTTCAAGCGAATTGACCAAATAGGGTATCCCGGCCTCTCCAAAACTCACGAGGGCATTGATTACCGCTGTCGAGAATCGGCGAGTGCCTTGTTGAATCTCGTCAGCCCACTGGTCTGTTTTCCAAGAGTTCGCCCTTCGGATAGCAGCGGCCATCGCGTCAAAGAGCCTCTGGCAGACCGAGGAGTCGCCGATTGTCTTAAGTCCGTTTGCAGCAGAGATTCGCACTTCCCAATCGGCATCGTAGAGCGCACGAAGCAGCCGTTCTCGCAAGACGGCCTTCGATTCCTCTAGTGCCTTGCTAGTTTCTTCGGCTGTAAACTTGTGGCCGCAGAACCTACAAACCAGAGCCGCAGCTTTCACGCCCTCGGCACAGTCCGGGCAGCGCTTAGTAGCGTCATCGTTCATCGTCGGTTCGACGCGCTCATCAAGACCGGGAGTCGGCCCTTGGCCTTTCATCGTTTCGGCCAAACTGGCCGCTTGTTCTTCGGCATCCTTTCGTTTGTCTGATCTCAACGCATAGAACAGCACAGCAATCCAGCCAAACAGAAAACCTAGACAGCCTGCCGAATTGGCCGGGTATCCTTTCTTTTCAGCTATCGCAGAGCAGATGGGGATTGGCAGAAGAAACCAGAAAACAATCACGGCGATGACAATGAAGCCCGTCATTTCTCGTCCCACAAGCGCGGGTCTATTCGCGGAAACCTAGGTCTCTCACTCGAATCGGTTTCAACGCGACGTAGCCATCGCTGCTGACGTAGCTGAACTTACCCGTGACAACTACCCAGTCATTCTCTTTGATCTCGGGAAACAGCCCGGCGGCGACAGCATCATCATAAGTGGTACTCCCTACCGTCCCGGTAATAGCTACTGGGTATTCCCCGACTGCGAGATAACCGAGAGCATCCTCCCCTTCGCTCGCCCAGCGAACCTTGAACTGCCAGGTCGTTACGGTGCCTTTCAGACCATCGTTGTTTCGGAATTGCTTCCACTGCTCAATGGCAGCGTCCTCTGACAGCGGCTGGTACTTGGCCTCCTCGCGCTTGCGCTCCTCCTCCTTCTGCAATCGTCGTTCTTCGGCTTTCCTGTCAGCCTCAATCTTTGCAAGGACTCCGCTCAGGTTCACGAGTTGCGTTTTGGCATTGCTCACGAGCGGGCTTGAAGGATACCTCTGAATCAGAGCATGAAACAGTGAGCACGCGTCGCTGTACTTGCCCGAGTCGGACAAATCGACGGCACGCGTGTAGCAGTTCTCGGGCGCGTCCTTGAGGGCGGCCATTCCCTGTTCCAACGAATGGACATTGCTCGCTAGCTGGCCAATGCTGTCTCTTAGGGCACGGTTCTCAGACTCAAGCTGCTTCTCTCGCCCGCAGCTCGCGCAAATCAAGCAAGCGGCCACTACCACAGTCGTCCAAGACGCAAGTCTGCGGCTCAACACTGATTCCTTCACGCTCGTCTCCTCTCGGTCATCTTGTTCGTTCTGACACGCCTAGACGATAGCAGTGCTCCGTATCCTGTCAAGCGTGAACGTCGAGCGGTGGTTTGGCGCTGTGCCGGTTTCGCACTGCCGGAGGTGCATCACGGCCAGAGCGCAGGCATTGACGGCTCACGCGAACCCTGTTACTCTGAGAATGACTGCGGTCATGTCCGTAGAACACAGCCAAAGGAGTCTGACAATGGCATTCACACCCAAGCAGCTTCGGAAAGCTATTCGGGATTGGGAAGCACGAACCGGGAAACGTTCCACGTTGCGCATAGTAAGCGCAAAGGAATCCTCGCTTTTCAAGGGTCGGAAACAGGCCGTGATTCCAAAGCACCCGAAGAAGCGGGACAACGCCTGATCGTCACTCCGGCGTCGAGTCCACGACAACGCCGTCCCATCCTGTCCTTGCCTAGCTTGGCCTGGTGCGAACGTCGGGTTTGGTGCTGTGCCGCATTTGTGCCGCCTCAAATGGGTTGAACATCCGAGGCGGCACTCTTGACTGCGTTCGGTAACTCCAGTATCTTGTGAGCGTTACGACTTATGCGCCTGTAGCTCAGATGGATAGAGCATCGGATTTCTAATCCGATGGCCGGGGGTTCGAGTCCCTCCAGGCGCGTTCCTACCGAGATGGGGTTCCGGGGTTCAAGGAGCCTGGGGTCCAGGTACCCACGTCCGTAGAAAGTCAACTACCTGCTGCATTGCCAGGGCGCGGTGGCTGACCTTGCTCTTGACGCTCAGGCCCAGTTCGGCGAATGTCTGGGCGTAGCCCGCGGGCATGAATATCGGGTCGTACCCGAAACCGGAGGAACCGCGGGCGTGATGCGCCATGCGGCCTTCGCACCGCCCCTCGAAGCAGGTCTCGTTGCCGGCCGGGTCAGCGAGGCACATCGCGCACCGGAAACGCGCGGTCCGAAGTTCGTCCGGCACCGCAATCAAACGGTCAAGGACCTTTCGCATCCGGTCCGCATCGCTCGCCCCTTCTCCGCAGTACCGGGCGGATTTCACGCCCGGCTCTCCTCCAAGAGCGTCAATCTCCAGGCCTGAGTCTTCGGCAAGGGCCCACAGCCTCGACGCCTGGGCCGCGGCCCCGGCTTTTTTGCGGGCGTTCTCTTCGAATGTGACGCCGTCTTCCTCGACCTCGGGCGCGTCGTCGAGGTCGGAGAGCAATAGCACCTGCCACTCGGTGCCGTCGAGCGCGTGCTGCATCTCGACCAGTTTGTTGCGGTTGCGGGTGGCGAGAAGGAGCTTCACAGGAAGCGGCGACCCTGCGGCAGGGCGGCGATGTCGGCCAGCAGTTGTTTGATGTTCCCCAGGTTCTTCTTGTCAGCGACGAGCACGGCGTCGCCGGCTCGGACGATAACGAGGTCTTTCACGCCCAGCGCCGCCACAATGCCTGAGTCCGAGTCTACCACGCAGTTGGCCGAGCCCCTGGCCACGAGCAACCCGTTGGCCACGTTCCCCTGGTGGTCCGGTCTGGTATGGCGGGCAAGCGCCAACCAGGAGCCGACGTCGTCCCAGTCGAACGTCCCGCGTACGCAGACGGCGTTCTCAGTCTTCTCCATCACCGCGTAGTCAATCGAGATTGACGGAGCGGCGCGGTATAGGTGGGCGAGCGCCGTTTTCTCGCGCCTCGTGCCGATGGTCTTGCCGAACGTCTCCAGCTCGTCATGGAACTCGGGCATGAACTCCCGGAACGCGGCCAGTATCGTATCCACGCGCCAGATGAACATGCCGCTGTTCCAGACGTAGTTCCCTGAGGCAAGATATGCTCGCGCCCGGGCCGGGCCGGGTTTCTCCTTGAATGCCTGCACCCGGTGCGCAGTCAGCCGTCGCTTCCCGGCGATGCGACTGCCGAGTTGGATGTATCCGTATCCGGTATCCGACCGGTCCGGCCGGATACCGAATGTGACGAGCAGTCCCTGTTGAGCAAGCCGGGCGCCCAACCGGACAGCCCGCGCGAACGCGGCCCGGTCTTCGATGAGATGGTCGGCGTGCAGACTGACCATGGTCGCGTCCGGATTCTCGCGCTTCAGATACTCGGCAGCGAGGCCAATGGCCGGAGCCGTGTTGCGTCCCATCGGCTCGAATACGAGACGCGCGGTAGCGCCGAGCTGGCTGCGCAGTACGCCCTCGAACTCAGCCGGCGCAACGAAGAGCTGCCGCCCTCGCGGGCAGAGCGGTTCGACCCGAGCGCTCGTCTCCTGGGTCGGTGACTTGCGGCCGAAAAGGGCTATGAACTGCTTGGGCAGGGCGCGCCGGCTCTTGGGCCAGAACCGCTCTCCCCTGCCGCCGCATAGAATCACTGCACGCAGGTCCATCATTCGTCCTCGTGAGAGACGGAGCGCAGGGACGCAGTCACGACCAGGCCGCCTACCCGCGTGCGGATGGAGACGGGGATTCGCTCCGCATCGTCGGACAGGTACACAGTGCCGAGCGGGCACCCGGTGTTGGGTGTCACCGCGACGCAGTCGAAGACGCCGGCCGGCGTGCTCACGGGTTTTGCGGCGCGGACAGCCGCCGCCAGTTGGTAGTTGCGCCGGTCGACGTGCAGCGCAGTCCTGACCTCATCTCCGGGCGCAAGCGGCAGCGTGCGGAAGTAGTACCAGGTCGACAGTAGGTCGCGCGTGCCGGGTTCGACCGGCAAGGTATCGCCATCGGAGTAGCTCACTGATTGCCGGTCAGGGTTGAAATCAGCGGTCCATTCAGCCCGGTAGCGGGGCTCGCGCGTTCGTTTGTATGAACGCAGCGTCACCATATCCTGAACCCGGCACCAGGTTTCCAGCCGGTATTCGGCCCAGAAAAGCCAGGAGAAGGACCGCGTCAGCTCCAGGTCTGCCCGGAAGTGCCGGCACTCGTCGGTCCCGACCGTCTCCGGCTCAAGCGTCTTGAGCACCAGCGTGCCGACCGCAACCGGGCCGTAGCGAAGGCCGTAGTCGAGCCGCTCGCCTGGAGCAAACGCGATGGCCATTGCAGCCAGAATCGTCAGCACCGGCCAATCATAGAAGCAGAAGTGGAATAGTCAACACGCGACGCGACCGCGGTGCGACCGCATCGCGGAACCATTTGCCGTTCACCGGGCCTCGCCGCGCGCCCGTTTCCGTTGACAGTCTTGAGCCTACTGGTAGAATCCGTCGATGGCTATCACACCAATGGACATCCGGAAGAAGACCTTCTCGACCCAGAGGCACGGACTATCCAAGGCCGAGGTCGAGGAGTACATAGGTGAGCTCGCCACGGAGATAGAGAACCTGCGCAAGGAGCGGGCGCAGCTCACCGAGAAAGCAGAAGAGCTGGCCAAACACCTGAAGGCGTACGAGGACACCGAGCAACTGCTGAAGGACACACTGGTCACCGCGCAGAAAGCGACCAACCAACTGCGCGAGGAGGCGAAGAAGGAAGCCCATCTGCTCATCGACAAGGCAAAGATCGAGGCCGAACGCATCAAGCAGGACGCTACGCAGGAAACCCGGGGCGTCGCCGACGAGTTGCGCGCCCTCGAGGCCAAGCGCACGGCCCTGAGCGACGAAGTCGCCGGGATAGCCAGGACATACCTGGCGATGGCCGAACGGATGAGCCAGAGGAAACCGAATGCTGAAGCAGCAGATAGCTCAGAGCGTCCAGGCGATAAGAACTAAGACCGACTTCCAGCCCGAACTCGGTATCATCCTCGGCACCGGCCTCGGGCAACTGGCCCGGGATGTGCAGGTTGGGACCTCGATTCCGTACGAAGAGATCCCCCATTTCCCGATACCCACTGTTGAAGGCCACCGCGGCCGCCTGATTCTCGGCAGGTTGAGCGGCCGGCCGGTCGCAGTGATGCAGGGACGGTTCCACTACTACGAAGGGTACGACCCACAGCAAATCACCCACCCGGTGCGAGTGATGAAGGAGCTGGGTGTCGGCACGCTCATAGTCTCAAACGCCTCGGGCAGCGTGAATCCGCAGCTTCGGGCCGGGGAGGTGGCGGTAATCATCGACCACATCAACCTGACCAGCATCAACCCGCTGCGCGGGCCGAACGACGATGCGCTGGGGCCACGGTTCCCGCACATGGCCCACTGCTACGACCCGACCCTGGTAGACATGGCCATGGAAGTGGCGCTCAAGCTCGGCATCCGCCTCCACCCAGCCGTTTACGCCTGGGTCACCGGCCCGAACCTTGAGACCGCAGCCGAGTACCGCTACATCCGTACCATCGGCGCCGACCTCGTCGGCATGTCGACCGTGCCTGAGGTCATCGTGGCCCGACATGCCGGGCTGCGTGTGCTCGGATTCTCCGTAATCACCGACATGGGGTTGCCCGACGCCATGAAACCAGTCGACCTGTCAGAGGTGCTGGCAATGGCTGCCAAAGTCGAGCCGAACCTGACCGCCGTCGTCAACGAAGTAGTGAGGCTCATATGACAAGCCGCCTTCGCTGGCTCGCTTGCATCCCGCTCCTCGCCTCGGTTGCCGGCTGCCCCAAACGCGCTCAGCTCCCGGCGGCTCCGCAGGACGCTCAGCAGGCGATTGACGAGGCGACCGCGAGCTCGGAGGCGAAGCGCTACCGCCAGGCCGAGGACCAATTCACCTTCATCATCTTCAATTTCCCTGGCTCGCGTCAGGCGTCGGACGCGCAGTACTATCTCGCCGACACCTATTTCCGGAACAAGGACTATTTGCAGGCCCAGAACGAGTTCGACTTCTATCTCAAGAGCTTCCCGAACGGCCGGTTCCAGGAGGAGGCTACGTACAAGCTCGCGGTCTCCTACCTCCGCTCGGCACCCGGCTATGTCCGCGACCAGGCACGGGCGCTCAAAGCCCGCGAGATCATGACCCAGTTCCTGGAGACCTACCCGGAGTCGCCGCTACGCGGAGAGGCCGAGCAGCTGCTCGGCGACATCGCTGAGAGACTCGCGCTCCGCGAATTCGACGCCGCCCGAATCTACTACACCTCCGGCGAGTACAAATCGGCCCTGGTCTACTACAACTACATCGACGTAACCTACCCAGCCGAGCGATGGCCCGGCATCGAGCGCTACCGGTTCGCGGTCAGCCTGCTCGAAACCGCGGACACCGCCAAGGCTCGAGCAGTGCTCAGCGAGCTCGTGACCGGTTCGGGCGAACCGGCAGTGAAGAAGCTCGCACGCGCTGCCCTCGCCCGCACCGACTGAGGTGCCGCTCCGGCTCGGGGTATTCGGCGGGTCGTTCAACCCCATTCACTTTGGGCACCTGTTGGCAGCCGATGACGTCAGGCGCCGGCTGCGGTTGGACCAGGTGCTCTTCGTACCCGCCTGTAGTCCGCCGCACAGACGCGGCCCGCTGGCCCCGTATCGCCATCGTCTGGAGATGACGCGGCTGGCCATCGCGAAACAGCCGGAGTTTGTGTTGTGCCCGATCGAGGGAAACCGACCCGGCCTTTCCTACACGGTCGACACGCTGTGCGTATTGCAGTCGTCGTACCCGAGCGCCTCGCTCTACCTGATTGTCGGCGCGGACCAGTACCGTGACGTCGCCTCCTGGCACCGGCCGGAGGTGCTGACCGACTACGCCCGGATAGTGGTAATGAGCAGGCCCGGTGTGGCGCGACCCCGGCTGTTCAAGCGGCACGACCCCAAACGGGTGCTGTTCAGCACAGTCATCCCGGTCGGAATCTCGGCCGCAGTGATCCGGGTAAGGCTTGCCAAAGGCCGTTCTGTCCGGTATATGTTACCTGCTGGAGTCACCGCGTACGTGGAGCGGCGCCGCCTTTACCGACGCACGACTGGCTCCGCTAGTTGAGACCGGCGCTCCACCTGTTTGAAGAAGAACCATGTAAGGGCAGTTGCCCAAAGGAGACCTGATGTTCGGAATCGCCCTAGCCCAGACACCGGCCCCAACCGCAGCCCCGTCGACACCCGCTGCCGGTGGAGGCATGAATTCGATTCTCGGATTCCTGCCCATAATCCTGATATTCGCCGTGCTCTACTTCCTGATGATACTTCCCCAGCAACGTCGTCAGAAGAAGCACGCGCAGATGCTCGAGCAGATCAAACGCGGTGACCGGGTAGTCCTGGGGTCAGGCATACACGGCATCGTATCCAACGTCAGGGATCAGACCTTCCTGGTCAAGGTTGCTGAAAACACCGAGCTAGAGGTCGATAAGAGCGCGGTCAGCTACAAGTTTGGCGCCGAGAAGTAGGACCTCAGCAAAGCCGGCCGGCGTGAACCGTCGTGTGGTTCTCTACGGCCACCGTGCGCTACAGACCAGGTCGCGCCTCATCGACAGGCTAACGCCCGAGCTCATCCAGTTCCTTGCTGACCTTGAGGCAACTATGCTGACCCAAGACGGTCTCGGCCTTGCCGCCAACCAGATTGCGGAGACGGTTTCCGCGTTCGCCATCAATCCCCAGGCTGCCGACGTCGACCAGGAACCGTACTGCATCATCAATCCCAAGGTCGTCGCCACCGAAGGACAGGTCGAGGCTGAAGAGGGCTGCCTGTCACTGCCAGGGC
>Ga0116202_10000774_pt1 | contig 18191 bp, 25 predicted proteins | sample LakKivw325mmetaG_FD_94479 | JGI IMG/M metagenome (GOLD analysis project Ga0116202, IMG submission 94479) | Anoxic lake water microbial communities from Lake Kivu, Rwanda to study Microbial Dark Matter (Phase II) - Lake Kivu water 325m metaG | ecosystem: Environmental > Aquatic > Freshwater >...
CGGGCAAATTCTTACCGAGATTACAAAGCCGCAAAAGGAAATTCTGGAAAGTTTGAAAGCTCCGGTTCAGACATAGTTATAATTTTTGCGGGAAATTAGGTTATCTTCCCATTAAATATCTCCGGCAGATGCTCCAGCACCTCTTTTTTCCATTTCCCTACTTGGTTAGGATGGATGCCGTATTTGCTGCTTATTTCAGATACTGTCTTTTCGCCTTTGATGGCTTCCAAGGCTACTTTTGCCTTTAATCCTGCGTCGTGCGTCCTTCTCATTTTGCCCCCTGTTCCGGTTGTGCTTCTATGTTATAATACACCTAAAAGCACTGTCCAGTTTTTGGGGGAGACTTCAGCCGTCGCGGTACAGGCGGAATTCAAGGAAGTTGGTGAGAATCAGGTTGGGGAAGGTGTTGAGGTAGCGCTTGAGTTGTTCAGTGTCCTCTATTCGGTCAAGGTTGTCCTCTGTCGGTCTTTTTGCCTCTATGTAGCCGACGATTTTCTGTTTCCCGTCCCAGATGCGGAAGTCCGGGTTGCCTGCGTCGGTCTTTTTGGGGAGCGTTGTAATACGGATATTTTTTTTGTTGATTGATTCGGCAAATTCCTGCAAAAAACCTTCCAGGGAGGAATAATAACTTTCCTCTCTCGCATCTCCCCGCCCTGCGGTTTCAAATATCCTTTTAAGATAGTTCTTTATCATCTTCTTCAATATCAAGGTGTATGAGCAGAGATTTTTCAACCCGCCGTAGTTCTTCAACTGACAAGTAGCCGAGATATTTTACCAGGCGTTCCTTGTCAACGGTTCTAATCTGATTACATTTAACCACGGATTTCATGGAAAGCCCTGTTGTTCCCGATTCAAGCAACGTTTCAAAGCGATAGACCTTTGTTATGTTGGAAGTTACAGGCAATACGGTTACCATATCGGATAATTCATTATTGGTGTTATTGGAGATAATCACTGCCGGTCTCGTCTTTCCTATCTCATGCCCTTTTACCGGCTCCAGAGCAACCAGCCAGATTTCTCCTCTGTGCGGAAAGTCCATTATTTATTTCCACCCTTCCATGGTAATATCTTCCCATTCCTTGTTGATTTCTTTATCTTCCTGTCTCTTGGCTTTGTAACCCTCCTGCAGTTCTTTAATGAGAGTCAACCGTTTTTCTTTCTTTATTTTTTCTTTCAAAGCTTCAGCTATATAATTGCTTTTGTTGGGGATTTTTTTCAGATCTTTCTCCAGATTGTCCGGTAATGTAATGTTCAAACGCATGTGTATCACCTCCTGTATATATTATACAGCAAAAATCTGTATTGTCAATACCTATTAAAATATCCCGAGAAGTTCTTGTTGTTTTTCTCTTAATCATGGACGGAGTCCTCTAAAAGGTATTTCCAGAGGGGGAGGTATTTTATTTTTCCTGAGGCGCCGAACCATTGTTTTTCCTCTTCGCCTTCGTAGTCCTCGTTGATTATCAGCAGGTTGTCGCATTTCAGTTCCTGGCTGGCCTTGATGAGTGATTTTTCCTCCCTCTCCCTCGTTTTTATATCGTTCAGGTTATAACATACCTGTATTAACCGGGTAATCTCTGTTCCCTCTTTCAGGACGAAATCCACCTCCTGCTGGAGAGGATGCTTCCAGTAATAGACCCTGGCCCCTCCGTCCAGTTCGTTCTTCTTCAGTTTCACAGCAACCGCATTTTCGTAAAGACATCCTGTGTCGTTGCCTGTCTTGAATCCCTTCGCATGGATGAAACCGTTGTCTATGCAGTAGATCTTCTTGTTTGAACTGACCTGTTCCTGCAGTTTGGAAGAAAATTTGTGCACCCTGAAGAAGATAAAGGATTCCTCAAGATAGTTCAGGTATTTTTCAATCGTGTGGACGCTCCTGCAACGGGTTATCCTGCTCAGCGTGTTATAGGAGAACTCCCTTGCGGTGTTTGAAACCAGATAGACTGCAAGGTTTTCTATTGTCGGTATCAACCGTATATTGAACCTTCTGACGATGTCCTTGTAGATGATGGAGTTGAAGAGCGTGGAGAGGTATTCCCTGTGGTCTATCTTCTTTGTCCATGGCTCGGGATAACCGCCGTATGTCAGGTATTCAAGAAGTTTGTTCTTGATCTCCTGCGTGGTGAGTTGGGCCGGGTCGTTCTCCAGTCTCAGAAATTCAGCGAATGAGAAAGGGAAAATATTGACAAGAAGATGCCTGCCGGTCAGGTGCGGGGAGAGTTCACTGCTTAGGAGGTTGGAGTTGCTGCCGGTGATGACCATATTGAAGCCCTGCCTCTGTAAACGGTTGATGAACAGCTCCCATCTTGCGAGGTTCTGGATTTCATCAAAAAAAAGATATTTCGGGTTATTGTAGAGAGAATTGAGCGTAGAGACTATCTCGTCGTAGTCTTTTGTCTCTATGAGTTTTTCATCGTCAAAATTCGCGTAGCCGAAATTTCCGGTCTTGTTGAGGATGTTGAAGCCGAGAAAGGATTTGCCTGCCCTGCGCGGACCTATTATCACCTTCACAAGGTCGTTGGCAAGAAACCTGTTGAAATCAATGTTCCTTTCAACAAACTTTTCCCTTCCCCTCTTTTCCAGTTCCCTTTTCTGAAGGAGCAGTATGTCTCTTATCATAATTGCTCTGTTTTGTTATGTGTAATGCACGAAAATATAAACTTTCTTGCATTAATATACCTGTTTATCACAATTCTGTCAAGGCGTGATACTTTTTGCCAGGTGCAGGACGGATTTGCGGACTTCGGGGGAAAGTCCTTCCCCGAAGGCGGTGGTTCTTGGCTGGATGCCTATGACCGTGCATTCAGCGGCTGTCTCCGAGCATATGTGCCGGATAATGAGGCGAAGGGAGAAGGTGTGGGTGGAAGAGGTTGTCTCCGCAATTTCATCACGCTCCATTATCTTGATATCGCCGGGTTTTCCTCCAAAATCAACAGCGTCAATTATGACCACGGTATCCGGCCTGAATTTTTCAATAACTCCGAGATAGTTTTCAATCGCATTCTCCGCATTGATTACCTTGACGGAGCTCTTGTATATTCTCTTCCGGAGTATCTCTGCGGACAGGCACCCTGCGCCGTCGTCCCCTTTCATCCTGTCGCCCATCCCCACAATCACTACCCTGCCTTTAAATTCAATGCAGGAAAGGTCGGGGAATTGCGATACGGAGGCGAGCAGTGTGGAGGAAATATAGTCAAGCCAGTCTTTGAATCCATCCCCTGTTTTTGCGGAGAGAACCATCAGTTTTGTATCCGGAGCGACGTTCTTAAGGTTTCCGGTGAAATTTGCGATGCTGAAATCCGTATGGGGGACCAGGTCTGCCTTGTTCAGCAGGCATGTGGCCGATATCCTGAACATCAGCGGGTATTTTAATGGTTTATCTTCGCCTTCCGGAATGCTTGAGATGATGACGTTCACATCCGTGCCTATGTCAAACTCCGCGGGGCATACCAGATTGCCTACGTTCTCCACGAAAAGGATATCCATATCCTCAAGGGGAAGGTGTTCAAGGCCTTTCGCCACCATATTCGCGTCAAGGTGGCATGCGCCGCCCGTGTTTATCTGAACAACGGGGATTCCCAGTCTGTCCAGCCGCTCCCCGTCCAGGCTGCCCTGTATGTCCCCTTCTATTACTGCAAAGGAAAACTCTTTCTGAAGTTTTTCTATGGTTTTTTCAAGAATGGTTGTCTTCCCCGAACCTGGAGAACCCATTATATTCAGGGCAAAGACCCCGTGTTTTTTCAGCAGTACGCGGTTTTTCCCTGCAATCCTGTCGTTCTCTTCAAAGATGCTCGCCCCGACCTCTATCGTCTTAATTTTTTTCATTTACCCCGCTTGCCCCGTATATTTTATTTACGGGGAATTCTCCTTTGATAATCCTTCATTATGAAGGGTTTTGTTTTCCCCATCTCCATCCGCAGGATTTTAAACCCGTTTTTCAAATAATACTGCCGTTTTTCCGCTTCTATTAGGGGAAACAGCTTTGTCTTGAAATCTTTTTCAATCAAGGAATCCAGTTTTGTTTCAATCCTTTTTAATACCGCTTCCGAGCTGTTTAATGATAAACCCTTTTTAAGCAGGAATTCAATATCAAAAGCGTCTCTTATTTCGCCTCTGTCCAGGAAAGCCTCAATTTTTGAGGACATCATGTCTTTAAGCGTAAAAGCGTTCAGGAGTACCTGGATGTCGGAGTAGGGGGAGTATGCTATTGTCTGCTCTGCGGAAAATGCTCCGCCCGTTTTCCTTATCTCTATCTTCAGCCCTCTCCTGTACCTGTCCGAGCCAATCTCGTACAGCAGTGTATTGAATTTATCCGCGGAGTCCTTAATCCTGTAGGTTTCTCCAAGAAAATTTTTTATGCCGGTGAACAGCTCTTTTGCGGCGACAGATTTTTTCAATATCCTGAAATCAATGTCCACGGAAAACCTGTCCAGACCGTAACAAAGCCGCATCATGGTTCCGCCGCAAAAGGCCAGGTAAGGCAAAAACCGGCCCGTGTTCAGCCTGTCCAGCACTTCTATTTCGAACCGCTCCTGATTTATCAGATCGTCCATATTTTTTCAAAGGTTTTTCTTGTTTTAATCGGATACTTGTCAAGCATATCCGTTATCTTTGTTTTCTGCAATTTGCCCAGAGAGATTGAAGAGGCGTCAAATTTGTATTTGCCGAAAGAATAAAGGTAGACCGCATCAAGGAAAGCTTTTTCTTTTAAGGCAATGAAGATGCCTTCCTTCTTTTCAAATCCGAAATACAATGCAGTTTTTATTTTATAGTAATTGAAAACGGCGCTGTCCGCATTGAACTTTCTCGTCCTTTTCAGGGAAACGCTTTCATAGAAACTGCGCTGAACCTGCGTTGAGACGTCATAAAATGCAAGTGCGCTCATGCACGATATATAAGAAGGTACCTGCAGGATATTGGCGAGTTTTAAAACATCTTCGTATTGCAGATTATCCCATTTCTCTCTGATTACGTAAAAATCCCTTTTCAATCTCACGACAAGGCCTTGTTGCTTCATCCTGGAACAAAGCACCCTTGCCGAAGAGGGATTGATGTTCAGTATTTCAGATATTTCCCCGGCTCTGAAAAATTTCCTGTTTTTCAGGTTGTTTCTTAGTGTGATATAGTTCATTTTGAAATGATCTCTAAGAACAGTAAATTAACAATTTTGTTAATTATATATCCCCAGAGAATTTTTGTCAAGGGGAGTGCACAAGGAATTATTCAACCTCTATCTCCACGTTTTCAAGGATGAATTCCCTGCTTGCCGGGTTATCACTTCGTTCTATATGTATTTCAGCGTTTTTATAGAGAGGGTTTTCCTTCACCATGGAGCGGAATACAAAGTTGATGTTTTCCTCGTCAATGCAGCTGCAGGGGTTTACGGTAAGGTTGATTTTCAGAAAGGATTCCGCATGTTTCTCTTTCTGCACCTTCTCAAGTATTTTCAGCAGGTTTGTTACCACGGAAAGTTCGTGCATTTTTTACAACCTCACCCGGGTTTTTATTACTCGCCGCTTTCGTCTGAAGGGCGGGGACGTGCGGGGTAGATTTTTTCGTCTCCGGGCTTCTGCCAGATTTTTATCCCCGAAATGTCGGATGCCCTGGCGAGAGCGTGGGTGGCAGTCGGGGAATTGAGGAAAAGGAAGACAAGGCAGACGATGGCTTTAATCCCTACGGCGGAAAATCCCTTCATTACAAATACGCCGAGCAATATACTGCCGGTTCCAAGGGTGACGCATTTGGTGGCTGCCTGCAGACGGCAATAGACGTCAGGCATTCTTATAAGCCCGATGCACCCCATGAGTATGAAGCACAGTCCTGTTGCCATCAGGATATAGACTATGAACTCAATCATCTAAATTCCTCCCTTCCAGGAATTTTGCAAAAGTGATGGTGCTTACGAATCCCAGGATAGACCATGCAATGGCTATGTTCATATAGAATTCCGCTCCGGTTGACAATGCGAGCAGGACGCAGAAGATGATTACTATGATGCCGAGAATGTCAATTCCAACCATCCTGTCCGCTGCCCTGGGCCCCCGAAAAATCCTGTAGATGCACAGAGCGACGCAGAGCATCAGGAATGAAAATAAGAGAATCATTCAAATACCTCCTTAAGAATTTTCTGAAGGTTGCCGCATATTAATTCTTCCGTTCTGGCCGGGTCCTCCGTAACCACGTATATCCAGTGTACATAAAGAAAATCTTCCGTGATGTCCATTGTAAAAGTGCCGGGAGCGAGCGTAATGGAATTTGCCAGGATGGTCCGGCCCAGGGGAGATTTAAGGTACAGGGGCATTTTCACAACGCCGGGTTTTATGGGAGGACCGGGACTCAATACCCTGTAAACCATTATGATATTTGCCTTGAACATCTGTTGCAGGAAAACAAAGAAAAATTTAAAGAAAATAACGTATCTCCTGATCTGAAAGGCTTTTTTAGGATGGTAGGGAAATTCTTTTCCGAATATTGCCGTTACAAAGGCAGATACCACCGCTCCCGCAATAAGATTAGCCGGTTCAAAAGACCATGTTACCGCATACCAGACAATGAGGTTGAGGATAAACACAAGCAGATAATTCATTATTTAATCTCCTATCGCTATACTGGTATAAGAAAAATTGCCCATCACATCCACGGCTTTATCCATACACGCTTCCCTTATGCCGGGGATAAGAAGGATGCCGGCAAATACCGCCATGAAGGCAAGCACGGTCATGGGAACCAGCATCCCTGCGGGCGCTTCCTTCTTCACGGCATCCCCTGCCTTGCTGCAGTAAACGGTCCTTTGAAGTTTGAGGAAATAGCCGAGAGTCATTACGGCCACAATAATGCATAAGGCCGCTATTCCGGCATACCCCGCCTGTACAGCGGCAAGTATGATAATGAGTTTGCTCCAGAAATTGCCCATCGGAGGAATGCCTGCTATTCCAAGCATGCCTGTGCTTGAAAGCAGCGTTGTGTGGGGCATTCGGTCATTCAGTCCATTCAGTTTTTCCGTATCGGTTGTTCCCGTCATGTACTCCACCGCCCCGACATTCAAAAAGAGCAGGGACTTGGAAAATGCGTGTGAGATGATATGCATGAGAACCCCGAGATTGCCCAGATAGCCGCCTATTCCCAGGCCTATCGCGCAGTATCCTATCTGGCTTATGGTTGAATATGCGAAAATCCGTTTTATGTTTTTCTGTCCGTATGCCGCCACGCCGCCCAAAACCATTGAAAGCATTCCGAAAGTAAGCAGAAGTATCCTCATCTGCGGAATGTCGGTGAATATGTTGGAGGTAAGCCGGATAATGGTATAAAAACCCACCACCTTGATGAACAGCCCTGAAAGCAATGCCGATACCGGCGCAGGAGCCATTGAGTGGGCGTCCGGTAGCCAGGCATGAAACGGCACAAGGCCTGCCTTAATGGCAAATCCGGAAAGAAAAAGTCCCACGGTAAACCATAAACGGATCTGCGGTGCGGTGGCTGTCGCATGCAAAAATGCCGGGATGCTGAGGGTTCCCGTGATTCCGTATATCATGGCAATAGCGAACAGTATAAGGGTGGAGGAGATGAAGCTCATAACGGTATATTTCAAAGATGCCTCAAGTTCTTCCGCTCTCAGCCCGAAAGACACGATAATAAAAGAAGATATGGAGGCTATTTCAAAAAAGACGAATATGTTGAAGAAATCCATGCTTATGAGAATCCCGTTCATCCCGGCCAGCATGAGCATGAAAAGTATGAAGAAATAGACCGCACGGTTATATTTTTTCATATAAACTATGGAATATATCACGATGATGAACGCAACGGCGTTTGTCAGCACGAGGAACAGGCAGGAAAGAGGGTCTGCCATCAACGCTATGCCGAGGGGCTTCGTCCATCCGCCCACAAAGTAGATAATCCTTCCGCCCGCAAAGACTGATATGGACAGCAGGACGGATACAACAAGGCTCAGGAACGCAAATGCAGAGGCGGCGATTCCCGCAAGAAAGTCATCCTTGCCGCTGAGCAGCGGCAGAAGAAATGCGGCTCCCAGATAAATGACGACAGGGAAAATTATAAGATGGTTCATCCCTTCAGCCTCCGTATTTTATCAGTATCAAAAGTGCCGTATTTTTCAAAAATTCTTATTGCAAGAGCGGCAAGAAAAGCAGCAAAACCCAGGTCTATTACTATTGATGTAAGAACCAGAGCTTGAGGCAGAGGGTCTACGGCTGAGGCCTGAAACTGTTCAAGCGGCATATCCTGTATAATTATGGGTGCAATGCCGTTCCATTTGTATCCCAGGAGAATAAAGAAAAGGTTAAGGGCATATCCCACAATATTCATCCCCACGATTATCTTGATGATGTTCTTCTTGGCTATCATTCCGTACAGCCCTATGAAAAATATCAGTGCCACAAGCAGGTAGATTATCATTTCTCCTCCTCGCTCTGCCTGTACTTCACACCCTTCCTTATGTGGACAAGACGTGCCATGGAGAGTGTGACTATGGCGATGAAAAGCGCCGAGCCGACTTTTATCCCTATCATGATATTGCTGAACAGCAGTGTTCCTCCTCCCCATAGATGGAATAATCTTCCCTTGGGGAGAAGATTGAAGAAAAAAGAGCCGCCTGCAAGCCCGAACAGAGCGATTGAGAGGAATCCGAGGGCTCCGATGCTGTCAAGGGCTTTTGCTATGCTGCGGGGGAATATCCTTAAGGCATATTCGTGTCCGAAGGCAAGCAGAAGCAGGACGAAGCCGCCTGTTAAAACAACCCCTCCGGCAAAACCGCCTCCAGGTGTAACATGCCCGTACAGGACAATGGAAATTCCGAAAACCATTATGAATGGGAAGACTATCTTGGATACACTCTTGACAATTTCGCTCATTCCCTTATTCATCTCGTCTCCCCCTGGTTCTCAACAGGACAAGGACGCCGATTATGGCGGTAAAGATAACCGTTGCTTCGCCGAGGGTATCGTAACCCCGGAAATCCAGCACTGTCGAGGTGACGGCGTTTGCCGCATGCAGTCTTGTAATGGATGAAGCGAGGTATCCTGCGCCCATTGTTATCACGGGTTCGCCGAAAGGCCGGAACATCTCCTTGAAATGTATCATGAAGACAAGCAGGAAAACAGCAAAGATTACAAGCGTAATTCCCCCGTAAATTCCGGAAGAGGTCATGTCTGCAGCTGATTCCCTGTGTATGATTGACAGAAGCACGACGAGAGCCACGATTTCAACGAACACCTGAACTATGGCTATATCCGGCGCGCCGAGCAGCAGGAATAGAATGCTCAATATGAGCCCGGCCGTGCCCATGGACACGATTGAAGATGTCAGGCTTCTTGCCGTGATGGCAATCACAGAGCCGGTAGCCATAAGAATCAGCAGTGAAACCAGAAGGGGTGTATTGACCGTCATCTCCTGATAACCTCCATTAGGAAAATAATGCCTGCAAAAATCCACACGATATATTTTGGAAGAAGACCGTTCTGCAGCAATTTTAGCTTTTTCACGGACAGATCCAAAATTTCGCTTCCCCTGGAATACGCAGAATCTATTGTTTTTACTGCACATTGCCGGAAAAATCCGCTTATCCTGGGTACAACCTTCTCCGCAATCTGATATATATCAAGTTTTCCGCGGGACTCTGCGGAATAAAATTTGCTCATGGGGACAATATCCCTGACCGTGCCGTAGAAGTGAGAACCGTCAAAAGCGGTCATCTCCCCCGGGATCGTTTCGCCACCGATAAAAGTCTCCGTCTTCCTTGAATTTTTTATCCACCTTCTCCCTGCACTGAACAGCAGGCAGAATACCGCGATTGCCAGCCATCCGTAGAAACTTGCCATCCGTATAAGTTGCAGGTTCAAGGGCACGTATTCTCCGATGGCAGGGAAAAGGAATCTCTCGGTTACCACGCCGGGGAAAATCCCGAAAAGCAGGCATCCCGCGGCAAGCAGAATCATGGGGATATTCATGAAAGGAGAGGATTCGTAACGCTGGCCGGGAATCTCCCTTTTCTTCACCCCCATGAATGAGTCGTTCAGCACTTTTATGAAAGATGCGAGAGTCAGGACGCTTCCCAGCAACGCGGCCAACATGGCAAAGATGGCAAGTTCGCCGCCCTTTGCAAGCAGCGCCTGGTAGATGAGCCATTTGGAAACGAACCCGTTGAACGGAGGCATCCCGGAGATGGAAAGCGCGGCGACGGTCATCACCCCGAATGTAAGCGGCAGTTTCCTTGCAAGCCCTCCGTAATCTCCCAGTTCCCTTGACCCTGTCGCCTTGATGAGAACGCCCGCTCCGAGGAACAGGAGGCTCTTGAAGACCGCATGGTTTATCACGTGGTACAGTGCGGCCACCAGTCCCATGCTCGTTCCGCAGGCAATCCCCAGGAAGATATAGCCTATCTGGCTTATGCTGTGGTAGGCAAGCAGACGTTTTATGTCATGCTGGACCAGTGCAAGGAATACTCCTCCCAGGAGCGTTATTACCCCGATGAGAATCATGATTGTTTCCCATCCTATGGACCAGGACGGCTTGAAGATAACAAAGTAGAATCTTATCATCGCATATATCCCTGTCTTTATCATTATTCCGGAGAGCATGGAGGAGACAGGGGTGGGAGCCGCGGGATGAGCATCGGGCAGCCATGTGTGCAGGGGAAATATGCCGGCCTTGATGCCCGTGCCTATGAGCATGGACAGGAAGAAGAGGTGTTTCCACAGGATATTTGCATCCACAAGCCATATCCCCAGTATGCTGAAGAGCAGAAAGATGCTTCCGGCGCCGGTCATGATGATATATTTGAAAGAGGCCCTGCGCGCCTCTTCCGTATCGTTGAAAAGGACAAGGAAGAAACTTGCAACGGCCATTATTTCCCAGTAAACGTACAGTGCAATCAGAGAATGGGAAAGAACGACGCCGTTCATTGAGCCGATAAAAAGGAAGAGCAGTCCGTCATAGGCAAAATCGGCTTCCGGGTTATACCACTGGGAATACGATACGCTGAAAAGGCTTATCGTTGAGATGAGCGTTGCAAACAGAAGGCCGAGAATCTCTCCGTGAGAAAGGGACATGTAATTTACATACATTGAATAGAAGCAGCTTGCGGTTACTGCCACGCCGCCCGCAAGGGATATCCATTTTCTGTAAGCCCTGCCGGCCCTGCAGAAAAGGATATGGACAAAAGCCGTCCCGAAACTGATTGCCACCGGAAGAAACCAGACGTTGACGTTCAAGCAAACCCTCCTTTACAATACCAGAAAAATGCCAAGAACCAGCGAAACCGTAGCCAGTATGACTATGGAAACATTCATGGGTCTGAATCCAGACCTATCAAAATCTGTTTCCCTGCCTTCTCCCATGAAAACGTACCTGAACAACCTGAACAGATATACCAGTGTAAGCGCAGAAGTTAATATTGCCGCGAATGCGAAAATTATGTGTTTTGTAACAAGGATCCCCGTGATGGCCTCCAGTTTGCCGAAGAAGCCGGGCAGTGGCGGTATCCCTATGACCGAGAGCATGCTCAGAAGGAAGGCGTAGGTCAGGACAGGCGTCTTCTTCATAAGGCCTCCCATCTCTCGCACGTCTCTCGTCCCGAAAATCTTTTCGGTCATGCCGGCGCACAGGAAAAGGCATCCCTTTCCGAGCGCGTGTGCCACGTAGAAAAGCAGGATTCCGCGGACAGCAATCGCGTTGAACATGACAAGTGCCGCAATCATGAAGCCCAGCTGGCTCACCGTTGAAAAGGCGAGTATCTTCTTGATATCCGTTTCTTTCATTGCCACCAGACCTGCCGCGAAACTGCTGAAGAGGGCCAGCCATCCAGCCCACATCACATTTCCTGAAACTATGAGTGTCGCACCGAAGAGCCTTGCCAGCCCATAGATGCCGATTTTCACGAGAACCGCCGCATGCAGGAACGCGGTAACCGGGGTTGGGGCAACCGAGGCGTCCGGCAGCCACGTGTGGAACGGGAATGTGGCGGATTTCGTCAGGACGCCCAGGAAAAAGAGAACGAAAACGAACTGGGGTACCTGGGAATAAAGCATATGCGAGATACTGAATGTACCCGTAAAGCGGTATATGTAGGAGAAGCCCAGGAACATGAACCCTGCCCCTGCCCCGGTGAGGAGGAAGGCCTTGTCCGCCTTCAACAGGTGGTCATCCTTCCTGTAGAACCCGATGAGACGCCACGAGCACAGTCCTGCCAGTTCCCAGAACAGGTATAGGGAAATAAGATTGTCAGAAAACACAACACCCATCATGCTGCCGACAAAAACAAGACCCCAGAAGGCAAATTTCTGCTGCTCCTCCGGGGATTCCCCGGCAAAATAACCGGTGGAAAACAGGTAGATAAGCACGCCGATGAAAACGGATGTCAGGGCGAAAATAATGCTCAGGGCGTCACATGTGAAAAGGAGGTTTTTTGCATCAAGAACGAGAATCCTTTTCAGGATAAATACCGGTTTCACAAGGGATGAAGACAGAAACAACTGTATCAGCAGAACAAGAAAGCCGCCCCTGATGGAAAATCGTCCGGGCAGAAGTCTTATGCCGAACGCTCCCAGGAAGGGGAGTATGAGCGCCGACAACAGCAAGAAACTATTTTTCTCCATTTACCTGCTTTCCTTTTTCTCGTCGCTGATAAAGGCGATTCTCCTGCAGCGGGGGCATACTATTTTCAGCATATCCGTTCTTTGCACCGGAGGCGTGAATTTCTCCTCCGCGTCGGTTCTTATCTCCAGTTCTTCCATGAGCCGGGATACCATCACCGGCTGTGCAAATCCGAGGTTTTTCACCCGCCGGAATGTCCAGATAATATGTTTTTCTGTACCTATTATCTCCCCGCAATCACTGCATACGAGAAGTTTGTGCTGGATTGAATTTGTGACGTCCTTCTCGTCAAAATAGGCGATGTCAAATTTCGTTGACAATTTTATGCCTTCCTTGGTGATGCAGTTGCGCTCGCACTCGCCGCAGAAGATGCACTCGGCCGGGTGGTGCACCAGCGTTCGCGTGCCTGACCCGTCGTTGTTGACAGTATCAATCATCTCAATGGCTTTTGCAGGGCATACCTGGAAACATGCACCGCATCCGACGCAGCCATCCTCGTTGTATTCCGGTTTTCCCCTGTATCTCTTCGGAGCCGCATACGGCTTGAACGGGAAGCCCGTCGTGAACGGCCTTGAGAATAGACTTGTAATTGCCTCCCTCAATTCCCTTATCTTGGGTTTCTTCATATCAAATCTCTTTCCTTATCTTTTCGGTCTTCTGCACTGACGTCTCAACCAGTTGCCGGAAATCATAAATCTGCTTCTTCCTGTTACCGGCATCGTAAACCGCCACCCTTTCAGTACAGCAGTAGCAGGGGTCCACTCCTGCCAGGATGATCGCAACATCGGGTATCATCTGCCCGATGCAGCTGGCCTTGAATGTCGGTATATTCGTATAACTGGGGGCACGTATCTTATGCCTCACCGGCCTGTTTGTACCGTCGCTTCTCACGTAGTGGAAGCATTCTCCTCTCGGGGCCTCGTGATGCCCGATACCTTCTCCGGGCGGGATTTCCCTTATCTCGTTCTGTATCTCCCCGCCTTTCCCTTCAATGGCGTCAAGAGACTGCTCTATTATCTTTATGGACTCAAACATCTCAAGGAGTCGTACCACCGCCTTATCAAAAACATCGCCGTGTTCAGCGGTTATAACCTTAAAATCCAGCATGGGGTATGCGGCGTAAGGGTCATCCTTTCTTATGTCTCCCGATACTCCGCTTGCCCTGGCGACCGGACCCACCGCTCCGAAATTCTTGATATGTTCTTTCGTCAGTACCCCGACGCCTTTCAGGCGCGCCCCGAGGACAGGGTCGTCAAGCACCGCATGTGTCAGCATTTCCACCTGGCCCTTCAGTCCTTTCAGCACTTTTCTGAGCGCGGGCATATCCTCTTCCTCTATGTTCCTTCGAACCCCGCCTATCTTGAACATTGCATAGTGATTCCTATTGCCGGTTATTATTTCAAACATGTCCAGAACCGGCTCGCGGTATTTCCATGCCCACATGAATACGGTGTTGTAGCCCAGGAAATGCCCGGCAAGTCCGACCCAGAGGAGATGGCTGTGAATCCTTTCCAGTTCTCCGACGATGCACCTTATGTAACCTGCCCGTTCCGGGACCGTTGAGCCCAGAAGATCCTCAACCGCGTTGCAGTACGCGAAAGGATGCGAGGTTGAGCATATGCCGCATATCCTTTCCACGAGGAAGGTCACCTGGTCCCAGTGCTTGCCCTCGGATAGTTTCTCTATCGCCCTGTGGTTGTATCCCGCCTGCCACTCAACATCCACGACCTTTTCCCCGTCGCAGTAAAGGGCGAAAAACTCCGGTTCTTCCAGAAGCGGATGATACGGTCCTATCGGTACGATTACTTTTTTCTTCCCCTTGTCTTCAGCCATTTTTTCCCTTCCTCAGCGGATAATTACCTTTTTCCCAGTCGTCGCGCAGGAGGAAATGCGTCAAGCCCGGGTGCCCGGTAAAGTTGATCCCGAGCAGTTCCTTCATCTCCCGTTCAATATAGGAAATGCCGGGTATTATGTCAGTCATTGACTCAATCTCGGGATTTTTCTTGTCAAGATAGGTCCTGACGGAAACAACCGTTCCTTCGCTGTCAAACCCGAAATGGTACAGTATCTCGAAAGAGTCGAAGTTTTCAACGCCCGAAGCGACGATATATCTTGCATCAAGGTCCCCGAAGATTGTTTTTATGCAATTCTTGACGGCTGCCCTGTCAACTGTTATATAAATTCTCTTGTTATTGTGCTTCACTTCCTTTATAACTGCGCCGAGTCTTTCTTTCAGTTTATCAAGAACGTTCATTTCAGTTTCTCCAGCAGTTTCACTATCCCGGCGATCATCGCCTCGGGTTTTGGCGGGCAACCCGGGATATACACGTCCACGGGTATAAGCCTGTCAAGGGGGCCCCCCATCTGGGGTCCTTCCCTGAAGATACCACCGGTACAGGCACAGGCTCCTATGGCAACCACGACGCACGGCTTTGCCGTCTGCGCATATACCTCTTTTACCCGCTCAATGCACTTCTTGTTCACTATGCCCGTGCAGAGGAGTACATCCGCATGCCTGGGGCTGCCCACAAGAACCATCCCGAATCTTTCAATGTCAAAACGCGGGGTAAGACAGTCAAGAATCTCTATGTCGCAGTTATTGCAGGAACCGCCAGACATATGGTAAACCCAGAGCGATTTCTTCAATGCCTTGATTTTCAGACCCATTTCAAGTTACCATCCCTTTACAGCCAGCAGAACACCTATAACGCCGAGAAGCGTAAGCCATCCCCAAAAGAACCTTAACGCCTGGTCTATCCTCAAACGGGGATTCGTGTTTTTTATAAGGACGAACAGTACCAGAATAAAAAGGTATTTCAATATCCCCAGCAGGATGCCCGTGAACGAAGAAAAAAACATCCCCCCGAGGTAAAGAGTGACGACAAACAGCGGGCCAACTATGAGCAGCATGGCCTTGGCGAGTTTGAAAAGCCCCAGCAGGATGCCGGAATATTCTATGAAGGCGCCTGAGGCAAGTTCTCCTTCGGCTTCAGCCAGGTCAAAAGGAACGAGCCCTATCTTGCCCTGCAGCGCAAAAACCGCTATGATGAAGCCGATGATGCCCGAAAGTGACCCCAGAGTCATGCCGTTCGCGTTCTGAAACCGGATAATATCCACCATTGAGGTTGTTCCGGAGCTTTTCACCGCGGGTATGATAAGGGCGCAGACGAACGGAAGTTCATATCCGAGAAGGAGTTTTATCTCCCTGCTTATTCCCACGGATGCCAGGACGTTTCCAGAAGCGCTTCCACCCAGTATTATGGCGAGGGAAGGAACGGTCATGAGGTAAAGAAGGAGGATGGCATCGCCGGGGAAAGCGAGACCTGTTCTGAAGACGAGTAATATTATCGTTCCGCAGACAGAGGTAGCCATGACCGCGAGAACCGGTGCGAAAACGAACATGAAAACACTCGCTTTTTCAGGTATCATTGTTTCCTTGCCCGCAAGTTTTGCAAAATCCGCGAAGTTCTGGTACCAAGGCGGTCCCACCCTGAACTGAAGTCGTGCCGTGACCTTTCTTTCCGCCCACATGGCAAGCAGACCGCATATGCCGAAAACCGCAATGCTCATGACAAAGTAAAGAAGTATGTAAAAAGCATTCATTTTTTTATTGCGTTAATGTCCAGCCAGTTGAGAACCCTGACCAGGATATTATCACCCAGTTGATAAAAGTTCTTCCTGTCCTCTATCTTTTCTTCATCCAGATATTGCACGGCGCCGTTCCTGCAGCTTGCGGCACAGAGGGGCTGTTCTCCTTCCCTGAGTCTTCCAAGACATGCATCGCACCTGCTCACAAGATATGGTATCAGTTCGGGCAGTATGGTGCCGAACGGACAGGCGAGGGAACAGGTTTTGCATGACACGCACAGTATTTTAGAACGTTTGACCAAACCCGCTTCCCGTTTTAGCGCTCCTGTGGGGCAGCTATTCACGCACGGATAATCTTCACACCTCCTGCATGCGAACATAAACGCAAGTTCTTCCCGCAGTCCTGTTATCCCGTTATTTTCAGGGTGCATCCAGTAACTGCACTTTATATCCGCACTCCCTGATTCCAGCAGTTTGTCGTAATCAATATACAGTTTCTTCATTTTTCTTATTCGCCCTCATCCCTGTTTCCCTCTTCCTTGAGGGGAGAGGATTAAGGTGAGGGTGAAATTCATACCCAGATATTCGGCTTGTTCTTTATCTGGTCGTACGTGAACACCGGACCGTCCTTGCATACAAACAGGTCTCCGATGAGGCAGTGCCTGCACTGGCCTACCCCGCAATACATCTTCCTTTCCATGGAAAGGTATATCTGCTGGTCACTGTACCCTATTTCCAGCAGTTTCAGCGTCGTAAACTTCATCATGATGGGCGGCCCGCAGACGACAGCCACGGAATTCTTTATGTCAATATCAATGCCGTCCAGGGTCTTCGTGACCACCCCTTCTCCGTACTTCCACTTATCGTCCTTCCTGTCAACGGTTATCCGGAAACAAAGGGGCAGTTTCTTGCAGAGAGTATGCCATTGGTCCAGTATCTTATCCTTGTATATATAATCATCCGGTGTCTTGGCCCCGCAGCAAAAGACTATCTTCCTGTAGTTATTCACCGTTTCCAGAAGTGCGAGGAAAAGCGCCCTCAGGGGGGCAAGTCCCACGCCTCCCCCGACCAGGAGTATCTCTTTTCCCCTGTAATAATCCAGGGGATACGGTTTCCCGTAAGGGCCTCTGACTCCGACGCTGTCGCCTGCCTTGAGGTTGTGTATCTCTGCCGTAACCCTGCCCGCCTTCATCACCGTGAATTCCAGAGTTTCCTTCTGATAGGGGGAAGAAGAGGGCGTGAAAGGTGCTTCGCCAACACCCGGCACTGTCAGGGACGCAAACTGCCCCGCCAGAAAAGAAAACTCTTTTTCAGGTTTGAGAATAACCGTTTTTATCGTGGGCGATTCGGTTATTACCTCCAGCACCTTGCACCTGATAGGCTCGTAAATATTCTTATCCATGGCTACATCTTCCCTTTTTCCCTCAAGATTTCCGTCACCACCCGTCGCTTGTCAATCTTTCCCGCGCATCCCGCGATGCACCTTCCGCATCCGGTGCATCCCTTCATGCCGAAGTTCTCAACCATGTACCAGTACTTGCAGAGTAAACGGTTTGCGTACCTGTCGTAAAGCGTAGGTCTCGGAGAGGTGCCTGCTGCCATCCTTGCGTAGCCGGGAAAAAGACAGCTGTCCCATACCCTTGTTTTCCGCATCTCTTTCTGGTTGCCCGTATCTTCAAGGAGGAAACACACGCAGGTAGGGCAGTTGTTCGTGCAGCTCCCGCACTGCACACAGTTTTCAACCTCTTTCGGCATCTTCCATAACTCGGTCTGGTATGCGCCCTTCAGGTCTTCAATGTTCGCGAAGTCAAAATCCCTGTTATTTTCCCTTATCGTTTCAACCGCCTTCTGTCTGTTTATGTCGCGTTTCCTGATTTGCTCGCCCGTGGTCTGGAAAAACTTCTGGTCTTCACCGATGAAGGATTTTCCTTTATCCGTGCCCACCTCTACCAGAAAACCTTCTTCAAACTGGGAAAGATTCAGGTCAAAATTTC